>Ga0209636_10000649_pt1 | contig 34487 bp, 44 predicted proteins | sample DeeMarSWOR152_54_FD_187464 | JGI IMG/M metagenome (GOLD analysis project Ga0209636, IMG submission 187464) | Marine sediment microbial communities from White Oak River estuary, North Carolina - WOR-1-52-54 (SPAdes) (version 2) | ecosystem: Environmental > Aquatic > Marine > Intertidal zone >... | reverse complement strand
ATATCCGACCAAACTCACCGCCTCATTGAAGTCCAGTCTAGTAATGGGAATACCTCCGAAACCAAGCTCTGAAACCAAAATCCCTGTCTTTCCAAGCCTTACGGATTTCATAAGCCTCCTCCCTCATACAAAACCCCCTGCATGCTTTACATTATGATACAATAATGTGAGCAGGTAAAGTGCCTTGAAACATATCCCCGAAAACCCACTGGTGGAAGCGCCTTCGGCTTCAGAAAAAGTGATGATTCTGCGAAGATGGATAAGATAGGCTGAAATCCGGCACGATCTTTGGATATTTGAGTCGCTAATGGATAAGATCGGGTGATGGAGAAGGCGCTTGATACAGTGAGCTATACGTACTAAGTCCTGTTTTTTCTTGACTTTTGAGTCCAGTTTCATCGATACTAATAAATTGAGATATCCAAATACCAAGACCGCAATGATGCGTGAGGCAGATATCTCGGGGGTCCATGACCGACCATCCCATGAGGGGACACCCATTAACCGCTAACCTTTTTTGATTACCCTAAGTCCGCTTTAGTGACTCGGTCAAGCGGAAAGAAAAGCAATAGAGGCCAGGTAATCGGTAAGGCTTTCAAATGGCCTTCAAAAGGCACTATGGCTGTGCCGGCGGGAGGCCTTTCTTGCTTTGGGGAGGGGTACTTTCTAGAGGAGGCCTTAGGAAACAGACCTTAGGGTGTAAGGGCTATCATTGTGCTAGTTTGAGGGCTTGTGGTCTTTTGGAGGAGATGTTGTGACCACCATTTATGTCTTTGCTCTTGTAGCAAGTTGCATAGTATCGGTGATCAGGCAAACATAAAGGCGCGGGTATTCTATGTCACTTAAGGGCAAACTTGAAGCATTTTATCTTGCTAGCCTCTTACAGTTGTTGTCCCATGAAAAGAAGACCGGTGTCCTGCAGCTAAGCGATGGTGACAATATAGTTAAGATCTTTGTGAAAGACGGTGTTATCGTGTATGCCTCAAGTTCGCAAAGAGAATTTCGCTTGGGCCATTTAGTAAGGATTAAGGGAATAGTCCCGGCAGAAAAAGTCCAGGAATGTTTGCTGCTGGCAAAGAAGAAGGGACAAAGTTTGGGCAAAATTTTAGTCGAAAAAGGATATATTTCAAAGCAGAACTTGAAAGAACTTCTGCAGCAGCAAGCCAAGGAGATTTTGAACAGTGTATTTCTATGGAAAACGGGCGAGTTCGAGTACAAGGATGCACCCCTTAGTGTGGAAGGAAAACTGGTCACTCAGATGAATACTCTTGAGATTATTCTGGAATCCTCACGGTTGACTGATGAATGGTCAGTTATAACGAAACAGATTAACGATGGTAACTTGATCTTCAAACCCTCAAGGAAAAGTCAAGATCTAGACGAAGTCAAACTTGACAAAAAGGAATGGCGTGTCCTTTCCTTGATGGATGGTATCCGGCCTGTAAAGCAAGTGGTTAAAGATAGCGGACTTGGTGAGTTTGTGACTTATAAGACCATTTACACATTGCTCTTTTCAGGATTTATAGAAAAGACCGAAGCTGGATACGAAGAAAGCAAATACATTGCTGATTATTCAGATGTTATAACTACTTATAACGATATTCTTCGGGTCGTCCACAGGACCCTGGAAGCTGAGGTTGGCGACAGGGCATTTGCCATATTCGATAAATGCAAGACTGAACTGGTACCCAAACAAAGGGCTCTATTAAAGGCTTTCGAAGTGAGGAAGGACGCTAAGTTTAATGTCAAGTCGATATTGGGAGATATGAGCGGGTTTAAAGATTTTCACGAAGGGCGTGTTTCGCTCGTACATAGCTTTAATTCTCTTCTGCTAGGCATTTTAGACAGAGCGGCGAAGCTCGTTGGACAAGGAATTATCCGAAAGACGCTGAACGAAACCGAACAGCTCCTCTCTTACGTTAAGGAATTTCAGACTGAGGCAACTGAAAAGATAAAAATTGTCTACGAAGTTGAGAACATTCTAGCAGAAGTAAGGGAGAACATTGGAAAAGAGAAAAAAGTAAAGGCAAAGTCTGGCAGGGACTCTTCTCTGTTGAGGCCAAAATAGCTTCATTAGAAGCGTTCTATTATATCGAATTTCGCAAGAATTCTTTTCAAGCCCTTTTCCACTAGCTCACCAAACCCACTCTTTGACAAGGGGGTCAAATACTTCTGTGTTGGAGGATATTACTCAGCGGCAATCCTAATACCACCGAAAGCCAGGCAGGACAAACCAGCCGTCCTGAACAGAGTTTGAGCAATAAAGATTGCATTTTCTGAAAAATGTTGCTCCAACAGCAGAACATAGTCAGCAAGAAACAACAATATAACTGTTACGATAACGAAACCGATCAACGCCCCAATTTTCCCACCTGCAAACTTTGATCTTGCTTTATTGAATCCTGCCAACACCAAGACGTAAATAAATGAGGTAAATAACAATACGGCAAACTTGGTAGACATAATCTCACCTAAAAATCTACAATATGCTAAGAGGGGTTCCTGCGCCCGAGAACTCAACAATTCTCGCCAAATTGATCAACTGAATTCTAAGCCCCTGTTTTCAAAATTAAAAACTGCATACTTGGAAACGCTGGCCAGACTTTTTTGCAGAGAACTAGCACTACTAAAAAGTATAATAGAGGAGAGATAAAGGGATTGGTATCGGTATCCATCTGATTGTTTTGTAAGATTTTTGCAACTCAACACGTAGGTATTTGTCCTACACGGGGAAGAGGATTCGAGATTTTGGAATTCGAATTGCGGAGTGTCTTGTTTCATAATCTCCATTTCGGAATTGTCGCTTTCCTCAGCAATTCACGCACTACCCTTGACAGAACGCTGTTTCGTATCCCTTGCCTCATATATGTTCTCCTAACCATTATCCCATCTTTTTTGACGAATCTTATGAAAAAAGCGGTTGCGTGTACTCTTGACTCAGCAGGAAGGTCGCATCTTGATTAGTGATTAGTGCCACAACATTTTATCTATGAAGCGAGTCCCGCGCGGAAAGAAGACAAAATACTGATGTTGACTGATACGCGGATTATAGAGAAAGGCCAGCATAGAGTGTGTTAAATGAAGACGGTTAGCCACCCTAGGAGCTAACCCCACATGATTTGGCCTGGCGTCCCCAACCGGATTTGAACCGGTGTTGTCGGCGTGAAAGGCCGATGTCCTGGACCTGGCTAGACGATGGGGACCCCAGTGGGCCGTGCGTGAATCGAACACGCGACCAACGGATTAAAAGTCCGCTGCTCTACCTGACTGAGCTAACGGCCCACAGTACAATACCTAACTGAATTTACTAACACTATTGGGATGCTGTGTCAAAAGAATTATAGGAAGTCGCGCGGCATCGTAGATGTTGGATTCCGGATTGCAGCGGCCTTTAATCAGGTCTATTACATCTATTACTTATATCACTCATATTACTTAAATCGCTCCAGGATTGCCCTTGCGTGAAGGGGAAGGCCCTCTGCTTCTGCTAGGTTAACCACCGTGTCTTTTAGCAGGGAGAGCCCGTCTTTACTTAGATATTGAAAGGTTGGTTTCTTTAAGAAATCATCTACAGACAGACCTGAAAACATGCGTGCCGCCTGACCTGTCGGGAGTACATGATTGGTCCCGGAGGCGTAATCACCTACAGGTATGGGTGAAAATGGTCCCAAAAATATCGAGCCCGCGTGCTTGATCTTCTTTAGGATGACAAAAGGGTCTTTGGTCATAATCTCCAGGTGCTCTGGTGCGTACTCGTTGACGAAATCAATGGCCTGTTCCATATCCCTTGCGATCAGGATGTAGGAATATTTGCTGAGGGCGGAGTCGACGATTTCCTTGCGGGCAAGTTGGGGGACTGTAGTATTTACGATATCAGAGACCCTCAGCGCAAGTTCATCTGAGGTCGTCACCAGGACAGCTGCTGCATCTGGATCATGCTCTAATTGGGATAGTAGATCTATTGCAATCAGGTCGGCATCTCCCGTTTCATCGGCAAGGATCATTCCCTCGCTTGGTCCAGCAGGGGAGTCTATATCTACCTCTCCAAAGACCAGGATCTTCGCGGCGGTGACATATTTGTTTCCAGGCCCGACTATTTTATCTACCTTGGGAATAGTGCCGGTGCCATAGGCCATGGAGGCAATTCCCCATGGCCCCCCGACCTTAAAGACCCTTGTTGTGCCAGCTATGTCCGCGGCTACAAGGGTAGAAGGGCTTATGACCATACCTTCGTCTGGAGGGGTACAGGCGATTATTTCCTTCACTCCGGCTACCCTGGCGGGCAAGATTGTCATCAAGATGGAACTCGGATAGGCGGCCCTTCTGCCAGGTATATACGCACCAACTTCTTCCAGTGGCGTGGTCATCCTGCCGGCCAGGATACCATCTGCGATGTCAACCACCCACATATCCCTTTCCATCTGGGCACGATGAAACTTGGTTATATTTTCGGAGGCGAATTTCAGCGCATCTATTACCTTTACATCAACATTTCCGTAAGCCTCATCGATCTCCTCCTTCCTGACCTCCAGATCCTCTGCAGTCAGGTTGGGCTTATACTTCTTGTAGTGATTGAGGGCTACGCGGTCACCGTTATCCCTGACATCGAGCACTATTCCCCGTACCTCTTCATAGACTGAGGTGACGTCTGTGAGCGATCTCTTCATGATGCTCCGATATTGTTCGGGGCTCAGGTTATCTATTTTCTCTGGCTTTAGTATCATCTCTAAATCTCCTGTCTTTTATTTCTTTTCTTGTAAGGCCCGGACATGAAAGTATCAATATTGAAACTAAACTTGTCACATTCAGAACGCCGTCACCTTATCTGGGAGGAAAATTTCCCTTGGTACATCTGCAGTAGAAAACTATAATATATGAGGAGGTCGTTTTCTACCCCTATAACTGTTCACTACGATAAAATGCTGAGGAGCGAGGCCATAAAAAATATTCCCCAAGATCCAGGGGTCTATCTCTTTAAGGATAGGTCTGGAAAGATACTCTATATCGGCAAGGCCAAAAATCTGAACAGACGCCTCTCTTCTTACTTGGGTAAGGTAACGGATCAGGCCTATAAACTATCCTTCATGCTCACGAATGCCGATTCAATAGCGCATATTATTACTGGTACGGAAAAAGAGGCCTTGATCCTCGAGGGCAACCTCATAAAGAGGTATCGGCCCAGGTACAATGTAAAGATAAAGGACGATGCCAATTACCCCCTCCTTAAACTGGATGTTAATAACAGGTATCCTCGCTTGGCTATTGTGCGGAGGATGAAAAATGATGGGGCGCTCTATTTCGGCCCTTTCACATCTTCTTCAGCGGTGCGTTCTACCCTCCGTTTGATGGGCCCTGTCTTTCCCTTACGAAAATGCAGGACAAAGGAAATCCCCAGAAGATCAAGGCCCTGTCTGAATTACCAATTGGGAAGGTGCTTAGCACCGTGTTGTCTGGACGTGAGCATAGATGACTACCAGGAGATAGTGGAGCAGGTCAAGCTATTTCTAGAGGGACGCAACAAGGAACTGATCTCGCAGCTACGGGAGATGATGCAGAAGGCCTCAGGGGAGCTTAGTTTTGAAAAGGCCGCGAGGATAAGAGATCAGATAAGGGCTGTAGAGAAGACAGTAGAACGCCAGACGGTGGTTTCCACTGGGGGGAGGGATCAAGATATTATCGGACTATCTCGCTCCGGTAAGGAGGCAGTGGTTGTGATGCTGTTCGTGCGCAGTGGTTACATGGTCGGAAGCAGAAACTATTCCATACATTGTGAATGGGAGAACTCAGGTGAGGCACTCGAGGCATTTCTAAAACAATACTACAGGGATAAGGAATTTGTCCCCTCTGATATAGTCCTATCAGATGCAATAGATGATAGGGAGTTGATTTCTGAATGGCTGACAGGGATGGCGGGGAAAAAGGTATCCTTGTCGGTTCCCTCTAAGGGAGATAAGAAGAAGCTTGTGAATATGGCCGTAGTAAATGCCGAGAATATCCTATCAGAACGACAGCAAAGCAACCAGCCGGCCATCCTTGATGAAGCGAAATCCATACTACATCTAAGAAAAAGGCCGGGACACATAGAGGGAATAGATATATCGAATCTAAGAGGTGATCTTGCTGTGGCTTCTCTGGTTGCCTTTGTGGAGGGTTTGCCGCGGAAATCCGATTATCGAAATTACAGGATAAAAGGTGTAAAAGGGATAGACGATTATGCCATGATTGCCGAGGTCCTTAGAAGAAGGCTGAAAAAGGGCAGACCACCGGACCTCTTTGTCGTAGATGGGGGAAAGGGTCATCTATCCATAGCCTTGAAAACCATAGATGAGCTTTGCCTTAACAGCCCACCTGAGGTCGTATCAATAGCAAAGGCCGATAAGGGAAAACCAGGCACTGTAGATAGGATTTATCTCCCAAACAGGAAAAACCCCCTTATCCTTCCTCGGAATCATCCAGTCCTCTCGCTGCTCATGCGGGTCAGGGATGAGACGCACAGGAGGGCAGTCAGTTATTACCGAAAAAGGACAGCGAAGAAGCTAACCGAATCCGAGCTCGACATGATTCCTGGCGTGGGCCCGAAAAGAAAGAAGGAATTGTTGAAATATTTTGGAGACATTAGATCATTGGCCAAGGCGCACATTGACGAGCTAAGCCAAGTCCCGGGAGTCAACCAGGCAGCAGCCAGAAGCATCTTTGACTACTTCCACAAAAACCCCGCCGAGAGTACTTAGCATCCACTTAGTGTTTCAAAATCTTAACTTAGTTTGAAATTAGGTTGCAAAAACGATACTTTTTTCGTGTGGTATCTATAACGAGAATTTTCCTGCTGACTGAAAATTTCCTTATATATTATCATGTTATCTTCTCTGATAACGACAACTGCAAGCTGGCATGGAAAATGCTTTATGAGGGGTTTAGACAACTTAAAGGGGGAGTAACGCTATGAAAATAGCCCTTAGTTCAACAGGGAGGGATCTTGACTCCGAGGTAGATCCCCGATTCGGCAGGTGTGCGTACTTTGTCATCGTTAACCCAGATGATATGAGCTTTGAGGCCTTTGAAAATGAGAGCGTATCTCTGGGCGGAGGAGCAGGCATCCAGTCAGCACAGTTCATTGCCTCGCAGGGGGCGACGGTTGTTATCACGGGAAATGTCGGCCCCAATGCCATCAGGACCCTCAGTGCAGCTGGCCTCGAGGTGATTGTCGGTGTCGCGGGTAGCATCAGGGAGGCAGTTGAGCGGTACAAGCGAGGTGAGCTCTCGCCCACTGATCAGGCCACTGTCCCTGATCACTACGGGATGGGCACGGGTGGAGGCCAGACTCCTTTTCCCGGCGGTGGCATGGGCATGGGCCGAGGCATGGGCATGGGCCGAGGCATGGGCATGGGCGGTGGCATGGGGATGAGAGGAGGATATGGCGCACAGCAAGCTCCATCGAGCCCGCCTGCTGATCAGGAGCTCAGCGCGCTCAAACAAGAGGCAAAGGCCCTCAGGGATCACCTCAATTCGATACTCGCCCGCATAAAGGATCTGGAGGAAAAAAAGTAGAACAAAGGCAATAAGCCCATGGCCCGAATATCCATACCAATCTGGAACGGGAGGGTTTCGCCCGTCTTTGACACTGCCTCCCGCCTCTTGGTGGTAGAGGTTGGGCCACAAGGGGAATACAACCGCTATGAGACCGATATCAGTGATCAGTTTCTTCCCAGCAAGGTCATGAGGCTCACCGGGCTGGGGATTGATACCCTGATCTGCGGCGCCATATCACGGCCCGTTGCCTCGATGGTGACAACCGCCGGGATTAGGTTGATCCCCTGGATATCCGGCCAGGTAGAAGAGGTACTGCAGGCCTTTCTGAGAGGAGCTTTGTTTACCCCACAGTTCTTGATGCCCGGCTGTGCTGGCCAGTGGGGAAGAGGCCGGGGAAGGAGAAGAAGGAGAGGTCAGCACTTACCATAATACAGAGGAAGGAGGTGAAAGACATGCCAGGATTTGATGGAACCGGACCCCGAGGGATGGGACCGATGACCGGAGGAGGCAGGGGATGGTGTAATCCTTATTATGCCGGGGCAAGGGCACCCTATATGGGAGCATATCCCTATGGAACGTCTTATGGTTATGCACCACCCTATGGAGGCTACTACCCTACCTACGGAGCCTACCCTCCCTCTGCACCGTATCCCTATGGTGCTTATGGCTTTGGCAGGGGATTTGGCTTTGGCAGGGGATTTGGCGGCGGCAGAGGATTTGGCGGCGGCAGAGGATTTGGCAGAGGAAGATGGTGGTAGATAATGATGAGTCCATGAGAGCAGTCCTGGAGCTACTCCAGGACTGTTCCGCCGAAATCCCCATGACAAGGCTAACAGGGGGCACTAGTGTGCCTTTCTGAAGAGCAAGAGGATCTGGAATGGGATATCAGAATAGATATCCATATTATGGCTATCCTTATTGACAATAAGAAGCAAAGGAGACAGATATGTATTACGGATATTACCCATATGACCGATGGCCTTCTCCGTGGGGACCCCCAATGGGGATGGGCTATCCTATGATGGGTGGTTGGGGTTCCCCCTATGGAGCAATGGGGCCGATGCCCTATAATCCGCCATGGGGAGGGTTTGGAACCTCAGGGATGCCACCCTATGGTCCATCTATGACAGGAGGATTCGGATCTCCAGGGATGCCACTCTATGGTCAACCTAATTACCCACCACCAGGAGGATTTGGAACTCCAGGGATGTCACCCTATGGTCCACCGATGGCACCGGAGCAGGAGATAGAGTTTTTGAGGACCCAGGCACAGATGCTGAAGGATCAACTAGACCAGATCGATGGCAGGATCAAGGAGCTGGAGAAACAGAGCAGGTAGGCGCCTCGTAAGAGCCTTGGTGAGCGGATAAAAAGACCTTGACATTGTGACCTCTCGTAATCGAAGATCGTGCAGACATTATGGTCAGATAGGTCGGGGTTATCCGCACAAAAGGAGCACCAAGGTGAAAGGAGGCGAAGGCAATGAAGATTGCAGTGGCCACAGACGAAGATAAGGGATTGGAGGCAGGCCTGAGTCAGCATTTTGGCAGGTGTCCTTACTATGTAGTGGTGGACATCGATGAGGGGGAGATAAAAGGGGTAAAGACTGTTCAGAACCCCTTCTACGGATCTCATGGTCAACCCGGTGAGGTGCCTACCTTTATAAAGAATCTCGGTGTTCAGGCGATAATTGCAGGGGGCATGGGGCCGAGAGCGATCGCTTTTTTCGAGCAGTTCGGGATCCAAGCGGTCACCGGGGTCTCTGGTATGGTGAAGGAAGTCGTCAGGGGTTTTGTGGATGGCGAGATCGAGGGGGCGAGCGCATGTAAGGATCATAATTCATCACACGAGATCCAGGTCCACGAGCACGATGAGCTATCGCGCCTGCGAGAAGAGATGGTCGCCCTGAGAAGGGACCTGGCCAAGGCTACGGAGAGGCTGAGAACGCTCGAGGAAGAAAAGAAAAAGTAAGTACGGGTTATCTGACTGTAAGCAATAACATAAACGACCATACGACCCTAGCGCAAGATCACCAGATACGAAACTGACAAGGAGTGAGAAATGTACAAGGTAGAGGTTGACAAAGAGAAGGGTATAGGATGTGAGGAGTGCGTTAACGTCTGTCCCGTGGATGTCTTTGAGATGGAGGATGAAAAATCTGTTCCCGTCAACATAGAGGAATGTATCGGGTGTGAAAGCTGTGTGGAGGTGTGTGAGCAGGAGGCGATAACAGTTACAGAAGTAAATCGATAGTTACCCTGGAAGGCATCTAGAATGAAAGTAGCACCAGAGTGTATCCCCTGTTTTGTGAGACAGGCCTTTGAGGCTGTAAGCCTGGTTACCGATGATCAAGAGAGCGGGAGACGCATATTAAGGCAGGTTCTCTTCAGGCTGGCCAATGAGCCTTTTGATAAGGCACCTCCCGCTGTAGCGAGAGATATCCACCGGATTATCAAGCAGCTGAGTGGTGATGGTGATCCCTTTCTTGAGATAAAGAGGTACTCCAACAGCTTGGCTAGGAGATTGATGCCAGCCTTGAGGAAACTTGTTAGCAGTTCGGGAGATCGCTTCGAGACTGCTGTGAGACTGGCTATTTGCGGCAATGTCATTGACTGTGCGCAGGGAGATACTGTTGGTGAAGAAAGGATAAAGGAAGCGGTTCTCCACTGCCTTGATCAGCCGGTTAGCAAGAATACTATCGATGAGCTAAGAAGTGAGGTAAGGAGCGCATCGAGCATACTCTATTTGGGAGATAACGCAGGTGAGGTCTTCTTCGATAGGCTGCTCATAGAGGAGTTGGAAGGGCGTCCCATTACATTTGTTGTCCGGGGTGCACCTATTATCAATGATGCGCTAAGGGGAGATGCGAAAAGGGCAGGCCTCGATAAGCTGGTAACGGTGATAGACAATGGATCAGATGCCCCTGGGACGATCCTGGAGGAATGTTCAGAGGACTTCAAAAGGCAATTCAGAGAGGCCGATCTGGTACTGGCCAAGGGTCAAGGCAATTACCATACCCTGAGGGATCAGGGGAAAAGGATCTTTTACCTTTTGAAGGTAAAGTGCCCTGTAGTTGCTGATGAATTCGGATGTGATGAAGGTGATATGGTTGTCGTCAGGAAAGACTAGTTCGGTGTTCGCTTTAGGGGTTGTGGGGGAAAGGTGCAAAAATGGAACGGAGAGAAAAAGCAACAGAAGAACGGCTTGAAAATCGAAAGGCCATGATGGAGGCCCAGGATGGGGAGATACGGGAAAGGCTCAAGGGGTTTAAGAACAAGTTCCTGGTCATGAGCGGAAAGGGGGGTGTTGGCAAGAGCACCATTGCCGCCTATCTTGCAGTTGGCCTTGCCAGGAGGCAGCACCCTGTGGGGCTCATGGATGTAGATCTCCATGGCCCGAGCATACCACGGCTCCTTGGCCTCAAGGGCAATATCGTCTCAACGGTTGCAAGCAGGAAGGGCATCCCCCTGAGGTTCCTACCCAACATGGAGGTGATGTCCATAGAGTCCCTCCTTGCTGACAAGGACACAGCCACGATCTGGAGGGGCCCCCTGAAGATCGGGGTCATCAGGCAGTTTATCTCAGATATCGACTGGCACACCGCCGACTACCTGGTCATCGACTGTCCCCCTGGCACAGGGGACGAACCCCTCACCGTAGCCCAGGTCATCCCGGACACCAAGGCCATCATCGTCACGACACCCCAAGAGATCTCCCTGGCCGATGTGAGGAAATCCATCAGCTTCTGCCGCCAGGTAAAGATGGAGATCCTCGGCCTCATTGAGAATATGAGCGGCCTGCGGTGCCCCCACTGCGGAAAAAGCATTGATCTGTTCAAGACGGACGGTGGGGCGGTGACTGCCAAAAGGGCTGGCCTCAAGCTGCTGGGAAGCCTTCCCCTTGAGCCGGAGATCGTCATCGAGGGTGACAGCGGTAGCGTAGCCTGGATGGACAGACAGGATCTGCCTTATACGAGGAGCTTTAACCGGATCCTGGATCAGGTCGTCCAGCTTACGAAGGGATGAAGCCCTTTGTTTTTGCCGAAACGCGAACGCTGACGGAAAGGGAAGAATACGATGATTATAAGCATCGCAAGTGGAAAGGGTGGAACAGGCAAGACCACAATAGCTACCAATCTGGCTGTGGCCCTCGGCCCTTCGGTGAAGCTCCTCGACTGCGATGTCGAGGAACCAAACGACCACATCTTTATCAACCCGGAGATCGACCATACCGAGACAGTAAGCATCAAAGTCCCCGAAGTGGACATGGATAAATGCACCCTGTGTGGGCGATGTCAGGAGATCTGCCAGTTCCAGGCCATTGTCCTGGTAGGTAAGACTGTCCTGAGCTTTCACGAGTTGTGTCACAGTTGTGGCGGATGTATGGAGGTATGTCCGGAGAATGCGATTAGCGAGGTAGACAGGGAGATGGGCATCTTTGAAAGTGGATCGAGAGATGGAGTTGAATTTGGCCACGGGCGTCTCTTTGTAGGTCAGGTAATGGCTGTTCCCTTGATCGAGAGGGTCAGGGCGGCTGTTCAGCCAGACAAACTGAACATAATTGATGCTCCGCCAGGCACGTCATGCCCTGTGATAAGTTCCGTAAAGGACACCGATTTTGTTATCCTGGTAACCGAACCTACCCCCTTTGGCCTCAATGATCTGAAGCTCGCCGTGGGCATGGTGAGCGTTCTCGAGATTCCCCATGGCATCGTCATAAATCGATCAGATCTCGGCGACAAGAAGGTCTGGGAATATGCAGAGCAAGAAGATATTCCCATTCTCATGGAGATACCCTTCGATCGCCGGGTAGCGGAGGCTTATTCCCGAGGTAAGCTCCTGGTTGAGGAATTGCCTGGATGGAAAGAAGAGTTTATCCATCTTTACGAGAAGGTGGCCGATCATGCAAGAGGACGGTGACGTGAAGGAGCTTGTCGTTATAAGCGGCAAGGGTGGGACCGGAAAGACCAGCTTGCTCGGTGCCTTTGCGTCGCTTGCCAAAGATATGGTCCTGTGCGATGCCGATGTTGATGCAGCGGATCTCTACCTGATTCTGGAGCCGGAGGTAAACGAACGGCAGGATTTTCAGGAAGGGCACAGGGCTGTCATAAATCCGGATAGGTGCACTGAATGCGGTGAGTGCAGGAGGCTGTGCCGTTGGAATGCCATTAGTCCTGAGTTCGAAGTAGACCCCATCGACTGCGAGGGATGTGGGGTGTGCGTCTATTTCTGCCCTGCAGAGGCGATAGATTTCCCCCTTAAGACATGCGGGGAACTGTTTATCTCGGAGACCCGCGTCGGGCCAATGGTACATGCCAGGCTCGGTATCGCCGAGGATAATTCAGGGAAGCTTGTAACTCTCACTCGCAAGCAGGCTAAGGAACTGGCAACTAAAAGGGGCCTCAGGCTCATACTCACTGATGGGCCGCCGGGATTGGCTTGTCCCGTCATTGCCTCTATAACCGGTGCTACTGGTGTACTGATTGTAACTGAGCCGACCCTCTCCGGCCACCACGATATGGACAGGGTGGTTGAATTGGCTCACCATTTTGGGATCCCTGCCTCGGTTTGCATCAATAAATTTGACCTCAATCCGGACATGACAGAGACAATAGAGGAATATGCAGGGCAGAGGGGATTGCCTGTCGTGGGCAGGATCCCGTTTGATCCGGTATTCACTGAGGCTATGGTCCAGAAGCAGACCATCATCGAGTACAATAGTAGCTCCGAAGCTGCCCAGGCGGTTAAGGGGATATGGGAGAGGGTGATTTCGAGCTTATAAATATATCTATCTCTCCAAGAATTGATCTCCGGTAGGTTTAACCGGGGCAGGATATTTTCCTCAAGAAAGGAGAAGCAATGCCCATTTACGAATACAGGTGTAGTCACTGTGGCAAGGTGTCGGAGATACTACTAGTGGGAGTCCATCCCGACGACGAGACTATAGCATGTAAGCATTGCGGAAGTACTGATTTAAAGAGGATTTTGTCGGTTTCATCATTTACCTTCACGGACAGTACCAGGGCTCCTGGCAGTACTTGTTGCGGAAGAGACGAACGGTGCGACTCACCTCCATGCACAAGCGGAGGGGTCTGCAGAAGAGACTGATAAAGAAGCAGAATAGAGAAAGCCTACTACCCCAAGAGAAGCATTGGCTACCTTATCTTGAGGAATGAACCCTGGAAGTGCTTTGTATAAACCAATAACGAGATGCCGGGATACAAGGTTCGGTATAAGAATGCCACCTTTTCGGGGCAAAGGATAGAACTTGACGGCAAGTATTTCGATCGTTGCCACTTCAAGGATTGCATTGTTGTCCTGGAGAAAGGCGAAACGCATATTAGGGGCGGCAGTTTTCAGAACTGCAAATTGTTGCTCAAGGGTAACGCCTATACAGTTGGAAAGATTATAAAGCTGTTTACCGGGGGAAGCCCCCTGAAGGTGTTGGACCTTGATGAGCCATCGTTTGAGAGACCTAGTCGCGAGTGAGTTTTCCGGGGAGAAGTTTCAGTAGGAGAAGATGAATAACAAAGACTACTACAGGATATTGGGATTGAATCGGGATGCTACGCAGGAGGAGATCAAGAGGGCCTATCGGAGGCTTGCACTTAAATACCATCCGGACAGAAAGCCAGATGATAGAGAGGCAGTGGAGATGTTCAAGGAGATAGGTGAGGCGTACGCCATATTGAGCGATAGCGAAAAAAGAAGGATGTATGACCGGTTTGGCACTGGTGAATTCTCCCGAAGGTATGGAGCGGAGGAGGTCTTCGAGAATTTCAGTTCTAGGGACCTCTTCCGGGAATTTGACGCAAGATTTGATGAGGGGATTCTTGACCGGTTTTTCTGTGGCCGGCGGGGTGATCGCTGCGGTTGGAGGAAAGCCAAGTTTTTCCGGAAGAGCTTTTCCCACGCTTATCCAGATGGTCTGTGGGGAGAAAGAACCATGATCTGTGACATATTTCTCAATCCCATGGAGGCCTTTGGGGGAACCGAAAAGGAGGTATTACTGAAGAGAGGCTGGGAGACCCAGAGGGTTATAATCGAGGTACCCCCTCGTGTGGAGGACGGCACCTTACTTTGCCTTTCCCTGGAAGGGCAGGACGGGAGTTATCGACGGGATAAAGTCTACCTTCGGGTAAAGGTAGTAAGGGTCTAGGATTAAACAGCTGTCAGGCTTTCCCTGGCAGCTTTCTCATGTAAAAGTTTTTGCCCTGATACTCCACCTCTGTCAAGGAACCCCTTCTTATCAGATCGGCTATTAGGTTCCAATCTGCGCCCGCCTTTTTCAAATAGGCCCTCACAGCCTCTTCCCTCATCGGGTGAACCGAGGTAATAGCGAGCAGATCCTCTTCGATATTACCACTGAAACCAAACTCGTTTCCCTCATAGGCGGCTAGATATTCCACTAGGGGTAAGTTCTCCCTAAAAAGCTGGTAGGCCATAGTAAGGATCTGATCATCAGCAGACGACACGCCTTTTACTGCGGTTGGTCTGGTGGGGATAGAGATATAGGCTCTTACCGGTTTGAGGAGGGCCAAGAAATCGGCTACTTCTTTGACCTCCTTATAACTATCATTCCATCCTTTGAGAAGCATGGTCTCCGTAATTATCTCACCTTTGAATACCTCTGCAAATGCGAGCATCCCATCCAGAATTGCCCTTAGATCCAATGACCTGTGCGGCCTGTTGGTTCTGAGCCACGTCTTCTTGCTTACCGCGTCGATTTTTAGCGAGACTAGATCTGCCTTTGCTAGATCCTCTCTCACATCCCTGCGGTTGAGGAGCGATCCATTAGTAATCACTGCAATGTTTATACCCAAAGGCCTCAAAAGGTCTATATTATTTCCTACGTTGTCATCAAGGGTTGGTTCACCATCAGGAACAAAGGACAGATAGTCTATCGTGGTCCCCCTTTTTTTGGTCTCGGCAACCTTTTTCCATACCTCACTCGCCAGCTCGTCTGAACGGTAGAAAGCACGTCGGTCGCAACTTAACTGTTCTGTCTTGCCGATTTGACAGTATATGCAAGAGTAAGTGCATACCTTAGGCGGGATGTTGTTGATCCCAAGACTATGGCCTAAACGCCTTGATGGGACTGGACCGAATGCCTTCATATTAGTGCTTCCTTCCATAATCCTATTCGGTGTTATCCCATGATAGGTCTTTCCTGCCGTTTTTACAAGTTTTACCGTTTTTAAAAGAGTGTGCTAAAAGATACAATTTTCCGTGGAATTTCAACAAAGAATTCCAGAAAACTCGCACAAAAGGCTTGACAGCATAAGATAAAAGTGTTTGTCTATTTGAGAATGAGAAACATTCGCAAAAATAAAAGAGAATTTTTAGGCAGGCCAGCGACTTCTCAACGAAGATTGCTGCTAGGCTTAATCCGGAAATATGGTGGCCATATAAGCGCCAAGGAACTCTACAGACGAGCCAGCCGCAAGAATGACTCTATCAGCCTTGCTACCGTTTACCGTACGCTGCGGCTCTTTAAGGAGTTGGGTTTTATCGAAGAGAGAAAGCTCGGCCAAGTATACTGCTCCTATGAGATAAAGGAATCGACTGATCACCAGCATCTGGTGTGCAGATCTTGCGGCAAGGTCATAGAGTTTGAGACCCCTCTACTTGGCGAGTTAGTAGAGGAGCTCAAGCAGGAGCATGGCTTTAACCTTACAAAAATCGAGTTATATATGGAGGGATCTTGCCAGCAGTGTACCAGAGAAGGGAACGATATAGCGTGACTAGAAAAGATTCCTAAGTGCCTCTCAATCAAATATCGGGATTATCACCCAGCCGGATTGTTAAGACACTGGGCCGGGGGAGGAGTAAATGAAGATATCGGTGTGCGGTAAAGGGGGGAGCGGTAAGAGCACCATAGTTACCCTGTTGGCCAATGAAGCACGAACCAGGGGCTGCCGGGTACTGGTCGTCGATTCAGACGAGTCAAATTCAGGGCTTTTCCGAATGCTCGGTTTTGGCCAGCCACCTGTCCCCCTGATGGAGCTTGTTGGCGGTAAAAAGAAGGTCCAAAAGAAGATGACGGGAGGGTTTTCCTCCCGTGAGTCGGAGAGAGGCATGAGGCTTATGATGCAAGATACCATTATGGTCGATGATATTCCTACTGAGCATGTCCTTAAAATGGATAATCTTAGTTTAGTGTGCATAGGAAAGATCCTCCAATCATTGGAGGGCTGTGCCTGCCCCATGGGGGTGCTAAGCCGAGAATTCCTCAAGAAGCTTAGCCTAAGAAAAAGCGAGATAGTAATTGTAGATATGGAAGCAGGTGTTGAACACTTTGGCAGGGGGGTAGAGACCAGTATAGATAGTGTACTCATTGCGGTTGAGCCTTCTTTTGAGTCTTTGCAGCTTGCCGAGAGGCTTAATAGTCTCTGTGCCGGGATTGGGATTTATAACGTCTGGGCTATCCTCAATAAAGTCCCCTCAGAGGACATTGCCTCAAAGTTGGAATCTGAATTGGGCAAGAGGGGTATGGATACGATTGGGTGCATCCACTATGATACCGAGATCTTCCATTCCTGTTTAGAGGGTCTTAGCCTTGGCAAGGGAAGCGCAGGCGAGGAGATAAGAGATGTGTTTGACTCACTTATTTCACGTAATGCGTCGGATTATTACTCCACGGATTAGAGGAAACCATTGAAGCATCCAAAAGAGCAAATAAAGTTGAAAGGGGGGTGTAAAGATGTGTCTGGCAAAGGCATATCCGAGTACGGAGAGGAATAGATCATTCCTTGAAAATATCACGTATATGAAACTTGATGGTGACTGCATTCAAATAGAGACGATGTTTGGGGAAGAAACGATCATCCAGGGGAAAGTCCTCGAGGTTGATTTCGAAAATTCTAAGATAATAATACAACCCTTTAGTAAATCTACTATGGGTGATAGACCTGAGGAAAATAAGAGGGATGGAGAGACGAAGAGATGAGGTGTGATAGATGCGGCCGGGAAATCCTAGAGGGTGAGAGCTATACATACCGAGGCGAGAAATTATGTGAGGATTGCTACCTAGCCATGAGATTGGGGGTAAAGGCGTGGGACCCATGGGCAATCCATTCTGCAACCAGGTTTCGACAAAGTTCGGGTCTTAAGGAAATAGAGGGTTTGACCGGGTTGCAGAAGGCAATCTATGAGTTTGTGAAGAGCAAAGGCAGGGCAACAAGGGAAGAAGTGAGGAAAAGGTTCAGCCTGCCTGAGCCGGAAATGCAAAGGCAATTAGCTATACTGAGGCACTGTGAGCTGGTGGGAGGGCATAAGGAAGATGGCAAGGTTTATCTAATTCCCTTTAGTTAGGAAGGGATAGGTAGGTATTTTCCTTGGTATGACCTGTCGAATACATGAAGATAGTGGAAGGCGAGATTAGAAATGATAACAGAGAGGGACAGGGGATTCGTTTAGAACGAAAGGTCATTAAGATACTTCAGAGAATAGGCATAAAAAGGGGTCACACGGTATTAGATTTTGGTTGTGGCTCAGGTACCTATACCATTCCGGTTGCTAAAATAGTCGGTAAGGAAGGAAAGGTTTATGCGTTGGACAAAGACAGAAATGAACTAGATAATTTGATGAAGAAGGCCGAGTTAGGCGGCTTGAAAAATATAAGGAGAATGGCTACATCAGGGGAGCTGAGAATTCAACTTGCAGATGAGTCGGTGGATGTAACCCTTTTATTTGATGTCTTTCATCGCCATTATTTTCCTCGGATTGACGAGAGAAAGATGCTCGTGGATGAAATTTATAGGATTACAAAAACAAACGGCCTCGTTTCGCTTTGGCCGAAGCATATGGGATCTGAGGTAAAAGGTGAGATCGAGGGTGCTAATTTTTATCCGGAAAAGGAGTATCTTGGAACGCTAGTACATGACAACAGGGATATTGAAAGAGGTAAGGTAATAAATTTCAGAAAGAAGTCAAGACCTTGTTAGGAGAGGAGGTAATATGACCAAGGTGATAGAAGTCACAGATCAAAATTTTGAGGAAGAGGTTTTAGGATCAGATGTCCCCACAGAGGTCGATTTTTGGGCACCGTGGTGTGGTCCCTGCCATATGGTATCGCCCATATATGACAAACTTTCTGAGGAATACGATAATTTTAAATTTTGCAAGATTAACGTGGACGAGAATCCGCAGGCGGCAACGAAATACCATATTGTCAGCATCCCCATGCAGATGTTTTTCAATGATGGTGAGAAGGTCGATGAGATCCTCGGTGCAGTACCTGAGCATATGATTCGATCAAAGGTTGAGGAGATTCTCGAAAGATTCCCAATTGATGAACGGGGAAGGCTAAAGGTACTCCTGCGCTCTTGGACGGAGCAAATCAGCAAGCATGGCGAGAAATTCGAGAAATGGAAAGAAAAGACCGAGAATCCAGAGGGAGATGCGGCGTACGGTCCAGTGTTTGAAGCAGTGAAACAGGTGGAGGAGGCAAATGAACAGCTGTCAAAGGCCCTCGCAAAATTAGGAGATAAATGAAAGATGAACTCGTCTTCCCGCCGTCGTTTCGAGGTGTAGATGATGGGAGCAACTAAGGACAAGATAAAGCGGATTTATGAGACGTTGCCCCAGCTGAATTGCGGTTTATGTGGGTTTGAGGGCTGTGGGCAATTCGCCAAGGCGGTGGCAGAGGGGGGAGCATCGCCTTTCGGCTGCAGGCAGGACCCCTGGGCAGGGTACAGGATAAGTGAGATTATGGGGGCCAGAGCACCGATTTTTGGCTCCTACCCTAGATTCGGTCAACCTATCTTTCCCCAAAGGCCGGAATCTCTTGCTTCCATAGGATCATTGAGAGCCGAGGTAAGCGAGTTATCAAAAAGGATTGAGGGGATATTGGATAGGATCACTAGCCTGGAGGGGAAAGTAAGGAAAAGGTAACCGAAAGACCATTAAGAAAGGAGGCGATTGTCATGCCAAGAGGAGATGGTACAGGACCAGCGGGCAGAGGCCCGGGAACCGGCAGGGGCCTTGGTCGAGGCGGCGGTCGCGGCAGGATGGGAGGCCGTGGCCTGGGTGTCGGCGGAGAATGCGTATGCCCAAATTGCGGGCATACAGCAACTCACCAAAGAGGTACGCCCTGTTACGAGATGAAGTGCCCAAAGTGCGGGTCGGCAATGACCAGGTAATGAAATGAGGGGATAAGTCTATCACGGCGATCTATGAGTACGAATGCAGAAAGTGTAAGGCGAGGTTCGAGGTACTGCGAAGCATCAGCGATGACGGAAGTGAGGTATAGTGTCCCAAGTGCCAGGCAGATAATCCACAGAGGGTGTTGTCACTTTTCAGCTCAACTTCCAGTAAATCGACTTCTGGAGCCTGCGCTGCCAGCGCCTCTACCTGAAGTATCTGATGACGAGGGATAGGTTTATCCCTCTCAAGGGAGCAAATCAGAGGACCGTCAGAGAGCAGGCGGGAGAATTTTCTCCGTCTGCCAATCCCAGAGGGCTTGTTGGGGATGACGGGGTGCTCTAGTTTATCCTCTTTACGGCCAGGCAGGCTATACGTTAGCACAGAGCTATTGAGGCTGAATTCAAAGAACACTGAGACCTCGTAAGAGCCCGGGCGCCCCTCATCACATCCGGTGCCGGATGAATCTTATAATGGAGGTACCATAATGGAACAAACATCATTTTCCGATATCGCCATCGTTTCCTGCGGCACCTTGAGTCCTGAATTAAATTACCTAAAGGATACTGGGTTTTTGGGTGCCCGGCAGGTTTTGTATACCACACCGGGGCTACACGAGGACCCCCGCGAGCTGGAGAGGCAACTTGTAGAGCGAATAGGGAAAGCCAAAGAGAAAGCGGACAAGGTGATCGTGGTCTACGGGGGCAAGTTCTGCTACGTCAACGCGAATGAGCCAAGCAGAACAATGAGGACGATTATTGGAGAACAGGGGCCAGTAGTGAGGAGAATACAGGCGAGCCACTGTGTGGATATGCTGGCAGGCGAAGCGGAACGTGAAAGGATCGCCCAGGAGGTAGCCGGAGGGGAGAAGGTCTGGTGGATGACGCCGGGCTGGATCAAGTTTCGTCACCACGTGTTTAAAGGCTGGGATAAGGGGCTGGCCAACGAGAACTTCCCGCGGCACACAGGCGGTGCTATTGTCCTTGATGGTATTGGTTATATGGAGCGGTACATAGACGAGCAACCGGAGGAGCTTCTGGGGTATTCGGACTGGATGGGGATCCCGATACAGCCCTGTCCGATTACCCTGGATCGATTCAAGGCCCTGCTCTTGGACCAGGCGGTTTCGTCCTAAGGCTTTCCGGGCTCTCAGTATTTCGGTATGGATAGAGAAGAAGAGCTGGAAAAAGAGATAGAGGTGCTTGAGGCACAGTTGCGGGACCGAGAAGCTTCACTTCCTGCCCATTCTGTGCGACCTCAGCAGATAGTGGTCATTGAGGAGTTAGAGGTAGCCATAGAGGGAAAGAAGAAGGAATTAGAGGAACTGAGAGGAAAGGGCAAATCCGGCCCTCAGGCGGATTAAGCGTGATATGATCATTGCAACCCTTAAGTATGCCTTAATGATTACAAGCTTTGTCTTCGTGATGATGCTCGCGATTGAGTATCTTAATGTTCAGACCAAGGGGAGTTGGCAATATTCACTACAAAAATCAAGATGGATCCAATATGTCTTATCTGCCTTCCTCGGCGCCACACCTGGTTGTCTTGGTGCATTCACCGTTGTTGCCCTTTATACCCACAATATAGTCAGTTTTGGGGCACTGGTGACCGTAATGATTGCAACCAGCGGGGATGAGACCTATGTAATGCTGTCACTGTTTCCAGTGAAGACATTTGTTTTAATTTCTATTCTGTTTATGGCGGGGATTATCGGGGGCTTTATAAGCGATACCTTGTTTAAACCAGGATCCATGATAATAAAAAAGGTAAGACAGCACCTGGAATTTCATGAGGAGGATGAGTGTGTCTGTTATCCAAAGGGTGAGATCTTGAGCCAATTAAAGAATCTTACCCTTCAGCGCGGATTACTGATGATTGTCTTGGCACTATTGATTGCAGGATTATTGACTGATCAATTAGGCCCGCCAGAATGGAACTGGATAAAGATAACATTCCTCATTGGTTCATTGTTGGCCCTCTTTATCGTCTCTACCGTTCCCGGGCATTTTCTTGAAGAACACCTCTGGGAACATATAGTAAAGGTTCATGTGCCCAGGGTATTTTTGTGGACATTTGGCGCCCTGTTGCTCATGCATATCTTGCTCGATTATTTAGAGCTTGGAACCTGGATTGAGGCAAACTATCTAACGATTATGGTGATTGCCTGCCTCATAGGCCTTATTCCGGAGTCTGGCCCCCATATGATATTTGTAACCCTGTTTGCAGAAGGGGCAATACCCTTTGGTGTCCTTCTGGCGAGCTCTGTTGTGCAGGATGGTCATGGAATGCTTCCATTGCTGGCTGAGTCAAAGAGGAGTTTTGTCCTTGTCAAGATTATAAATTTTTCTGTTGGGCTCCTGATAGGATTGGCCAGCTATGTAGCAGGGTTCTGAGAATAGATGGAGTTTCCTTTAGAGATTCCCTTAGAAAGATAAAGAATCTTATGAGAGTAACTATCATTTATGACAATGAGGTTCATGCTCCAGGTCTAAGGTCAGGTTGGGGCTTCTCTTGCCTGATAGAAAAGGAAGGTACGCCCACTATCCTTTTTGACACAGGCGCAAATGGTTCAATTCTTTTTCACAATATGGATGAACTTACTATTGATCCTCCCTCAATCGATATAGTTGCTATCTCCCATGCCCATTGGGATCATACAGGGGGTCTATCCCGTCTTTTGACGAGAAATAGGGAAGTAAAGGTTTACATCCCGGAGTCATGTCCTGAACCAAAGGATGCCAAAAAAGTGATAGTGGTTAACCAACCCTTAGAAATTTGCAGTGGCGTCTTCTCTACCGGAGAGCTAAGGGGCATTGAGCAATCTTTAGCTGTCAAAGGTGAAAAAGGCCTAGCGGTAATTGCAGGATGTTCCCATCCGGGTGTGGACAATATTCTCAAGGCGGCCTCGCAATTTGGAACGCCCTATGCCTTGGTGGGAGGGCTCCATGGCTTCAGCCAATTTGATGTGATTAAGGCTCTCAGCCTGATCTGTCCCTGTCACTGTACACAATACAAATCGGAGATAAGGTCTCTATATCCCGAGAAATATGTTGGTGGTGGTGCAGGCAGGATTATAGATATCAGTTAGCTAGTTAAGGTTTTGCGATTGAAAGCGAAGCAAAAAGGGGAAAGCGAGCGCTTCCTTGTCGGCGATTTCAAAGAAATAGGTAGCGCTATGGATGCCATCCATCGTGCCTATGATCGTGCTATATCAGTCTAAAGTCTTAAGGGCCATCTGGAGACTCCATAGATTAGAAGAGGATGATTTTAAAGGGGGGAATAAACATGCCGTGGGTAGACAAGGATACGTGTATTGCCTGTGGAATATGCGTTGAAGAATGCCCGGTAGACGCAATAGTCATGGAAAATGAGGTGGCAGAAATCCATATGAATGATTGTATTCACTGCGGCAGGTGCCACGATGTTTGTGATCAGCAAGCAGTACGACATGATAGCGAAAAGGTATCCGATGAAGTGAAAGCGAATGTAGAGCAAACAAGGTATTTTATGGAGGCCTGCGAAAAATATCTTGGTGATCCCAAAGAAAGGCAGAAGTGTCTTAATCGAATCATAAAGCATTTTACCAAGGAAAAGATGGTTGCGGAAAAAACCATAGAAGAGCTTGAGTCACTCCGTAATTTGACGGGGGGAAGATCAAGATAACTCATCGTAGCTAAGAGGCAAAGCAGGGTCATTCGACACCGAACAAATAGCCAGATGAATAGTCCGATTTGTACAAAGCGGTTCAACTATAGATACAGGCTGGTTTCAATTTTTCTTCGGTATCCGGTGATCTTGAACTTGGGAGTCAGTTGGTGCAGGGGGTTATGAAAATGGATGAAAAAGGGCGACTCGAACGTATTCAGTTCGGAACCGGGGATGAGATCGAGCTGAGGGGCACTACGATCTGTCCAGGTATCGGGATTGGACGAGTGCGAGTCCTTGATCGAGAACTCGTTATCCCACGAAATAATATTCCCGCAGGGCAGGTGCAGTCCGAACAACAAAGCTACGGCGAGGCAGTAAAGATTGTGGGTGACCATCTGCGGGAACATATTGAAGAAGATCATCCTGACTCCTCGCTGAGTGCTTCACTGATATTGAAGAACCACGAAGCGATGCTGACGGATGAGCAATTTCATGAGGCTGTACGATCCAGGATTTTAGCCGAGTCCAAGAATGCAGCGTGGGCACTTGAGCTGGAGGCGAAGAAGATCATCGTACGGCTCGAGGCGAGCAGAAGTCCCTATCTCAAGTCCCGGGCGGAGGATGTGAGGGATTTAGTGGCAAGCATTATAAATGCCCTGTGTTCAACACCGGAGACGTACAAAAAGGTTTTGGCACAGAAGAAGGAATCTGAAGTCCTAATCTCCGGGAACCTTTATCCATCATGGGCCGTTGAGGCCCATCGTTTCCGCCCGGCCGCATTTGCCACTGAGAGTAACGCCCTTTCATCGCACGGGGCAATCCTCCTCAGAGGGTTTGGGGTCCCGGCCGTTGGTGGCGTGAAGGGCCTTAGGGAGACGGTCGTAGATGGAGACGAAGTGATCGTCGACGCTATCAACGGAGCCATTATCGTTCGACCAAGACCACAAACTGTTCAGAAATTCGCCGCCTGGAGACGGGAGTTCAAGCATCCCGAAGAACTACCTCCCCTACCACCGATTGGTGGCCGGACTAAAGATAACATCCCTATCCGTTTGATGGCGAATATCGACAATCCAGATCAAATCCAGCTCGTACGTAGAAATCGCCTCGAGGGAGTTGGCCTGCTTCGTACGGAATTCTTGGTTTTGCAAGCTAATACCATTCCAACAGAGAAGGAACAATATGACATGTATCGTCATGTGTTCACTTCTGTTGGGAGGGTAGTGATTCGTACCTTCGATATCGGTGGGGATAAACAGATTGCCAACCTTCATTACTGCACCGGGCAGAATCCTGCCCTCGGTGTTCGTGGGGTGCGCAGACAGCTCTTGCGTCACCCCGAGGAACTTCGGATCCAATTCCGCGCCATTCTTCGTGCCGCAATGGGATCTCAGGTTGACATATTGCTTCCGATGGTCACCACAGTGAATGACATTCGACAGGTGAAGCAGATCTTTGAGGACGTCAAAGAGGAACTACGTGAGGAAGGCAATCTATTCTCCGATGAGGTCCGTCTCGGTGCACTGATCGAGGTGCCTGCGGCGGCAATCGGCATAAGCGAGATTTTGGCTGAGGTGGATTTTGTCAGTGTGGGTACCAATGATCTGCTGCAATATTTCGTGGCTGCTGACCGTGATAATGAAGCTGTGCTTGGCTATGAGGATTTCGAGAACCAGGCCTTTCTCTGGTTGCTGCGCTTCGTAGTAGAAAGGGCAGCGGAATTTGGTAAGGCACATGAGGTGACAATTTGCGGGGAAATCGCCTCCAACGCTCAGCTGGTGCCACTCTTGCTCGTCCTGGGCTTCAGGTCTCTCAGTATCACTCCGACCTCTGCTCAGTCGGTCCGTAACGCCATAGCATGTACAGATTTGCGTGCTCCATGAGCCAAGTTTTGAAAAGGATGGGCGGAAGGAAGTCAGGATAAGCGGCAAGAGCCCAGTGGGAGGCTAAAAACGTTATGCGCAGATGTTTTAGTGACCGTATAGAAGCTGGTAATTCTAAAAGGGTATCTCTATGAATCATACAGCTGAAAACGAACACGAGGCTGTGCAACAGGAGATAGGCTCCATCTTGAAGGATTTTACGCCTGACAGGGGCAATCTCTTACCTATCTTACAAGGGATCCAGGAAAAGTATCACTACCTTGCTCCCTCTGCCTTACAAATGGTAGCAAGGCATCTGGAGATGTCCCCGTGTGAAGTCTATGGTGTCGCTACCTTTTACAATCAGTTCAGGTTTCACCCCCCAGGTAAGCATCAGATCAAGGTATGTCTTGGAACAGCCTGTCACGTGAGGGGTGGTGACATAATTTTGGAGAATTTTGAACGCAAGGTCGGAATTAAGGCGGGCGAGACAACACCTGATAGGGAATTCAGTATCGACAGGCTTGCCTGTGTAGGATGCTGTGCCTTGGCTCCCGTGGCCATAGTCGATGATGCAGTCCACGGGCATGTGGCTCCTAGTAAGGTGGAGGGGCTTATCCTGGGCTTTGAGATAGAAAAGGAACGAGAAAAAAGAAAAGCCAGCAAGGTGAGTCAAAGCGGTGACGAGACACGATGAGAGGAGTTCCACCCTTAAGGGAAGACCCTGGAGGGCGCTTAGAGGAAACTAATGGTGACAACTATCAAACTGTCTCGTTGGGATGGCCACCTGTGGTCTGGTCTCCGGTGCAATGGATGGCACGGAGGCGTTTGGGGAGGCATTGCGACTTGACACACAACGGCCTCCTGATAAAGTATGTGATGAGTATACCTGGAGGCATTTTTATGAAGGCCCTGGCACTGTTTTCCGGTGGTCTCGATAGCATTTTGGCCGTTAAGCTTATGCAGGAGCAAGAGGTTGAGGTCATTGGCGTCTCCTTTGAGACCCCGTTTTTCTCCTCGCAGAAGGCTATCCGGTCTGCTCGATACATCGGGCTTCCCCTTAAAGTCGTGGATATTACGGATAGTATCCTTCAGATAGTGCTGAGCCCGAGGCACGGCTATGGAAAAGGCCTCAATCCCTGTATTGACTGCCACGCACTTATGTTTAAGACAGCAGGTGGGATGTTGAAAAAGGAAGGGGCAGGTCTTATGATAAGCGGGGAGGTAGTGGGCCAGCGTCCCATGTCGCAGAACCTCCGATCCCTTTCCATTATTTCACGTGAATCGGGCTTTGAGGATCTTATCCTCAGACCCCTTTCGGCAAAAAGATTACCGGAGACCCTTCCTGAGAAAGAGGGCTGGGTAGTGAGAGAAAGGCTATTAGGGCTTTCAGGACGTTCCCGCCAGCCACAGATGGAACTGGCTAGGAGCTTTCGGATACAGGAGTATCCTGCTCCTGCAGGGGGATGCCTGCTGACGGAGGAGGTATTTTCCCGCCGGTTAAAGGACCTTATATCCGTTACCCCGGAATTTTCAAGACGAGATATAGAGCTTCTTAAATGGGGGAGGCATTTCAGGATTTGTGAAAAGGCCAAGATTGTGGTGGGACGAAATCAGAGGGAAAATGAGCTAATCGCTTCATTAGCCAGGGAAGGGGATACGCTTTTGCAAGTTGAGTTGGTTCCCGGCCCTACTGTTTTAGCAACAGGAGAACTGTCGTCTGAAGAGATGAAGTTAGCAGCCTGTATCGCTGCCTCTTACAGTGATGCCGCCAGTGACCAGTCAGTTGCTGTCCGGGTGACGAGGAACTCCACACACCGTATACTTCTTGCGACGGGGAAGGAAAAGGCCGATTTTCGTTGCTTCATGATATGAGCTCGACCTCGGGCCTACCTCCTTAATAGCTTTTGGAGAAACGATTTCTTTCTGATCTCCTCTATCTTCTTATTTTTCTCCGCAATCTCCCTTTCCTTATTTTCTATAGAAATCAGGGTATTGTCTATGAGCTCCTTGATCTTCCGTTCCTCCTTAGAGAGGTTCAAAAGTTCGATCTTCCGCTCGCTGTGGAGCTCTTTGCCCTGAAGGGTTTTGATATTCTCCGTGATTTCCCTATATTCCTGTCTTTTCCTCCTGAGTACGTCCTTTTGCTCTTCTACAAAGGCGACATCATTCTTGATACTACTAAGCAAGGCATCGTCTGATTCCATGGTGAGAAAGAGATAAACAAAGCAGGAAATTGCAACCAATATTAGCCCGAGAACAACCTTTGCTGTATATGAAGCAACCTTTGCTGTAAATGAGGCAAAAGGAGATAGGAATGATTTTGTCCTCCCGCTGTAGTCGGCAATTCTATCAGTGAAGGTGTATCTGGCAACTTTCCCACCAAGGGTGTCCAGGGTATCTCTCAAAATCCCTCTTAACTCGAGTGTCCCGGTAGTCAGTTCATTACCAAGATCTCCTGATCGACATTTAGCCTCTATATCGGCATCATCTCCTTTCAGCATTGTGGCGACATCTCTAATCCTGGATAAAGAGCTACCCGGGCTGAGGGTTTTGGGAAACTTCCCCGGAAACTCCTTCTTAAGCGAGGCGATGTCAGTCTCTAACCTCTCAAGATTGGCCTCTATCTCCCCTGATAATCTCTTCAGTATGCGCGCCTCGCATACATATTCGCTTGCTCCAGTTAGCATGATGGCAACATTGTGGATAGCCTTAATTGCCTTTTCAATATCCTGTGGGTCAACCCTTGACACGGCTTACCCTTTTATGGATTTAGTCGAGAAGGAGATCTCCATTAATCACCGTCTCCTCAGGGATGGAAACCTTCTTTGACGAATGGCTGGTAATGTTCACATGCCCCCTTATAACAACTCCCTTACCGAAGTATACATTTCCGTGAATTGTCAAGGATCTGCAATCGATCAGAAAAGGGGCATTATTGGCAAATCTTTCCCTTAGCTGGTCAATCTTCTTATAGTACCTATCATCGAGGTCTATCCGTATAGTCCCAAATCTCCTCTCAGGATTTTGGATAATCCTGCTGTCCTCGGTCAGTACATAGCAATCAGACCAGAGGGCAAGGAGGTCCTGAGACTTTTTGACAGGAAGAAACCGTGTCCTCGGCACTCGTACGGCCGTAGCCTTTTGAAAAAGGGAGATACCTGATCCCAGGGCTGTCTCAATTTGGTAAACTTCCGGCGAAGAGCCATCCCTTGGATCAATTCTCTTAGGATTAATAATCATAGGAAGCCTGAGGGCGTTCGCAGCCTCCTCGAGCTTATCTTTCAGAAGTATAAGGTTGATCCATATGTTGTTGGTATTAAAGTATCGGTACACATCTATATCCTGAAACTCCTCTGTTTCTTCCTCGGGACACTGGGCTATCTCTCTGAGGATGAGACCGCCGGTCCTCAATTTAGCCAGGTGCCCACCTTTGATGTCTGCCTCTGTTCTGTCTGCCACCTCCATCATGAATGGAAAATCCTGGGAGGCAAAGTAACCGAGTATTGCCTCCTCCATGAGCCCGCCGAGATTATCGGAGTTGGATACGAAGGCATATTTATAGCCTTTACTAGTCATCTTATCCAGCATGCCAGAGGTGATCAGGGCGAGATAGAGATCTCCATGGCCGGGAGGGTTCCACTCACAATCCCGGTCCATGGGCCACATTGCGGGGCTGAGGTCTTCTTTGAGGACCTTTGGAAATTTGTGCTGTAGAAAGGAGAGGGGAATATCAGAGGCAAGGTCAGGGTATTTGCCTAGGAATTGTGTGCTATCTTTATCTGTTTTATAGCTGTTCAGGAGCACCAGGGGGATTTTTATTCCCTGTTTCTCCCGCTGGTTCAGGATTTGTCTAGCAGTAATATCAAGGAAGTTTAACCCATTCTTTACCTCAATGAGGGATTTAGCCCTGGATAAGCCCATGCTTGTTCCCAAACCCCCATTCAACTTAATTATCACGGTTTCCTTAGTTGCCTGGCGCCCATCCTCCGCGAACCGATTTAGCATTTCCCTATCGGCTATATCGCCTTTTGTAACCGGACCAATCGCCTCTCGCGACAGTAATCCCCTTTCCCCTCTCACGAGTTTGTCATAGTAAAATCTAAAGGCCTCGATAATGAGAGGAGGAATTCCCTCTTCTGCCATCTTTTTCGCAAATAGGCGAAATCTCTCCTCTGGCTCCACCCCTTGTAGCTTGGCCTCCATATACCCCTATGCCCACTATTGTTGCTAGAGGTTATAGGAGATGATCCGAAAGATCAATAACATTCTTGGTACAATTACTTTGACAACTATACATGGTTTATATATGTTTTACGGGGGATTGGCCTGAGGAGGTACCCGGCAACGATGACGTTCACGTGTTGATATAAGCGGTTAAGGGGACGAGATCAGTGTAAATAGACTATGAGAGATGAGTCTAAATTTCTGGATCAGTTTAATTCATATTTTAGCAGGATAAACCAAGAACTGGACAGGGTACTTGACTCCAGAGTGTCCTTGATAGAAGAGGTAGGAAGTTATAGCTTGCTTGGAGGGGGTAAGAGGCTAAGGCCACTGTTCTTTATCTTGTGCTGCCAAATCTGTAATTACCACGAGAGTGATATATATCCCCTTTCTACCATCTTTGAGTGTATTCACGCAGCAAGCCTTTTACATGATGATGTCCTTGACAATGCTTCCTTTAGAAGGGGAAGGTCATCAGCGAATAAGATCTGGGGAAACTCCGCGGCGGTCCTGGTGGGTGATTTTCTCTTCACCAAATCTTCCAGGATCGCAGTTGAGAAGAAGCAGGTTGAATTGTTAAAGATCCTCGTAGATACTGCTGTTGTGATGACTGAGGGTCAGGCACTGGAGCTTTATAACACCTATAACTGCAACATGACAAGAAGGGAATATATGGGCATCATTACCTCCAAGACAGCTGCCCTTATATCGGCTGCCTGTGCAAGTGGCGGCATCGTAGCCGGGGCAAAGCAAGCGATGGTCCAATCTTTGAGAAATTTTGGCCTCAATATGGGTATTGCGTTTCAAATTGTAGATGATGTGCTTGACTACACTGATCCTGTAAGGAAATCCGGGAAGCAGATAGGCAATGACCTAAGAGAGGGGAAGATGACCCTTCCACTGATATATACCCTCACCTACCTGGGCAAAGGGGAAAGGGATAGGCTGGAGCATTTGTTCAGAAATGGAAAGGCCTCAGAAAAGGATTATTTGAGGATAAGAGAGCTTGTACAGGATAACGGTGCCATAAATAAATGTCGCAAAGATGCGCAATACTATGTGGATCTCGCCGAAACTTACCTCAGCCTCTTTCCCGACTCACCAATAAAAGACTCCCTTCTGGAATTAAACCAATTTGTCGTCGATAGAAGTTACTAGCTATCACATCCCTGATCTTTTCCATAGGACGCAAGATACAACCGGGTGTCATGATCAATCAGAGGAAGGAGGCCTTTCAGTTTATCATACTTCTGGGAGTTGTTAGTCTATTCGGAGATATAACCTACGAGGGAGCGAGAGGGGTTACCGGCCCTTATTTAAGACTCTTTGGTGCAAGTGCTGTCGCTATTGGTTTAGTAGCAGGGCTGAGTGAATTTGTAGGATATGCATTGAGGCTTGTATCGGGGTATGTTGCGGACAAATCAGAGGGATATTGGGCCTTGACAATTCTGGGTTATGGGTTAATCCTCTCAATCCCCGTCCTGGGATTTGCCGGAAGCTGGCAGCTTGCCGCCACCTTGATAATCCTGGAGAGGATGGGAAAGGCGATCAGGTCTCCAGCCAGGGATACTATATTATCTCATGCGACAAATGTGGTAGGCAGGGGATTAGGGTTTGGTATACACGAGGCCTTGGACCAGGTCGGTGCCATAATTGGGCCTTTGGTCTTTTCTGCTGTGTTCCTTTTGGAGGGGAGTTACAGAGATGGGTTTAGAATCTTGTGGTTACCGGCTTTTTTGACATTGGGCATTCTTCTCATAGCCAAGAGGAAGGCACCAGTGCCAGTGGGATTTGAGACCCAGGGCAAGACCCCTGAAAAAAGGCTTTCCAAGACTTTCTGGCTCTACTCTCTTTTTATCTTCCTCAGTGTAGCCGGATTTCCAAGTTTCCTGCTCATATCCTATCATTTCAAGGCTCAGGCTATTGTCTCCGATGTCCACATTCCTATCTTCTATGCTATCGCCATGGGTGTGGATGCCCTTTCGGCAGTTGTCGTTGGTAAGGTGTACGATAAGGTAGGATTAAAATCGCTGATAACGATCCCTTTGCTGACAATCTTTATCCCCATCCTTTGCTTTTCTCAGATTTATGCCTATGTGCTCGTGGGGACTGTACTATGGGGAGCGGTAGTCGGGACTCACGAAACCATTATGAGGGCAGCCATAGCTGATTTAACACCAATTACCAGGAGAGGCACTGGCTATGGTATATTCAATTCCATATATGGAGTGGCCTGGTTTCTCGGTGCTCCTATCATGGGCCTGTTATACGATCTTTCTATTTCCCATGTAGTTGGCTTTGTTGCCCTGCTGGAATTGATCTCAATACCGGTTCTCTTTTCTGTTAACAGATCGGTGGCATTGCACGGCAGGCAGAGAGGAAAGGCTCGAGAATGGTAGCAGGACTACAGGCTCTGGACGGATATCCTCCCAGGGGGAACGGAGTCATCCGGCATAATATCCTTTACCACGGCCCCTGTTATAGCCTCTATATATTTGATCCCAGCCTTTCTATGGCCCCTGACGAGCGGTATCTCCTCTCTAGGGGCACGTAGTAAGATATTCCCTTTATCTCCTACGGTGGGGAGGTATGGCCTTAGCCTTTCAAGGTGAATGGCAGATTGAACCAGAAATCCTAACGACGGGTGCCACGGTCCGGCGATTATCTCCCCTTCCCTGAGTAGGGATGGGGAAGACATGAGCCCAATCCTGATAACGGGAATCCCGGAACTCTCCAATTCTATGCAGGCCTCTTTACACAGGCTAACCGTGTGGTTAAGTCCCATTGGAGTGTACTTTCCTTGTTTATACCACTGTGCCAGCTTTGTACCCCTCACAACGAGTGTTGGGTAAAGCCTCACCATGTGGGGCCTAAGGCCAATGACCTTGTCAATGGTATCCATGAATACCTCTTCGGAGTCCCCTGGTAGACCAGGCATAAGTTGTATGCCGATTGTAAATCCCCTTGCCCTGAGTAGCTGGACTGCATTGATGGTATCATGGGAGGTGTGCCCGCGATTGGAAAGCGCTAGGACATTGTCGTTCATGGATTGTACCCCGAGCTCAACTGTTGATACGCCGAAGCAATCAAGGATATCGAGCTTGGCTTCACTGAGAGAGTCTGGTCTTGTAGAGAGACGGATCGACTGTATGATATTTTCTTCGATATACGGCCTGATAGCACCCAGCATGTGGGTCATGGAAGCAGCTGGCAGGGACGTGAAGGTGCCACCGTAAAAGGCAACCTCTGTTGGGCCCTGGTTGAGAAAGTGTTTTGACTTTATGGCCACGTCAACTGTTGTTCTTATGTCGTCTGGGGTAGGGAGGCGCTCGGAGGCATTGGTTATAGTGCTTTGTTGACAGAATACACATCTGTGTGGGCAGCCTTGGTGCGGGATAAATATGGGTATGATGAAGTGTCTTCTCACCTTTCTAGACAAGCCAAGGCCTCCTTTGCTGCGTTCTGTTCAGCCTCCTTTTTGCTCTTTCCTCTCCCTTTCCCCATTAGATTTCCCTTTAGGTAGACCGCTACGTAGAAGGTCTTGTTGTGGTCTGGGCCAGTCTCTCTTTCGAGCCTGTATTCTGGTGTTAACTGCAGGGCGTCTTGTGAGTACTCCTGTAACACTGTCTTAAAATCCTCAATGGAGGTACTAAGGCCGGTCCTGTTCAATAAGGGGCCAAAGAGCCTTGTTATTACCCTGAGCGCATTTGTAAAACCCCCATCAATATAAATTGCTCCCATGAGTGCCTCAAGCGCATCGGTCAGAATAGATAATTTCTCCCTGCCGTTTGTTCGCTCTTCTCCCTTTCCCAGCAGGAGGTAATCTCCTAATTTTAACTCACGGGCAATACAGGAGAGACCGTTTTCACTTACCAGTGAAGCCCTATATTTGGACAGATCTCCCTCTTTCATTTCAGGGAAGGAATCCATAAGCAGATTGCTAATAGCAAGGTTGACAACCGCATCGCCGAGAAACTCTAACCTCTGATTGTCCGGTATTCCCGGGTCGCCCTGTTCGTAGACGTATGAAGGGTGCCTCAGGGCCTGATACAGTAACCCCCGGTTCTTGAAGGAATAATCAAGTACTGTGGCTAAGTCATCGGGATCTCTTGGCACACTGCGTCTCTTCATCATGACGGCATAGTAAAGGCAATAGCTTTCAAAGTCAAGGCAGTCAATGACTTATGTGAAACCCCTATAGAGGCCGTGGCTGTGTTTTTCCAAGCCACGAAGGAGGAGCACCGGCTCATCTTGAAGTTAATGGGAAAAGCTGAATATAAAAGTATTTGACCTCTCCTTATCATTTAATATATATGGTGTTTTTCTTAGTTAAGGGTAATGCGGATGAATCCAAAAAAGCGTAAAAGGGTCATCTTCAATCAAAAGGACATAGAGCAAGCCCTGAAGAGGATTGCACAACAGATAGTTTCCAAGCATAAACTCTTAGAAAACGTCGTGTTAGTCGGAATCAGGACGGGGGGAGCTTTTCTGGCCTTTCGTCTCCGCGATGAGATCTCCAAGAAAGACGGTGAGAAATTGCCGACTGGAGTGCTGGATATTAACCTATATCGGGATGACTGGACGAGGATAGGGCCCAACCCGAAAATAGGGAGCACGGAGATCCCCTTTTCCATAGACGACAAGATAATTATACTAGTTGATGATGTCCTTTTTACGGGTAGGACCGTGAGGGCCGCTATGGATGCGTTAATAGACTTCGGTAGGCCAAAGAAGATTGAGCTGGCTGTGTTGGTAGACAGGGGGGAGGAGCAGAGGGAACTGCCCATAAAGGCAAACTACGTGGCTAAGGGATGGCAGACATCGGGTAGGGATACAGTCAATGTCTATCTTAAGGAAAGGGGATTCCGCGATCGGGTTGTAGTGGAGGAAACAAAGGGGAATCTATCGTAGGGAGTATTTTATGTTCTTCACACTATCTATTCGTACAAGGGATCGCTCGGAGATGGTGGACATTACCTCCCAGGTAGAAGGGGAGTTGAGGAGATCAGGGCTCGAAGATGGGGTGTGTTTTATCTATGTACCACACACCACGGCCGGGATAACAATAAATGAAAAC
>Ga0209636_10000647_pt1 | contig 34517 bp, 23 predicted proteins | sample DeeMarSWOR152_54_FD_187464 | JGI IMG/M metagenome (GOLD analysis project Ga0209636, IMG submission 187464) | Marine sediment microbial communities from White Oak River estuary, North Carolina - WOR-1-52-54 (SPAdes) (version 2) | ecosystem: Environmental > Aquatic > Marine > Intertidal zone >... | reverse complement strand
AAACGGAGGCAAAAAAGTGAACTGCAACTTTGTTCGAGACAATTTAGTCGCTTATATTCACGGCGAATTGGATAAAAGGGCTGTCATGCAAATTCACCAGCATCTCAGCACCTGCGAAGTGTGTGTGCAGGAAGAAATTGAGCTTAGAAGGACGAATCGGCTGTTGGATCAATATCAGTTTGAGGCATTGCCCGATTATTTTGATGAACAACTCCATCGAAAATTAAAACAAGTAGAAAAGCCTCATGAAAAAAACCATAGTGATTTTCGTCGGATCGTGTATGCTATTGCGGCCACGATTATTATCATGATTGGTATTCAATTCTTTGGCTCTCGGATTTTGCAGTCAACACGACAACCTGCTCATTTTAAGGATTTTCCGACAACACAGGCGATCTTTAAACCTGTTGAGCAGCGGATTGAAACTAAACCTTCATTAAAAGATCGTTTTATTGAGAACTATTTGCAGTCCAAACGGAGTGCCGCGACTAAGTTAAGGAGAGATTAGGTTATTGGGTGGTTGGGTAAATAGGTAATTGGTGTGGGATTAATAATGCATTTTATTAGAAATATATTTATGAATGCACTCTAAAAAGGTGGATTACCGATTCCATCGCTTACATAACTTATTGTTTTTATGAAATGATCCAGACGGATTTTAGCGATAGAATCGGTTTTTAGAGTAGATTCATTTATAATTTTTAAAACACGTTTAAACAAAAAGTGAGGTTGAATCATGGTTAGAAAAATATTTATTTTGATTTTCTTTATACTTTTGATCTACTCATCCTGCGGGAAAAAGGATTCCATCGAATCGCTTTTTTGTGAGGCGGAAAATCTGGAAGCTGACATTTTAAAAAGCGTCAATACCATTTCTCAATGTCGAGCAAATTATGAAAAGATACTTCTTGATGCTCCAGAGAGTGAGTTTGCCCCAATTGCATGTTACAAATTGGGGAAATTAAATGAGATCTTCGGACATTACGATGAGGCGTTGGATTATTATCGGAAGTTGGTCTCATATTATCCAGAGAATCCAGTAAGTGCCGATGGTCTATTTAATATCGCACAAATTAATCAGTTACATTTAGATGACATAGAAGAGGCTATTACAGCTTATGACCAATTAATTACTTTTTATCCCAATAGCGAGAAGATATTTCAGGCGCTGTTGCAAATGGGACAGCTTTCCTGTCAGCAGGATGAATGGGAGCAGGCAATCGAATATTTTGAACAAATCGTGGTTAAATATCCAGAGGACAAAATATGCGATGATCTATACTTCAGGATGGCTGATATTTTACAATTCGAGATAGAAGAAGAAACAAAAGCGATTCAAATGTATCAACATCTCGTTGAAAATTATCCAGACAGTCCCTGGATTAAATATGCAGAAGAAAGAATAGCCGAATTAAACACGAGAGGTAATAAAAATGAAAATTAAATTCATGGTATACATTATCCTGGTGCTTGGATTCATTGTATTATCTTGTAAAGAGAAACCTCGGGGCGATGAATTTAGCTGGTCGCCTGATGGTAAAAAATTGGCAATGGTTAATCACAATTCTGAGGAGCTATTAGTAGCCGATGTTGAAAAAGATTATTTAGGAGATATAACGCCAATTGATACCTGTGCTAAAATTTTTGCACCCAGGTGGTCGTCGGATGGTCAGTTTCTGCTTTTTTCAAAAGTAAAAGGTAAATCTCTTGAGATCTTAGTTTATTCGATATCAGAAAGTTCAACTACCCATATCGATAAATTCTCCATACCGTCAGATGATTATTTAAAGAAATACACCTTTCCCAGTTGGTCACCAGAAGAAAATCGAATTCTTTATTTAGCAAGGACAAATCAAAATCGTACTCATATATATTCGATAGAAGCAAACGGTAAAAGTAAAAAGTTACTCCTAGATATTGACTGTAAAGAAATATATCCGATGTGGTCTCCAGATGGTCAATTGATTGCTTATTCCATGTTCAAAGCAGATGGAGATAAAAATAATGGTCTCTGGAAAATGAAAAATGGTGGGTCTAATAATAAATTGATTTATAAGGCTTATCGAATTAACCAATTACAGTGGTCGCCTGATGGCACCCGTCTTGCCGTTGTCAAAGAAAATAAAACAAAAACAGATCTGAAATATGGATTGATTATTATTGATGCAGATGGAAATGAAAAGGAGATTATTACCTGGGAAAAATCCGAAATCATCGAGCTTGATTGGTCTCCTGATGGGCAGAAAATTGCTTATGTCCAAAAAAAGGATGATTTAAAGAATATTTGGATGGTCGACATAACATCTCTAAAAAGAGTAAAGCTCACTTTTGACAATGTAGAAGATTACTTTGGTTGGGGAGCACCAGATCAACTGTTTTTTACTATAAAATATCCTAAAGATTTGGTAAAGCTAAGGGAAGCTGAAAAGGAAAAGAGAGAGGCGTTAGAAGACATTTTGGGAGTCATAAATGAGAATCTTTTAATATCACAAGATAATTTTAAGCCAGTTAAATTGGGAAAGAATATATATTCATTTCAATATTGTTTACAGAATAATTCTGCAGCTTATTTTAAACCCTTTTCTAAAATAGACCTTTTGAGTTCAGACATTTATTTCGCTGAAATTAAATTATCAGATGAAAGTATTGCTTATCCTTCACGCACCAAAAGTGAATACATTGCAGCCGCTGATGAACATTTTTTAAATCAAAGGTATCCGTCTGCGTTGAATTGCCTGAACAAATATTGGGACGTCAATTTTAATGCATCAGATTTCAGGTCAAAATTTGATGTGGATTCAGCCATTTTTAAGATGAAAACCGAAAGTGATTCGAGTCAAATGAATTGGCTGCTGGAGGAGGGAACTGGAGAAGGTGCGCTACTGAAAACAATTTTGATCATGCGTCGCATGGGGCAAATTGAAAATTCGAATTGGATGTTCAGTCAATTTAAGAAACTAATTGAATATTATTTAGCACTCGATAAAAAGGATCAAAAAAATGGACATGGTTTGTTGTCCTGGGCGATAATTAGAACTTATGGAAAATATCATGAATTTGATTCTGGAATCCAGGATCTGGAAGAGCTACACGTCCTTGGTGAACAAGATTCGCTTTTCAGGATTAACATTTACTTTGCTCAGGCTTTATTGGCATTAGTAGACAAACAATATCAGTTGGGGATCGAAAAGGTCAAACAGAGTGTTAAATTTTTGCCTGATAAGTTTTTCGATGATTTAGAAAAAGATGATTTCACCGGTTTCCTCGCTCTCAATGTATTTGATTTATATGCTGAATATGAGCCGATGTTTGTTTCGATTTTACAGGAGCTCGTTCAACGATTTGAAGAAGACGAGGATATAATCGAACTGCTGGAGTTACTTGGTGATCATTATAAGAAAACAGGAAGACCAGAAAAAGCATTCGACGTTTATCAGGCAGCGGTTACGAAACAATTTGATGAATATAAAATATGGGGGAATATATTTGAATTGCAAACAAAATAATCCCTCGTGAAAAGGGCTTAAGCCGGTGGCTGATAGGTTGAGGAAATTGGGTAATTTGGAAATTAGGAAAAGTCTAAATAATAAAAATTATTCGCCCACAGAATTGGAACTGTCACAGAAATAAATATTAAATTTTTTAACCACAATTCTGTAGAATCGTCCGCCAATTGGTGGAGATTCGCCTTGGCGAATTTCATTTCTGTGGGCTGTTATAAAAATTTTTATTCCAAATTTCACTTACTCCATCTGAAAGGGAACAGACGTATATTTCAGGTTTTAATCCAATATGTTCCTGATACTGTTTTGAAATATCAGTACAGAACTGATCACCGTACCTTGTTTGGACTAAATTAACAGTACAACTTCTAAATCCACCGCCTGTCATTCGGGTGTCATAAATGTCATGCAAGTTTCTCGCTATTTCGACCATGATGTCAAGTTCTTTACTGGACACCTGACAATCACCCCTCATGCCAACATGTGAGGTATTCATCTAATTAATGAACTTTCTCATCAAAATTCTTTCTAAATTTTTATCTGTTTATTTTTCTTGATTTTTCTCCAATTCCAAAATTTATTCTAAAACTGGCAAAGTAATACTATTTTTATAACCTCTATTTTTAAAAATTCTGCATATTTTAGATAACTCAAGAAAAACAGAATTAATAATAAAAAATATCAAGTAAGTATAAAAATTTTTTGAAGTTCAGTCTTGTTCAGAGTTGGAACACTGTATTATATTAGAACAACTATTATTTAAAGTATTAATTAATATTAAACAATTAACTATCAGAATATTGTTAATCTATCCTTTTGGACATTATATCTATCTATATGGCATAGTATTTGCGTTTAATATTACACATATACCAATTATTATAAGAACTTAAATATTGTAATCCTCCCATTTACATATGATTATTCTAAAATTAAATAATGAAAATTAATAGCTCAAATCTGAGGAAAAATTATGAACCAGGGAGAGAAGCGACTTATACAAGATAAATATGAGATCGTTTCGAAGATTAAACAAGGGGGTTTTGGGATTGTTTATAAAGGATATGACCATGTTTTTGAAAAACCAGTTGCAATCAAAGCGGTTGAACCCAGTCTATTACGAGAAGCTAAATATATAGACCTGTTTCTTGAAGAAGCAAAAAATGCAGGTAAGTTAAGTCATAATAATATCGTCCATATCTATAATCTTGTTAGAGATGAAAATGGACAATTTTTCATAATTATGGAATATGTTGATGGTGTCGACCTCGGCAAAATCTTGAAGGAATGTAGAAAGAAAAATATTCTTATACCCCAGGAATTGAGCATTTTTATTATAAAGGAAATTTGTAAAGCACTTGAATATGCACATAATAAAAGAGATTTGATGACTGATAAGCCTCTGCGATTGGTTCATCAGGATATTTCTCCTTCTAATATAATGACATCTTTATCCGGTCATGTGAAACTTATCGATTTTGGATTAGCAAAGATTCGATTTCAGAATAATAACTCTAACGAAATTGTAGTTTCAGGAAAACTACCCTACATGGCTCCGGAGCAAGTTAATGGTGGAACGGTTGATCGGCGTACAGATATTTTCTCTCTTGGAACTGTTTTCTATGAGATGTTGACTGGTTCCCGCCTTTTTCCGCTTGATGATCCACATCAAACTATTGAATCGATTAAAAAAGGTAAAATTGATACCTCACCTCTCGACAAAAGCAATGTTCCACAGACTATTCAACAAATTTTACTTAAAATGTTACAAAAAGATCCGGAAAACCGATACCATGGTGCCAATGGTGTTTATCTTGATTTAGTTGAATGTTTGATGACAACTACACATTCGGTGGAATTGTCTGAGGAACTTGGCAAATTTGTTCGCCAGATAATCGACTCCTATCGGAGCGTTGATTTTCAATCAGCTCACGATTTATCGTCTGATACAGCAGTTGATGAGGGGAAAACCGAACCGCATTTTGAAGAGCCACCAGATTTAACCCAAGAAGATAAGATGAGTAAGGGATCTTCCGAATCAGAACAGTTTCAAATTAAAGAACCTGAAATAAGAACTGGCAGCTTAGCAGAGGAAATGCCAGAATCCATTTCAGACATCCGAGATGATAATGTAATAATAGATGCAGTTGAATTGAGTAAAATAAAAGATTTAGAAACAACCGATTTAATTGAGCCCGTCAAGGAAGTGGTGAAAACTCCTTCAGAAGAATTGACCGAATCCTTTATAGATGAAAGCCTGCGCGATGGTATTGACGAACTTCACAGTGCGAGTGATCCTCAAACCGAATCCCTGATTGAGGAAGAACAAGAATTCAAAGATATTAAAAATAAATCATTGGAAGATCGTTCTGGTTCTATATCTGATAAGCGTGAGAAATTTTCATTTGATGCCAACAGAGAAATATCTGATGAAATAAAGAAAATTTTCGATTCTGATATTGACTTAAAAAGTATTGATATCGGTGGATCAACCAAAGAAACAAAAGTTAAAAAAGATAAAAATGCCGCAGTTCCTCCCATCGTTCCTTCAATTTATAGTGAGGAAGAAGGTGAGGATGACCTAAAAACTGTGATCGATGTTATCAGGCTTTCGACGAAAAGACACAAAAAGGTCATCACCATTGTCGGTGTTTCAGTTATTAGTGCAATCATATTATTTCTAATATTTGATACAATGTTGCAGCTTACTTCAATGGGTAAGGGGATGTACAATCGTCTCTTTCCACCAGCAATTCGAATATCTTCCTTACCTGCTGGCGCAACAATTTATATTGACAATAGGCGTATCTCAGGTAAGACACCGCTTTCAATTCCTAAAATTGCACCGGGCGTTCACAAGCTTAAATTAACCTATCCTGGTTTCAATCCGTTGATTAAATCAATTCAAGTTCTCAGTAAGGGTGAAATTAAAGTTGCTGGAGAGAAAGTACGCAAAGGTTATGATCCCTATCTTTTCAGTTTTAAATCGCATATCGAAATCAATTCAGATCCAAAAGGCGCGACAATCTATATTAACCAGCTTCTTTATCCTCACAAAACACCAACTACTATTGAATGGGAGGTCGGCAACCCGCTGTCCATTGAACTGGAACAGGATGGATTTCAAAAATTATCCGGTTTTACATTAAATACAATGGATGGGCTTGAAGAAATCGAGGACCGCCGATTGTGGTCATTTAACACAATTGAAGGAGAATACAAAAGGTATGTAGTTGAGGGAATATTTAAAAAATTTATTACCTTATCCTGTATTCCATCTGGTGTGAATTTTTATATTGATGGCTCACCCAATCCATCAGGACGAACTGATGTTTCAAGTACGATCGCTTTAACAATGGGCAGACATGAAATTCTATTTCAAAAAGCCGGCTTTAATTCGAGAAGAGTGACAATTAATGTTAATAAAAATAGCTCTGAATCTATATCAATCGTTCTCACTCGAAATGTGCGCTTCTTTGCAAAAGACAAAAACGACCCTGGCAATAATGAAATTGGTGCCACAATTGTAAGAATTATTCAAAATAGAAAAAGCTATCGTCGCAACGACAGAACACCTTGTGAGATTAGCCTGCCCCCTGTTAATTTACAGGTTTTAGTACGCAAAGAAGGATACAAGGACGCTTATGTTAATGTTACTCCACGTGACAAAGATATTGTTGTTAAAATGGAACCGGCTGTTGTAGATGTAGAGATTCTCGTAGTGGACGCGTTAACAGGATTACCGTTGAGGGATGCACAGATAAGTTATCGTTCACTCATCAATGACCAGGCTGCTGAGGTTTATTACGGTGCTACTGATGAAAAAGGAAGAAGTATTAGTAAGCTTGTACCCGGGGAGTATAGTTTTAAAGTGAAAAAATTTGGCTATTTTGAAAAATATACAATCTTAAACACAAAAGCGGGTGAAAATAAATTAGAGTTTAGATTAATTATACAATAAGAAAAACTTAGTATGGAGAGATAACTTATGCCTAAAATCGTTGTCAAAAGGAAAGCCGAAGTATACAAGGAATTTCCGATTCGACCTTTCCAGAGTAGAATCATAATTGGCTCAGAGGGGGACAACGATCTTATTATTGCTGATAAGAAAGTATCCATGCACCATCTGGTAATTGAGAAAGAAGGTACATGTTACTATGTTCGTGACAATCAAAGTGCTTTTGGCAGCTATTTAAATGGGGATAGAATTTCAGATCGTGCGCTATTATCGAGTGGTGACGAAATAAAATTGGGTGACCATTCTCTAATTTTTGAAAATGTATTATTTGAGAAAAATGTTGTTGATGAAACATCATCCGAATCTGTGGAGTCAATAGAAGAAGTTGATTTTTCAACAGATCAGCATGTTCCAATTTCAGAACCTGAAATCGAATTTAGCGAAATTGATTCAAATGAATTGTCAATTGAGGAACGCAATGAAAAGCCGCCAGTTTCTACTATAAGCACTCCCACCGAAAACCTGGTACCGCATTATTTACTGGCAATTTACGGACCGTATTTAGGGAAAAAATATCGACTAAATTATGGCGTAACAAAGATTGGTCGTGACAATACATTAAATGACATCGTAATTCGAGAAGACAGCAAAGGAAAAGTGGATCCAAGCGTTTCCAGACGTCATGCCACCGTTTTTATGGAAGCTGGTAATTACTTTATTATGGACAAACGAAGTAAAACCCGAACCCGGGTGAACCAACAGCAACTTGACGAAGAAGACGTGATACAGCTTTTTCCGAAAGATGAAATAGAAATCGTTAGTGACCAGAAAAGTACCATATTTAGATTTGTGCCAGAAACATTGATGGATTTTTCTCGTCCTAAAAAAGCGGGCTTCTGGTGGATTCGAAATTCGGTATGGGTCATTCGAGCAGTATCTGTGGTTACCTCCATTTTACTGATAGCATTATTCATCAATTCATGGGCAAAATTAAGTGTAATTAATCAAAAGCCCTCTCCTTTAAAATTCTCTGAAAAGTCATTTTTTGGAGAACAAAACATTCAAAACATTCCCTTACAGCCGAGTGAAACGTTAGCAATTCTGCCCAGCCTTGCTCCTTCGGTTGCAGATTTTGATGGAGACGGATATGTTGATGTTGCTTATGCTGATCAAACTGGCTATTTAACAGTGATAAATGGTAAGACTCGCGGAAAATTATGGAATAATTCTTTGTTATATCAGGTGCAGTTACCATTGGGAGTGGTTATAGTTGATCTAAACAATAATCAATTGCCCGATATTCTCATACCAGCGAATAATTCAATCGTTTATGCTCTGGATGGGAAGACAGGCACCGAAATATGGTCAAGTCCGTTATTGGGTGGGCTATTTTCTGGTAATCCGGTAATTGCCGATTTAAATGGCGATGGACTTCAGGATATTTTTATTTGTAATCAGGGCGGACAAATTCATATCGGTTACGGTGGACTCGCCAATCCAGAATGGTCTACACTTCAGGTTGAAGATGAAATCAAGGGTACGCCCTCAGCCGGGGATGTGGATAATGATGGTCTACCAGAAGTTCTCGTAGGGACTGAAAACGGTAAGGTTTTAATCTTTGACGGGACAAAGGACAATTTCAGTCAAATTATTGATGTCAATGAAGAATTTCAAAAGGCGAAAGGATCTTTTTTTGAGGATCATCCAATTCGGCAGCGTATCGCAATCGGAAAACTGAATCCAGATAATTATTCAGATCTTGTGATCCTTACTGAACAAAATCATATCTTAGCTATGGATGGTAAAGATTTTAAGCGACTTTGGTTTGATGAATTAGAATCAGGATATTTGGGAGGTTCAATTGCCCCTCCAACACTGGCAGACTTAAATTCGAATGGTCGATTGGATGTTGTATTAGTGACGAATGACAATACAATTATCGCTTACGAAGGATCAGGAAGAGGTGGAGGACAGAAAAAAATCAATTGGGGCTACATACCTGAAAACCGGGAGCAATTTTTATCCTATCCAGTCCTGATTGATATTAACAAAGATAAAAATATCGATGTACTGGTAGCTGGCTTTTTTGGAGGACTTTATATATTGAATGGGCAGAATGGAAAATTAATTAAAGGATACACCGCGATTAATAATATTGAGGAGGCAATTATTGGAACTCCAATGGTAGCCGACCTGCAAAGCGATAAAAATTTAGATATCCTGCTCAGAAAGAATAATAATAGCTTTTCCTTACTTCAAACGAACTGTCGAGTGGAACGAAGCTCTGTTATGTGGGGTCAAATTAATTTCAACGCATTACAAACGGGTTGTAATTCGTTACAAAAAAAATCAGGAGCATCGTATTATTTCGCAATTCTCTTTTCAATAGTATTATTGGTCATGATAATTGGGTATAACGTTTATGAGCCATTAAAAAGACGAGATTAATATTTAATAAATTACATCAACTTTTTAATGTTCAAGCATTTAAGAACATAGCTTCGCAAATTGATTAATGATATCAAACGGTATAGAGGTATAAGGTATAGGGGGAATATTTTATACCTTATACCTATATACCCTTATACCTTAAACATTTTTTTATGCCAAAACTTTGAAATTCCGATACAGTAAATAAATACACGGATCAAAAAATCACACGAAAATATTTGTTAAAAATAATTCTGTGTGGATTTTGGTCCGTAGTGAACTCTTTATGTTATTGGGGGCTCTTATACATCCCACTAAATCCCCTGAAAAGAAGTGGGGAATTTATCCCTCCCAATCTAATCTCTGCTGGAACAAAATTTATATCGAATGGGGATAAAATGAAATTAAAAATGATGGCTGGAAGTGATACTGGTACGGCTAGATCGGTAAATGAGGATTTTTGTGGAATTTTTGAGGAAGATGGTTTAGCGATCGTATGTGATGGAATGGGAGGACATAATGCAGGAGCAAATGCCAGCCGACTCGCTGTTGCTACTATTCGATATATGTACTTATTTCTTGATCCAACTTTTCATTATCAAATCACAAGAGATTTATTGGCATCTGATTTGAATATTGCCTCTCGTTTAATTGGCTCTGTGAGATTAGCCAATCGAAATGTTTACAATAAATCGATTCGGGAATCCAGCTTAAAGGGTATGGGTACAACAGCATCAGCTCTGGCTATTCGCGATGGAGTCGCAGTTATTGCCCATGTCGGTGATAGTCGCATTTATCGAATTCGGCAGGATAGCATGGATTTATTAACCGAAGACCATACCTGGGTCAATGAGTTGATTCAAGATCAGGAAATTGATTATGAGCAAGCGAAGAAGTTTGAAAAGCAAAATGTAATTACCCGGGCACTCGGATTAAGTGGCTCAATAAAAATTGATGTCAGGGTTGAACTTATTTGTCAGGGAGACCTTTTTCTCATCTGCTCAGATGGCTTAACAAAAGCTTTAAAAGATGAAGAAATAAAAAATATCATATTCTGTAATAATGGTAATCTTGATTATACATTGCAGCATTTAATTAACACCGCAAATATGAGAGATGGTTCCGATAATATTTCTGTGGCTTTAGTCTCAATTGAACAATTAGATACGATTAAAACAACTTATCAATCCACTTATTTAACATTAGGAGTTGAATCCAAACAAATTATCCGGCATGAAGATAAAATTCTCAAACATGAACTATATCATCGAACCACTTCAGATTCATCAGGAAATAATATTGCCAAAATTATTAAACAAAAATATATCCAATTAAGTGGTATCGCTGCTTGTCTGGTTCTTGTCATTTTTCTTGGAATGTATACTTTTTTAAATTATTCTGGACGCCATGATCCCAATCCAATAGAAGTTGTTAATTTTGAAACTTCTTCTCAGATAGTTTCAGCTAATTTAATCGAAACACCGCTGGTACCAAACAATAGTGAATTAAATCATGAATCGATAGAGCCACCGAATAAAGCTGAAAATGAGACCTTGCCCGATTCAGTAATTGATAAATTGATCACAGCATCCTTTGAAAATCAGGAAACCATGACGCCAGTTGCCAGAATCAGAAGCCGATCGCTTCAAAAAGATATTGGCAAGCGTGGGAAAATCTTTTTGACAGGCGTTGAGAAATTTGATAACCTTAAGAATACCTCTTTATTCATTAATAATAATTATCGGGGCAAGACAGAAGATTTTTGGAATAAAGGATTACTACTTAAACCAGGGTTATATACCATTACAATTCGAGATTCAACTGATAACATTTTATTCCACCAAAGAAATATTAATGTATCGCCAGGCAATATTAAAGCCATCGAGATTAAAGGTAGATAAGATGATGAAGCGCATAAAGATTAGCATTCTTACCGTGTTATTTATATTATTAATTTACAATCCTGGACTTAATGCCTATTTTGAAGTTGCTGGTATTCAATCAGGTATCTGGTCTCTGGATAAAAGCCCGTATGTTGTGAAAAATGATATTCTAATCCCAGAGGGTTTAGTCTTAAAAATTGAGGAAGGAGTTGTCGTTAAGTTTGCTGGAAATTATCAAATATCAGTTAGAGGGGGACTTATTGCTAAAGGCGATAAAGCAAAACCAATCATCTTTACATCAGTGTTCGATAACGAATTTGGGAAAATTATACTGAAAGAGAATAAAATTCCTCAACCCTCGGCGTGGAAAGGCATTGAATTTTTGGATGATTGCGATGATTATTTAACTATCCTCAGTCATTGTATTGTTCGATACAGTAAATGGGGGATTTGTTGTTCAAATTCGTATCCGATACTGACCAACATCATGCTAGTTGATAATGAAAGACGGTCATTGGAAATCAATAATCAGGAATATTCCTTTGAACCAGGGCAGATCATAAATCCTATCTCCCAGGAAACCAGACCATTTATTTCTCCGTTGCCAGAGCCTGTTTATGAATTCGATTATGAAGAGACGTTACATTTAAGGCAGCAACAACAAAGACTTGAGCAGGAACACCTGAGAGCTTTGCAAGATTCGATTCGCAAGGCGAACAAAATAAAGCCTATCTTTTCCAAAACAGGAAGGATCACCGTTGAACGAGATATAATCGATCAATTTCAAGTTCATTCCATCAATGAATTAATGGGTTATTTGCCAGGTTTTTTAAACATTGCTGCGATCTGGATTGGAGACCAGATAACCAGTAGAGGCATTCCACCAACTCTTTCGAATAACAGATTGTTGTTTCAAATTAACGGCATTCCATTTCATGATCCAGTTGCGAATACAAGTTATCTGGAATTCATCCCGCTGGATGCAATAGAACAGATCGAGATTGATCGAGGAATAATAATTTCCCAATTTAATCATCATGGTATTATTGGCTCGGCAAATTTCCTCCCTCGATATAGTTCATCAGATTTCGTTAACCAATCGAAAATAAAATTGGGCGTTTTCGGAACAAAAAAAATAACGGCTTTCCTGGGATTAAATCGAGATTCTACTTTCATAAACCTGTCAACGAATATTATGAATAATTCAGGTTATTGTAGAACTTTATCTCAAGGAAAAATTGGTTCAAACTTTCGACAAAAATTTGTCAGTGATCTTTATAATTTTTCAATGTTTTTAAACCATCATTCGTGGAATATATTCACCAGCTACTTTGAGCATGATCAGTTTCTATTGGGATTAGTGCCACAGTTGCAATATACGGGTCCGACTTATCGCCGTGGGCAGGTATTTTCATTACGCAAAGAAATTAAAATTAACCATCAATTAAATACCAGGATCACAGGGCTTTATGTTTGTTCTTATGAAAGGTCAGAAATTGCTAATTTCACGTCAACCAATTCTAATGAATTAACTGCTGCCAATTATTTAATATCGAAGGGCGATTTTTTTAGCGTTGCTGTTTTATCGCAATATAAACAGCCGCATTATTTGGTCAGCGCCGGGATAACGACTTCATTAATTATGGTGGAACCGTTATTAGGGATTAAAAATAGCGATAATGGAGATATGTATAATGATATTGGGGGAACATCATGCAAAATTTCACATTCTGAGAACTCAGGTTTCGTAGGTATTGGGTACAATCTGTCGCCGCTCATTGGTTTCGAAGGAAAAACACATGTAAATTTTGCTGAGTCTTTTAAGCGACCCGACTTTTCTGCTGACGCAAAAATTATTTATAATCCATTTCTACCGTTTGATAGCTACCTCAGATATTCATGTACAAGACGAAAAGCAACATTAGTAGAAAAAAGAATTTATCTTCCTCATTTGTTCTATGGTGATACTGAGTTGAAAAGCGAACAGTTTGAACTATGGGAATGGTGTACAGATATACATTTAAAACGAGATTTAACATGCGGTTTTTTGATACATCGATCGAAAAATTCCAATGTTATACAATTGAATTCAGATTATCATTTCACCAATAATCATAAAACGCTCTCAACAACTGGATGTGAATTCGTCTTGCAGGGAAAAATTAATAAACGATTTTTTCTGCTAACAAATGTTGCCTATAATAGAGCCAAGACTTCAGGATGGCTCTATCCACGATTGAAAATTAATGGATTAGCCAGGATTCAATTGCTACAGAATTTTTCAATAATACCTGCAGTTCAGTATTTAAGTCAAATAAAAACAAACTTTAAATTTGGACCTTATCATCTCATTAATTTAACTTTAACTTATCAATTACTTCCTAAAATTAAGATTTCTATAAATGGTTTTGATCTTTTGGATCAACGTCCAAAAAATCCTGAATATATTCGAGGTGAGATATCTGCTATTCCTGCCGGTCCAGGAAAATCGTTATACTTTACAATGAGTATCGAGTAAAGTTTAAATACAATCGCTAAGATATAACTGTTTATTTTATATTGTATTAACTTGTCTAAAAAATAAAAAGTTATGGATAATTGATTTAGTAATAAACGATAAACCAAGCTTAGAGAGGCTAACCTATGAAAGAAAGAATACACATCTCGTTTGGTCTACTGATCATCTTATCCTTCATCGTGTTATTAATTAATGGGTATTCGCAGGATTTAGGGGCGGTTTATTGGTTCAAAAAAGGAATTAATGAAAATGATCAAGAGAAGAAGATCGAATACTACCAGAAAGCAATACAGGAGAATCCCAGATTTGTTGAAGCTTATTACAACCTGGCTTTAGCTTATATGATTCGAAAAGAATATAATAAAGCAAGAGAAGCCTTTAACAATGCGCTCTCTGCTAATCCAAATGGCATAAATAATTCCTTAAAAAGTAATATCCTGAATAGATTGGGATCAACCTATCGCAAAATGGGGCAGCATACTGAGGCTGAAGAGGCATTCCTGGGAGCGCTTAACATTACAAAAGACAACAAATTCAAGGCACTCACACTCTACAAATTAGGTCAAACAAAGATATCACAGGAACAATACGATGAGGCAGTAAACTACTTCAGGCAAGGTATCCGAATCTCGCCGGAAGATCGCACCTCATTTGAGATAGGAATTCAACTGGCTAAGAATCAACAAAAGATCAATGGCTTATATCAGCAAGGATTGGAGCTCGTTCAAGATCAGAAATTATCCCAAGCTGTGGATATTTTTAATGAAATTATCAACATGAATCCCGGTCATGAGAATGCTAAGAAGCAAATCGAGCAAATAACCACTCTTCTAAAGCAGCAGCAGGAACAAAAAGATCAACAAATTCAACCACTTTACAATCAAGCAATGGTTTACATGAATGAGGGGAATTGGTCGGAAGCGATAAAGTATTTTGAAAGAATTAAACACCTCCAGCCCGATCATGTTGAGGTCAATGAACTGCTTTCCCAGGCACAAGAACGTCAGTATCAGCAGTTACTTGATGAACAAAAGATCGAAAATTTATATGTAAAAGGAATCGAAAATTTTGAAAACGGTAACTATACAGTTGCCTTAGCAAATTTTGAAAGAGTTGCTGAGCTTAATGTTGCTTATAAAGATATTGAGTCCCGAATACAGGCAACCAGAAATGAAATAAATCGAATCAATGAAGTGACAAATAGAATGCCAAAACGTGAGGAGATTATTTACTCAGAAACAGAAGATAATTTTCAATGGAATTCCAATACGCTTTCATCATCAGATTTAAATTCACAACAATTGTTTGCCGAGAGAAGCCGACAACTGGATGCTGCTATTGATTCTCAATTGGTTCAAAATTATTATCAGGGAGCATTAGATTTAATGGAGAGGCAGGAATGGCATCGCGCCATTATTTTATTAGAGAAAGTAAGATTGATCAAACCTGACTATAAGAACATTGAATTTTTGCTCAGTCAGGCAAAACAAAAAATTAAAACGTCGAATTTGGTGGCTGTGAATGAAGTTTCAGTCAATTCAAAATCAGATACTCCGGCTGCGCTCTTACTGGCTCTTTTAGCCGGTATCATTACACTGCCGGTTGTGGTTTTATCTGTTTCTCCGACAACTCGGGCAAGATATTATATTTTTCTCAAAAAGAATGATAAAGCAAGAGAGATTTATGAAAGAATGTTATCTAAAAAACCAAATAATATCAAATTGTATATAACACTGGCAAATATCTATATTAATGAAAAACGTGTTGATGAGATAGCAATTCGTGTTTTTGAAAGAGCGATTCAGTATAATGATAGTATGAAAATTGAGTTGGAGCCAATTGTAACGAGATACTACCTGCAAAAATCAAAATCGTCTGATACGCCCAAAAAATTGATCCAGGGTGCGCTGAAAGAAGAGTTAAAGAGGATGGGAAATTAGAACTTTATCACAATAAAAAGTTTAATGAGCCATGAGTAGTTCAGACAAAGAAAAAGACAATGAAAAGATCATCGATCTTCTATTCCAGTTGGGTGTGACTTATCTGGAAAAGGGAGATTATGATAATTCAATAGATAAATTTAAAAAGATAGTCGACCTTGGAGAGGTAACTGCAAAAGTTTATCTGAATCTGAGTAAAGCTTATATCCTGAAAGAACAATTTGATGATGAAGCACAGAAAGTTTTTGAAAAATCTCTTCAATTTGAACCGGAAAATGCTGTCCTGAATGTAATTTTGAGTCAGCTATATCTTGACGCCGGTCGAGAGGATGAGCAGGCGCTGCAAGTTTATCGGAATGCTTTAAAACACGATCCTCAAAACGCCGATGTCATCAGTTCCAGATTAATTAAGGCAAGTTTTCAACAGGGGAATATTGATGCCACACGGGAGTTGATGCAGCAATTTATCGATAAGCCCAAGAAATTATTAAGTTTCTTACCTCTTTATATTGTCAATGAATGGAGACTTCAGAGGTTTGATCGGGTTTCCCAATATTTAAAAAATGCTATTAAAATTCAGCAAAATTTGTCATATTATCGATGGCTTGTTATCAATTTTCTACAAGCAGAACGACAGTCGTCAGAATCATTTGAGTTATCACCGGACGATTGGAATCTATGTAATAAATATCTTGATAGTATAAACTCCTTCGATCAGTTATTAGACATATATCTTTATCCAACAATCGAGCGTATGTTGTTAAAATATTCGAAGCAATGTAATAGCGCATCATCAAAACGAATTGAGGAATATGAAATATTTCTTGCTGAGAATGCACTCTCAAATATCTGGGAAAAAGCGCTGAACAAAAAAGAGCAGACTCAAAACCATTTAATCCCTTATGAAGGCGGCATTTGGAAAAAATTAAAGCCCTGGTCTGTATCTGGTATCGATGCAAATGTGGAGGGTGAATCTGCGGAAAGTAAGATTAATGAAATTCAAAATCAAGCCGAGACAGTTATGGTCATTCGATTAAAAGGAGCGACGACCGATGATTTTAGCAACGCATTGTTCAATTCCGTTTCTAAAACTTTAGAAATAAAAAAGACATTTGTTGGTGGATTCAAATCGAATGATGGCTTCCTGCTGTTTTGGAGAGATATAAACTGTCCGGTGCGTATGGTTGTTAATTTCGTCCACGATGCTTCGGTGCAGAGCACCTTGAAGTCGGATAACGGATGCAAATTTCAGTTCATCATTCATAAATTATCCAGCACTGCTAAAGATAAAGAGGTAAGTTTAACGAATGATTTACAGACTGCTCTTTCTACATTCCAACTTGAGCGGGAAATGTTTTTTCAGGATAATCATTCAGATCAGTGGAACATCCAATCTAAATATCAACTTCTTGTTACTTCCACTGTTAAAGATAAAATTAATGGAGAAAGTCAGTACTCCCTGGAACCAATAGAGCTATTTGCCCAACACCCGACAACTGAAAAAAGCTTTAAGATTTACCAGTTAATTTTAGATAATTCGCCCTCTAAAATTAAACAAGGTGAAATACAAGAAATTGGTCGTTTCAAGCTGTTAAAAGAATTACATGAAAATCAAATGTTTACAAGTTTCAAGGCTGTTGATACATTTTTAGACCGTCTGGTTGTCGTAAAAACTCTGAGACCTGATTTTAAGATTACCAGTGACCAAAATTCGATTTTTAAACTGTTTCTACAAGAGGCGAAATTTCTAGGGAAATTGTCGCACCCCAATATTGCACTGGTGTATGAAATTGGGAGGGAGCAAGATTTTTGCTTTTTTGCTCGTGAATATGTGGAAGGCGTACCTCTGGTGGTTCAAAGATCAATCAATAAAAAAATTAATGTAAAAAGAACCTTAAAAATTGGCTACAACATCGCCCAGACCCTGAACTTTATCCATGAACAAAATATCTTTCATGGAAAATTGCAGCCAAATAATATTTTTGTGCTGGACAATTATGATATTAAAATAACAGATTTTCAAATTACCTCTTTTGCAATTCCTGTAAAAGCTTTTCAGACAGCATCACTCAAATATCTTACCTATTTTGCACCTGAGCAGATTGATAATAAAGCATTTGATAATCTGACTGACATGTTCTCTCTTGGCGTTATTATGTACGAAATGTTAACCGACCATAATCCTTTTTATGATGAAGATAGAGACAAAATTCTGGAGAATATTTTAAATAAGACGCCCAAGCCACCTACTTTTTATAATTCGGATTTACCAGAGGAGGTAGATCATCTTATTCTAAATACAATGAAGAAATCACCGAATAAGCGTTATAAAAAAATGGCTGAATTGGAGAAGGAATTGATGGAGGTAATTGGGAAACTGGCTGATTGAGAAACCGGGTAACTGATTGATTGGGTAATTACGATAATTTTTTCACACAAACTGGAAGTTTGTGTTACTTTGAAAATATTATCATTTCATTAAAACTAATCCCGTAGTTGGCGGCACTTCAATCTCGTTAGAAAAACCATCTTCTAAAATATTTACACCCGACCGTGCTCCATCCACAAGCAATGACCATTTCCCTGAAGGAATTTTAAATTTGACTATATATTTCGGATCAGCATTCATCAAAACCAAAATATCATGAGAATCCCCTGATGATTTTTTATCAATCCAGAACCCAAGACCAAATTCATTATTGCATTTTAAGAAATGAATATCCTTGCGCTGTGATTGGCGGAGTGCTGGATGAGCTTTTCGGAGAGAAATTAATGCCTTATAATAATCAAATAGTTCTCGATTAATTTCTCGATGCTCATAATTAATCCAGTTGGTCTCATTATCTTTGTTATAACTGTTATGATCAATTTGTCCCTGGTGTGGATCAGGCGCATCGGTTTTGGCGATAACCTTACTTCGTGCAAATTCCTGACCTTCACTGATCATCACTACCCCTTGAGAAACCATTAAAAACAATGCCCCCAGCTTGCTGATCTTCATCTGTTGTTCGGTCAATCGGACATGGCTTGCCATATCAGTGATGTGATCCTCCGCTTTGACTGCACCCGATCCGATTCGGACAAAATCACCAAAAGTATGATCATCATGGGATTCGAGATAGTTGATCGAATGTTCTGGTTTCAGAAAGATCCCGCCATCTTTGACCAATGTTCCCGAAACATATCGCTTGATGGTCTCTGGATTATTGTCCCTTTCCCATTTTCCAAAGATAAAACCCAGATTGTCAAACGGATTCTGTCCCTTTACACCGTTTCTGATTTTATCGTTCCAGGCAGACCATCCCATGCGAGAAAAATAGTCGGGTGCATAACCATCGCCCCAGGGTTCAGCGATGATATAGACATTAGGATTGATTTTTCGAGCTTCTTTAATGACTTCCTTGCAGGTTTCTTCATCCAGCAGGTAAGCCAGGTCAAAGCGAAATCCATCAATGTGATATTGGGTCATCCAATATTTCACGCTTTCGATAATCATACGGCGAGCCATGGGACGTTCGGTCATAAAATCATTGCCACAACCGCTTTTAGCTAAAAAATTACCCTTTGAATCCAGGCGAAAGTAATATTTTTTATCAATATATTTGAAAGGATTTAGATCATAATTGGAAACATGGTTATAAACCACATCCATTAGCACCGCGATCCCCTTTTTATGGAATGCTTTTACCATGTCTTTGAATTCTTTGACCTGCTGACCGTGAAATCCGCAATAGCTGTCAGGGATCAAATTTCCTCCAGAAGCATAATACGATTCAGGAGCAAAAAAATAAGAGGTCATGTATCCCCAGTGATTTTGGGCATAATGATTCCAGCCATTGAACGTCAGGGCGGTACTATCATCAAAAGGGGCTTCGATGTTGCTAAATTCATGACAGGGCAGTAACTCAACGGCATTGACTCTCAGGTCGATCAGGTAATCGATTCCACCAGTTCTTCCCTCCTCAACCAGTCCCAGGTATGTTCCCGGTTGTTTGGCGCCCGATGACGGATGAGCCGTCATGTTACGCACATGCATTTCGTAAATGACCAGGTCTCGAATTGGGGTCTTTATCCAGGTATCCCCTTCCCAATCGTAATTGGTATCGATGATAATGCTCTTTGCTGGATGTAAATAATTGTTTTTGGTGACAACGGCTTTCGAATAAGGATCAGCAATGATTCGGGATGGATCGAACATAGAAGCCTTATTTCTGGGTCCATTAAGACGATAGCCGTAATAGAGGCCGTATCTTTCTCCAGGCAATGTGTATTCCCAGACGCCTTCATCGTCTTGTTTCATACTGTATTCTAATCCAACGGAATCGTCATGATTCGTAAAAGTTACCAGTGTTACAGCGAAAGCATTCGGGGCAAACAGCCGGAACACCGTATTTCCGTTCTCAAAATTTACTCCTAAAGGTTTAGTGGAAAAATATTTATTCATTTCAGGAAAATAATCTGGATAGCGGCTTTGGGTTTGAGCGTTATAAACTAATAAGCCGACAAAGACGAGTTGGATAGTAATTAAAAAAAATAATTTAATAGGCATACTGCAATCTCCCTGGTTATTAAAATCTATTTTAAAATATGTTAAATATAAAGGAAAAATGCGTTGATGTCAATTAAATTTTTTGAAAAAATGTTGGATATTTAAAGATATTTGGGGATGAATGAAGTGGAGAGTAAGGGAATATTGGACTTTTGGAGTAATGCAATCACCAATGATAACAAGCTTCCCTGAACCTCGCAGGTTCAGGAAAGCTAGCTTATAAATTTTCACCATCAAGACACTAAGTTTTTAATTAATGAGTCTACTCAAAAAACCGATTCCATCGCTAAAACACGTTTAGATCATTGCATAAAAACAAGAATTTATGTAAGCAACAAAATCGGTAATCCACCTTTTTAGAGTGTACTCATTAATAAAAATAGGATTGAAATAAATCTCCGATAAATGTTTTAAACAATATATAAACTTCTTCATTTAATCCTCATTAAATAAAAATCTTCTTTAAGTTCTAACCCAACTTTACCACACTCTCTAGTTAACTTCAGTTAAAACAACATCTCATAAAATTTATGAGGGACTACAGATTTTCAAAATTCAACTCGTTTCATTCTCAGGGGATAGTAACTCAAATTTAGCGCATCATAAATCACTCGATGAAACGGTTCCACTTCCGTAGACTTTCTGATATGAATTCGTCTGCCATCTTTGGTTGTCATTGACGTTGTGGTTCTGGCATGACTGGATAATAACTCCCGAATGTTCCACCATTGCATATGAATATCATGCTGCTTTAATTGTGTTTGAATCGTGTTCAGTAGATGATAAGCTAGCACCGTGATAAATAAATGAGCATCGAATCGCTGCTCTTTCTGGTGATGGATGGGACGTAATTTCAATTCGGATTTTAATGATCGAAACGCATCCTCTAAGTTGGTAAGCATAATATATAAGTCCCATATTTCACGTTCAGCTAAATCGGTGCGACTCGTCCGTAAAAAATAACCGCCTGAAAATCGCTGTTCAGCCTGCTGTTGTTTAACAAAGTTCCATTCAATTTTGGAGGCAATTTGTTTATTATTAGAATGAACATGAATTTCATAATATTGAGCGATGGGGGCATATTTCTGTTGCAATCGTCCGATCCGTTGCAGCACTTTATCATATTTTTTGGTACCGCCCTTTTTGGTAATTGCAGCAGCTACCATTTTTAAATCATCTTCAAAGCGCTGTTGAAACAACCGTTTCATGCTCTGTTCTTTCTGTTGTTTTAAAAAGCTTTTGCAATATAGGATATGTTCTCCATCAGCTTTAATTAATTGCGCCTGGACTTCATTGGGATTATCTTTTTTAATGGTTAGCATATCGTCACACTTAAGCTCAGACGGATCTATTGGTTTGTTACGAGCGACCACAATATAATCATAACCTTCGGCTTTAAGAAAGCTCAGATTATCTTCGGTGGCAATACCCGCGTCAACCACAACCGTTCTATGCTTTCGCTTTTTAGTTGAAGATTGGCTCGGCACAATTTCTTCCCTTTGAAGTTGTTCAAGGATATTCTTCAGCGTCTCAGGTTCGGAAATATTTCCCTGAAAAATCTTACTGAGTTTAGGAAAGCCCAGTTCATCGATCACTAAACCCAGCGTTAATAGAGGGCAATCATTACGTTTATCCTTAGAACGACTTTGCCGGGCTTTACTATTTCCTTTGGCCCGACCCTCAAAATACGTGTTGGTGAGACCGTAAAGAATAATTTTTTCTTCCAACGAAAATAAATCCTTTTCCCGTTGCGCAAGATGCTGTTCGATCATGTCTTGATGGGATAATAATAAATCCGACATTCGATAAAGGACATTATTGGATAAATGACTAAAATCGGTATTTAAAAGCTCGTCGATAGCACTTAAATTCTTGGCCCAACGTCGGGTACGCCGCTCACTGCCAGGATGAACTAATTTGCCAACAATCGCTAAGGCAGCAAGTTCCATTTGATTTTTACTGAAACCTAATTGAGAAAAAAGAGTATCCAAACCCAGCTTTTTAAAGGTAGCAAGCCCGACATACTCTGCACCAACTGTCCGGCATTTAGAGTCTGAAAGCGAGTTGAGATCGATGATCTCATAGTCAACATCTGGCTGTTCAACTTCAGCAACTCGGGGTCTCATCAACTGCTTTTGAACGATGATGCGAGCATAATGAATGGCTAATTCTTTAATATGGGCGTCAATTTCATATAGCTGTTGTTGACCTGTTAGCTCAGCTTCTATTTGATCGGCAAGCAATTTCCATTGCTGTTTTGGCAAAGAGAGCGTCCCTAAATTCAATATCGTTCGTTGTCTGTGACCCTTCTCGGTACGATAGGATTCAACCAGTCTGTGTTGGATATATTTTTTAGTGCCGTCTTTATTTTTCTTTTTGATCTCTTTGATAAACATATTGAAATATAAGAAAAATAAATGTCAATGTCAAGTACTACACATTATTTTGGGAAACTACATTTAACACCTCAAAACATCACATCAATATTTACAATATGTTAGCTTATCCTGTTTTTGAAAAATTAGCCGTTTTGACGCTTTTCGGTTGACAAAATGGTAAAGTTGGGCTAAAACCAATAAACTCTGAAAATTTAATAGACACCAAACTTTATATTTCGACTACCCAAGATAGTTGTTAGGCTTACACAAAAAATTATCGAACCATGAATGCTATCAATTAAATCGGTCTAATTGAAGATTGAAAGGAATTCACATCCAAAATAAATTAACTTTGAAGCACCTTAGCTTTCCTTTTATCAAAAACAAGTGCGAGAGATGAATTTATTTAGAGATTTGATATTTTCTCACGTTAAATTGTGTGTGGTGCAGGTTTGTAATCAGGTAAGACATGTTGAAGAGCATTCGGATAATTAGTGATCAGTTCATGATGAGAGCTACTCCCTGCATCACAATATCTGTTACTAACATATAATTTTGTTCTAATATATAAAAAATTTTTAAAATGTCAAATAGAAATTATAACGATGCGCAATGAATTAGAAAATAAATTTATAGCTTGCTTTATCTCAATAAAAGTAATTTCCTCATCATTACAAAATTACCTGCTCTAATCTGATAAACATACACCCCACTCGCCACAGGTCTTCCCAAACTATCCTTCCCATCCCATCGAACCTGATGAAAACCACCATCCTTTTCTTCATCAGTTAATGTTATCACTTTTTGTCCAAAGAGATTATAGATACTCAACGTCACTTTTGAAGCTTCAGGAAGTTTATATTTGATCGTTGTCTCAGCATTAAAAGGATTTGGATAATTTTGTTCGAGTTTAAAATAATTTGGGATTTCATCAGATTTTAAATCCATGTGAATTAAGGTGAGTTTGCCTAAATTCGCCTCTATCCAATCAACACGATCTCTGATCCATTGTTTCATCTCATGAATCTCTGTTTCATAGGAATGCAACCTTTCCGATTCAGGCCAGCGTTCAAAATTCCTGACCCTGGCTTCGGCTAAGGTATCCACAAGCAGATCGATTGTATGATAAACACTATCCAATTGCAGAATACCACTTCTTAACTCACGCCACCTGATTTCAACTCGTTTCGCAAATGCAGGATCATGACCCAATCGTTCCCACCAGAACGGAACTTTGGGCCAATCATTGGGTTTATAACGGTTGTGATCAATTTCCCATTCATCCACACGATAAGCATCTTCTGGAAACCAGGTTTTACCGAAACTGAGATTGAAATCCCAGATCGGTCCTTCATTTAGCTTGCCGCCATTGCTATCCCGATCCTTGAACATATAATTGCTAATTCGATACGCATCGATGTTCTTGCAAAATTCATTCAAAATAAAATGATCCACAAAAGATGCGACATCGATGTATTTGGGATAACCATAAGTTGAATCAGCAAAATCAGGTCGGCTCATCGCATTTTCAAATTGGTTCATAAAATCAAGAATATAATTTTTTTGCTCTGGAATGATTTCATCGGCTTTGGGATAATGATACTGGTAATAGATGCCACGGGAAGACCTCCAACCGCCAACATTTTCTCCTTCCACTTTATCGAATTTGATAATATATCCGCCTGTGACCGCATCTCCAGTTACATCTGAAGAATCCATGCGGGAAATATACACTCGATTTTTATCCCGTTTGATCTTTTCCATCAACACATACAAGCCACGATAATCATTATTTAAAACCAACTCGCAAAACCGTGTCCGACTGGCATATCGACCGATATCATTGGACAGCTTATATGCCAGCACGTTTCGGATCAACGATTGATCGTCATAAGGTCCATACAAAATCCAGTCATTTTCTTCTGGCATTCCGATTAATGAAACATTGAGATTATTACCCAGGGAGTCCTGCGTTTCAAATCGATATCCTTTTTTCGGATAAGCCAGGGAGGCGCTTCCTCTCAACTCAATATCGATTCTTCCGTCATAATTATTGGGAGGATCAGTCATATAATTCCGCTCTCCTTCGCCGTTGTAGATAATGCTAATATGGGCTTCAATTCGATATTCATCTCTGATTGTCTGACCATAAGTGTCAATGATAACAACAGGGAGGTTTGAGGAGGTAAATTCACCTGTGCCGATTATATAGATAGAATCAGGCGCTTGAGCGAAAAGAGGATTGTAAGCAAAATGAATAATAACGAAAAGGATAATAATTATTATTTGATTTAATTTGTTCATTATTGGAAATTTTGTTTCATTTACTTCCCCACAGATTAAAGAATCTAACAGATTTCGTTTAAACAAAATATATCAATGGGTTCTTCAATCCGCAGGGATTGCTTTTTGATTATTATTTCTTAATTTTCTCTCAATATTGTCCTTCAAAAATTCATCCTTACTGAATACCTCTAAACCATCGCCTTTCTGAGCTTATTTTTAATAACCTTAATCTTCCGCCGAATTTCCTTCAATTGTTTGTGGTCGTGCGCTTCCAGTGCTTTATCTCGTTCCAATTTCAATTTCCTGATTTCCCTCTTTATTCTCGATTTATCCAGACCTATGACATCGTGATGAACATGCATATCAATATTTAATGCGGTGCAGATCGCTTTTAGCAAATGCTCTTTGTTCAATTGTGTGTATCCCTTTACTGCTTCATGCTCAATATCTTTGGCGATTTCTCTTAATTCTGCCACGGTCTTTTGCTTGAGATCTTGAAAAGTGTAATCCATTTTTTAATCCTCCACAGTTATTTTTTAACTTAAAATTCCAGGATAGATAAAGGTAATTTGGTAATTGGGTAATAAGGTAATTGGTTGATTGGGTAATTGGGTGATTGGATAAGGGATTTACGATATTTCCGATTTACCTAATTACCCAGTTGCCCAATTACCCAATTAAGAACTATTCATAATATTTTCTTTTTGGAACCTCGGGTCGTCCAACTTCCCTGGCAAAAACATCTAACCGATCCGCTGTTGCAGGACCAAGATGTTTCATGACTATGTCACGAGATTTTTTATAATCAAGCTCCACGTATTCCAATAATCTTTTAACATCATTATCATCCTTTGGTTCGCCAGAGACTATTTTTAGTGCGATTAAAAATTCGACTGGAACTAATGGCATTGCTACTGCGCCGATATTAATAGAATTACCTTGCTTTTGTGTTTCATCAATAGCTTCACGGAATAGTTGTTGATGATATTGTCGACGATCGATGAAGTCGATATGAATCTCTTTATCTGTTGTCCCGATCCCGCCAATGATCAATGGACGATAAGCAATGTTTCTTTTTTTAAGTTGTTCTTCAATAGATGCGATACATTCCAACGGAACCGCCAGATTAAGGTCTTTGGTAAATTCTTGCGCATCAGGTGGCAAATAAGCCCAGACAGCAATCCTACCGATAACGGCAAAAGATGCTTTTATTGATTCCAACAACTCTTTAGCCAATTTAGCCGCGGGCTCAGGATCGAAAGGGGTGATGGTGCGTGTTTTATTTAGTTTTTCTTGTTTTGACTTTCTGGGGTATATTCTTAATCGATTATGTTCCATGGACATGTTTCTCTTGTTTAATATTGATCCTTATATTCCTACCATATTTCTTGAACCAGTCTCTCGCTGCTTGTTCTCCTTTATTTTTAATAATTGTTTTTAATTCTTTTTGCACGTATTTTTGCTGCTGTTCTAAATCAGCATCATAGCAAATTGGATTATTCTCTGCTTCAGTCAACGCCTTTCGCCAATTTAAATTTTCATTCCAGATTTCTTTCATGAGTGTATTCAAAGGCATACAGTGTTCACTCAACCAATCATTTAAATTTGAATTTGTTAATTCAAGGAATTCTAGATGAATATTTCTCATTCTATTTTTTAAATACTTAGCCACTTGTTGTTCTGGTAAAACTTTATCATAAGAAATTCGATACAATACGTTATTAATATCTTTATACTTAAATTCTAATAATAAATCTACGTCTGCTGGATTTGGTTTATTGGTAAGTAAGCTTCCAAATAAATATAATTTTACTGGTATAATAAATAATTTTGTGGTATTTATTTCATCCAATCTTTCACATATTATTTGTAATTTTTCGAACGCTTGTCTTCTTTTCATGATGAACTAAATAAATAATAAATTCAGTATCAAATTAGTCGATTTCTATAACTCAACAATTCTTCTTCAGTTAATTCTTCGTGAGGAACTAATCGATAGTGTTTTTCAGACGAAATAGAAATTCCTATTTTCCCCTCTTCAAAAGAAAATAAAGCGATAAGATTTTCATCTATAAATTGTGCAGCGATTGGAATGCAATTTAATATAGGAAATTTTTCTGCACACATGGCTAAATCCTGCTCAATCTGGATAATGTTGAGCTGATCGCTTCCACCTTTAGCTTGTACAGGCAAAACATATTGTATTCCTCTTTGATCTACTCCTACATAGAGTTCATCGGTCTCGATTTGACCCATTCCCTTAACTGTTGTTCGAAGATGGTTTTGTAAGGAATAACAGGTAATACCTGTAAAAATATCAATCATTCGATTATATCTCAATTTAGCAAGCAATGCCTGTTCATCATTTAAAGCGTATTTAGCAATAATACCTGGAGTGGCATCAGGAATTTTCGTTTCGGAAAGCATTGGATTGGGAGTAATTTTTGGCGATGATGCTAATGCAAATTTGTATTGCGCCTGACCCGTCGGTCTGATAATCCATTCAAGTCCTCTGGGTGCGCACTTTTGTATTGATTCTGGTAGCTCGGCTCGATATCGAAAACTATAGATTACATCTCCGAGGTTTTTCGGCAGTTTTATACCTAACTCTTTTGCTGTTTCAACTAAATCTTCTCGTCTGAAAGGCACTTCGGACGCATCTTTGAAATAATATTTTTCAAAGATTCTTTCAATTAGTTGAGCATATCGATTTTTTTTTGACATTGCCTGCCCCTAACTCTTGTTACCGTTCCATTTCAGGACAACAACTTCTTCGTTAATATGTTCTTTCGTTGCTGTTGCAAATCTGGTTCTAAATAAGTCAATATTCACAACTTCGTATCCTAAGGATTGAGCAATATCTGCTAAAATTGAGCCAGTGCGAATCATGACTTGAAGATAAGACGCTTGATCACCAACAACATAGCCCAGATAAGCACCATCTTTTAAAAAATTTCTTAATTCAGCAAGATGGCGTGTCATTCCACCAAAATATAATTTAGTTACTCTGCCATACAATTTTTCAAATCCAGACGTCTTACCGAGTTCAATGCGACGATTCTCAATCATATCGGCGAGGTTTTGAATTTGATGATGATCTAAAATCCAGTTATCGTCGTTGTCCCCTTTGTAGACATTTCTGGTATTGGAACGGATCAATCCTTTTTTTATGGCTCGTAGATCATCTTTATTGTTAATGAATCCAAGCAGAACAGATTCCAGCCGTGTTGTACGGGTATAATCTTTTTCATTCGGATAAGGAGGAGATGTGAAGACAGCATTAATGGAAGAAGGTTTCAAATAGTTATGAAGTTTCCGTGAATCCCCATGCAACGCTACCGCATTTACTTCGGTACCTGGTTTATTAAATATCAAATCATTGGCTATTTCTCTGACTTCTGAAAGCCAGTTTTCGACAACTGGAGCATCTGTCTTTCTGAATCGATTCACGCCTACTTCTGGTCCAAAATGTAGGTTACTGGCATGCAGGACTACCGTCTTTGCCAGAGCCAGCAATTCATGATTAACAAATATTCCATCCCGAAAAGAATTAATAGTTACTAATAAAATTAGAGCTTTGTGTAATGGTAATGGGCTAATAGAATTCTTAAGGAGCAGATCAAATGAGTCTGGTGGTAAAGTTTTCAATACAGGATGATGATAATTTTTAATTTTCTCAGTCGCCTCGTTAGCAATTGATCTGGCATGGTCTAATAGTTCGGTTGGATTTACTGACCAATCAATTTTAACCTTACTTGCAAAATGTGCCATCGGATTAGCTTCAATGCCAATACTGTTAATTCCCATAAGCCTGGCTTCAACTAAAGTTGTACCTGTTCCACAAAACGGATCTAAAATCGTGTCACCTGGTACTAAACCAAATTTACTAATGTATTCTCGTACTAAATGTGGCGGAAAAGACAGAACAAATCGATACCAGTCATGAAACGGTCGATCCTGGTCATGCAATTTATTATTAGAAGTTGTGGCTTCTTTTTTTATCTTTTTCAGGCGAGAAGGAAATAAATCTATTTGCATCATTTCCTCAAAAGTTTGAAACTATAATTACATCAAAAATAAGAATAATAGCGTTAATGTTTAGAAATTTGGCTTAGATTTTTGTTCTGAGTTCCCTCATAACATCAGTCAGGTTCGGCAGCGGCTCCTGCCACAGCCATTCCACTTTCAACCAGAAATTGGGCAATACTTTTGATTTCAAAACTTCCCCTTCTAGTTTTTGTCGCTCATATTTCCCCTGTCCACTCAGGTAATAAACCTCCATCTTTTCATTGCCTCGGTCAATAATCCAATATTCCTTCACACCAGCCTGTTCATATTCAAAAATATTTTTCTCACCAATCTCGAACCACACTATCAGGTGATACAATTTCGACGATTAAATCGGGAACGCCATCAAATTCAGTTCGTTTTAATTGTCCTTTGTTGCCATTACCGATGAACATCAAATCTGGTATTCTTCTTAATCCCGCTCTAAGTCTGACCTGAAAATTAGAGCCAGGCTTTATACCCAGGTGGTGTTGTTCATTAAATAAACGAATAACAGAATGTAAGAAATCAGAAATATCTTCATGCTTAAACGAAGCGGGTGAATGCACAATGACCTCTCCATCGATATATTCGGCCCTGGTATCCTCGTCGCAAAACCCAAGAAAATCGTCTTCTGTCATGAACCTGCTCTGTGATGAAATCGGAATTTTTTCTGCTGCTAAAGTTTCCATACAAACCACCAACCGTTACTTTTTATCGATATGGTTTAATTGGCATTATTAAGATAAAAAAAGATTTTTGTAATTGCAAGGGAAAAATACATATAAAAAAAAGCCCCAGGTTATCTGGAGCTTTTTAACTATCTCTGTCAGATTATATAATAAATAGTCTTCATCTTATGTGCAAAAAGCTAGCGAATATCATACCTCAAAAACGAAACAAACGCCCCCACAAACAACAGAATCGTCATCAATGCCAAAATTATTAAATCAGGCAAGGCCAGTGAAAATGACTCGCCGAGATTCATGGGTTTGAATTCGTGCTGGGGCATATCATCAAGCACTGGTTTCGGTTGTTCGGCGCTCCCGAAATTGATGTTTCGCATCATCTTCTCATTAACCCATTTGGTGAAAATTGTTTAGGGGTTCGAAAGAATCCAATAACTATTTGGATTTCTATAAATCGCTTTTGATATTAGAACTAAAAAGACAGCACAACAATCGAAAATATATTAACTAATCTTAAATAATCTGATTGTTCTATTTTGATTTTATCCAATATTAAAATCGTGCAATCATTACATATTATCCAATAAAGGTAATTGCGAATACTTCTTTTCATATTTATTTTCATACGAAGAATTATAAGAATATGTTGGCCATGTGGATTCATAATTATCTGCTTGGTTTCCCCAAACAGTCCACCCTTCACGTTTGCCTCTGGCAAAAAGTTCTAAATAGGGGCCAGGGCTGCATCTTTCAATGATTTTATACAACTCATCGAGCTTTCTGGAATGTTCTCTTTTTCTTGATTTGATTAAATTAACTTGGGATCTTAATGGCTTTAAGGTTCGTATTTTTGCTTTAACACTAACAAGGACTAATCCTGTTATGCCTTTAAAATAAAAACCGATAATTTCCCTCGCCTTCAAACTGTAGTATTCCTAAATCTCTTAGTACCTGCAATCGCTGTCTTATTTTAGGTCGTATGTTTTTGTTTTCAGGATAGAGCTTTTTAAAATAATCTTCATATTCATAAATATCGTGAAGATCAAATTGCTTTTTTCGAAGCGATCGTGCTATATTTAGCACATCAAGTGTCCAACCTCTAATTTTTGAATCTAATTTGGATAGGGGTTTCACTAGGTCGTATTCTTTTCGTACTTCGGTAAAACTAACAATATTTCCATCAGAGACCATGTATATCTTTCCTTCGGGCGCAATTGCTTTTAGGAGAATATTGCATCCTACCCAGCCAGCTCGTCGTGCATTTGGCGATAATGGTTTACGCTTCTCAATTGTAGAATGAGAAACAAAGAAATAAGGTATTAATATCAAGTTCCTCACACTCCAATTCAATGAATAATGCATAATGAGTAGATTAGGAATATCGTTCTTTTTTATTGCAGAAATCATTGAATCATAGCCAGCATCTGGAATTTTGCTAGGATTGAAAATACGACTGCTCTTCAATTGATATTTCGCACCGCATTGATCGCAAAAAAAATCAAAGACGTCAGTATTTGTCTTTTCTTCGCTTAAATAATCAGAGGAACAGGAAACACAATATAGATTTTGTTTTGCCCAATTTTCAGATATCACTCGAACAATTTGCAAGCGACTCCTGTACTTTGAAGAAATTTTTGAATTCATTTGCAAATTCATTGAGATATAGCCTTTTCATATAGCGTTTTCGTATCATCTGGCATAGACGATATTAGATCTATTAATAAAAACTGTCCTTTTTGAAATTCAGTTTTCTTTTCTGACTCATTATCCCAGTCAATCAAAATAATTCTATGATCATCTTTAGAATCGGTATAAATTGCTACAGGACATCCTCCTCTTACTTCAATGACGATATCACTAGAAAACTTTTGATGTTTCAAAGGTGGGGAAATCATAATTTATCCCTTTCCGAATTTAAATTAGTTAATGATTCTTTAAATAATATAATAACTTTTTTTAAAAAAGCAAAAGATATTTTTTCAAGTTATAACAAGATTTTATTATAACTCACGTATAAAAATCTAAATGCCGAAAAGAAAAAATTTTCTTTTCGGCATTCTTTAAAAATATGATCGACAGCAATACATTTTCACCGAATATCATACCTCAAAAACGACACAAACGCCCCAACAAACAACAGAATCGTCATCAACGCTAAAATTATTAAATCAGGCAAAGCCAGGGAGAACGATTCACCCAAATTCATGGGATTGAATTCGTGCTGGGGCATATCGTCTAAAACGGGTTTGGGTTGTTCAGAACTCTGGAAATTGATGCTTCGGATCATCTTTTCATTGACCCATTTAGTGAAAATTGGCTTGTAAGTTTTGATTGAATTCAGGAATCGTTCGTGTTCGTGGATGCCCGTTCTCGCCAGGCTCAAGGCTGAAAAGGTGACGGCTGAAGCTGGAGAAATACGGGAGATGTTTAATGCCAGCGATTCCTGGGTGCGACGTTTTGCCTGGAATGCATCTTCGATCTCTTTATTTTTAGCATCGATTTGGGCCGTCAAATCCTGTTGTAGCTCTTCGAGAAATTTCTTTATTTTTTCCCGATACTCATCAGAGTCCTCAGATGGGTTTTCTTCTCTCCACTTTTGAAACCGTTGGGGAGCACTGCCTTGAATCTGTTGTAAGAAGGCGTCTTTCTGGGCATTGACCTCATGAACCGATGGCACGGGACTGATGTACTTTGAAATCATCACAGATAGTTTTGGGACAACAAAAATGAATATCACCCATGCAAACAGTAAGATAAACAGACTGCTGGATGAGCGATTAGTGCGGGATGAGACAAATAGTCCCAAGGTAAAGAATACCATCAAATAGAGCAGGTAAAAAACAAAGATCAACCCGATACGTGCCCAATCTCCGCCAGCTAAATGAATATCAGGATAGAGGTTCAAAATAATCAGTCCGATTAAAAAGGGAATGACCAGAGGGATGGCTAAGCTTAAAAAACTACCAATGGCTTTGCCCAGAATCAGTTGATCACGAGGAACTCGATTGGAAAGGGTCAGTTTCAGTGTGCCCCGCTCCTTTTCTCCGACAATGGCATCAAAGGTGAATAGAATGGCAATCAAGCTGAGGACGATCTTGACAATTAATGTCAAATCCAGCTCACCAAATATGGCAAAAACAGGATTGCTGTCGTATTTTGAATCGGTCAATTTCGGATCATAAGCGACGTTAACCGTGGCATTGCGTCCTACAGCATCCTGAATTCCAATCGCAATGGTACTCAAAACCTGTGGTTGTTTGGTGATTTTCGTACCCAGACCTGCTAATGCGCCCCATGACGGCTGACTATCAAGGTTCTTTTTGTTTAAAGCAATTGCCGATTCATATTCCTTCTTCTCAGATCGATAATTATTGATACCAGTAAAGACTGAGAGTAAAATTAAAATTGTACAAAGCAAGAAAGTAAACACAAACTTTGGACTGAGGATATTGTCCAATATCTCTTTTTTGATGACTTTTTTTAACATGACAAACTCCTTTGTTAGGAATTAAGGCGTCAGCCTTTTATTTTCAAGATGAGGAGTAAAATCCTTACGGATTAACTCCAGGTAATATTGGAATTTTGGAATGATGGAATAGGGACAAAAAAAAATCAATTGCTCTAATTTCCCAATTACCTAATTTCCCAATTTCCGAACAACCTCACGCGACCGCTTCCAGCATATATTCCAGGTAAATCTGCTCTAAATTTTCCGATAGAAATTCTTCACGAGTACGCAACATGACTAATTTTCCTTCCTTCATGATGCCTACTCGATCGGCGACAGCTTTGGCACGGAAGATGTCGTGGGTGCTCATAAAAACGGCTTTGCCTTCCTGTTTCAGATCGGCTAAGGTTTTCATAAATTCTGATCCTGCCTTGGGATCGAGACCCGAGGTCGGTTCGTCCAGAAGAATATTGGGAGCATCTTTGGTAATGGCAATGGCGATGCCCAATTTTTGGCGCATGCCTTTGGAAAAATTCTTCAGCTTCATTTCAAACGCTTCTTCCTGCAATCCGACTTTATTCATGATGTTGTAATAGTCATCTTTAGTGAGTTTTTCTTTTTCGCCCAGTTTGGCAAAATAGTCCAGGTTCTGTCGTGCCGAAAAATTGCCATAGAGCATGACATTTTCAGATACGAAAGAAACATGCCTTTTCGCTTCCAAGGGATCTTTCGCCGAATCGATACCATTGATCAATGCCTGTCCCTCAGTCGGGTCAATGAAATTTAAAAATAGATTGATGGTCGTTGTTTTCCCAGCGCCATTCGCTCCCAAAAGACAGAATATCTCTCCCTCTTTCACCTCAAAATTCAGATGATCCAGTGCCAGAA
>Ga0209636_10000646_pt1 | contig 34530 bp, 30 predicted proteins | sample DeeMarSWOR152_54_FD_187464 | JGI IMG/M metagenome (GOLD analysis project Ga0209636, IMG submission 187464) | Marine sediment microbial communities from White Oak River estuary, North Carolina - WOR-1-52-54 (SPAdes) (version 2) | ecosystem: Environmental > Aquatic > Marine > Intertidal zone >... | reverse complement strand
GTTTTTTTACTATAGCGTACGCGGGGCGCATAAGATAGATACCCCAGTTGTTGGCTCTTTTTAGCGTTCGCGTAGAGCAATCAACAGCTATGAAACTTCCAGTGAAGTCATCTAAGGTCCGTAAAGGTTTTATTAAGGAAGGCTCTGGTTTGGCAGATATCATTGGTTCTTCTCTTACTTCGGCCCCACCTGCCACCCTGCCCTTGTCAACGTAACATTTGAGTTTCTTTTCCATATCGGTTAAGTCTGCTTCGAGGTTGTGGTTCATCTACGTTCACCCTAACGCAGTACCAGAATATTAATCTTAAATGCAAAACGCAGTTTTATGCTTTGTGTGAATAGAGGAAGTTAGAAAGTGATGGTTAATTAGTTATTCGAAAGTAATTCCTTATTGATGCTATTTCAACTGCTGTTTTATTGTGGCTTGAGGGATGTTCGGTGCAACTTTGTACTTCAAGTTATTGGACCCGCCAGTTCTCAAAAGCAGTCCTCTATTTACCATTCTCGCAAGGTAAGTCGAAACTGTACTAAGGCCTATTGGTTCCTTAAGTTCCTGTTCATAAACGGACTGAACATCCTTTGAAGAGAACCAAATCAGCGGAAAACTCTTTTTAATAACTAAACGAACCTTTTCGAATCGTGAAAGATTACTGCTTGCTAAGGCGCCACCAGCTCCAGAAGTTGCTCCTTCGCCTGGCATACCACCTAACAGTTCTACTAGGTCCAACAGACGGAGAGCTTTATCTCGAGTAATTTGACCCTCAAAGGCTATAGTGTATCGATTACCTTCGCTATCGAACAGCTCTACGCGCATTTTTCGAGCAGGCATTACGGTGTACACCTTAGGTGATGTTCACAAGCTTTACACTTCACAGCTTATAGCTGTTATGGTGAAAGAAGAAAAAATTAAAAAGCAGTAGAAGTTCGAAAATGAGTAAAGAATTAAAAAATGCAGGTTATTTAACATTACAGGCTTCACAATAATTCGGAATAGGAAAAAAATTACCGTTGCTGCTTGGTTCCGCATTTCCAGTAGAAGTGTAGGGGTGTCTCATTCACAAAAAAGGAACAAAAAAAGGGTAATTATACAGAAAAGAACAGCAATAAGCAACAATTTTAGTGTAATTTCACATGATGTTCACAAAAATGTGAATAGAGAACAGTAAAAAGAGAAAAGAAAACGCGTTAAAATTAAAACCGTGATAGAGCAGTGATATTTCTGGAGAAAAAAATAAGGGTGCTTGCACCATTGAGCAGAGAAAAAAGTTCATCAGACACGGACACCCCTTCATTTCCTCTCGAAAATTAAGAAAAAGCGAATAAGCATAGAAGTTGTAAAAATTTTCCCAGAAAAATTATCTAAAAACTTTAACAGTAATTATTATTATAACTCTAGATGATTTTACCTGTCAGAGTATATTTCCTATTAAAAGGAAAACAAGGTTAATTTTTGTAGTAAGGTATATTTCCAGTGGAAACTTTGGGGTGTGTGTCTATCCTTATTTAATCATATATTGCCATCAAGTTTCGTTATCTTTTAGGATTATTGTGCTTCAAAACTAGTTTTTTATACTGTATACTTTATCTGTTCTACCCGAAATAACGGTGGTGCCTCTGAAAATAGCGGGGACCACAATGGGAAATCCAAAAATACTTGACGATGTCTTCGAAAATTTCGTTAACAGTGCTAAACTTTTCAAAGACCGAGAGGTTTTAAGACATGACTATCTTCCTGAAAAGCTGCCTCATAGAGAAGACCAAATACGGCTTCTAGGCGTAACAGTCGCGCCGGTTCTAAAGGATGCACGGTGTTCCAACATTTTCATCTACGGAAATACCGGCACTGGAAAGACTGCTGTAACTAAATACGTGTTAAGTCACTTGGAGGCCAAAGCAAAAGAGTATGGCGCGCCCGTCAAGTTTTCCTACGTGAACTGCCGAATGACAGGCTCCGAATACCGCGTCTTCGCAAACCTCAGCCAAAGCGTAGGAATGAATGTGCCCTTCACTGGGTTGTCCGTAGGTGAAGTCTTCGATAGATTTCGAACAGGTTTAGATGCATCAAGAACAATTTTCATCGCGGTTTTAGATGAGGTAGACGCCTTAATTAAAAACCGCGGCGATAGGCTCCTTTACGAATTAACCAGAATAAATGAAACCCTGAATAAAAGCAAAGTTTCAATCATCGGCATATCCAACGATCTTCGATTGAAGGAATTTCTCGATCCCAGGGTTTTCAGTTCCCTCAGCGAGGAAGAGTTGGTCTTCAGACCATATGACGCGAGCGAACTACACAATATTCTTCTTGAGCGTTCAAAATTATCCTTTCATGAAGGCTCTCTCTCCGAAGCCGCTTTGAACATCTGCTCTGCTTTGGCCGCTGCAGAACATGGAGATGCCCGCCGTGCCTTAGATTTATTACGTGTGGCTGGGGAAGTTGCCGAGCGCCAAGGGGCAAAAACGATTACGGAAGAGCACGTTAGAGAGGCTGAAAAACACATTGAACATAATCGAGTTGTGGAAGCCCTTAAGAATCTAACTTTACATTCTAAGTTAGTTCTTCTAAGCGTGTATCGCTTGAACAAGTCAAGCGGTACTACTGGGGAAATATACGACGTTTATAGCGAACTCTGTGGCGAATTAGGCGCTGGGCTTCTCACACAACGGCGTCTGGGTACTCTGGTTAATGAGCTTGATGCAATGGGCATTTTAAACGCGAAGGTGGTGAGCATGGGACGTTACGGCCGCACGAAAAAGATTAGGCTGGAAATATCCTGTACATTAATTAAAGATGTTTTTGGAAGTGACGGCAGAATAGGGCGCCTGATTGATTATAAACCAATTTCGCTCAAAAAATGCAAACAGTAAGAGTTGAGGGAGTTTTCAGGAACTGGTAACAGAATGGCTTTCTATTTGCCGCCTTCTCACTCTCTTGAAGATTCCTTACACGTTTCGACTTCGAAACTCTTATAGTTTTTGGTTTTTGGCAAGTTCATTATATTGCTAACAAAATCTTGCAACAAAAAAATGAGGCGAGCTACTGCAATTACCTGTGGGCTTTCCTTAAATGAACGAAAGAACCGTGGTTTCTAATGTTTGCAGGTTCACCACCGGCACTTTTCCAGGTGTTGGAATCAACCCGAGCTTTTGCATGTACTCTGTTTGCTCCTGCCAGCCGCCCGAATTCACGATTAACACCCCGCGATAGTTGCAATAGCCCACTACATGGACGTGTCCAGCATGAAAAATGTCTGGGACTCGCTCTATCACAAGGAAATCTCGGTTTTCCGGCGACAACATCGTTTTGCCGCCATACAATGGCGCTAAATGGCGACTTTGCAGAAGCAACTTCATGGCTTTCTCAGGGTGTTCGTGGTCTAAGCTAGGTGCTGTGGCTATTATGTCGTCCAAACTGCGACCATGGTACATCAAAACTTCCACATTGTGAAGGCTAACCAAACATGGGTTGCCAAGGGAATGCGCTCTTCTAGATTCTTGAAGAGGTTTCAGAAAATCTTCCGATATCGCCGGTTGAGGTAAAGCTTTCCTCGGGGCGTCGTGGTTTCCAGGCGAAACTATAACTTCAACGTATTCTGGTATTTGTTCAATCAGTTTTGCGGCAAGCCTGTACTGCTTGTGTACATCCTTTATTAACAGTTCCTTCACTTGATTGGGGTAAATTCCAATACCATCAACTATGTCGCCTGCAATTAACACGTATTTTACGTGACTAGCTATTTCCTTCATTCTGCCGTTTCCATACTTGCCGTTAAGCCATAAAATGAAACGGTTAAAGGCTTCGCTAGTAAACTTTGTGCTGCCCACATGCATGTCTGAGGTGAGCACCGCGTAAATGGGTTCTGGCGCTCTACGCTGAGGTTTCTGGCCCACTTCTGGAAAAATTATGTCTTCAGCCAGGAAAAGATTGCTTCTTGTTTTTACCACAGCTATGCATATGACTTGGTCAGGAAGAAGCACTTGGGCTCTTTTATGCAGTTTTTCTGGCGCGTTGTGGGACACTAGAATAGTGGCGCGTGCTTGTGGGTCTTCAACTGTCAAAATTATATTCTGTTTTGATTCTCGTTTTTCAGTCACCATGCAAACTATCTTCAGTTTTGTTTTGGCTGGCGATTTCAACGCTTCTAATATCGGAGTTGCGGCTTTAACATCAATCCTTTGTCTTAACAAGCGTTCAATTCGCTTAAATCTATCTTGAAAGTATTGAAGGTATTCTTCGATTGTTCCGTTGGAGCTGAGCTTGCTTGTGGGGTCCTCTATCACGTTAATGTTTGCTTCTACGTCCTTTGCGTAAGGGTGGAAAAAACGTTTCCCCTCAGTCCAATGTTGCGGTGGCAATTCCAAACTTTTGTCCTTAGTTTGCGCTTGTTCTTCTTCTATGGTCTCTGTTTTCTTAAGCAACGCTTCCAGAAAGCTTTTGTCAATGAATAATGGCTTCTCTCGTAATTCTTCTATTCTTTGCAGTGCTTTGTTAATTATCGCGGTTGGGTCGTCCGTAGCAGCGGCTTTGTTTAAAAATTCAAACGCTTCGCTGTTTAATTGGTATCCTGCTGCAATCGTTGCCTCAACGGCTCTTTGAAGTTTTTCTCTTTCACTCACATCAAGCTTCTCCAGTCTCTCTCCTTTCGAACGATTATGTACCCCTCTTCGTCACCACATAACCGCGCGCGTTTCAGGTAGAGAACTGCTGTTAAAGCAGCTGTAACGGCGTCAATTCTATGCGTCGCCGAAGGGCGCGTTTTTAATTCTTCTTTCAGCCCCAACCTTTTTAGGGCTTCTTGGATTGCTTTCCAATCTTTCGGTGGCATTTGAAGGGCTTTTCGGGTTGATGTTGGATGCATTTCAATTGTTTTATACCTTTTCTCCTCTATTAGCCTATTCAATCTTGTTGCCCTTAAGGCGAGTTTTTTAATCGCAGGGAGATTTGGAGGGAACATTCTGTATCCCTTTCTTATCAATTATCTGCCTGCTTTTCTAAAAAAAGCGGTCTTTCTTGGAAGGCCCAAAGGAGCATCAATAGCTATAAGTGCAGGGTGATTCTTTATCACAATTTCTAAAATTTCACTATCTGTATAGACCAAGGCGGTTTTTATAGCATTAACTTCTGACAGTGCCCACCCAGTTGCGTTTGTGCTTAACCAACCAAATCTATACCAATTATACATTTGCCATTAAATTCTAACATGTGAATTCAAGTTTATATACGCGACTTGTTATTTAGATATATCACTTCCAAACATAGATTAAATAATTATGGGGAATTATAGTAATGGGTGATTTGCGCAAGGTGCAACGCACGCCCACTGGCACGTTTTTTGTTTGTTTGCCAAGGTCTTGGGCCGAACAGCAAGGTTTAAGAAAAGGCAGTTTGGTCGCTCTTGATGAAACGAGCGAGGGCAAACTTCTCATAGACCCTAAGTATAGTGCTGAGGCGTTGCCACGCATCGCGATTTTAAACGCTGGACCATATGTGAGCCGTGAAATTATTGGTCGTTATCTTCTAGGTTTTGATATAATTCACATCGAAGCAAAGGAGCGTATTGAATTTGATGTTAGAAACGTCGTTAAGACAACTGTAGGTTCTCTGATTGGGTTGGAAATCGTTGAGGAGAGTTACTCTGAAATAATTCTTCAGTGTTTGTTGGAGCCTTCTGGCTTTCCGCCCGAAAAGATTTTGCGCCGAAACTACGCCATAGTTGCGGGAATGACCCGCGATGCCGCTAACTCCTTTATTAACGGAGATTTGCAGCTAGCTAAAAGCGTTATCGCCCGCGATGATGAGAGCAACAGACTCTTTTTTCTGTTGGTTCGAATTTTACGCACAATAATTCAGGTTCCTAACTTGAGCGAGAGACTTGGGCTAACTCCAATAGAATGTTTAGACTACCGTTTAGCCGCCAGCTTGATTGAGGCTATAGGCGATGTGTGCGTGCAAATAGCCTCCAAGACAATAGAACTAAACGGGATTAAGCCCTCTGATGAACTACAAAAGTTGGTGGGTGGTTTGCAGGTAATTTGTTTTGATGCTTATGAACAAGCCTTGAAATCGTTCGTAAACAAAGACATTACCTTGGCTGAAAACGTACGGAACCTGCATGGGAAAATCGAAACAATTTTCGCGAATGTCGAAAAGGTTGCGAAGGAGCAACCTGTCGAGGTGATGCCGCAAATCTTGGCTACGCCGTCTTATTTAAGGCAGATTTACGAGCATAGCGTGGATTTAGCAGACCTAGTCGTTTAGCGAAGAAACACTTGCCTATTGCCTTACGCCGTAATATTTACGGCATTTTTAAATCTTATGCTGCTAGTCTTCAACTTGGTGAAGCGCATGCATGCAATAACTCCTACTAGTAAAAAATACCATGTCGCTTGCGGTCGAGGTGACTTAGCAGAGTATCTTCTCGTACCAAGCGATCCTGATAGTGTTCCAAGGATTACTCGTTTTTGGGATACTGCAAATGAAGTTTCAAGTAACCGTGAATTTCGCAGTTATTCGCGCGCGCCTCCTTCGCTTCTGAACTCCAAATGAAAACTCATTTTAGACAGTGGCGCAAATCTCTAATCAAGCCGGGGTGGCGGAGTGGTTATCGCGCTGGCCTCGAGATCCTTGTAGCGCAATAAAGAGGGCTACGTAAAAGACAAGTAAGCCAGTGGGCCTTTGGCTCGCAGGGGTTCGAATCCCTTCCCCGGCGCTTTTTTTCCAAGCGATTTTTAGGCTTATTTTATCAAAATAGGCATAAATTACCGATCGGAATTGTTCAGAAACTAATCTGATTTGGACCCGAAAATTTCTACTGGTAAAAATGGCTATGTTGGGGGAGCAAATCTTTGCTGACCGACATAATTCTTCAATAAATCATAAAAAGCGCGCGCGATGCATGGAACGGGTCCCGAGAATGAACTTTTTGGTTGACATCATGCGATTATTGCAGAGGAGAAGAAAGCAATCTCAGGTATTAACTACCCAATTCAATAAGTACCAAAATGGTTCCTCAAGTGCAAAGAAGAACATCTGAATAACCGGGACAACTCATTTACATACGCACGGTGAGGCTTCGACGAACTCAGGTCGACAGTTAATATTTCTTCCAGTCTGTGTGAATGTTGTCCACCCGATTGCTCACCCTAACCTCTCTGACGAGTCTTCCTTTCTCTTCTCGCTCCCTGTTCTCTATGATCACGTCAGCGAAGCGTTTCACAATGTTGACGTCCACTTCACTGTGGATGTCAGCCTTAACGAGAAAGATAACCGTATGGTTCAAGATTCTAGCGGCTGAGGCTAGATCAGAGTAGTACTTATAGAAGAGACTCTCATCCATGTGAGGAATCATGTTGTCGAGGAAGTCGCCCAGAATTACCGGTCTCCTGTCTTCAGGCAAGGTCTTCAAGGTCTTTGTCAGGAAGACGTTTACCCTCGAGGGGTCTTCAGGAGAAAGGATGGGATACTCCAGATCCGATACACCGGAGATTGTGCTGACCCAGCCGATCTTCGCATCCTTAGGAAGGGATAGTTGTGTCGGCGCAGTTGGGCCTAGAAGCAGGATTGGCGTGCATCTGGCTCCCAGACGGTGCATCAGGTCGTGGATGACCTTTTCGGCTCCGATGTTTCCTTTGATGAGGATTGCTATAACGTCGTACTGGTCTATGGGCTTCTTCAAACCGTGAAGGAATAGGGCGCGAGTGGCAAAGGAGAAGATCTCTCCTATGTTGGGCGTTCTTCCAAGAAGTCTGTGCAGGTAAACTATGTTCACGGGCATGCCTACCGCGAAGACGAGGGCGACAGATAAGAACATGAATTCTGGAAAAAAGGTATAGCTGACTACAGATGCCAAGATACAAGAGGCACCCATAAAACGCATCAGAGGATTCTTGCCTTCCATAGCCACAGTCATTATCATCAAACCGATCAGCACCATCCAGACCATCATTGCAGAAAAATAACTTGTGGAAAGATAAACTGAAAGCAACCGGATGAAGCCTCCCAACGCAATGTAAATGCCAATAAGAAGATTTTCTGTCCTTGGGGCACGGAAGAAACCTGAAACGGCTACTGCACAGCCTAAAACAATCCATCCCACTGGGAAGAATGTAGGCGTAAAGGGTAGGCTAATCAACGTTGCCGCGATGCTTAAGAAGCCGCCAAGAACCAAGCCCCTATCACGGTCCCAGATCCCGTGGTTTACGAAACCGGCAGAAATGACAACTGTCCAAACAGCCTCTATTTGATCCCATGTCATTCCCTCTGGGGTAAAGATTGTTACCAGAAAGGCGACGAAGAAACCAGTAGCAAAGCCGATCGAGATCCGCATATCGGTGCGAGTACGATTCGGCACCTTTATCAACCTCCTTTTCGATTAAACATGAGTTTTTTGAACACCGTCTACCTAAACTCCCACTCGCAGTAAGGATCGCCCGTTGCAATGCGCTTTGTTTCTTTTGCATGCTGTTTCTTATAGGCATCAACATAGTTGAGCATCCCAGTTTCAACTTTACTCAATCCCTGTTCTTTCAGAGTTCTCTCAGCTTCAGAAGGACCATATTCCGTCGTCACAAAGATAGCGGGTCGATCCATAGCCAAGTTTTGTAGAATTACCTGTTCGCAGAAGGTTGACTTCCCCGAACCTGAAGGACCAACCAACAAGATCGGGTTCTTTGGTGGCACTTCTTGTATCTGGGTTAGAGAAACCAATAATTATCCCATTTGTAAGTAGCGAGGGCGGCTTTATTTAAGCTACGTTTAGTTTCTAAACTGCATCTTGGAATCTATTTGTAAACCGTTGCGCTGGGATACACTTCTATGCCCTTGTCTGATATGTCGTAGGGTCTAGGCTGGTTGTCTATGGCCAAGCCGCGCATCTTCTCCACCTGAAACACGCGAACCAGTCTTCCATCCTTAGGAAAGGTGCGAAGCAGAATAACGCCTTGAGCTAGATATTCCTCAAACTGATGCTCTCGCTCCCATCCAGTGCCCCTCAACTCCGAAATCAACAGATTAGTACAGCCGGTTTTCCTCAAGTCCCTCATAAGATCCCTCATCGCATATATGCGCTCAATCTCATTTGGATACTGAAGCATGAAGCTAGTCACTGGATCCACGGCTACCCTCTTAGCGTTAACCTCTTTGACGCCCTGCCTGATCGCCTCAAGCAACTTGATCAGTCTGAACTCCTTCATTCCAATCTCGATGAGACCAGCCGTCTCGGAAGGGGCAACACGAACAGGCGAGACATTGATGAAAACAAGCTTCTTATCTTCTTCCAGCTTCTTCAGGTTCCATCCGTACTTTAACATGTTTTTCCTTATGTCATCTGGATCTTCATCAAGAGTAACATACACGCCTGATTCGTTGTGTTGAGTTACTCCAGCGTGCAGGAACTGTATTGCAAATGTTGTCTTTCCGCTTCCAGGCCCACCGCTCACCAGAACCGTATGACCCTTCGGTAGTCCCTTCGCTGCGAGAATTTTATCTACGCCAGGAATGCCTGTTGGAACATAATTCTCCGTCATCTTAAACACCTATAAGCGATCCTATGCTCTTATGTATAGTTGAACGTTAGTATCTTTTAAAAGCTATTCAAAGGAGCTATGTAAACAAGATGACAACGAACGAACTTACAAACGTGGAAAGAGAGAAGCTTCTCGATGCAGCAAAGAAAATTCACGCACACAAGCTCATGCAAGCAAAAGGATTTGGAATCCTCGCCAGAAAGGCCAAGGACGAAAGAATCAAGCAACTTTTGCTAAGGATTGGCGCCGACGAGGCAGGCCACGCAGAGTTCTGGTTTGAAAGAATCGAAGAATTAGGAGGCAAACATGAAGGCGAAACTAAGACGTTTCTCAGAGATTGGAAGGTAGGCTTCATGATGCGCATCTTAGGCACGAAGGGTTTCCTTGAGTGGGTCGTAGTGGGCGAAGAAGAGAGTGTCCACGACTTAGCTGTTCAGGCAGAAAACATTAGGGATCGTGTAACTTCGCAGGCGTGGAGTAGAACGGCTTCTGACGAGAGATTACACTTGGAAAGAATGAAAACGGAAGTGTTGGGCATGGAAGCCTGGGAGATACGGGGCGGTGGAGGAGTGAGGGACATGATTTTTGGCGCCAATGATGGGCTGGTGTCAACTTTGGCCTTCGTCGCCGGCGTTGTTGGAGCCATCACGAATCCCTCCATAGTTCTATTATCAGGAGTAGCAGAACTATTCGCTGGAACAATCTCAATGGCCGTCGGCTCCTATCAATCAGCCAAGTCTGAGCTGGAGGTGTTAGAGAGAGAAGGCCAGAGGAAAAAAACCAAGAAGGGAAAAACTCCTGAAGAAAAGAAAGAGGAGCTGATAAAGTTCTATGAGGCAGAGGGCTTCAAGAGGGGAGAGGCCGAGGCAATCGTCGACAGGCTCGTCAAAGAAAAAGAACTGCCTTTGCAAGCGACAACCATTGAACAGTTGGGTCTTGCGCCTGAAGAGCTTGGAAAGCCTATTAAGGCTGGCGTTTTGTGTGGGGTCTCCTTTGGTCTCGCAGCGCTGGTTCCCATATTACCATTCGCCCTTCCTATAGGCATATGGGACGCTCTGATAGCTTCCGTAATCGGCACCGTGGCCACCCTCTTCGGAGTGGGAGCCATGAAAACTATTTTTTCAAGGAGAAACTGGGTTCGGAGCGGCCTTGAGATGATGGGCATAGGAGCCTCCGCTGCGGCAATAACCTACGTTATTGGAACCCTGTTTTCCATGATAATTTGAGTTTTCATACCTCTTTTAACCTTTAGCACATTAAAGTCAAGTTACCTCAAGAATACCAAAGACAAAATTATCAAATAGGATAAACATTGGGTGCAGTGGACTGAACCCTTTTGGGTGATGACCCCAGCGAACCTACTATGCGAGAAACAATTATTGACAACGTGCTCTTACTGGTAAATTGGGGTTAGAATCCCTTCCACGGCGCCATTATTTGAGATTAAAAGCCAAATATTGAAGCTTTTTCTTTCTTTGCCTCTGTTTTTTCGTTATGCTCATTCTCTTCGGCTATGTGGTGAACTACGTGAATGGCTAGGCCTGTGGCCGCGCCTGCGGAAAGACCTAGCAATGTTTCAGTGAGCCACGCGTATTGGTTCAACAATGCCAATACTACGAGTATATCGAATATTATTGAGATGGCGAGGTAGCCGTAGCACCACATTTTGATGCTTGTTCCTCTTGGCTGATTTATGCCGATGCCGACAAGCACGCCGAGCATTATTAGAAAGCCTATCAATGCGTAAATCAAACCTTCTCCCTCAATATATAGACTAATGTCTTACTCAAGCATGCTTAATAGCTTATCTGCTTGCATGGAGTTTTCTATTTGAGAGTGTTTGCAAACCGTTAACTTTTTTACTAAATTGCATGTATTTTATAAACTTCAGGTTGGTGACAGCTGTATCAAAATTTGATGAAAAACATAGCCACAAATGGGCGCTGCTCTTACATGAAAGACGGAAAAAAATGAACCAAGCCTCGATCGCCATAGCCAACGAAGATTTTGGCAGGGCAAAGCGTTTGTTCTCTGAGGTTTTCCACGGAGTTTCCGCTGGTAAACACACTGATCCTGGGATGGTAGGGTCACTCTTGTACCACATGGCTATGGTCACCAAAATGGAAACGGAAACACGACTTCTCCTAGAAGAATTGCGCGCAGACCTGCCTGACATAGCTGAGCAAACAAGGACTTTCTACATGGATTTCGCTTCTGATGTGAATGAGCTTACAAAAAATGCGCGGCTGAACGTGAATCCGCGAGAGGTTGCTGCCAAAGCAAGTTTGAGCACTGACGAAAAAATCGGCGTGTTCACCACGTTAACTGAAAGAACCAAAGCGTTAGAACGCATGTTTAATGATAAGAATCCTGAAGCAATTGAGCACCTTGAAAGTTTATTTCGGGATTGGTCGGGGCACATTGTCGAAATGCGTTTGCGGCAAGAGTATGAAACCATTAAGGGCTTTTTGGTCACTGTAGAGCTGTCCAGAACGGTGGGCGTGTCTCGTCTTCAGGATGTAATGAAGCGAGTGCAAGAGAAGTTCGGCGAAGAAACCGTCCGCATCGCCCTTAATGTAACTCTCAAAGTGGGTGTTCGCAGGGAAAAACTGCAGACGATTATGTTGAGTGACCATTTCATCAACTACACGATGGACTTGGCGAAACTTGATGGGCATATGCAGTTTTTAAACTGTCCGATTTTCGGCAGCCACGGATACATTGCTGAGAAATTGGGCATAAGCAATGAGCTTTCGTCTCTTTTTTGCGCCCATTTTTGTTATGCTCACGCCAAGGCTATGCTGAACACTGTTCTTCCTTTCACTTTTGCGCTGTGGCAGCCTCAACGGATGGCTACTCATGGAAAATGTGAGTTTTACCTCAAGCTTGCATACTCGCCTACTGCGTCAGCGTCGGAAACGTTTATTCCGCTTGTTGTATCTTGGAATCTGACTCGAAAATGCAACTTAAAATGCCCCCATTGTTACATAAACGCCACCACGCAACCGCTTAAAAACGAACTAACCACTGAAGAATCTAAGAGACTTATAGACCAAATATGTGAAGTCAGCAGGCCCCTCCTTATACTAAGTGGTGGCGAGCCTCTTTTGCGCAAAGATGTCTACGAGCTTGTCCGCTACGGCGCTGCGAAAGGTTTGAAGATGGGACTAGGAAGCAACGGAAGCCTCCTTGATGATGTTGCCGCAAAAAATCTCAAGGAAGCAGGCATAGCAACCGTTTCAATTAGCTTGGATTCGCATATTCCAGAGCAGCATGATGAGTTCAGAGGCGTTAGCGGCTCTTGGGAAAAGGCTGTTGGAGCCATTAAAGCCTTGCGGGAAAACGGCGTGCTTGTCCAGGTAAACACAACTGTGACTCAGCAAAATTATGACCAAATCGATGATATTATGTCGCTGGCTGAAAAACTTGGTGTGGAAAACTTCCATTTGTTCTTTCTAGTGCCTACTGGAAGAGGCGTAAAAATCGCCGATATATCCCCAGCTAAATACGAAGATATGATTAAGACAGCTTTCGCAAAGGCAGCTAAGCATAAACTTAACGTACGACCTTCATGCGCTCCCCAATTCATGCGGATCGCAAAGGACAGGGGTCTGGACATGAGGCAGTGGATTCGAGGATGCATAGCAGGATTATACTACTGCCGCGTTTATCCCAACGGCGACATCACTCCATGCCCGTATCTGCCAATTAAACTTGGCAACATCCACGAAAAACCATTCAAAGAAATATGGTTCAACTCAGAGGTTTTTAAATCGTTGCGCGACTTTAACGCTTTGAAAGGCAAATGCGGCGTATGTGAGTATCGCGCTTTATGCGGGGGCTGCCGTGCACGCGCGTATGGGCTTTCAAGTGATTTTATAGACTACTGCGGCGACCTTCACGAACCTGCAGAGTTGAAAGGAGACTATTTGACCGAAGACCCGTGGTGTGTTTATCAACCAAAGAAACCCAATTAAAACGCTGCGGCTATCTCAACACAAGCAATTCTTCTGTTTAATGCCTACTTCTTATTGTTGCTTTATTCTTTTTTCTTGTTTCGGCAGTTTGGCGATCTTTATTTTGGCTTTGCTTAGTATTTCTTTAACTGCCTTTTGTGCCTCAGCTTTGGTTTGAAATGCTTCTTCAAGTTCTATCCACGGCAATCTATCGTCAATTTTTATCCATGCCGAATACAATTTCTTCAAACTTTACCCTCGTCAAAGATACTTCAAGGGTTGACAACTAAAACGGTTGTGAAGATAGAATACAGATTTGGAGCACTCTTAGAAACTTATTTAAGCGATATACAGCTTCTCAATAAAAAGTTAGGAGTGCAAGTTGAAGTGGTATTTGGCAACCCACAAGCGCGCATCATATTAGAGAGGTGCTTGTGGATGGCTGAAAACGAACAAAAGCTGCAAGGGGAACAAAATGAAAATAGTCCTCGTTTCCCACCGTCAATTCGACGCCTTTCTAGCGCCAGCTCCATGCAATACGCCAAGACCTTACTCCAAATCACTTAGTTACAAAGCAAAACTTTCTTCAAAATTTTTCAGCATATTCATTTGTTCTTTTCCATATTCTTTGAAAACCTGGAGGTGGCAATAGAAGATGTCTCATACAGGCATCTCAAAAAGCTTCTGGGAAATGTTCAAAGAGACATCGTTGACATTTTCTTTTGGTTTAGGCGGGTTGTTTGCTGGCCTTATGCTTGCTTCTCAACTCGGCATTTTTGGGCTTTCGCCTTGGGTCATAACCCTTTATCCTATTGTTATCAGCGCTAAAGGAGTTGGCAGCGGTTTGCTAAGCGGTCGCCTAAGCACGGGACTGCACCTTGGTACAATTCATCCAAGATTTTTTGGGAACACAAAAAGTTTTTACAAACTGATCGAAGCCCTAATAGTTTTAACACTCGTCACCAGCATCATAATCTGTACCATATCACTGGTTTTTGGTCATCTCTTTTGGGGGATAACGCTGACTGATTTCCCTGTTATCTTAGCCGTCGTGGTAGCAACCATGGCTTTAGGTCTGTCGCTCTCCTTCTTAACTATAAAGGTCTCCTTCATCTCCTTTGAAAAAGGTCTGGACCCTGATGTCGTTGTATACCCTGTAATGTCAACCGTCGCCGACATTTTTATTACCCTCTGTTATATTGCAGTGCTCAACTTGTTTTTCTTCGGAGCCGTGGGTCAATGGTTTATCGGTCTTGCATGTTTAGCCCCTGTTTTCCTTGTTTTCTACATCTTGTCTAAAAACTTACACGAAGCAGAGTTCATTAAGACCCTCAAAGAGTCAATGATTACCATATTGCTTGTAGCTACTATGGTTAACGTAACTGGAACGCTTCTTCTTGGAATAAGAAACGTCGTGGAAGACCGTGTAGAAATTTACACGATTTACACTGCTTTGATCGGCATGATAGGTAACGTTGGCTCCGTCATTGGTTCTACCGCCACAACAAAACTTGCTTTGGGTTTGCTCGTTCCTTCTTTCTCTTCAATGAAGCGCCATGCAAAGAACATCTTCAGTGCCTGGACTGCTTCAATCGTAATGTTTGTTGTCTTAGCAGTCTTATCTCTGTCAATACACAACCTGTTTTCATTCTCCTCTTTTTACAGCCTTATTTCAGTTGTGTTAGTTGCCAACGTCCTCGCCGTTGTCGTAATAGTCGTTTTGTCTTATGCAGTTTCAATCTTGACTTTCAAGAGAGGCTTAGATCCAGACAATTTCGTTATCCCCGTCGAAAGCTCCTTAGCCGACGGCGTAACCTCCCTTGCTTTGTTTGTGGCTTTACTGTTAATAATATAACCTCGCAAAAAAGGGTATAATTAAAATATTCAATGATCAATATCTTACTGCGGAGCGCTTCTCAAAAGTATGCCACAATTTGAAAAGATAGAATACAAACCTATTCCAGTCAGCGATCTCCTGCTGGAAATGAAGAACCTCTCCGAGCTTATGATTGACTTGGCCTATTCCGCCGCTTTATTCAACGATAAAGAACTTGCCGAAGACGTTATTGAACTTGAAAGCCGCATTGACACTTTAGCATATCTTCTAGACATGGAAATTATGATTGCCGCGAGAGACGCTGAAGACGCGGAGACGTTGATAGGTGTTTCCACAGTAGCAGCTGCCGCAGATAAAATCTCTGATGCCGCCGCTGACATCGCCGCGATAGTAACGCGCAACATCGGCATACACCCAATAATCGGCGAGATTTTCGAAAAAGTTGAAGAGCGGCTCATGAAGGCAACCGTCAAGGAAGGCTCCGTGATAGCAGGGAAACGAATAGATGAACTTGATTTGGCTGCAAGAATGGGCGTTGACATAATTGCCATCCGCCGAAACAAAGATTGGATACTGGACCCTGAAGAAACTGCAAATGTTTTTCTTGGAGACACTCTAATAACACGCGGAGCTCCCATGGGCATCAAGGAGTTTAAAGACATAGCCGAAGGAAAACTTACAAAATTGGAGGATTAACAATGGCGGAGCGCAACCAAGAAGTTTTCGAAGAGATTGTTACACGGTTCGTTGAGCTTAAGAATACCTCTGAACTTATGATCGATTTGGCTTATTCATCACTCATGTTGAACAGCAAAGACTTAGCTGAAGAAGTAGAGCGCCTTGAAGAGTACATGGATAAATTGCATACAGATTTTGAGCTTCTGGCTTTGACAAGCGATTTTAAAAAAGAAGAGGCTTCTGGCTTTTTAGGGCTTATCAGACTAGGTGTGGCGACCGAAAAAATTGCAGACGCTGCGGCTGAGATGGCTGAAGTTGTCCTGAGAGACATTGAACCACATCCAGTGTTGAAGCTAGCCATAAGGGAGGCTGAAGAAACCGTTATCCAAGCCTGCGTTACCGAGGATTCTCCGCTCATAAGCAAAACTCTGAAAGAAGCGCAAGTGCCCAAAGAAACAGGCATGTGGATTCTAGCTATAAAACGCGGCGAAAAAAGTTTGCGTCCCAAACCTGACACAAAAATTCAACTAGGCGACATCCTGATAGCCTCAGGTTACGCCGAAGGCGTTGAAGACTTCCGAAAACTCGCTTCTCCCACACATCAATGCAACATTGAATAGTATGTATATTTATTTTGAATTCATTAACGCTATAAACGTGTAACTAGTAATTACTTTTGACAGGAGGGTTAACCGTCTCCCAGATTGAAGAGAAAACCAAAAAAAGTAGCACATTTACTTGTCCAAATGTCTCTTGCGGCAAAGTTTTCACTAAACCCCTTAAAGCTTTAAATCTTCAACAAGGCTCAGAAGAGTCATATAACGCGTGCCCATATTGTTTAACCGAAATAATGTTGGATGAGGAGTCAACTGTTACCTGTGATGAACCAGAAACCTTTGAACCAGAAGAAACTGAAACTGAAGTTGAAGAGATGGCGCATGTGGAAGAACAGGCTGAAATCCCTGAAACACCTTCCATATGCCTTCACTACCTTGGCTATCTGAGTGAAAAATCGTCAAAAGAGAAGATTCCAGACGAGTGTATCATGTGCAAGGACATAGTTACATGTATGCTCAAGAAAATGAAGGAATAGGGTCAGTTCTTCGTGATACACACATCTCTTTTAATGTGTAGATTATTTTTCTAAGAAACAATTAGGAGACAATACGTTTGTCGGTTACTTCGCAAAAACCACTACAGAAATTGTCACTTCTGTAGCTTCTCAATCAAAAAAATCGAACGCTGAAGTAGGTACGACTATAACTACTGCCTTTTTGAAGAGACTGGGACATAAGGTTGGTTCGAAACCTAAGCGGGTTTATTTGGAAGGTTAGGTTTACACTGTTGAGGTTGAAACGAAAAAAATTCAAAGCTGTTGTTCAAGTTGACGCGGCGAAGCGTGAAATTAAAGAATGTGATGTGCAGCCTAAAAGCGAAGAAGGTTTTTTCGTTTCATTTTCTCCAAAACTTCTTTTAACCGTGGTTATTATCTCTGTCATAGTTAATTCTGGATTATGTTTCGGTTTAAAAATGTTTGAATTGTAACACATTTATTTCGCACAACTTCCGCAAACAGAGCAAAGTTTTCTAAAATTAAAAAAACTATAGAATTGAGGAGTTTTAGGTGCTAGTTCGTAGAATTATTTGTGTTTCAACTTTTCTTTTTCGTCATCTTTTCTTCTGACATTTCCGTTTCCGCTGGTTCCTCTACTTTCTTCTCCTCTATCTCGGTAGTGATTTCTTCGATGGGTTTCGGCGGGGGTGTAGTAGCCATTGTCCAGCCAATCCATGCGCCTATAAACAATACGGCAATGAAAGCTACGAAGACCGGCACAGCAACTATCCAGAATTTAACATCAGCCACAGTGGTCGTCAATCCGATATTTCCGAGCAAATTTACAACGTCTGGTGTCAAGAATAGTGTTATTATATAGCCTATAGCGACAATCAGGCATACGACGAATATCGCTCCACCTATTGCTTGATCTTTACTCAAAGCTTTTTCACCACTTATAAGCCATGTTATTATCTTAATCCATTTAAAGTTTACCATAATCGCCGATATAATTTTGCTATGTGGTTCCCATTTTCCATGTCGCTAAATATTTTTTCTGTTCAGGCGTGAGTTCGTCGATCTTTATTCCCATGGCTTTGAGTTTCAGTTCAGCGATGGTTTCGTCTATTTCTTTGGGAACGGTGTAAACTTTTGGCGGCATTTTCGCAGTTTTAGTCATATACTCCGCGCATAAGGCTTGATTTGCGAAGGACATGTCCATAACTTCAGGCGGGTGGCCTTCAGCAGCAGCTAAATTTACAAGTCTTCCTTCAGCCAATAGGTAAAGTTTTCTGCCGTCTTTCAGAGCGTACTCTTCTAGGTTGCGTCTCATTGTTTTTTTCGCTGTTGATAGGTCTTCTAAATCTTTTAGACTTATCTCCACGTTGAAGTGACCGCTGTTTGCGATTATGGCGCCGTCTTTCATTTTTTGCATGTGCTCTTTTCTTATGATGTTGATGTCACCTGTGGCGGTTACGAATATGTCGCCTATGGCTGCCGCTTCAGCTATTGACATGACACGCAAGCCGTTCATTACCGCTTCTAAAGCTCTCAGAGGGTTCACTTCGGTTACTATCACGTTTGCTCCCATTCCTTGAGCTCGCATGGCTATGCCTCTTGAGCACCATCCATACCCACATACTACGAAGGTTTTGCCTGCTACAAGAGTGTTTGTTGCTCTTAGAATTCCGTCAATGGTACTTTGGCCTGTTCCGTACCGATTGTCAAACAAATATTTTGTGTAAGCGTCGTTTACAGCTATTATGGGGTATTTTAGGCTTCCCGTCTTTTCCATTGCCCGTAGCCGCAGCACACCCGTGGTTGTTTCTTCGGTTCCGCCTTTGACGTTCTTTAACGCTTCTGTCCGTTTGCTGTGTAGCGTACCGACGAGGTCGGCGCCGTCGTCAAGGGTTATCATTGGTTTGTAGTCCAAAACTTTGTTAATGCACCAGTAATATTCTTCGGTTGTCTGTCCTCGCTGTGCAAAAACGTGCGCGCCCTTTTCCGCTAGCGCCGCGGCTACGTCATCCTGTGTGGAGAGCGGATTAGAACCGCATAAGGCAACTTGGGCGCCTCCCCCCATTAGTGTATCAACCAGAACAGCAGTCTCCTTGGTCACATGCAGACAGGCACCTAGCATTAAATCCTTGAATGGTTGTTCCCTGCTGAATCTGCTCTTGATCTGGTTCAAAACGGGCATGTGCGCTGAAGCCCATTCGATTTGTAAACGACCCTGCGTCGCCAGAGACTTGTCTTTAACTTGAAATTTTTCCATTTCTTTTCCTCTTCTTTTAGAAAAAAGGCTGACCTACTATTTAGTTTTGCTTTAGCCTTGTAACAAAGCATTTTCCAATAGTCGCCGCTGTACCTGTACGTATGCCCACCAATAGCCTTGCGCACAGTTTTCTAACATTGGTTGTTTCATCTGGAAACTAACAGTTTTTTTGCCGAAAAGGTTTAATTGCGCCTTGCCTGAACCTAATTGTGAGAGGTGTACAATTGAGGGAACCTTTTGCCGAGTTTGTTAAAACTGAGTTAGTCTCTGGGGCTCTACTGATTACATGCGGGTTCCCAGGAACTTGGAAAACAGAGACCTCAGCGGAAATCTCAAAGATCAAGGGGTATCCCATTCTTCGAAGCGATTTAATTCGATTGGAAGTTCTCAAGAATGAAGATGTGTTTGACGCGAAAGTTGCAGGGAATATGAGCAAGCGGTTGTCTGTTTATGATGAAATGTTCCGTCGGGCAGACGGTCTTGTTCGGAAAAGTGAAAAAGGCGTAATCTTGGATGCTACTTTTGTCACCCAAGAACTGCGGAGACGTGCTGCTGAAATTGCAGCAGAGCATGGCATGCCTTTTGTAATCCTTGAGACTCACTGCTCTGAAGAAGCGTCCATTGCGAGGATTCTGAGGAGAACTAAAGAGAACTATGAGTCAAACGCCTTGACAAAGGAAGCCTATTGTAACAATAAGAGCAAGTTTGAACCTGTTGATTTGGATGATTTGAAAAAGAGGTATCCGCAACTCAGAGTTGTGCATTTAACGGTGGATACTGAGCATGATCCTCCCGAGGATTGGTACGTGATCGGGATGGAAAAAAGGTAGCTGGGCACCCGAGCCATCATGATAATAGATTTACATATTCATTCGAACCATTCTGACGGCGCTTTGGCTGTTAAAGAAATTGTTAAAGAAGCTAAACTCAGAAATATTGGGTTCATGTCGATTACAGATCACGATTCAATCGACTGTCAAGGGATAGCAATAGATTTGGCTGGGAAGGCTGGAATCCGCTATGTTTCCGGCGTTGAATTGAACGTAACTTTCTCGCACCCCAAATATTGGAAGGGCAAATCGGTATCGTTGGATTTCTTGGGTTACCAATTTGACGCAAAGAATACAGAGTTAAGGAACAAACTTCAGCTAATGGCGAATTATCGGGAGGAAAGAGCCGCAAAAATTCTCCGCAATCTTAATGCAGAATTTGAAAAGGAAGGAATTGAAAAGCTAACGAAGCGCGATTTTGGGGAGATTCAAGCTTCCGTTGACGGAGTACTTGGGAGACCTCACATTGCAGATTATTTGGTGAGGAAGAAAATTGTTCGAAATAGACAGAAGGCTTTTGACAAGTATCTTGTGAGGTGTAATGTTCCAAAGTTTCCGCTTTACATTGAAGAGGCTTCTAGTCTTGTGAGAAATGCCGGAGGAAGAATAGTATTGGCCCATCCCAACGATCCTCATGGAACCTCGCTGATAACGTTGACCAAATCATTGCAGGAACAGACACAGATAATAGAAGAGTCGATGTTAGCATACATCGATGGCGTAGAGTGTTGGCACTCCAGAAACGACGCCCAAACAACGGATCATTACATAAAGTTTGCAAGAAAACACGGGCTAATCATGACTGGAGGAAGCGACTGCCACCAAAAGCCAATCATAATGGGAACAGTTAAAATCCCAGAATATGTAGCTGAACAATTTCGACACTAAGTGAACTTTTCCTTAGTTAAAAAATTTCGCGTAGGTAGAGGCTAATTTGAAGTATGCTTTTGCTTCTTTCATTGCTGCAGTCTTTTCTTCTCCACCTACATTGGGGTCTTCGAGCTTAAAACTGACTACTTTTCCCCGCACGTAGGCTCGATAGCATTTGTAGAAAGGAAGAAGGCTCATCAACTCTCGGTCTTCAGAATATTCGATATATCTCTCAACGAAGAAGTTAGACAGCGCAGTTCGTTTTCTGAAGTCTAGGTCCATAGCTAGAAAAGCCACATCAGCAGCAACGTCAGAATACCTAAACCTATCATTGAATTCTATCGCATCAAAAATGTAAATTCCATCTGTAACAAAAATGTTGCCAGAATGGATATCTCCATGGCAGTCTCTAACTCGGTCTTCCGCCATCCTCTTCTTAAAAAGAGATACATTTCTCTTCATGAAATCTTCGACTTTTTCGCGGATTAGTTTAAAATCCTCAGTGGATATTGTTTTGCCAACGTACGCTTCAGTTTGCTCGAAATTCTCCTTCCAATTGGTTTCTATTATCGCCAAGGAGCCGAACTCACTTATTAGCCTGTTTGTTTCGGCTTTTGAATGGAATTCCGCGATGATCTTTGCTATTCTGTCAACAAGCCTGTCCTCCATCTTCTTCTTTTCGAGAAGTTTGCTCATCATCTTTTCTTGAGGCATCCGCTTCATCTTCACAGCATACTCAACCGTTTTCCCTTCACCCTTTATCTTGATAGCATCGGATTTGTTGATGGAGACAACCTCCAAGTACATGTCTCCGCAAAGCCGCCTGTTAAGCTCTAGCTCTTTTTCGCAGAAGAAATGTCTCTTTTCAAGCGTAGTGAAGTCTAAGAATCCGAGGTTTACAGGCTTCTTCACCTTGTAGACAAAGTTTCTAGTTAAAAAGACAAAGGATATGTGGGTCTGGACTAGTTCAATGTGACCTGGCTCTTCGTCGTAAGCTTCAGGCTTCAGTAAGGCTTCCACAACTTGTTTCCGAACCAGCATTTGTTGAATCTGCTTCCTTTAAGGCGTTCTGCGTCCTTTCTGTTGTAAACAAAACTTCAACGAGCAATATAGGAATATCTGTGCGGCGAACTTCAAGAATAAGCACACGGTCTTATCTTATTTAGCATCCTAACCTGAGCAAGAACGTGCAAGTGAAACTCTTCAGCTTCGAAAAGAACGTTTTGCTGTAAGAAAGGTGTGAATTAATTAGCGTTAATTCTCATTTTGAGTTCGTTTAGGTGGAGTTTCTGACATATTCCAATTTCGGAATAAAAAGATAAATACAGATTTAAGCTAACTCTTTTTAGGTGTCACCAGTGAATATTGAGACAGTAGAAGACTTGCATAAAGCCCTTAAGGAGATAGGCTACTCCAACAAGGCCATAAAAGAAATTTTGAAATGGTATACCTAAAAGAAAATGGCGCCTGAACTTGTCATAACCAAAAGAAACTAGCAACATGTAATCTACCACTTCATCTCACAATGAAATGGCAGCATCACTTTTCGTCTTCAGAACCACAAATCTTATGGGACGGCGTTTACCAGAGTGCAGATGCCGCTGAAAAACGAGTTGCGTTCTTTCGCTTTTTCTCCTGTTTTCAGCCCGTCAGAGCCCCAGCAAACCCTTTGACGCACTGAATCCTTCAGTGCCTCCTTTTTAACGTTCAGTGCCTTGTATGAGAGGGCCACAGTCTTGCAGAGCACCAGAGCTAAAAAGCAATCTTAATAGCGCAATGTAGACACTTAGCCTATAAGGGATATTTCATGACCCATCATACGGCACTAACAGTTGCATTGGAACAGTTAAAAATAGCTGCTGAAAAACTAGAACTCGACCCTGGAATACACGAGATACTCAAAAAACCCAAAAGATCACTCATAGTTTCGGTCACCATAAAAATGGACGACTGCAGCATAGGCGTCTTCAACGGCTGCCGCGTACAGCACTGGGACGTAAGAGGACCTTTCAAAGGCGGCATCAGATACCATCCCAACGTCACTATAGACGACGTAACTGCGCTTGCAATGTGGATGACGTGGAAATGCGCAATCGCTGACCTCCCATACGGAGGAGCAAAAGGCGGAATATCCTGCAATCCCAAGAAAATGTCACAGGGCGAACTGGAGAGGCTCACAAGAAGATACGTAAGCCTAATTTTTGATTACCTGGGGCCACACAGGGATGTGCCAGCGCCCGATGTCTACACAAACGAGCAGACGATGGCGTGGATAATGGACACCTACAGCCAGCTTAAAGGCTACAGCGTTCCCGAAAGCGTCACTGGAAAACCCATAGAAATAGGGGGTTCCGAAGGAAGAGTATGTGCAACGTCACTTGGCGTGGCGTTTTGCGTGAGAGAAGCAGCTGAGCTTTTGAAATTAAGCCTCAAAAACGCCACAGTAGCCGTGCAAGGCTACGGTAGCGTCGGATATAACGCCGCCAGCATAATGCATAGCATGGGCTGCAAAATAGTCGCAGTGAGCGATTCGTCAGGAGGCATATACTGCCCAGACAACATAAATCCCTCTGATGTATACGCCCACAAGAAAAAAACGGGCTCTGTGATGAACTACAAAAACTGTGCCAACATAACAAACGCGGAACTGCTACAGACAAAATGCGACATACTAATCCCAGCAGCCTTACAGAACCAGATAAGAAAGGACAACGCAGACAAAATCAGAGCGAAGATAGTGGCGGAAGGCGCAAATGGACCCACAACCCCCGAAGCAGACAAGGTACTTTACGAAAAAGGAACGTGCCTAATCCCAGATATTCTAGCTAACTCTGGAGGAGTAACAGTAAGCTATTTCGAGTGGGTTCAAAACTTAACAAGGGAACACTGGGCACTAGCGGAAGTCAACAAGAAGCTAGAAAACAAAATAACCAAAGCGTTCTATGATGTGCAAAAGTTATCAGGGAGAGAAGAAAGCGACATGAGAACAGCGGCGTTAATGCTTGGAGTGGGAAGAGTTGCCCAAGCAATAAGGACACTAGGCCTTTGGCCATAGCAAAAGTTATAGCACTTTCAAATTCCCTAAATTCTCAAATTGTTTAATCTAAATCTTTAAACTACTCTTTTTATATCCTTTCTCACTGCATAAATTAGAACCGAAGAGCCGAAGGGGAGAAAAAAGGAGATACCTATGAAGATCAAAACTCTGGATTTTTGTTTCGAAAATTTACTTGTAAGAATTGTCGCCAACAGAAATTATCCTGAAATCCAACTTGTCGGATTATCCGCAGGCCCTTTCGAGGAAGGAAACGAATATGACGTTCATTACTGGATAGCAAAAAAGCTTGCAGAATCGGGAATTGCCCATTTCCGTGAAAACAACTTTTTAGACGCGACCAAACTTTACAAGATTCAATGGAAAGAACGAGTCCAAATAGCGGGACAAATATCGGAACTCACAGAAGACTTCTACCCTAAACTCCGCCGCTACCTCGCAAACATAAAAGCGGAAATTGCGAAACACCCGGAGAAAGCGCAGGAATATGAGAAAGCTAAACAATTAGCGTGGGACATCGTGAATTCCAGACTAAAGAAGATAATTACTTTGTCTTCAGGGCCAGCTCAAACTGGACAGTTACAGAAAAAATTCACATGTGAAGAGAGATTTATTCACGAGCGACTCGGTAAGATAGTCAACGAGTGGAAAGCACAGATACTAGACTTTGAAGGAGAACGATAAGCAGAATGGCTCGAGAGTTAGCAACAGTAGACCCTCAAGAGCGCTTCCTTGAATTCTTCAAAAAAGAAAAGTACCGTCAGAAAATCTCGCAGATGGCTGTAACTGGAAGAGAATCAATCACCGTTGATTTTGAGGCACTTTTCGCATTTGACCAAAGACTCGCGGAAAGACTAATAGAAAAACCAGACGACTTTCTGCAGCATGCAGGCAACGCAGCTTATGCCCAACTCGGAATCGAAGATGCTGAATACGTTGGAAAAATTGAGAAAGTAACCGTTAGAATTGTAAAGCTATTGGGTAAAGAGCAGCTTCGAAGACTCGGCTCAAAGCAAATGGGAAAACTGGTTATGATCGAGGGCATCGTCGTCCGAGCCACTCCAGTTCGCCCCATGGTGATGAACGCCGCGTTTAGATGCAAACGATGTGGAACCATAAACCATGTGGAGCAAACAGGTCAATTCTTGAGGGCGCCCCCTGTATGCCAAACTCCCGATTGCGGGAGAGAGGGTCCATTCGAATTCGTTCAAGATGCGTCCACATTCATAGATTCACAAGACCTACGACTTCAAGAAAAACCCGAAGATCTACCACCAGGTCAGCTTCCACGCACGTTAAACGTTAAGCTTGTTGGAAGTGAAATAGTTGATCTTGCCAGACCTGGCGATCACGTTTCGATAGTTGGAATAGTTCGGGCTTTCGCCCCCTCACGCCCTGGAATCGGGAAACTGCGCATTTTCATTTTGCATTTGGATGCCAATTCAATAGAAGTGTTGGGCAAAGAGCCAGAGGCAAGGCCTCTATCGCTGGAAGAGGAAGAGAAAATCCTTACACTTGCAAAAGATCCGTGGATTCATAGGAAAATAATGAATTCGATGGCGCCCTCAATCTACGGTTATGAACACATTAAGGAATCTATCATGTACCTTCTCTTCGGCGGTGTATCAAAAAACCTCCCCGACATCACCATAAGAGGGGAAATGAACGCCCTTTTAATCGGTGATCCGGGTACAGCAAAATCGCAACTTTTGCAATATGTGGCAAAAATAGCGCCACGTGGTTTGTACACGTCAGGGCGCGGAACAACTGCCGCCGGTTTAACAGCAGCGGTAATAAGAGAAAAAGGAGGCAGCATGAGCCTTGAGGCTGGCGCATTGGTGTTAGCCGACAAGGGAATAGCTTGCATAGACGAAATGGACAAAATGCGCCCCGAAGACCGAGTTGCAATACACGAAGCCATGGAGCAACACACAGTTTCCGTCGCAAAAGGCGGCATTGTCGCCACGTTAAACGCCCGAACTGCTATACTCGCAGCAGCCAACCCAGCCTTGGGCAGATATGAACCGCATAGAACCGTGGCTGAGAACATATCTCTTCCAGTAACGATTCTGTCTCGATTCGATCTGATTTTCGTGTTAAGAGATGTGCCAAACAGAGAGGCTGATGCAAAAATGTCAGAGCATATCCTTCAAATTCACAGGCGAGGATCGAACCCAATAGAAGTACAAATAGAGGCGGACCTAATGCGAAAATACGTAAGCTACGCCAAGGCAATTAGACCGGTGCTGAGCAACGACGCACTAAAACGGCTTAATGAATTCTATTTGGCAATGCGCTCAGCAAGCGAAGCGGAAGGGTCGCCTGTGGCAATAACTGCACGCCAACTGGAGTCACTTGTTCGTATAGCTGAAGCAAGAGCGCGCGTAGCGCTGAGAAAAGAAGTTTTAGCCGAGGACGCGGAAGCAGCTATAGCGATTATGAAGAGGTCTTTGGAAGAGGTTGGAATAGACGTAGCCTCATACAAAATGGACATAGACCTCATAATGACAGGAAAACCCAAAAGCGTCAGAGACAAGCTACAGGTAATTCTTTCAGTATTGATCGCGATGGAAAAAGAAACAGGCATAGTTGAAAAGGCAGCACTTGTAAGCGAGTTAGAATCAAAGCATGAAATTCCAAGAGCTGAAACAGAACGCATGGTGGGACAGCTATTACGTGAAGGCACAATCTATGAGCCCAGAGAAGGTTACCTAAAGAAAACATGAGAAAAGGTAAGGACAAGGAATAATGAACGCAGTAATGGTCGTTGCTGGCACAAGACCAGAAGTAATAAAGATGGCTCCTATCATAAGAGCGCTGCAGAAAAACAAACTCCCAATAAAGCTTGTTCATTGCGGTCAGCACTACGACTACAATATGGCGCAACAGTTCATCGAAGAACTTGAACTTCCGCAGCCAGACTACACTTTCACAATTAACGCCTCTTCGCCTGGCACGCAGACAGCGCTGATAATGATGCACATGGATGAATTGCTGAAAAAAACCGCACCTTCTCTCGTTTTAGTTGAAGGGGACACAAACAGTGTACTGGCAGTAGCATTAGCAGCGAATAAGCGAGGAATACCTACAGGCCACGTGGAGGCTGGTTTGAGAAGTTTTGACCTGCGAATGCCAGAAGAACATAACAGACGCCTCACGGACCATATATCAGAATACTTGTTCGCCCCAACTGTAAGAGCAGAAGCAAACTTGAAGAGAGAGGACGTTTGGGGCAAAATCTACGTGACTGGAAACACCATTATAGACGCGGTTTTTCAACATTTGCCAATAGCAGAGAAAAAGTCTAAAGTACTGGAAGAAATCCGTTTTAAGAAGTTTGCTTTAGCAACAGCTCACAGAGCGGAAAACGTGGATGACTTGGCGGTTCTGAAAAATTTCATGGATGCTTTTGCGGAATCACCTGTGCCAGTTGTTTACCCGATGCATCCGCGCACCAAAAAGAGGTTACGCGAGAATAAGATGTACGCGCAAATCAAGAAACGCGGAAATGTTCAGATTCTGCCGCCTCTTGGCTATTTGGACTTTCTGGTGATTATGAAAAGAAGCGAGTTGATAATAACGGATTCCGGCGGGATTCAGGAAGAAGCCACTGCCCCATGCATTAGGAAACCTGTGTTGGTGATTCGCCTCTCAACTGAAAGATTAGAAGCGGTGGAAGCAGGATTCGCCAAAGTTGTCGGAACCGAGAAACACGAAATTTTAGCGGCTATCGAATCCTCCTTAACAAGACAAAAAGCACTGCCCAGCAAGTCTCCTTTTGGAGACGGAAACGCAGCAGAGAAAATAGTAGAGATAATTAAGAAAGATTCCTTTTCTGTTTAAGATATGTAAGTGGTTTTTTTGTCTTCTTCTTTGCGTGTTTCCTCAGCTTGCAAAGCTCTTTTTTCTTCGATTTTCTGTAAACGAGTCACCATCGTTTCCGCTTTGGCAATTTCTTCGTTCAACCCAGTTAAATCTATTTCAAAATTGAAAGCCGATTTCAACACTTCTAAAACGCTTCTTGCAGCCAAAGGGTCAGGCAGATAGCCACGGGTTTCTCCCAAAAGGCAAACGGCGTTGATTTTCTTAAACCGTGCCAGCCCGAGTATCAATCCTGCAGTGCCTACTATGGGGCTTCCCGAGCTACTTACAGTAGCGCCTGCTTGCAGCACCTTATCTAGGAGGTCTTGGACTGTAGCAGCTGCGAAGACTTTGGGTTTGTCCGTTGCCTCCATTCGATAACCGCCGATGGTTACGATTGTTTTTACATCATTTTTCTGAGCGAAATCAAGCATCCGCCCCGCAATTTCGTATTGTCCCTCGATAGTTTGCGACTGGCTATCGCCAGTAAAGAGGATTAAATCGTTTGTTCCTTCCTTGTTCTTCCAAAAATAAAATGCTCCTCGTAGAAGGCGAACGTTTCCTTTTTTGTTCACAAGCACGAAATAGGGAAAATGCGGAGAGTAAAGATGCGCAAACTTTTCAGCGTTTAACTTTTTAATTAGATAGCGTATCGCGATTTTACCGACAAGTCCTAAGCCTGGCAACCCTTCAACCAGAATGGGATTATTAGGTTCAATTTGTTTGTACTCTTTAATGTAAGTGTCTTTCATTTTGTCAGCTGCTCCTTTTTCATAGCCATCCTGTATTTGAGGTATTTGTCTGCAGGAGAAAATCTTGGCGGATGAGATATTCGAACCTTCCCACCGCAGTAGGGACACCCATCCTTCTTTAAGGTGTATCGTCCACATTTCTCACATTTCCTTAAGAGCCAAACCATTATTTTTCCCTTCTAAAAGTGCCTCGACCGCCAGCCTTGACAACGTTTGACACAACACTTTGCGAGACTCTTTGCAGCACTTCCTCTGCGCGTTTGTAGTTTTCCGCCAATACTTCAACGCTGTATTTTGGGGCAGCGATGACGTAAAAGCGTACGTCTGCATCTTTTGTTTTTTCTGCTTTTTTGGCGTTGAGGAACGCATCTTTGATAATTTTAACTCCGTTGGGCTTTATGCAGCGGATTTCAAGCGTGCCTTTAACCTTCACCCTTTTCACTTGGATTCGTTCTTCTGCAACTGAAGCGAAGGCTTTTGCAAAGTTTTCAGGTACGCCTATTTTTGTCAATGCTTCAGGGCCTTCTTTGACTGCTTTTTCGAAACCTTCGTATAATCCGTAATTTTCTTCTATGACCGCACCTGCTTTCGCATAAACTTCTTCGGTGGGTAAACCGACTTTTTCTGCGACGTTGCGAAGCAGGGTTTCGGCTTTTCTGTCTTGTTTCCACACCTTTATTTTTTCGATTTTTTCTCTTTTGGTAACCCGTCTGAGGGATAAGTCAATATGACCTTTTTCCAAGTCTACGCGCAAGACTTTTAGGACGACTTTTTGTCCTTCGCGTACGAAATCGCGGATGTTTCTTATCCAGCTGCTGCTGATTTCGGAGACGTGCAGAAGTCCGCGTTTGTTGTATTCGTCGAGTTTGGCGTAGGCGCCGTAGTCGGTGACGGTTTCTATAGTGGCGATTACGAGGTCTCCCGGTTCGGGCCATTCGGGTTTGCGTTCGGCCATTTTTGTTTTTCTTCCTATTCAAAGACTGTTAGTATTTCACCTTTTATTTTTGCTCTGCCGCCTGTTGGTTCTGCGAGTGTTTCGTTGCAGACGTTGCAGGTAACTTTGTTTGTGGCGTTGCTATAGAGTAGTTGTTCGTTTCCGCATTTTAGGCATTTTACTCGTAGGAATTTGCTTTTGGGTTTTGGAATGAGTTTGTTCCATTCTGTCATGGCTCTTCACCATTATGTAATGGTTAGTTTTCGCAGGCGTACGCCGTCTTTGTGGCGCATGTAACCGCATTTTTTGCATTTGAGACGTAGAGTTTGTTTTTTGGTGGTTTTGGCGAATTCGCGTTGAAGTGGATATTTCTGTCCGCCATAGCCTTTTTTCTCTCGTTTGTGGTGGCGTTCGCCTTTGGCTAAGGCTCTTCGTTTTCCAGCCTTGTAGAGACTGACTGAGTGAGCTTGATGAGTTTTACATTTTGGACAGTACGTGTGAATTTCTTTGGGAACATTCATGTTGATCACAGTTGGGCTTTGCAATACAGAAAACACGCATACTCTTATACTTTTTCCGCCGTTTCAATGGTTCTCTAGCGCTCACAAAAGACTACAGCCCTTTATAAATAGGTTGAACTTTGGCGTGACAGTTTTTTGTTGTTGAAAAGCGGCAAACAAAATAGCCCCCGCTGGGTTCTGCATAAGTTGGCTATTAGGCTCCAAATATGAAGAGCCAAGTTTAAGCGTTAGGGCTTCAGCTCTGGCTCTATCACCTCCTTTTCGCGCGGTGGGTTTTGCGAGGCATGGAAAGGGTGGTATAGTATAAGTCAATGCCGATATAGGTACTGTATATAGGCAGTATCGAAATCAAGTATAAGCTATATGTTGTGCCAGCTTAAGTTTGTGTGCGCTTGAAATGCCGCTGGTAATCGTCGAGTATATAGTGCCATACCGCTTCGACAAAGAAAAACACTGCCAGAAACAGCAATACAGCTGACCACCACTCTGACGAGTAAAAAGACCACAAAGCAACAAGAATTATCGCCACAACCAATTGAACCGAACCGAGCAATTCCAACCTAACTATCTCATTCAACCAAACTCTACCTCTGAGAAAATTCCCTAAAAATTCAAATGTGGCGCCAATTAATTAATATAATTAGCGGTATCGGGCGATTCAAAGATGAGGCATGGTTTGGGTTCTGAACATCCGCTTTGCGACAGAATTCAGCTTCTCATGATAATCTTATTTGTTGTTGTTTGGGGAATCGATTATTTTGGCTTCTTCATGTTTGGCTACTCAACTGTCATTTTTGGAGTAGTTGCTTTTCCACCGCTTTTCATAGGAACGATTGTAATCTTGAGTTTTGGTTTGTATCTCACATCAAAGTCTCATGAGGCAGTTTTCAACGAAGACCAAACTCAGGCTAAGCTCCTTGATTCAGGCGTTTACGCTTATGTTAGGCATCCTATGTACCTCGGAATACTGCTCTTTTGCCTATCACTTCTATTCATTAGCGTCTCACTTCTTTCAATTGCAATCTGGATAGCCTTCTTCATCTTCTATGATAGAATGGCAACGTATGAGGAAAAAAGCCTCACGGAGATATTGGGCGAAGAGTACGGCGATTACCAAAAACGAGTGCCAAAATGGTTGCTAAGGCTTCATTGGAGCTAGCAAAAACCAATACTATACGAATTTAAAAAGGGTTGGCTTAAAATTTAATGCACACGCATTTCAACTTTTCATTTTTTTCGAAACTAACTCTGCAACCGTTACTAATGGATATATAATAGGTGAAGCCGTCACAGCAGGATGAGTACCTATCTGGAAAATCGCGATATCATCGGCTCTCATTCTGTTTTGAATGCATGCGCTGATGGCGTTAATGAGTTCTCCCGCACTTGGGCCTCCTTTAACCGCTCCTCCAATTAATTCTCCATTTACTTTGTTGAATATCAGTTTGACCCACATTTTAGATGTGCCTGGCATTCCTGCAGGGTGCCTATCTGCAGCTTCAGCTTCCCCTGTTACTACCTCAAATCCGCAGTTTTTTGCACCTTTTTCGCTCACCCCCGCGATAGCCACAGTTAGGTCGCCAACAGCTGTGGCAAAGACTCCCAACGCACCCGGATTTTTTCTGCTAATTTCGTACAGGTTTGCACCGGCTATACGGGCTTCTGTTGTAGCTATTGATGCCAGTCTCAGAGTCGAGGGCTGACCAGTAAAGAATGAGAATTTAGTTGCGCAATCCCCGCATGCAAAAATGTTTGGGTCGGAAGTTCGCATCGTCGTGTCTACGATTATCCCCCCTTTGCTTGTTGCCAAACCTGCATTTCTCGCAAGCTCAACGTTAGGGCTGACGCCTACTCCAACAATCAACGCGTCTGCCTTTATTTCTTTGCCGTTAGACAGTCTAACAGCTGTTACTTTCTCATCACCAATGATCTCCTCTATACTGGTTCCTGTAACTACAGTTATGCCTTTTCTTTTAAGATAATCTTCAATCTCCTGGCAGATTTTGCATACTCCCTCGCCGAAGACAATTTGCAGGCATTGATCAAGCATTTCCACGACTGTTACGTTAATATCTCGATTCTTCTTGCATTCATCAGCGAATTCAACTCCAATGAATCCACAACCCAAAATTACTAAATCTTTCACGTTTTCTAAAGCGTCTAGCAGGTTTTGTAGATATTTAACGTCCTTCTTCACTGTGTAGACATTTTTTTTATCGAATCCCGGTATAGGGAGAACTGCAGGAGAGGATCCAGTTGCAAGGATCAGCTTGTCATATAAAACTGATTCACCGTTTGCCAGGACTACTTTCCTTTCTTTAGGGTTTAGTTCCTTGGCGTGTAACTCCACGGCTTCGCTAACGATTAACTCTATATTGTTATTTTGCAAAATACTGTCCGGTATTAAATTGTTCTGTGGTTTTCCCAAAGTACCAAATATGTATGGAATACCACAAGGAATTAGGACTTGTTCTTCTTTCCTTATCAAAATTACGCTTTTTTCTGGATAGTGTCTTCTTGCTGTTATCGCTGCCGGAATTCCAGCAGCACTGCCCCCTATAACTACAATATCTGCCTGTTTCATAAAGCATCTTCCCCTTAACATCATAATTAACGGAAACAGTGTTGTTATAAAAATCCTTAATAAATCCATCGTTTGCAAATGCACTATTTCATGTATAAACTCTTAGACTTACCGCATACGCCCGTCGCCACTCTTCGTAGCACTATGGAGTTTGTTGGTTGATTGAAATTTAATCATGACGACTGCTAGAATTTGTTGCTGCTAATCGCGCGCGCTACCACACCACCCTAACCACTGCGGCCAGCATGCTTCACTTAATCGCAACCGACCCCGCCAACCCCTTAAGAACCGCCACATTCGACATCGCATAGCCCTGCGCATGCAATTAAAGCCTACTCTTCTTCACCGTAGTCGCTTTGCTATTCCTGAAACGGACGCCCATTTCCTTGAAAGCCAAAATAGGCTACTTCGCCATCGGCGCCGGCGGCACCTACTTCATAAACATCCCAAGAATAGCCTCTTTCTATCCAATAGGCATGGATTACGGCGTAAACTCAGAAAAGATACGATTATTTCATTCCTACTGTGCCCTATAATGTTCGATTGCGTGGATCGTAGCGTATCCCCTGATAATCTTGGGACGTAAAAGCATATGGCGCAAAATCACCAGCAAAGCGAACGGTAAACAGCCTCCAGCCGCAGCGAAGGAAATTCACACCGACCTAAAATAGCCCGGGTTTAGCCTTAAGAAACCTCAACCAGTTCAGCCAAGCCCTGCTTAATCAAGATTTTAGCGTTCTCCACAGGCACAGACGCCACATCCTCCACCATAAAAGGCCCATACGTTTTCATGTCAGCCCCAATTATCGCTGGAACCTCTTTAACGAATCTTAGGGCAACTCTTTTATGCGCTTTCTCCGTGCTCACTGCTAAAACCTGACCCCGCAGAAGGCCTTTAGCAAACCTTTGATATGCCTCTGCAAAAGTAAGAAACCCCGCACACAACTTAGTCTCTTCAACCGCCAACAAATCCGAAGGAATCTTCTGGTTCTCACTGATCATCCTGATCAACTTTTTGTACCGCAACCAAACCAGTTCCTGCAACATGCGTTTTACATGCCGCATCTCATTTTCGAGGAGGCTTGCCTTCACTGTTTTCCTATCAAGCATCCTATTTTCTTCTTTAATTCGCCTCACGTAATCCGCAATCCGCACGTAAAAGTCACGAGACAAGTTTCCCAGCGCAGCGTTTTCGTTTTCAAATTGCCACGCAACATAAAGCTCATCATACATATCTAACTCGCCACCTCGGCTCTGCCCTTGCAGATAAGCAGTATAGCCGCAGCTGTTGGAAGTTCAACCGTTTGATTCTTGTAAGGACCCCACACATTTCCACCCAACCTGAATTCCGGCGCGTCCGAGACAAAAACTTTCACTTCACCTTCTTTAAAAGCTACTGCTTCTTCGAACGGATCGAAATCCTCGAGGTTCTTGGCTGGAAACTCGACTTTTTTTAGGCCGGTTTTACCGTGTAAAGTTCCGTTCATTCGGATCAAGCGGTGCGTGTCAGTAGTGACAACCGTGTCAATCTTTGCAGATTCAAGCTCCTTTACGTGCCTAGCTAGTTTTTTCCACGTTCCAACACCGATACCTTTGACGCTGTCCCATCGACCTTCTTCCAAACAGCGCTTCAAAATCGCCCCTCTGTTTTGCAAAATGGCAGCATAGTTTCTGAATCCAGCATTTCTCAAGTTCTCTTTTGTAGTCGCGATTAGGAATTTTTTGAGCCCCAGTTTTAAGCGTTTGTTCCAGCCGAAATCGTGCAAGCTGAAAACACGCGACGCGCCTCTCCTTTTAG
>Ga0209636_10000645_pt1 | contig 34582 bp, 35 predicted proteins | sample DeeMarSWOR152_54_FD_187464 | JGI IMG/M metagenome (GOLD analysis project Ga0209636, IMG submission 187464) | Marine sediment microbial communities from White Oak River estuary, North Carolina - WOR-1-52-54 (SPAdes) (version 2) | ecosystem: Environmental > Aquatic > Marine > Intertidal zone >... | reverse complement strand
TCGAACATTGCCCTTCCTGGTGCAACTTGAAGAATGGCTCCGACAAAACCCAGGTAACGTAGCTATCTCTTGCCATGGCAACTCTTTACGCCCAATCCGTCGAGTTTTCGAGCACCTAAGCCTAAAACAAATGCTTCAGATAGAGAATCTCCAAAACCGTGCAATGGCTTACGCCATTCATGTGCACAATGTCAATATTGAAAGCCCCAGAAAGAGCACCATTAAAGCGGATTGGCGAGGCATACTAGTTCCTCGGCAGGTGAAATTGGCAACAGATCAGCGAAACCCGTTAAAGAGATACTACTAGCGCACGCCGAGTGTCTATTTATGCATGTTACATGGTGTATTTCGGGTTCAAGCGCGCGCTTTTTCCCTTGAGACATTGACGCGTATATAAAAACGAGGAATTAAACTGTCCAACCTCGCGAGGCATGGCTAAAAATACAGAGAAAACATCTCGGTTGGACTAATATCTATGAGGGTCTATGCTTCTATCGGATCTGCCCCCGAAACGGTTCAAGTCTAGTGGACCGGGCGGGATTTGAACCCGCGGCTTCCGCCTCTTTCGGGCTGGGCATGCGAAGGCGGCGTATGCACTGACGACCACGTGGTCGTCATTCATGCCAGACTGAACTACCGGCCCACTAGGGTTTGAAACAGAGTCTATATTAAACGTTTTTCGCCGTCTATAAACGAAATGCATAATTCAAACCGTCGGTTATAGGGGGTGAACAGGTAGGTAGAAAATGCCCTCTTTGTCACAGTAAGAGAATCGTGAAGGATGGAATCTGGCACGTGAGGGAAGGCAGGGGTCAACGTTATTCGTGTCGTTTATGTGGCTACCGTTTTTCTAACTCGAAGGTAAAGGTAAACGTCTTCGAACAAGGTTCTATACTTTCTGATTCTGTGCATAATTTTGGAGACGGCGATTTTGTCAACGTCGGCGTTGGTGAGGTAGACTTCTAGGATTCGGCGTTCACGGTTGGTAAAGATATACGTTCTCATGGCTTCTCAATTGCAGGGAAAAACCATAAATACGTTTCTTTCCAACGCGCACAGCATTACTCAGCTCGTTTTGTTGCCGAAAAGCTGGGAATTATTGTGTTGGTGTCTCGAACATCCCTAAGCTTTCTGATTTTTTCAACTACGAATTTCGTGGCCGTTTCTTGAAAAGAGGCAAAGATTTCACGTCCGTAAAGTTCAAACTCCAAAACAGCAAAGACATCATACTGACCAGTAATTAGATGAACCTCTACAACTTCATCATATTTTAGAAGTTTTTCCAGAACTTTTTTATCTTTCCCAGGGGCAACGTCGACGAAGACAAAGGCCCTGTGTCTACCCTTCATTTCGTGAGTACTCATCACAGAACACCTCAGAACCAACCGAAACGTTACAAATTATTAAACCAACAAACTATTAAAGTTTAATCAATCTTATCCAAAAGCATAATTCATCGCGCGCAGTAGCCAAGACCGTTAAAGAGACTTACGAACTTGTAAAAGTTGGATTTGAACACATCACCGGAGAATATCACGACGGCGAAAAAACATTCAGAAAACGTAAATGACACTAACAAAATGTTGAAAAACATAGCGAAATGCATAAATCGTCAGATAGTAGTGATATCCCCCGAAGTCCCGTGTCTTGCACGGTTATTGTCGTATTGATATACCTGCTCATATAAGGAAGAAGATGTATTTAAGCCTTGGTGTTCTTGCGCGCGCTACAGATTACATGGGTTACATGGGGAGTGTTGGACTGGACAGGCTTTAGAGAACCTTTGCTGGGGGGTCTCTTTGAAGAGGAGGATGTTGAAGCCTTCTACGACCTACAGCCTGAACTTCTAAATGAAGTAATCAAGAAGTGGGACGAATATAGTAAAAAAAGTCACCAAGGATATCTAGTTCAGAGCGCACACGCAAGTGCTCTTTCGATGTGGTTTCATACTCCGTTAAGCGCGCAACGTTAAATAGGAAAGTGAGTATAGAAAAATGAACAAGGCTCCTGATGTCTTGTCAACCTTTTCTCTAAGTGTAAGAGTTAATATTACCGCTACGGAAACAAGTATAGCATATGAGCCTGTTATCAAAGCGAGTCTCCCAGATACCGCAATTGGGAAGATTAACGGTCCGATTCCGATGGAAATACAAGCATCGAAAATACAGCTTCCTATGACATCTCCTATCGCAAGCTCATATTGTTGCCTGCGGACAGCTGTCAAGTCGACCACAAGCTCTGGGAGAGATGTTCCAATCGCAACCACGAAGAAGCTAATGATATACTCGGAGATGTGAAAAACTGCTGACAGCACTATTACCGACTGGATTACCGCATAGGCTCCGATGGCAACACCCATAAAACCCAATGCGGCGTTTCTAAAGTGATAGAAATACCTTCGATCAGTTTGGAGTGCTATGCGTTTCTTTTCCGTGGCCTTCTTTTTCGTAACGTTTCTAACTATTAGCATGAAGATGAGCCAGCTGGCCACTAAAAGGAGCGCATTCATCTTCGTAATGTATCCCTTCTCTGCCATTGACACGGCGATTATGAGTGCTAAGACCTCGCAGGCACCGATGATCCATATTTCCTTTCTCTTTACTTTGAACGTTCCAACTAGGAATGGAAGGAGTCCTAATACTAAGGTGATTTGGGCTAGGATAGATCCGATGGAGTCCCCTACATTGATGTCTCCGTGACCTACTGTAGATGCGATGATCGAGTTGGAGACCTCTGGTAAATCTGTACCTATAGACACTAGTATAAGACCAATCATAAGTGGAGAAGCTCCCATCGCTGAAGCGATACTTATCGAGTGCTTAACTGCCCTATCGCTGGAGAAGACTAAGAGCGCCAAGCCTATGACTAGAACCAAGATTGGAACTAGGATTGCAACTACTGCTTCAAAGATCATGTTTAAGCCTCGCAAGCAGCGCAAAAATGGGAAGCGCTCATCTTTTAATGGAAGTGCGATATATATAAGGCATACACATTGTATATACAATGGATAGACATTTGAGGTGAAATTCATTGATGGATGTACCTAAAGAGGAGAAGGCTGTCTTGTTAGTGAACTTCAAGCTTCACAGGGATGTGGTAAAGGTCTTAGATCGACTTGTAGAAAGTGGACTTTACAAAACGAGAGTCGACGTGGTTTTATCCGCTCTGAGAATTTATGAGCCCTTCCAAGAGATTTGGAAAAAAGAGGTGGCTGAGGTGAAGGCGAACAAAATCGATTATGACACTATGACGCATTAGGAATGATCGAATATGAACATGGTAGTGGCTGGTTTGGGAGGATCAATACATGAATACTTTGATCTAAGTCAACTAGCTAGCGAAATTTCTGTTTCAGTGATCGTATTTGCATTGGCTATTGTTGTTGGCTGGCTAGTTTATTTCGTTTTTAAGAGGTATTTAACGAGATGGGCAGAAGAGACAGAAACGAAGTTAGATGACGCGATATTGCGTAATATTAAGGCACCAATTCTTCTTTTCGCTGTCCTTGTCGGTGCATACTACGGGCTGAACTTCCTCACTTTTCTTAAACCATATTCAGAGCTCTTGACGGCGATTTTCACTATCGCTGAAATTCTGATAGTTACCTTAGTAATAATTAGAGTCACCAACGTTCTTGTGAGCTGGTATGCCGAGAAGAGTGCAGAGCGCGGAGAGGAGATGAGTGGCCATATTCTCTTTGTCCTCAAGAAGCTTATTCAGGTAGTTGTCTACATATTTGCATTTTTGGCTATTTTGGTTGCATTCGAAATCGATCTTTCCGGGGTAGTTGTCGGTCTCGGAGTTGGCGGTATAGCTATTGCCTTGGCATTGCAGAATGTCTTAGGCGATGTTTTTAGCGCGTTCTCTATTTATTTTGACAGACCGTTTGAAGTGGGAGACTTTATCGTTGTAGGTGACTATATGGGAACCGTTAAGAAAATAGGGATAAAGTCTACTAGATTGCAGCTGTTACAGGGAGAGGAATTGGTTATGTCAAACAGGGAGCTTACGACAGCAAAGGTGAGAAACTTTAGGAAGTTGAAAAAACGGAGAATCGTTTTTACAGTTAGTGTAAGTTGTGATACGCCACTAAAAAAGCTCAAAAAAATCCCTGATATGATAAGAAAGATAATAGAGAAGATGGATCTAGTTAAGTTTGAAAGAGTACACTTTACAGAGTTTGGAGACTTTAGTCTCAACTTCCTAGTGGTATACTACATGGAAACAGATGACTATGGGAAATATATGGACACGCAGCAGGAGATCAACTTCGCTATAATAGAAGCTTTTGAGAAAGAAGACATAGAAATGCCATTCCCAACACAGACGATCTTCTTAAACAGAAAGTAATTAGAAGCGTTACCTCCAATAACTGAAGTGTACGCACACGACAGCAACCTCGGGTTCTGTGGCGCAGTTAGAATCACATAACGTTTATGTAACTATCCTTTTGATAAAAGATTCCCATGCCTCTACAATATCAGAAAACTTTCCAACGTTTCTCTTCGCATAGATTCTTGCTAGGAAAAGTAGGGTACATAGCTCGAGGAGACGCCGTTTACCTTTTGAGGGTTCTAGAAATATACGGAATAAAGCATTTAAGGTCCATCGAATGGTGAAATACGGAATAAAGTATTGCCTAACTTTGAATCGGAGATAAACAAATCTAAAGATATCTCGTAGGACATTTATCTCCTTGAGATTGGGGGTTTGTTCTGCACGTAAATTGTGCCTAACAACGAAGAAATTGTCACGTACTATCGCGAGATTTCTGCCATATCGGGATTTAAAGTCTACGCAGTAGGCGTGATCTTCTCCCCGCGGAATGAAGGGATCAAAAGGGAGAGATACGAAAACCTTTCTACTTAATATTAACGCGCCACCTAGAGCATGATATGGCATTAGAACCAGCCTCCGCTGTTGTCTGATGAGAAACGAACGTTTAAGGAACGAATTCATACCGGTCAAGATAGAAGTTGGCGCCAGTTCTTCGTAAGGATGCCTTCCCTTTCGCATAGTGCGAGACAAGTCTTCGTAAAGCCCGGAAACGGCAACTATCTTTTTTCCATCCATTCTTTTGCCTATGAGTTGAAGCGCAGCAATCAACCTTTCAGGTTTCTCTATATAGCAGTCATCATCTAGGAAAACTATTTTTTCGGGGTTGAAAACCTTGCATGCACAGTATATTCCGAGGTTACGCGCTGTCGAATAAGGACCAAAGGATCCTGAAAGGAGAGTGAAAACGCTTTCTCTGAACAAAATTATCTTGGAAAGGGATTCCGCAAACTCGAGATAAGGAGATTCTAATCCGACACAAGTTTCTATGAATGATTTCTGAGCTGCGGTTAAAACCATTCTTTCCAGAACACTTTTTACTTCCTTTTTCAGCTGTAAAGAACTTTTGTGTTCACAGATATCTTTGTAAGAAAGAAGGGTTTCCTCTATACTGTCAAAGTTTTCGCGTGTGCTATCGTCAATCAAAACGAGCGATAATGATGGTATCTTCGAATGAAAAACTGAATGTATTAGCCGCTTTACTTGTAAAGGCCTATCTCTGGTAATTACGACAGCGGTTACCTTCATAAATGATCACTACCCCACCCTTCAGCGAACGTAATGAACAAAGATAAAACTTCTTCCGTTACTTCCCCATTTTCTTTTTCAAGTAGTCCTTGACTAGCTTGTCTCCTCTTACTAAGGGCATGGTCTTCGCCCAAAGCTCTTGGAAATAGAAGTAATCTCTGTAATGTCTTTGGACGTAACGATTAACGTTTGACAAGGACGATTTTATGTTCTGCAGGTACTCCACAATTTCTCTAATATCTGATTTAAGTGCTGAATGCGTCGCTGAAAGAAAACTTGAAACAGAGAGCTTGAACATTAGGTTTCGTCTAAGAAAATATCCTGGATATGGTTCTAAATATTCTATTTGAATTGGAGTTACTTCCTTTATGTGTTTTAGATCTCGCAATTTCCTTCGCATATATGCAAATCTGTACATGTCCTGGCGCATTTCCGACCATCGGCTTCCTACATACTCTGGGAAATGTAGTACCCACAATTGATTGTCTAACAGAAACGCAAAATCAAACATCTTTGCGTTCACTAACATATCCATGTCTTCTCCTCTCGGTATGTATGGGTCAAAAGGTACTTTTTCAAATAGAGCTCTATGAAGAACCATATTTCCGCCAAAGGCGAAAGGCGTATCTTTTAGTCTTGTACCGCCCTCAATAATCTTAAAAGCTTGATTCATCTTTCTCCTTTTCCGCCACCCAGTCTTCCACCATTCTTTAGGATCATCTTTTAGCCAATAGGAACCTGAAGAGCCTATGTAGTATCCTGTGACTCCTCCGATGATTTTTCCTTTGTATTGTTTACCTACGAACTCCGTACATTTCTCGAAGAAGCTTTTGTCGGTAACCACCTCATCATCATCCAAAAAGATGACAGCTTCAGATTCCAAGATCTGACCGATTACTAACCCAAGATTTCTAATATTAGAGTAACCTATCAAGCTCAAGAGAACTGCAAATTTCGACAAAGTCTTCTTTTTAAGGTGAGAAATAACGAATTTCAAATCAGTGGAGGAAAAGGATATAATGTTCAATCTATGGCTATGTTCTCTTAGGACGGATTCAATTTTTTCCTCCGCTACCTTCTCCAACTCCTTATGCGTTACAGCCACCAAAACAACGATGTTTGGGACATCCACACCTTTAACACGCAGCTTCTCAAGACTTCTTAATAACCTTGGCAGTGTTCCTGGTTCATTCATAAAAGTTGGATGATCGTAAACTGCGATTGGTTTCTGTTTCGAGGAAAACCGATTAAGCACAAACGTCCAATAAGTAGGTATCACTAAAGTCGTTCTCACTTTGGCTTCTTCCATTAGCGCTCTATAACTTCTCCAAGCATTTATTCATCCATCATGTTTACATAGGTTTTACATGTAATAAGGATAAGGAAAAGAGTTCCCATAATTTTAGGTGATGGAGGTAAAATGCTCTGAGAAGCAAAAAAGGTTCGGCGTTGCCCAAAAATACATGGATGAGGCTAAAGTCGTTAGGAAGCGTAGATATTGTCATCGGAATTCCCTCGTATAATTGCGCACATACCATCAACTACGTGATATATCAAACTGCAAAGGGATTAGCAGAATTTTTCCCAGACAGAAATGCAGTAATCATTGTTTCTGATGGAGGCTCCTCCGATGGGACTTTAGATGTCGTGAAATCAATAAAAGCACCTTGGGAGACAGAAATAATCCCCACAAAATATGTCGGAACATCTGGAAAAGGAACGGCGCTTAGAGCGGTATTTGAGGCCATGATCTATCTTGACGCTCAAGCGGTTATGGTGGTGGACTCGGATCTGAGAAGCATTGTGCCTCAGTGGGTAGAACTTCTTGTTGCACCGACACTGAAGGGAACTGGACTCGTAACTCCGCTCTATACACGCCATAAATACGATGGCACGATAACAAATTTTCTTTGTTATCCATTTACGAGAGCTCTTTATGGCAAGAGAATTAGGCAACCTATAGGTGGAGATTTCGGGGTTTCAAGGAGTTTGGTGGAGACGCTGTTAAGTTCCAGTTTATGGAGTACTCCCTATATTCCGCGTTTTGGAATAGACATTTTTGAAACCCAGACGGCTCTAGGCGAAGGATTTGAGGTCAAGCAAGCTTTTCTAGGTTCCAAAGTTCACGAGACCAAGGACCCATCTAAACAATTAGCCTCCATGTTTCAAGAGGTAGCAGGGGCAATGCTGTCTTGTACAGAGGTTTATGAAAACACATGGCGTTACATTCAAGGAAGCGAATCACCAGAAGTAATAGAACGATCTGTTCCTACAATTGCGCCAGAAGAGGTTCAAGTAGATTTCAAGAAGCTATTTCAGGGATATACAGCTGGTTTTCAAATTTTTAGAAGCACCTACAAAAAAGTGCTGGATCTTGAGCTATTACACAATCTGAAGGTTCTCCACGTCAAAGAGGGCTATTTTGAATTTCCAACCGAGTATTGGGCTAAATGCGTGTATTCCTTTGCAACTGCCTTTAATAAGGAGACAAATTCTGAAGAACGAAACAACTTACTGGAAGCTCTTAGAATTCTTTGGAGAGGTAAATTGGCCAGTTTTGTACTTGAGACTGTTGAATTCGATGCAGAAGAGGCAGAAAGGGAAATAGAGAAAGAGGCAAATGTTTTTGAAGAACTTAAAACATATCTGCTTGATGTATACTAATGGCTGATCTCAGCTACCTTTTCTGTCGACATTCAAAAGTTGGAGTTCCAACCTTAAAGTTAAAGAGTGATCTTGAGTTCTAAACAGTTGGTGCGCCCCTTGAAAATCGCAATTCTGCGTTGTACTCTCCATAAAGGATCAGGGCAAGTGGTCCATATTTCTGAACTTGCAAGGGGTCTACAAAATTTAGGTCATAATGTTGTTGTTTTTTCTAGGAAAGTGGAAACAAAGGATGTGGAGATACCTATCCAAGAACTCAGTTTCCCAGGAGACCACGTTCCCTTTTTCAGAAATCTCGTTTTTCCTTTCAGATGCTTACCTTCCTTTGAAAGATTTGACATTGTGCACTCTCAGTATCATCCCGCCATCTTCGTGGGCAACTTAGCCAGAAAAACGTTAGGGAAACCTCACGTATTTACTTATCACGGTTTTGCTCCCATTGGGGCTTGGAGGAACCCTAGACAAAAAATAAAGATGGTCGACCATCGAATTGGAACATTCTTTGCTCTTCGCTTCGGCGTTGATAGAATAATAACCGTTAGCCGATATTTGAAGAGAGAATTGTTGGATTCATACAAGTTCAATGAAGACACGATTCAAGTGATCTATAACTGTATAGACACGGAGAGATTTAACCCCAAAGTTGAGGGCGATGAGATTAGGCGTAAATACGGCTTCGGTGTTGATCCAATCATTTTGTACTTGGGTAGATTAGCGCCCTATAAAGGAGTTCACTATCTGATTAGAGCTATACCTCTGATCCTACGAGTTAGGCCAGAAGCGAAGTTTCTCATAGCAGGCTCAAGGCGTCACGACATGTTGGACCTTCCAGGGATGGCGGAATCTCTGGGCGTTAGAGAATCTGTGGTCTTCACGGGATTCGTCCCAGACAAACTCGTTCCAAAGTTTTACGCATGTTGCGATATTTTCTGTTATCCTAGCCTATGGGAAGGATTCGGATTGCCAGTGGCGGAAGCAGGGGCAACCGGCAAACCAGTTGTAGCGTTCTGGATGTGTGCAATTCCAGAAGTGGTTGAAAATGGATCGACGGGTCTGCTCGTCAAACCAGATCATACCCAACTAGCAGAAGCGATTATTACCTTGCTAAAGGATGAGAAAATGCGTAGAAAAATGGGTCAGGAAGCTAGGAATAGAATTTCTCGGCTATTTTCTTGGCGTAACATGGTGGAAAAGACGCTTAAAGTATATGAAGAGGTTTTATGATTGAGGCAATTGCAGAAACGCAAAGATGTGAGCGCACTTGCGGTTTTGGATATGGACGGGACGCTGCTGGAATCCCGTAGCATAGACGTCTTGGTGCAGAAATTTGGGTTGAAAACACATCTCGAAGAGATAGACAGGAGATCTCATTTCCTTGAAGGTTATAAAGTGAGTGAGGCAATTGTACAATTGTTTGGAGGGATGAGGGCCTCAGATCTGGAAAGGGCTTTCGATAGCGTAAGTGTGGTTAACGGAGCGAAGGAATTCATTGATTTCTTAAAGAAAAGAAGATTTTTAACTGCCATAGTCACTGATTCATACACTTTTTTAGCGTCGAGATTGGCAGAAAAACTTGGGATCGACATAGTTTGGGGAAACAAGTTGGAAATAGTTGATGGCGTGATCACTGGAAGAATAATCATGCCGTTGGGTTGGGAAAAACAGAAAAACTGTCAGAAAAAGGCTGTTTGCAAGTTACATGCAATGCACAAACTTGCACAGAAAAATGAAGTCGGAATGGACAGGACCTTAGCAATTGGAGATTCCAAGAGTGACTTTTGCATGATTGAAAGAGCTGCAATAGGTGTCGCTTTTAGGCCTAAAGATCCTGAAGTCGTCAAAATTGCAGATTTAGTGGTGTACACAGATTTTTTTGAACTTGTTGACAAACTGAAACCCTTTTTAGATCGTTTCAAGTAAAGTAGTCTGAGTCAAAATGGGAATAATTTCTGAGAACATACTTGATTTGGGCGATTACACCTCTTTTGGTTTGCAGAGGTGCCTTAAGGATAAGATGGAAACTGTGGTTTTGGATGAGGGCGGCCTCTATTCACCATTATCAATTTCCTTAGTTATTCCGACACGATTTGGAGGTGAAGAAGGGCGTGAGATTGAACGGGAAGCATTGAAGAAGATACTTTCTGAGTGCAGTGAACTGGTTGATGCGGGCTACCTTGATGAAATCGTGGTGATAGATGCTACACGAGATAAAAATGGCAACCCCGACTATCGTGTGCTTCAAAACGTTTTAAAGGTAGCTTATGAAGAAATTGGACTTTTTAGAGAGCAAGTAATTTTGCTCAACAAGTATGGTAGCGAAAATGAGAAGGGAAAACGTGGCTTAATCGACTTTTTCATCAAAGTTGTGCATCAATTTGACGAAAACATTCCAAAAGTCTTAGCGAGATTTGGAGTCTTCGGAGTCACACGAGCACGCGCGCATGTATTTGGTATTCCCTATGGTAAAGGAGCGGGATTGTGGCTTTCCATACCTATCACTGGGGGAGATATTTTGTGTTTTGTCGATTCAGATATCCTGAACTTCAAGAAGGAGTTTGTTACTGCTTTGTGTCATCCGATTGTCTATTCGTGGAATCTTAGGGAGACAGCAATGAAGTTTGTCAAAGCATACTACATGAGGTTGACGAAAACTCCTGACCTCTCCTCCGAAGAAGCTATTCTAGGAGGACGAGTTTGCCGTTTATTTGCAACGCCTCTTATACAATCAGTCACGAGTTCTTTAGATCTATACGGCTCTTTGGGAACGATTAGGTACCCACTTGCCGGAGAGTTCGCGCTTTCCCGGGACGCCATAGAAAGATTAGACTTATCGTCGACATACTCTGTTGAAATGTATTTGTTATTTCAGTTGCTTGATCTGTTTGGGAGTGCATCAATGGCTCAGGTCAATTTGCAAGTTTATAACCACATCGGCCAGAATTTCCTAAAGCTAGAAAGCTTAGCCCGTCAGGTTGGGACCTGCATCCTAGAAAAAGCTATTGAGAAGAGAAATAAATCCCTCACTGACAAGGAGAGTAAACAGATTCTTCGTTCATACAAAGAAAATGCAAATCAAATGATTAAGAAATCTGAAAAGTGGATTTCTAAACTTCGAAAGTCCACAGAAATTGGGGTTCGTAAGAAGCTGGTTTACTCTAAGGAAGAAGACGAAAAACGCATTCAGTGCTTCCTCAAGATACTGGAAAATGTTCTTAGTGAAAAAGCAAAAGAAAGAATCATCCCGCTTCCTTCTTGGAGTAGAATAAAGGAGAAAACAGGGAACTACTTCATTCTTAGGGAAATGCTCAGGAGGAGGAGCAATCAGAGTACATGGTCTCGGTTGAAAGAATGTGGCCTCGTAAGCCGACCAGCACCTTCAGAAATGTGATCCTAGTGCGATATAGTATTGGATTCTTACTTCATAAGTTTGATATTGTTTGCCATGAGATTTAGAAGCAAGAAGCACGTCGAAATGGTGTGTACCCCAAATTAATGGTAAAGGGTGATAACAATTAGGATCGCCATCATTCACTATACCTGTCCTGAAGCTGAAAAAAGCGGAGTTACAACAGTCATCAGAAACCATGCTCTTCATTTAACAAATCTTGGAAATGAAGTCACAATAATTTACGGTAAAGGTGGTGGCCTAGAAAGAGTAAAAGAAGTCTACATTGAGGAACTGAACCCAGATCATCCTGAAATCTCGAAACTCCAAGGAAAAATACTAGGCAGAAAACTAGATGAGTCGACTAGAAGAGATTTTCTCAGGATTAAAGAGGCGTTGAAGACAAAGATTCGAGACGCTATTCAAGGATCAAACATCGTTATAGTTCACAATATTCCATCAATGCTATTTAATTTTCCAGCAACGGTCGCCATAAACGAGTTAGCAGGGGAAAGCAAAAGTAAGTTTGTTTTCTGGATACACGACTCCGTTGTCTTGCGCCAGGAATGGAAGAAATTTCTGAAGACTTGGCCCTTCACAGAGCTTCATTATCAACACCAAAATATTTTCTATGTAACTATTACTGAGTTTAGGGCGAAACAACTTTCTCAGATACGCGATGAACACTACCGATTGAAGGATGTTGAGGTTATCCCAAACGGCATCAACGTGGAAGAATACGAAAGGCTTGATGAGACAACCTTGAAGCTTAGGGAAAAATTGAGCTTGGGATTGGACGATTATGTAATTCTGATGCCAATAAGAGTCCTTCCGAGAAAAAACATCGAGTTAGGATTAAGGATTATCTATGAACTGAAGAAGCTCGTAGGAGAACGGCGTGTAAGACTTGTAATCACTGGTCCACCAGATCCTCAAGCGCGGGCATATGCGCAAAGATATATTGATTTCTTGAACAAGATGATAGAGAAACTTGACCTTGTGGATAACGTTTTGTTGATTCATGATCTGATATCGTTCAGAAGACTCCATGAAAACAACGAGATTGTAAAATGGGGAATAGCTGACGCCTACGCGTTAGCTGACTTAGTGCTGATCACAAGTAGAGAAGAAGGTTTCGGATTGCCAATTTTAGAGGCAGGAGTAGCAAGAAAACCCCTTTTCGTCGGCAGGATAAAACCATTTGAAGAACTCTTAAAAGAAGGCATCGAAGCACACATGTTTGGACTGAGCGAAAGACCCGCTAACATCGCGTTCAAAATCTTCAGGTATTTCTTAAGCGATATTATTCAATACAACTTTAACAACGTAATAAGAAAATATCGTTGGAGCGTCATAGTTAGGGAGAATGTTCTTCCTTTCCTCAAGGACCTTATAGAAGTAACATGTTAGAAGTGTACAAGAAGTACACTAGCATCTATCGACAGAGGAAAAAATAGTTCGCGCGCGCCCCGCGGCTTCCTCAAGTTTGGAAATATCCTGTAACACATTCTGAATTATGCGCGCGCATTCTCAGTTTCTTTTCACTCTATCTCTATGGGTTCGCCTTTCGGTTTTTCCTCTTTCTTTTTAGGAACTGTGACTTCTAGGACGCCGTTCTTATAGGTGGACTTTGCCTGTTTCGATTCTATTTTGGCAGGCAGCTCTACTTCTTTGTAGTATCTACGTTGAGGCGTATCAACCGAGATTGTTAGTGTGTCCTCGGTGCCATGAAGTTTTATGTCCTTCTTCTCTACGCCTGGTAATTCCGCGATCACTCTGACTTCGCCGTCTGTTTCCATTACGTCGATCAAAGGCTCTCGCTGTTCTTTAATGTTTACCTGCGGTCTTCCTAGGCGGGTTTCTGGCTTGATGTTGCCGAACTCTCTGACTTTAGGCTTTCCATCTGGACCGACTGTCACACTGTATCCATAAACAAATGGCCCCCACTGTTTCACTTTGCTTCCATCCGGCAACGTTCGTTCTCGAACGAGATCTCTAGGAGCCCTCTTGGATAATTCTCCGAACTCTTTTTCCATCATTTCTTCCATGTCACTAAAGAGTTCGTCTATGTCTCTGAAGTCGCTTCTAAAAAAGAAGGGCCACCTTCTTCTCCTAAACCACTTTGACCACCGATCTTCTTCAGACAGGATTTTCGCCTCCTTTTATCCTTCATCAATTCCGCCTGTTCATTTTACTGTAAGTATCTGACACTCTATGCACGCGCTCGGTTAGACTTGAAGCAACTGAACAATCCTAGAATAAACATCCAGAAACGTTTGCCCGTTCTCTGTCATCTGGTATACTAATGTTTCACTCTTCTTTTTTCTCCTGATGAGCCCTTTCAATATCATAAAACGCAAATAGTACTTCAATTGTTTGAAGCTTAGATTACATTCGTACATAATATGTGTCTTCTTTGCTGGGGTTTGTGACTGCCTCAGAATTTCAGCAACAATTTTGAATCTACTCCGTCTTGTTCCAACAACCTTTTCATTCATGATACTATCTATCACCTATGTCAAACAAAAGCAAGCTATTTCTATAGAAAGTAATGTTGCAATAACCCTCTACAGCCTGCTTTCAATACGTCATGATTCTCAGCATGTTTTATAAAGGTTTACACACACATACCGCAGAATTCTTTAGAACAGCATTCATTTAATGATTATGTTGATGTAAATGATATTTTTAGCTACTATTAAGGTTGGTCTAGGCTTCAGGATTACGATTCCGAAGGAGGTAAGGGAACCCCAAACCAGAAGAAGATGACGAACTCATTTTTTCGCGCGCGGGGAACTGGAAGATATTAAAAGCCAAAAGATGGCGTTGGAAAATGCTGTTTTGGAAATAACGTACAAAAGTATAAGAGTCACGTTATGAGATAACCATGTTAAGAGTTCTTCGAATTTATTTGCACGCGTTGTCAGCGGGCTGGAGGGAGTCGCTATCCGCTGTCCGTTGCACGCAGCAAGTGCGCGCATCCGGGATTGAATCAATGCCAACCGAGTGCGTTCATACAACGACCATTGCAGTGATATCATCGACGTTAGTACCGGTGGGACCTGTAAAGATAAGGTCATCTAATTTTGAAAAGAATCCATACGAATCGTTATTTGCCAAAAATTCTCTAGCATCAAGTCCCTTATCATGAGCACGCTTTGTGGTTTCGCCGTCTGCGATAGCTCCAGCTGCATCTGTTGGCCCGTCAATCCCATCAGTGCCGATGGACGCAATAGCGATGCCCCTAAGTCCCTCAATTTTCAAAGACGAACTAAGCACAAGCTCTTGATTCCGTCCACCCCTTCCATGTCCTGTTACTGTAACGGTAGTTTCTCCTCCAGCAATCACGACGGCTGGCTTTGGAATAGGGTTATTAGAATACAAAATTTCCTTAATGATCCCTGCGTAGGCTATTCCCACGTGTCTCGCTTCTCCCTCGATCATGGAAGACAAAAGAAGCGAGTTGAAGCCTAAGTCTTTCGCTTCTTGGCAAGCAGTGAAGGCGACGGAACGGTTGTTTCCTATGATAAAATTATGTGTTTTGCCAAAAACTTTGTCGCCGGGCTTCGGAGTCTCCGATATCTTTCCTCTTAAACCGGCTTCCAGTCGTTTTCTGATGCTCTTGAAAAGGGAATTTTTCCATAGATTGTGCTTCTTTAGGATCGAGATTGCGTCACCAAAAGTGGTTCTGTCTGGCGCGGTGGGGCCGGATGCTATGGTATCTAGGGGGTCTCCAACAACATCTGATAGGATGAGGCTGATTAAAGTGGCTGGATATGACGCTTCAGTGAGCTGGCCGCCCTTCAACTCTGACACGTGCTTCCTAACGGAGTTAATTTCGTGGATTGTGGCTCCGCACTTTAGGAGGGCTTCCGTTAAGTTCTGTTTATCTTGGAGAGTGATACCAGTTGCCGGAAGAGGCATTAGAGCCGAACCCCCTCCTGAAATAAGACAAATAATAAGGTCCCTTTCCTTCGCTTCACGGGCAAGTTGGATGATTTTTCTGGATCCTTCCACACCTTTTTTGTCAGGAATGGGATGCCGTACTTTGTTCAAAAAGATTTTCCGGGTTCTAAATTCGAATTCCATACCCTGCAAAACGTTAACGAAGCCTTCAGTGAGATTGTCTCCTAAGATCTCTTCCAAAGCCTCTGCCATGGCTCTGCTGGCCTTCCCGCCTCCCACAACAAAGATTCGCTGAAACTCGTCGAGGGCAAAGGTTAAATTATCGACGTTAAGGATGTTGTCCACTCTGTGAATGTGGTTCCTAATGGCTATTCGAGGGTCTGCGGAGTTTAAGGCGGCTCTCAGAATTCTTAAGGCAACTCCTCTTGCCTTTCTGTCCTCATCAGAAACAGCGTTCTCTAACAATTTTTTCTCGTTAAACATCTTTATCACCTTGAAAAACACCATAGAATTAGCTTAACAACCACACGGGCATGCAGCATAGCGGATTCAAATCACCCTGACTCTGTATTTCCACATGCATAACATTTTCTATCGTGAACAGAGATAACATCGCCATGCGCGCACATCAGCCGTCTTTAGAATATGTTGCAGTCTATACTCGGACTCTGTCTGTAGAAAAAAGTGCACACATGCTCTCTCTTAATTGGCAGAGAAAAACTTAGATCTGTTGCCTATTGTAGATCAAATACCACTTCTGTTTCTCACTCCGCGCGCGCATAACTTGAAACATCCCTCTTGACTTTTTCGTTCACAGACGTCATTTCTTCCCGCTCCCCCTAAAATAAAGTTTAAATAACTTTATGCTTTTTGTGGGGTTCTAGGATTAATGATGAAAAAGTTGACGATAGCTAACGTGAAAATTAGCCAAGTCATGACTAAAGATTTGATTACTGTGTCTATTGACAGCACGGTAGAGGAAGTCGTGAATAAGATGGTAAATTACGATGTTGAATGTCTTCCAGTGATTGACGCAGAAGGATTTTTGCATGGCTTAGTTACTTTTAGGGATATCGTTATGAAGGTTGTTTATCCACCTACAAGGACAAGGGAATCAAAAGTTGAAAAGATCATGTCCAAAAGCTTGGTGACCTGTAATCCTAACTCTACTGTGCTTGATGTTGTAAAAATCATGAAGAATAGGCATCTAAGGCGGATTCCAGTTGTAGACGCCAAAAATAAGCTCGTGGGTTTAGTCACCGATTTCGACTTGGCGTTGTTTGGATGGAACTTTAAGTAAGTTTCTCCCCAATAACTTCAACAGCCTTATTTTTACCCATGCTATTTGGCGCGCAAGTAGTGGCGAAAGGAGGGTCTTTCGACAACCACTTATAGGTTGACCTAATATCCTCTCCAGTAACTTTTCTTATCCACAACATTTTGTATCACCTCTCAAACAAAGGCAAGCAACATCCATAGAAATTAGATTACAATAATTCCTTGGCTTGCCCCTTCTACATTATATATTCTCAGCATGATTTATAAAGGTTTTCGTAAGACATGAGACATATTTCAGGATGATAAATGCGTGCGCATAAGTTTCAACATGCTCTAAAATCTGGCCAACGGTTAGGGACTACCTTTTTGCTTTTACGAACTTCTTTTTCTTCCGTCGAAAAATGTTAGTATACTTCTTATAGATCTCCACTAGTCCCTTGTTCTTCAAGTTGGCGACTGCTCCCACCATTCTCCCGTCAGGCATGTTCTTGGGCTGAATCTCTTCAACCTCTTTTATGAACTTGCAAGTTTTCCTTTCTATTTCACTTAAATCTCTCGCGCGCTTTCTTACTTTTCTTTTATTGTGGGACATTCTGGACAACTTCCTATCATGCTAAAATATCGTGTCCGGAGAAAGTGTTAGCTTTAGTTTAGGTTGAGTCTTTTCATCAAGTCTTTTTTTCTGTTTCTTATTGAAACCTCGGTTACATCTGCCGCTTCAGCAAGGGTTTTTTGCGTTATTTTTTCTTTTTTGAGTTTGGATGCTATGTAGAGTGCTGCAGCTGCTAGTCCTGAGGGGTCTTTTCCCATGGTTGCGTGCTTGTTCTTGGCTTCTCGAATGATTTTGATGGCTAATCCTTCGACATCGCTGGAAACTCCTGCTTTTTCAGCTATTTTTGTCACGTAATCTAGGGGATTGTCGATAGGCATTTTCATATTTAGGTTTCGCACTATCAGGCGGTAGGCCCTTGAGACTTCTTTTTGCTCTCGGAGGCTGACTTCTGTAACTTCTTTCAGGGTTCTGGGTGTCTTGGTGAATCTACAGGCTGCGTAGAGGGACCCAGCTACTATCGCTGCGATGCTACGTCCTCGAACTAGGCCTTTGTTCAGGGCTTTTCGGTAGATTACTGCCGCCATTTCATGCACTGAAGATGGAATATGGAGCTTTTCAGAGAGGCGCTGAAGTTCGTTCATGGCCATTATAAGGTTTCTGCTTTGGGAGGCGTGGACTCTTGATCGAATCTGCCATCTTCTGAGGCGCCACATCTGACGCCTAACTTTTGGTGATAGGGAGCGGCCGAAAGCGTCTCTGTCAACTCGGATAATTGTGGATAGACCTTTGGCATAGTGAGAATATTTGGTTGGGACTCCTGCTCTTGCTTTATACTTTCTTTCTTCCGGCGTGAAGGCTCTCCATTCCGCTCCCCGGTCTAGGATATTTTCTCGAATAACGAGACCGCAATCGCTGCAGAATGATTCTCCCATTTCTATGTCCTTGACTAAGTTTGTACTCCCGCATTCCGGGCAAGTTGCATGGGTAACAGTCTGCTCTACCATCTTACAACATCCAATGTTCGAGGCTGAGGTCGCCAAAAACATGCAAATTTTGCAATCGCTGAAATTTGCCTCTATATATATTTTACTCATAATCATTTAAAAACATTCGTGCGCGCGCAGAAAACTGGAGGGTTAATTAATTCCTTTAATTCATAAGTCTTAAACTACAACTTAATCTACAGTAACATGAGGCATATGTCTGAGTTTAAGTACCTAAGAGTGGTAGATAAGAAGCCTGAAAAGAAAATACGTGTTAAGAAAGCAATAAAATCCGTTTCAAGAGAAATAGTAGAAGAGTTCAACAATAGCGGGTTAAAGTATGCTCTTATACAAGTTCCAGAAGGAAAGACAGTAAAGGGTATTGCAAGAGGCGTAGGTAAAGTAATGAAGAATATGAAACTGAACAATATTGAAGTCTACGTCACCACCGACGATGAAGTAGCACTATACAGAAAATAGCTCATTACCGTCAAGAAAGACGTACAAACCCTATAGCTGTTCTCAAGTGAGAAGGAATTATTCGATTAACTCCTTTGCTTGTCTAATCCATCTTGAAATAGTTTTCTCAGGGATGCCGGTTTTCTGCGACAGATCCTTGACAGAGGATGCTGCTAGGTCCGAAACAGTGTTTATGCCCACGGCTTTCAGTTCTTCAGCTCTTTTGGAACCAATTCCTCTTATCCCCGTCAATTCAAGCTCTTGTAATGCCTCCTCAAATACTTCCTCTGTGGATGTAGGCTTTGGCTTTTTGATTACTGAAACCAAAATTGAACCAACAATAGCGATACCTATGATTAGGATCAAGACAACAAACAACTCTAGAGGCATTCCAAACACACCTCCTTTTCATACATGACAACGCTCATGAGTGATTTACCCTACTTTAGACTTGGCATTTACGCGTCCGAGTTCGGTACGTACCAGAAACCTTAAGGCGTCTTCTTCAGTCATCTGAGGAGACTGTGTCTGTACACGTTCTATCTTTGTTTCAAGTCCTTCTATTCCAAGCGACCGCACAAATTCTTTTATGACCGCAAGTTTGTCGAGTTTTGCCCTATTAAAATTGCACATCAAATACTTCTGTTCAACTTCATTGACATCATATTTCACGCCTGGTGTAGGACGTCCCAACAAGAACTGCTTTGTATCTTGGTCAAATGGTGAACGATCTAATTCAGCTTCGAAGGCTTTTCTTAGACAACTGGGCCAGACGCTTTCTTTTTTTAAGCCTGTCTTCTCGGCTGAGTTCTTGATGATGCGCCAAATGCTTGAAATCGCCATTCTGCCTCCAAAAGGTACGTTTTTGCCTTCGGACGCAAATAGTGGGCTACTTGGCGTCAGTCCTTTCACTTTCTTACCTTGTTCTCTCATTCTTTTGATTCTCCTCTTCCTTTCATTCAGATAAGTGCTTAAGGCTTCGCACGCTTCAGCTCCGAAAAAAGTGTAGTAGGCTACAGGCAAGGGCTTTTCGGCAATGCCTGAAGTAACATGAACTTGAATGGGAATCCTGTTCTTCTCGATCTGTTCCTTGATGTGCCCATAGTCGAGATTTCTTAGGGGTGTAACTCCAAGTCCACTTTGATACATGCATAGGATTATAGCTCGGTCTCTCAGTGAGCCACTATAGTCAGCCATGACGTAAACTTGTTCTTTATTGGGAATAACCTCAGTTTTCTTCGCAAACTTGGAAATAGGGTCCAAGTGCAAAGCGACGCCGTTTGCTCTAAAAAAAGATGTTAAGCAAGCTCTCGCGTATCTTGCACTTTCGCGCTTGCCAGAATTTAGTATCTCATTCACAAACTTTTGTGCGACTTCTTGGGTCTCTAGACTTGCAGGGACTAATTCCTCCAGCTGTTCTGCCATTTGTTCTCCGAGTGCCGTGGCAACTATCTCACTTGGACTTTTTCCGCAATATTCGCTAAACTTGTATAAAGTTCTAAGGAAACCAGGCATGGTTGATTTCCACCCTGCCTTCTCTTTTAATTTCGATATCCATTTTTGGACGCTGTCATCTTTTAACATGGGCTCGAAAACCTTCGGAGCACTAACGAAATAGCCCTGATCACTTCTCTTGCGCCAATCTTTTTCCGTTTTAATATCCATGGGGTAAACTGCCCTCTCGACGGGGATATAAGTTTTTTTCGAATCTAATGCGCGCGCATCTTAGTCTCCTCTTGCTACAGCTTGACGACGATCAGGAGCCTTTTCATCATCTCCTTGTACCTGTTTCTTATGGTAACCTCCGTTATGTTCGCGGCCGTAGCGAATTCCCTCTGAGTTCTGAATTCGCCAACGACTTTGGAAGCTATGTAACCGGCTGCAGCGGCAACGCCTTTAGTACCTCTTCCAGAGGTTAGCCTGAGCTTCCTAGCTACCTTTAGGATTTTGTGGGCAACCTCTTCCGCCTTCCCGTGCAGGGCAAGTTCGTTGCATAATCTCGTTATGTGCTGACTCGTCTTCACAGGTGGCACAATGTAGTTTAGTTTTTGGACTAAGAGGCGGTAGTTAGACGCAACATCTTTTCTATTAATATCCGAGGCTTGGGATAGCTCCGTGAGGGTTCTTACTAGTCCGCACTGCCGACAAGCCAAGTATATAGCGGCCATGACAATTCCTTGAATTGACCTTCCACGAGTTAGGTGTTTCTTGACGGCTTTTCTATATATGACAGATGCTGTTTCTAGAATGTTCTTCGGCAGGCTGAGGGCGTCAGCCATCCTATACATATCGGATAGGGCGGAGGCGAGGTTTCTCTCCGTTGAGTTGGAGACGCGGCTTCTTTGCTGCCATCTGCGGAGGCGATGTAGTTGCGCCCTCTTTTCGGGAGAAAAACCATGTATGTCATGCCAGTCTATCTTTGTAGAAAGCCCCTTGTCGTGTATTGTAAACGTGTAGGGAGCTCCAACCCGAACCTTTTTTGTTTGTTGTTCAGGGGTAAAGGCTCGCCACTCAGGTCCTCTGTCAGCTAGCTTTGTGTCGACGACGAAACCGCAGTTTGTGCACACCACTTCGGCGCTCTCTTGGTCACGCATGAGTGGTGAAGCTCCACACTCGGGGCACTTTTCAACTGAGAGGGATTTTGGGTTGGTTCTTTGCATTTTTATCTAGCCTTTTCGATCTTGTTTTGCCGTTTTTAGCTCTTCTGACTTTAGGTGAAAGTATTCTTTCATTTTCTACACGTACTTTCGGTGTTTTGCGCAGGATACGCAGTAGTAGACGATGCTTCTTCTGCCACTGATATAAGCGCCCTGCTTCTTGAGAAGCCCCCTAAGCCTGTGATCTAGACGTAGTGCCGATTTCCGTTTCTCCACGGCCTTATCCCGCGGTACCATTTTTCCACACTGGATACACTGCACTACCTTGGCTTTGCCCGACTGTCCCTTCTTGCGAGTTATCTTAGAGCTCAAATTCCTTACCTCTTCTTTTTCTTTGTTTTAGTCATTTGTTTGGGAATATTCTCCATCATGCGCGTGCGCATCAAACAACCTCTCACTCATTTGGTTCTAGTCCGGCTGTCATTGTATGTTGCACATATCAACTAGGAATGACATATCTGTAAGAAACGCTTTTTCCTGCTGTCACGCTGTTTCTTGTAATCTTTAGAACATCTCCGGGTTTCGCCCCGATTGCAACTACTGCGATGTCTGAGGCTTTGATGTGAGGTAACTGATGCGGTTTCACTCGGTATTTCTCCAATAGCTCCTTTGCCTCTTCGGGTGGAAGGATTTCGTGTTGTGGCACCAATTTGTGTTTGAAGATGTTGAAGGAAGGAAAAATCATAGGAATCAGTTCTATGCCGTATTTCTTTGAGTTTCTTTTGGCGGCGTAAGTATAGCGGCAGTTAGCCACCATGATTCCCTTCTCAGCCCCAGTCGTTTTCATGGCTTTTTCCAGTTTGTTAACGTAGGCCACTCCTACTACTCTTTTGTCTAGCATACACCAAATGAGTACACGTTTTCTCTCTTTGGGAATCCTAGCCAAAAGGTTGATAATGCCTTCTTGCTCCTCACGTTTTCTCAGCTTGTAGCGCCTAAGCTTCAAAAGAATTTGAGCCTTCCTTTCCTCTATCGTTCTAGTTTTCAAAACGAAACTTCATCCCAAGAAGTCCTATCTTCTTTTAAAATCTCTTAAGGGAGCCTTACATTTCGTACAGACTAGCCTCCTGAGCCCATAATCATAGTAGATGTTTGTGTTCCCACATCTAATACACCTGTACACTCCAGTCATCATCTTCTTCGCCTGCTTCGATACCTGCGTTGGCTGAGTTTATATTGACCGCCTTGAGTCCCTCCTCGGTGGGCGTTTCTTTCCAAGATGATGCGGTTGTTATATTTCCTCCTGTTTTTAACCCTTGGATTGAGACTGGGCTTTGTTTTGTCTTTCTTTGAGCCGCTAATCGATCTAACCTTTCCTGCCTTCGAAAGCGATCCATGTGTCGGCATATTTTTACCTCACAACTTTGTCTGTTATCTGTGACGACGCAATATAAGTATTACTAATTTTCATTATAATCGAAAATAACGCTTATATTACAAAAAATAGTAACTGCTACTGATGTGATAAAGATGCATCCTGGAATCCCTATTGTCAGAAGGTCGCCTAGAACTGTGATCGTCCCAAAGAGTTACATAACAATTACTAAAAAAGGTATAGAGTTTGTCAGGGAGAGGTACTCTTGTTCAGTAACATTAGACAGCGGAGAAATCAAATTGTACGAATTTCTTATTCGGTTACTCTCCTTCGACGGAATATTGCCTCTGGTTTTGATAAAAAGGTGGCGAGAAAGCGAGATTTTAAAGAAAGCGCAAGAAAAGCATTATGTAACCGTTACCGCCTTTAGACAAGAATTGCCAAAGAAGAAAGAGGTTCAAAATGTCGTTAAAGAAATTTGGGGAAGAATCCCTAAGGGCATCTACGTTTAACCATTTATTGGTGTGAAAATATGCCGATCTCAGGAAAAATGTACGTTTGGGGAGATGGAGCGAAACACACTCCAGAGGAGTCTGGGGTTTACGCTCTCTATAATGAGGATAAGGTTCTAATCTACATTGGAGAAAGTACCAATCTCCGAGAAAAGTTCATCCATTACTTAGAGACAAACTTTTCCAACGACCCTCGTAAACGTAAAACAAAATACTATAAGAGGGAATTTGCTTCAAAGCAAGGAGACAGAATGAAGGAGCTTCTGGACGAGTACAGACAAAAGTACGGCACTTTTCCAAAGTGTAACCTTCCTCCAGAACCTCCTAAGAAAGAAATTGGAAGCGAAGGGAGGTTCCACTTCTACGAGGATACCGGCAAAACGCTACGTGAAGTAGCTTTCAACCCACAAGATTTGAGGGAGAAAATAAAGAAAGTTCCAGTTTCTTCCCTTGAGTTCCATCAAAAAAGAGGAGACTTCGCTAGGTGGATTCGAAACGTTTTCAAAAATGTACAACTCGCTGAAGCTATCGAAAAGATTAACAAGACTGGTGAAGATCTTAGGAGAGAACTCTTGAATTCATTGAACAACTCAGATAAAGGAGCCTGTCCTAGATGCGGAATTGAAACAAGTCCGGTCAAAACATGGAAAATGGCTGGGAGGCCGAGTAAAACAGGTGAAAGACTACGACTTACCATAGGTCACTACAAATGTCTCAAATGCAATAAAACATTCCGAAGAGTAATCGCAAAAGAGAAAATAATAGCTTTCTGAACCCTTTTGTCTCAGTGTCCTCTTCTATGTCTTGCGTTCCTCATGTCTCTCGCTTGCCTCCTTCTCCAGTCCCGTTTCCTCTGAGTTTCTATCCTTTTTCTGGCATAATATTTGGAACTACGCCTTCTGTATTGACCTAATTGTTTGTAGAAGCTTGAGTAGCTTATCTGTTTGTCAGACAGTAACAACATGATTTCGTTCAGTTTTGTTTTAACCTCTTGTGAGGCAGTTTTGTCCCATGTCTCAGAATAGGCGAGATAAGCCGCTTGAAATCTGAAGTCGTCTGGTCTATCAATCATTAGTTTTGTTACTTCTTCTTCGTTTGATTGCGGTTTTGGTTCCTCTATCGTTTCAGTTTTCAAGACGAAACCTCATCCTAACAATTCTCATCCTTCTCGCCTACCCCAAAGTTCCCCTTTTAGCATATCTCTAATAGCTGGCTCGAATAGCCACGCTTCGACTCGGATACATACCCGACCTCACAAGTTCATGAAGCCCCTTCAAACATGCTTCAGGAAGCAGAACCAATACAAGTTTCATCATCTTTCACCAATCTTATTTGGGTCGATACCTTGTTCCGCACCTCTTGCAGGTGACAACGAAGATTTTTTGCATCAAACGTTGATGCTCCACCCGGTTCCACCTGCCACATTTTGGACACTTAAACAACCGGAGACCCTTTTCATGTCGCACATCTTCCGCGTCTATTGTCACAACACCCATTCCTAGCTTCCTCACGGTGTTTCGTAAATTATCACATCGTTCTCATCCAGCTCTTGAAGAAGCTTCATGACAGCTTGACGCACTTCCTTCTCCCTCTTGGTGCCAGTGCAAACCAGCTTCCCGCTCGAGAAAATGAGGATTACCGCCTTAGGATCCTCCATCCTATAGATGAGACCTGGAAACTGCTCCGGCTCGTACATTATTCCTCCACCTAAGTCAACTTTTCCCCCAATCTCATAGAAACCCTCAAGGTCCACCTTTCCGCCTAAGATGACGGAAGCAACTATATTCTGTATCTTTACGTGCAGTTTACCGTGAATAACTATGTTCCCATTCTTCAGTTTTCTAACAACCCTCTTCAGAGCCCTTCTCGCTTCTTTCTCAGACTTGGCGCCAGTGCAAACCAGTTTTCCAGTACGGAAGATCAGATTTGCTGTTCTCGGCCTCTTCGTGCGGAACACCAACCCCGGAAACTGTTCTGGGCGGTACTCAACGAGTGGAAACGCTTTTACCACCGCTTGTAGGTCAATTCCATGTTCTAGACTGGCGGAGGCGACGACGTTCTCAATCTTGATTTCAGGCTCCTTCTCAAGCTCGGTCAAGATTTTCTCGCCTTAAAGTGCCGCTCGACACGCTTTGGATCCGGGCAGGCTATGAAAATCCTCAGCCCGGCCTCCGTGTAGAAAAGATTAGCGTTTCTACGGCTAAAACAGTCTTTGGCTTCCTTTCGATAAGGCATTCTACTCCTTCTTCCTTTCTTGGCTTCGTTTTGCCTTGGCCTTTGGCTTTGGCTTTGAACGGATTAACGTTATCTCCATTGTTGACACGTTTCTTGTCCTATTCGCTTCTTCAATTTCCTCGCTCCCTATCTCTATCTTTCCGACCTCTACTGCTTCAAGGAATCTGCGCCTTGCGACTTCGGCGACATCTACGGCATGCGATAACGCTCTTCCTCTAGCCTTTAATGTAACTTCTTCGGCACCAGCGTTAAAATCTGTTACAACCGCCAGCACATAGTTCATCAGCGGCTTTCTCCCAACGTACACGGTAGCTGCTTGCTTAGACAAGTCCTACATCCCCTTGGCTAATACCTTGCGCGCGTTCTCCAATGTCGACGACTTTCACGGTTACATTCACGTTTCTGAGGCTGGGTTTCAGTGCGTCGACCTTCACAAACTCAATTTCTTCCTCAAGCATTATTCATGATCCCACTATTCTCCATACATAACAGGGACGGTAGGAGAACCTGCCCGCCTGAAAGGAAAAACTTCCAAGGAGGTGAAAATGGAAGACGGCGAACGAGTTCTCCACGTCTTAAGGAAGGTGGGATTGGGCGCATATAAGAATTACTAATTTTCATTTGAATCGAAAAAATTAAATCAGACAACAAACCTATGGAAAAGAGACGTATTCTAGACCTGTGGAGGATGATGTTTTTGAGTGAAAAGTGGATTCAAATTTCCAAGAAGATCTTGGATCAGATAAAGCGTTTAGAAGAGGCAAAGGAGAGGGATCGCTTGGAGTTGGTAAGATCCCTACGTTTCATGTTAAGCGCTTTACAAAGAAGCTTGCTGGGTTGGATGCAATGGGTGAGTAGCCCCGACATCATGGCTAGATTCACACAAGAGGATCTGGAGAAAATGAACAAAAAACTGTCTGAGTTTACTCGTTCTTTCGTAGAATACGACTTAGAGGCAACCAAGTTAGGAGCCCAAAGAGGATTGAAGGCTAGAAAGAAGGTTAAGAAGAAGAAAGAGGAAAGAGCTGACATATTCTACGTCTAACCACTAGGTGGAGGCATGAGAGCAGTTGAGCAAGAAAGAGAAGCTTAAGAAGGTGAACGTAGCGATTGTGCACGCGAGCAGACGGTTGCTAACTGGGAGAATAGGTGAAAAATGACCATTCTAGTAACCGCTAAAATATCTAAGGGATTTCGAGTGACAATTCCAAAAGAAGCTCGGGAGCTTTTAGAGTTGGAAGAGGGCGACGAAATTGTGTTTTTCACCGTTGAAGGAATGCTTGGTCGGGTGTGTTTCCGAAAGGCCTCAAATAAGTAATTGTTTGTGTTGCGCGCGAGCGGCATAGCCGAACTGCCCGGGGCTAAAAAAGAAGACATCAAATTGCATGGAACAGAAGACATATTAACCATATCGGTTGACATCCCAAAACGCAGATACTTTAAAGAAGTTGAAATGTCAGCAAAAATTGACCCCAAAAAAGCTAGGACTGCGTACAAGCATGGAGTGCTAGAGGTTACAATACCAAAGATCAAAGAGAAAAAGAAGCCTCGCGGATAACCAATAAAACTCGAATAGCTCTTATGCGCGCGCGACGCTGGCAATTTCTGCACTTTGCGGACAATGATCGACACATGTGTGGCAAGCTGCGCAGAGCCAGATTACATCGCTTGAAAGAATCTTATCTTTCATGCCTAGTTGTGTCATTCTCATTAGTGCATGCGCGCGCATTTTTAACGTGGTTAGGTAGGTATTCTGTTGAGAAGCACCCACCCCTCCTCACTATACAATGACAACCATCTTGAAGCAAGATTTTCCATTATATCCGAAATGGAAACTCTGAACATTCAGCCGAGAAAAAGAAGCCCTAAGTAAGCTCCTTTCCCCATATAGTAACTATCTACTTAAGATAAGAGGGTTTGCTGTATCCGACGTCGAACAGTTTGCCACAGTCTTCAAACTGGCTGGCGAATTAAAGGCGCTTACTGATTGGATGATTTCTTTGGAATGGTTGTGAAAGGAAAACAGAGAATCAGTAAAATGAGCTTGCGCGCGCGTAGATATTCTTTTAAAAAACACCCCGTCCTACTCACTATACTAGTGACAATCCTCTTGAAGCAACATTTTCCATTTCATCTCTAATGGAAAATCTGAACATTGCACCGAAAAAAATAAGCCCAAATCTGCCTTCTTTGTACCTATAATAACTATATACCTAAAGATAAGGGGTGCTGACGTATTCCACGCTGGACAGAAGTTCACAGTTTGCAGATGGTCTGGAAGATTAAAGGAGCGCAATATCTTGACGACTTCTTTGGCATGATAGTCGAGGGCAAACAGAGAATAGGTAAATCGAGCTTCTGCCTTCAGAGGATAGCTGAGGCACACGGAGAATGGGAGTTCTGAGAAGAATGTGGAAGAACATATGCTCAGCATCTTGACATTTGAGCAGAAACGATGTGCGGGATGCGCGCGTGGGGAGAGCCGATCTGCAGCACCAACATGCGCATTCACGTAGATCGATTTAGTTCTAGAAATGAAGCCAGAGTCAAGTGTTATCGTTTTTCTCGAGGTGTTTTAGCACTATTTTTAGTGTTTGCTCAGATAGTTTCTCCCAGGTTTCTTGGAAGATCTCAGTTATGAGTACTCTTTTGCCATTTTTGCTTTCCAGTTTCTTTAGTGTCTCGTCGGTTTTGAGGGGCACATCCAATACCAATTTCATTTTTTGTTCTGGGAACCTAATTGTTGAAGAGGCTTTGAATAAATCCAAGAATGTTTGCAGGTCTTCTTGGCTTTTGAAGCTGTTTACAAACTCTACTAAGGGTTCGAGGACTTCATTTTGGTTAAGGGTCTCTTTGAGTTTGCTCTCTAGTTCCGTTACTCTCTTTGTCATTACCTCTGCTATGGTTTTGTTGGAAACATTTTCCTTTTGTAACTGCGTGATGGCAGTTTCGAATTTTACTAATCGTTCATTGTTTTCAGGTTTCAATGTGTGCTGTATCGTCAACATCTTCTTGAGTTGAATAAACTTCTTTCGCAGTTGAACAGTTGTCAGATAGGTATCATCGCTTTTAGGTATGGCTTTTCCGCACATTTTTTTGCCAGCAGTCAAGCCGATGCCTGAATCAATACAAGCGCTCAAAAACATTTTCCGGAAACAATGGAATGACAGTCGTTTTCCACGTGTGCTTATTTTTGCTTTTTCTGCAAGTTTCTTTAACCAACTATTGATTCGGTCTTCGCTAATCGGTCTTTTGCCGTTGCTTAGAAATAAGTACGGGTTTTCCTTGTCCTCTATTGTTTTAAGATAGACTTTAAGCAACTCAACAGTTTCAGCACTGATGAAACCGTGAGCGACAACGTCTTCTTTATTGGTCATCACATCGAATTGTATAGGGGGTTCTATCGTTAAGTCTGGAAGGTCGGTTTTTTTGATGTTGCGGAAGTCTGAAATTCGCAAGGCAAGGTCTGTTGCCAATGCAAGTAAAACACGCTCCCTTAAATCTGCTACATTGAACATGGCGCGGACATGCTCTATTCTTAACGGGAAGGATTTGCTTGTTTTCACGGTTTTGCTTACTTTGCTTCCAGTCCTCATTTGAACCGGCATTTCATAGTATCTGAAAAGTTGTCTAATACCAAGTGTCGAAGTTCTTGCAGTATTAATTGTATATCCCTGTTCTAATAGATAGGTGTGGAATCGTTCGATTTCTCTTTCAAACCGTTTGGCTCTGTTCTTACGTTCAATGATGTTTTCGTCTGGTCTCGGCGTTAAATCATCTTTCCGCATTTTAAGAATCTCTTCTGGAGTCTTGCCAAACCACTCACAAAATTTCTTGATTCCATAGCGATACTCTCTCCGAGTATGCTTGTTGCCTACCGCGTCTGAAAACTCTTTTACACTCAACTGCACGGCTCACTACTCCTTCTATCTTTTTTAAGTATATCAAGCTTTCGTTTAGCCGTGCTTTATGCGGGTCTTCCCCCGCAATCCCCCTTTTTTTAGTATACTTAACTCTACATGAATTTGGCTGGTTCTTTGATTGTTTGTTTAAGAGATAATCTATGGTCAAAAAAAGAGGGGGATGTTTGGTTCACAATGTTTCTCTGAAATGTACTGGAATCATAACTGAGTCAATTATGTCTATGATTCCGTCATTGTTTAAGTCTGCTTGTGGATTCCATTTTGGATGTCCAGGATATGACCACATGGCTAAAGCACATATTGTTAAGTCCTCTATGTCTACGATTCCATCATTATTCACATCTGGAGTGGGAACATAACCGTAAGGATATATCAATGGATACCTGTCTATGTTGTTTTTATCCATGACGTATGATACATCTCCTATTCCATCACTACCAGTCTCATTCTGATATGGACCACTATACAGGTCTGGAGGATTGTAGTCACTCCAAAAGTTACCTCCAGAAGGATAACCTTCACCCCAAAGGTTAGTGTAGCCAGATGAGTAGAAAGCCACCTGTTGGGTGTTGTCGATGAAGTTGTTATGGTAAATTCTGTTGTTTGAGGAATGCCAGAACCAGATGCCGAGGTAGTTGTTTGCTATGTTGTTTCCAGAAACAATGTTAGAAGATGCTGACCAGTTGAGGGCGACACCATACCAGTTGTTTTTTGCTATGTTGTTTCCAGATATTACGTTGTAAGAATATTCGATATGGATGCCTGCATTGTTTGCCGCTATGTTATTTCCAGAAATATTGTTGCTCGAAGAGCAGAGTCTGACACCATGATAATTTTTTGTTATGTTGTTTTCAGATATGGCGTTAAAGGAACCACCGAGACTGATGCCATTGTCGTTGTTTCCAGTTATGTTGTTTCCAAATATGCTGTTGTTGTTTGAAGAACTCCAGAGACGTATGCCATCCCAGACGGCTGCTGCTACGTTATTTCGCGCGCGCACAGGGGTGTGACAATCTCACATTTATGAGTTTTGTAGAACAAATTGTTTCACATTTATACAGTTATTTTGGGCTTAGTTTCGCATTTAAAGGCTTTTCTGAACGTATTTTAAGAATGTCCGACGCGCGCACAATCAGAGTTGAGAGATATTTCGTTATGGGTTATATTTTGTATATTAGCATACGCGTTTAAAGCATGCCCGTTTAAGAATGTATAGAAAATAGTTGCTGAACCGTTAAATAGGTCGATTGACAGAGATATTAGTGCTGAAAGAGAAAAGGAGAAGAAAGGTTTGCGTGAGAGAAGGGTAGCTTTTTTTCTGCTTTTTCTGGTAGGACTACTTATTTTAGTCGGCACATCGATTGATCAATCGATCGTTTATGCAAGTCCGGACCCGGTATCAACCTATTATGAATACACTACAATGATAATAAACGGCACAGCACTAAACAGCACAGACAACATAGATGCTGACGATGAAGTTTACTACGCAGTTGATTGTGATGCTGGAGGTGGAGTATATGAAGTTAATGTTGAACACATGTCTGGTCAAGTGAATGAATCTATAGCACACATAACACAAATCTTCTTCGAAGACAACTTCAAATTCAATGAAACCGTGACAGCCTATTTGGAATGGTTTAACTGGACTGCTAACGCTTGGGTTAATATAAACAACGGAATAGTAGGATCAACCGAAGTCGTCTGGAACAAAACTTGGACTTCAAGATTCAGCGATGTCATCAACAGTACCAGTTATATGAAGGTGAGAATTTACACTCTCAACCAATCAAATACGCATCACTTATTGGAAGACTATTTGCACTGGGATGTAACCTATGTTGTACCGGACACTACTCCTCCAGAATGGTCAAACGCTGGAACAAACAATACCGTAGCTGGACAACCCACACTCTTCCATGTTAAATGGACCGATGACGCTGGGTTAAGTGGTTTCATTTTTGGGACAAATAACACGGGAACATGGACCAACGATACATGGACGCCAATGAGCGGAACCACGGATTGGAGCAACGTAACTAAAATCTTGAACAGCACCGATGGCCTAGTCGTGCAGTGGAGAGCTTGGGCAAATGATACGTCTAATAATTGGAATGACACCGCAATATTGTCACTGACGACGACTCAGCCTCCAGTAGCTTCATTCACACACTCGCCCTCAACCTCATACACTGGAGAAAACGTTACCTTCAACGCAACAGACAGCTACGACCCAGACGGCACAATATCTAGCTACTTCTGGGACTTTGGAGACGGAACAAACGCGTCAGGTGTGATAGTGACACATTCGTATGCTGATAATGGAACCTACACGGTCACTCTAACAGTGACCGACAACGACGGATTATCTGACACCACTTCTGCGAACGTCACGGTGCTCAATAGACTTCCTGTAGCAGTTTTCACAGAGTCCGCAGAAACTGTTTCCACCGGCGAGACCATTACATTTAACGCCAGCGATAGTTATGACCCAGACGGTTCCATTGTCAGTTACTTCTGGGATTTCGGTGATGGAACCAACGCTACAGGCGTGATTGTTAGCCACGCTTATGCGGACAACGGAACATATACAGTTACTCTAACCGTGATGGACAACGACGGAGCGACCGCAACCGCCAACGCAATTAAGACTGTGCTGAATCATCCCCCAGTGGCCTCATTCACCGAATCCGCAACCATCGTGTACACGGGTGAGGTTATCTATTTCAACGCGTCTGCCAGCTATGATCCCGATGGCTCTATTGTGAGCTATTTCTGGGATTTCGGCGACGGAACAAATGCCACTGGCATAACCGTAAACCATGCCTATGCCGACAACGGAACCTACACGGTGACCATGGCTGTAATGGACAACGACGGAGCAACTGCCTCAACCAACGCAACAAAGACCGTCTTGAACAGGCCGCCAGTTGCCAACTTCACGGAATCGGCCACAACAGTATATACAGGAGAACCCATAAATTTCAACGCTTCCTCAAGCTACGACCCTGACGACACTATTGTCAGTTATTGGTGGGACTTTGGTGACGGTACCAACGCAACTGGCGTCACAACCACTCACTCATACGCAAATGATGGAAACTACACCGTGACCCTAACTGTCACCGACGACGACGGAGCAACCAACTCTTCTACTTCGACCAAGACCATTCTTAACAGGCATCCTGTTGCGTCTTTCACCGAAACAGCGGAAACAGTTTACACCAGCGAGACAATTACTTTCAATGCTACCGCCAGTTCTGATCCAGACGGTTCAATTGTGAGCTATAGGTGGAACTTTGGCGATGGTAACATAACGACAGTTACTAATCTAATAATAAGCCACGCCTATGCAGATAATGGAACATACATTGTAACCTTAACGGTTACTGACGACGATGGCGCAACCAATTCCACATTCTCCACAAAGACTGTTCTGAATAGGGCTCCCATCGCTTCATTCGTGGAAGACAAGCACACTGCTTACACGGGTGAAGTCATTCAATTCAACGCTTCCTCAAGCTACGACCCTGACGGCGCTATTGTCAGCTATTGGTGGGACTTTGGTGACGGCACTAATGCAACCGGTATAACCGTGAGCCACTCTTATGCAGACAATGGAACCTACACCGTTACCCTTACCGTGACTGATGATGACGGCGCAACCGATACTGTCTCTGCCACTAAAACGGTGTTGAACAGTCCCCCTGTTGCAACTTTCACAGAATCTGCTGAAACCGTGTATACTGGAGAGTCTATCACTTTCAACGCCAGTGAGAGCTATGATCCTGATGGCAATATCGTTAGCTATTATTGGAATTTTGGCGACGGCGCCAACGCTACCGGAGTTTTTGTGGAGCAATCGTATGTGGATGACGGAAACTACACAGTAACTCTTACCGTTACGGATGACGACGAAGCTTCGACCTCGACATCGACCATAAAAACAATACTGAATAGGCCGCCAGTTGCCTCATTCACCGAGTCTGCAGAAACCGTTCTTACGGGTGAGACTATAACTTTTGATGCCAGTGACAGCTATGATTCTGACGGCAATATTGTTAGTTATTTCTGGGACTTCGGCGACGGCACTAATGCTACTGGTGTGACCGTAGACCACGCATACGCAGACGACGGAACATATGTCGTTAACCTAACAGTGACGGATGATGATGGGGCAACGCACAGCACTACCGCGACCGAGACAGTTTTGAATCAGTCTCCTGTTGCGTCGTTCACCGAGTCAGCTGAGACTGTTTATACCAATGAAGTTATTACATTTAATGCCTCCAGCAGCTACGATCTTGACGGCTACATCGTCAGCTATTTCTGGGATTTCGGAGACGGAACTGTCGCTTCAGGATCCCTTGTGGATCATGCCTACGAAGAAAATGGAGTCTACAATGTTACACTCACTGTTATTGATGACGACGACGCAGCTGACAGAGCCACATCGACTAAGACTGTTTTGAACAGACCTCCTGTAGCATCCTTTGCTGAGTCTGTGGAAAGTGTCTATAGTGATGAGGTTATCTACTTTAACGCTTCGAATAGCTATGATCCTGACGGTTACATTGTTGGTTATTTTTGGGATTTCGGTGATGGAATAAACGCCACAGGGATGACTGCTAGCCATTCATATGCGGACGATGGAAACTACACTGTTACCCTGACCGTAACTGACGATGACGGTGCAAACGCCACCGCCACATCCACCAAGACCGTTCTAAATCGACCTCCAGTAGCCTCCTTCACAGAATCAGCCGAAACCGTGGTTGTCGGAGAAGTTATTTACTTCAACGCCTCTTCAAGCTACGACCTTGACGGCTACATCGTCAGCTATTTTTGGGATTTTGGCGATGGAACAAACTCAACCGGCGTGATGACGGAACACGCATATGCTGATAACGGCGTCTACACAGTAACTCTGACTGTTACCGATGATGATGGAGCAACTGCATCAGCCAACTCTACAAAGACTGTGGGAATCACGCCTCCTGTTGCTGTTTTCACCGAGTCAGCGGAAATCGTCTATACAAGTGAGGTTATCCACTTCAACGCCTCCGCAAGCTATGATCCTGACGGTTACATTGTTAGCTATTTCTGGGATTTTGGTGATGGAACCAACA
>Ga0209636_10000644_pt1 | contig 34661 bp, 26 predicted proteins | sample DeeMarSWOR152_54_FD_187464 | JGI IMG/M metagenome (GOLD analysis project Ga0209636, IMG submission 187464) | Marine sediment microbial communities from White Oak River estuary, North Carolina - WOR-1-52-54 (SPAdes) (version 2) | ecosystem: Environmental > Aquatic > Marine > Intertidal zone >... | reverse complement strand
TTAAACCATCACGTTTCAAAGGTCTCCCTGCCACCGGTGAACAAAGAGAACCATTGGTCGATGTTGTTACGGGAGACGAGATGGTGCAGGTAATCGCGGAAGTACCAGGAGTAGAGAAAGAGGAGATAAACCTCAGCGCAACTCAAAACAATCTAACCATTTCTGTAAACACGGAACTACGAAAATACTACAAAGAGGTACCTCTTCCAACCGAAGTTGATCCTGACAGTGCAAAGGCAAAGTACAAAAACGGTGTGCTTGAAGTATCATTAAAGAAGAAAGAGAAAAGAAAGCCTGAAGGAAAGAAGATCGGAATAGAATAATTCAATATTTACTTCTCATATTCTCTCTAGGATGAGCCCACACTACAGATAATACAGTGATGGACGACGTTAAGAAAGATGAAAAAACTATTAGCTCTGCTCTATGACGATATAAATTACAACCACTCTTCTTTTTAACCGAATTTTTGAAGAAAATTTAGTTATTATTACTTACACGAAACTTTTTTATTCTCATTATTGAAAGAGGTTCTAATTTAATGGTTTAAAACCTCTCCTTTAATTGGTGAGAGTGATAAACATGTGTGTGCATGAAGAGACTGTAACGCTTCTCAATAAAGTAGGACTACACGCCAGACCTGCAGCCATGTTTGTGCAGACAGCAAATAAGTATAAATCGAATATCAAGATCTCAAAAGAAGAGAAAGAGGTTGACGCAAAAAGCATCTTAGGCGTCCTCTCATTAGCTGCATTTTACAACGACGAGGTGAAGATTAGGGCAGAGGGAGAAGACGCGGAAGAGGCTTTGAAGCAACTGGTTGATTTAGTTAATAGTAAGTTTGGAGAGGAGTAATGAGAGAACAGGGAAAGTGTAGAAAACACATCTTCATCAGTGGTATGGTTCAAGGCGTTGGTTTTAGGTATTTTGCCTACGGTCTTGCAAAAGAATTGATGGTGAATGGGTTTATAAGAAATTTACCGGATGGGAGAGTAGAGGTCATCGCTGAAGGAGGCAATGATGCTGTAGAAGCACTAGTTGAAAACCTCAAGAAGGGCCCATCCTTCTCCAAAGTCACTGATGTTAAGATTGTTGAGGAAGATTATGATGGCGAGTTTGAAGATTTCACCATAACTATGGCAGATGGATCAGTGCTAATGTAATTAAGTCTCTATTTTATAATTAGATAGAAAACTCTTTTAAAATATCCCTTTTTTATTGATATAGATCATAAGAAAAACTAGAGGCATTCTGAATAATGTTGAAAGGGGTCTCAGCTTCTCCTAATATTGGGATAGGAAGAGCCTTTGTATATGAGAAAAAGCTGAAGTTCAAACGAAGGCAACTTGATGAAGTGGAAACAGAGATAAAAAGGCTAGATGAAGCAATCGAGAAATCTAGGAAGGAGCTTAGAAAGCTACGCGACGTTGCACTTGAGAAGATAGGTGAAAAAGAAGCGAAGATATTTGAGGCTCAACTTCTCATGCTTCAAGATCCCGCGCTCATAACAGAGGTTAAGAGGAAGATAAGATCCAAGGTGAACGCTGAAGCAGCTGTGGACGATGTCGTTAAGAACTTCATAACCATGTTTGAACAGATGGAAGATGAGTACATGAGGGAGAGGGCTATAGACGTTCAAGACGTAGGAGAACGTCTCATAAAGAATCTACTAGGCAAGGATTTCCAGTGCCTTGCAGACCTTGAGGAGAACACCGTTGTGATAGCTGACAGCCTCACACCATCAGATACTGTTAATATGGATAAAGAGAAGATCGTGGGTTTTGCGACTAACTTGGGCGGTGTTACATCGCATGTAGCCATAATAGCACGCGAGTATGGTATACCAGCAGTGGTCGGTCTAGGAGATGTAATGAACCATGTAAAGACAGGAGACACAGTCATCATTGATGGCAGCAGCGGAACGGTTACAGTCAGACCTGATAAAGCCACTATCTACAAGTATGAGAGGATGGTTCTCGAAGCCGAGGAAAGGCGAATAGAACTTGATAAGCTGAAAGATCTACCTGCTGTTACATCTGATGGACGTAAAGTCGAAATAGCAGCTAACATTGGAGAGCCTGGAGAGGTAGAGAATGCTCTTAATAATGGTGCTGAAGGGATTGGCCTTCTCAGAACCGAGTTCCTTTATCAAGGAAGACGTTCACTGCCAACCGAGGAGGAGCAGTTCGAAGCCTACAAGATCATAGCTGAGAATATGGGTGAGAGACCAGTCATAGTGAGGACGTTTGACATTGGTGGTGATAAGCCACCGTCTTATTTGAACCTGCCAAAGGAGATGAACCCGTTTCTTGGATGGAGAGCTATTAGGATCAGCCTCGATCGGATTGACATATTCAAAACGCAGCTGAGAGCAATATTGAGAGCAAGCAATTATGGTGACTTGAAGATAATGTTCCCGATGATATCAAGCGTTGACGAAGTTCGAAGAGCAAAACAGATTCTCGAGGAAACAAAGATTGAACTCGAGAAGGAAAAGATAATGTTCAATAATAACGTTGAAGTTGGGATCATGGTCGAGGTTCCATCCGTTGCGGTGATAGCGGACGCGTTCGCCGAGGAGGTGGACTTCTTCAGCATTGGTACAAACGACCTCACACAGTACACCTTAGCTGTCGATAGAACCAACGAGAATATCTTTCATCTATTCAATGAGTTACACCCAGCCCTACTTCATTTGATTAAGAGGGTCATAGACGCAGCTCATAAGAGAGGTATATGGGCTGGGATGTGTGGTGAGATGGCGGGAAAACCGATAGCAGCGCCAATACTACTTGGACTCGGGTTAGACGAGTTCAGCATGGCAGCGACGTCAATACCTGAAGTAAAGAAGATCATAAGATCGATCAAAATCACAGAAGCGCAAGAACTTGCAGAAGAAGCACTTAAAGCTTCGACGACAGATGACGTGTATAAATTGTCAAGACAGTTTCTGGCGAAAAATATGAAATAACATGAATAGCAGCGTAGAAGAATGCTTACAAGTTTAACGATGGAACTCTAATATTTTAGCGTGTGTTGAGTTTAAAATCGATCAATTAGATGGTAGCTGCTTCAGCCTTTTCTCGATCCGAAAGCCTTTTAGATGATTAATTCAAGTAAGTTTGAACTCTATTGAGAAGAGAAGATTGTGCTATGCTGAAAATTGATCTGCATATACATTCCATCGCAAGTGGACACGCGTTTAACACTGTTTACGAGATTGCAGAAGCTGCGAGAGATAAAGGTTTAAAGATGATAGGTATAACAGACCACGGTCCAGCGGTGCTAGGTGCACCAGTGAAGCCTTATTTCTATGTCACGAAACGTGTGCCAAAGAAGCTTTTTGGAGTAGAGGTTCTTATGGGATGCGAAGCGAACATTCTAGACATAAATGGTCTGTTGGATCTACCAAAAGAGTATCTGAGCATGCAAGCTATACTTTTTGCTGGTCTCCACAAGCACACAAGTTATACAGGGGAGACCAAGGAAGATAACACTCAGGCCATTATTGGTGCTATTAGGAGTCCTTTCGTTCACGCGATAAGTCATCCCTGCGATCCACACTATTTTCCCGTGAATGTTAAAGCCATCGTGAAAGCAGCAAGCGAGCATGATGTTGCCCTTGAGATAAACTGTGTGCGACTAAAAAGATTTCGAAGATTTAAAGAGTACATTGAACAGACCAGTTTTATGATAGAGTATGCTCAAGACCTAGGCGTGAAGCTGCTAATATCAACAGATGCCCATGTTGCCTCTGAGATTGGAGACGATTCGATAATTGACGAGTTGAATTTGAGAAAAGTGATCAAGGAGGAGTGCATACTGAATACTTCAATCCGTAAGGTTAAATACTTCCTTGAAACGAAGAAGAAAGCGATGCCAAAGTTTGAATATTACGGTGACTAGAATCGGTTCTATTAGAGCTTAATGTTGAGTCTCTTCTTAATTGACCTGTAGTAGATGTAGAGGCAGACGAAGAACGTGAACCATCTCGCAAGGACTCCCATTAAACGGGTCGCAGCATCAAATCCGAAGACGAAGAAGACCTCATAAACCGAAGCTGATATGTGGAATGCTATTAGGCTAACGATGATGAACTCCACAATCCTGAATGCGGTTTGAACATGTTTTTCTGTATCTTTCAATACTTAATACACATCTTGTAAAGTGTAGTCGTCTAGAAAGTAACCATTTATTCCTCGTATTAAAAACTTTTTCAACTTTGATATTTGGTATCCTTTTAAGATTTACAGGTATATTTGATTATTATTATAAGAGGTAGAGAGCGAGAGCGGTTAACAGTGGGACCGTGAAGTTATCGAAGGATCTTAATGGTCCCAGAGTGAGTGCTTCAACTACTGTTCCGATTATTGCAGAAAAAGTTGAATAGAATAGTATCTCACAGGGTGTGAGAATGATCATACCAAGCTTGTTTGAAAGAGAGAAGGCTACTATAGAGCCTATGAATGCGAATAGTAACATGGCTGTTGAGCCTTCATAGCTTTTGTCGCTAATCGGATGAAGGTGAACCTTAGTCAACATTTTTGGTATGAGCGAAGCTGCTCCGTCTCCCCATGTCATCACCATTACGACTGACATTGTAATTGCCCTTTGATCCCAGAAAGCGAAAACCAGTATAAGAATAGAGATAATGTAATAGAGAGGTCCATACGTATGGAGTGTTGTATCGTCTTCCTCGACCATGCTCTTTGTGATGGAGCTCTCTTTCTGGTATTTGAATGAGTATATTATAATGAATGATAAACCGATAGGAAGTAATGCGGGATACCATGGAGAGCTGAAGAGAGGCATGAGTAGAAATGCGTCACCAGCGAATATGTGTATCACTCTGCGTGTGAAGCGTGTGCTCAAGTTTAAACGTTTCATGATTTCCCTTGAGCCAAGGATCAGTAGAAGAATGTAGAGGTATATTGCTAACACAAGGGTGAGATCGAACAGGGATAAATCAATATTCAAGATGCCTTCATCGTTGACTTTTTTATCTTAAGATTCTCTTCACGAGGTTTATGAGGAACTTGGCGCCGTAGACGAGGTTGTTTTGGCTAATCCGCTCATCCACACCGTGCACAAGCTTCATGAATTCATCCAATGGCAGATCCATCTTTAAAGGTTGAAAACCGTACGCGACAGTTCCGAACTTTTCTCTGAAGAACCGGCTGTCTGTTCCACCTAAAGCCATGAAGGGAACACATTTCGCTTTCGGATCAGCTTTGATGGTAAGTTCCTTGATAACCCGGAATAATTCAGTGTCGTGCGGGGAGATAGTTCCAGTGTCCCTTTGAATTGGCTCTATCTCCAGCCCCTCAAGAGTTCCGAGGGCTTCAGTGAATTGCTCCATGAGATAATTGAAGTCCTGTCCTGGTAGAAGGCGGCAGTCTACGACAGCCTCACACTCATCCGGAATAATGTTCTCTTTGACACCAGCGTTCATCATAGTAGGGACGATGGTCATGTGCAGCATCGCCTTAACCATCTCATGAACTGTCTCATCCATCTTCTCAGCGCGCGCTAAAATCATATCTGGGTCAGCTGTGAGTGGGCCATCGTCGATTCCAGATACGAAGGCTTGTACCACATCTAGTGCCAATTGAGGAGTCGTATAGCTTCCGAGTTTATCTATCACTCCTGCCATCCTGTGTAGTGCGTTATCTCCTAGCCAAGGCCTAGACGCGTGACCCGAGGTTCCTCTTGTTCGGAGGCGTGTCCAGAAGACGCCCTTTTCGGCGACTTGAACGACGTAATGATTCTTTCCGTGAATTGGTAGTGCCTCTCCTCCTCCTTCATTTATCAACATATCAACGCGCACTTTATCTGGGTGGTTCTCCACAAGCCATTTAGCTCCCATACCTCCTCCCTTCTCCTCGTCAGCAACAGACGTGAAGAGAAGAGTGCCCTTTGGTTTGAATCCTTCCCTCTTGAGATAGATGAGGGTGAGTGCTTCGATCACCACTAGACTTTTACAGTCCAAGGCGCCTCTTCCCCAGACAAACCCGTCCTTCAACACTCCCGAGAATGGGTCGATGCTCCATCCCTTCTGATGCTTCGCAGGAACAACGTCAAGATGGGAGAGAAGCATTAAAGACTTATTGCCCTCACCTGGGTATCTTGTGATTATGCTTCCTCGGCTCTCAACGGATTCCAGTATTTCGGATTCGAAGCCCTCCTTTGAGAGATAGTCCGAGAGGAATTCAGCTGCCCTTGATTCGTTTCCAGGCGGGTTACTAGTATCGATTCTTATTAGTTCAGTCAAGAGAGAAGTAGCATCTTTAACAATCTCTTTATCGTCTAGCATTTCCCATCAAACCACAAATTAGATGAATATATAAAGCCTTTAACATAATCAAACTTAACATTTTGCCTTAAAAAATCTCTTTTAGTCAAATATTAGATTTCAAATCCCTAAATGAATCGATGTGAGAAAACCCTGAAGAAACCAATTTTCGATGTTTTAACACCCCCAGATAAAGGAGAGAGAATAATAGTTAAAGATAGCACCATAATTGTGCCAAAGAAGCCTGTGATCCCCATTATTCATGGTGATGGAATAGGTCCTGATGTAGTAAGAGCTATGAAGGGAGTGCTGGATCACGCTGTTGAAAAAGTGTATCATGGTGAAAGAGAGATTTTCTGGTTCACCATGCCCGCTGGAGAAGAAGCAATCGAAAAATATGGTGAGTGGCTTCCAGAGGAGACTTTGAAAGCGATTAAATATTACGTCGTCGCGATTAAAGGTCCCTTAACGACCCCCGTGGGAGGAGGAATAAGAAGCCTCAACGTGCAGCTACGACAGACCTTGGACTTGTATGCTTGTGTTCGACCCGTGAAGTGGGTGAAAGGTGTCCCAGCGCCAGTCAAACACCCAGAGAAGCTTGATGTAGTCATATTCAGGGAGAACACCGAAGACGTCTACGCTGGAATCGAATGGAAAGAGGAGACCGTGGAAGCAGAGAAGGTAAGAGCATTCCTGAGCGATGAGATGGGAGTAAAAGTGAGAGGAGATTCTGGGATCGGTTTGAAACCAGTCAGCGCTACTGGTTCTAAAAGACTTGTGAGAGCAGCAATCAACTATGCAATTCGAAATGGTAGAAAAAAGGTCACATTGATGCACAAGGGCAATATAATGAAGTTCACAGAGGGTGCCTTCAGAGAGTGGGGCTACGAGGTGGCAAGGGAAGAGTTCAGAGATAGAGTTGTTTCAGAGGAGGAGGTGTATTTAAGGTTTGGTGGGCGAGTTCCCAAAGGTAAGATGTTGATAAACGATCGGATCGCTGATTCGATGTTCCAGCAGGTCCTCCTCAGACCAGAAGAATACGATGTTATCGCCACTACTAATTTGAATGGTGATTACATTTCAGATGCTTGTGCAGCACAGGTAGGAGGCATAGGTATCGCGCCGGGAGCTAATATTAACTATGAGACTGGTGCTGCGTTGTTTGAGCCAACTCACGGAACCGCTCCCAAATATGCGGGGCAGGATAAAGCTAACCCAACCTCTATGATACTGTCAGGAGTACTTATGCTAGAGTATATGGGGTGGAATGAGGCAGCTGATCTTATTAAGTATGGCTTAGAGAAGACGATTAAAGCGAAGACCGTCACTTACGACTTAGAACTGCATATGGAAAGAGCAAAAATACTGAAGTGTTCAGAGTTTGGCGAAGTGGTGAAGAGTCATATTAACTAACTCCGACAAATACAGTATTTTATAGAGCCTCTGCCATCCTTTTGTCTGAAAAAAAATTTTTTTAATTTCTGACGACAAAAGAAGTCATTAGATAAGAGTGAAGCCTTTATGGACAAATAGAAACCTTCACAAGTTTTTCACTTTTATAAGAGTATCCTCACCAAGATTTTCTTCTAAGCGCCTAAACACGTTGATAGCAGAGGCAACCTAAGAGGAAAATATGGAAGCGAATCCTGCTCATCAGCAGAATGGTCTTCCCAGTTTGATTACTCTATAAGATCCCAAATCGTAGAATTCGATAATGAAAGTGGGTAATAGGTCAGTATACCACCTGTTGGATCTGGGCCTACTTTATTCTTCGTTTCTTCCACAGCTTGATACACGCTTTCATTATTCATGAGCAACTTCTCTAGGAGTAGTATAGTTGCTGCGTCCATGTGGGGCGCTGTAACTTTATCGTCCCAGCTTATTATAACAGAAGCGCCTCTGCTGATGAAAGCGTCAGCCATAGTTGTGCTGTAAAGACCGTGACACCCATCAATAATGATGACCGTGTCGTTAAAACTACCCTGCATAGTCTCTCTGACGAAACTAGGAGAGATTGCAAAATAGAATGTCTCAGTATCCCAAGGATTTGCAGGAGCAACAAGATCATTCAAGAGCAGCCAGTTATGCTTTGTAGGATCATACTCCTCAGCGGTGAAAAGGAAAACAGGATCCCCGGGAATAGGTTGACCAGTAGCATTCATGAGAATACCAGAGTGAGTTCGAAAGATGATAACGTCGTAACCTTTAGTTGCTAAGGTCTTGTAGAAATCCACGGTAACGCTTGCCTTACTAAATACGTCTACCTCAAAACCAGCGTCCTCCAATATTTCTGAGGCTCCGTCAATAAAAGTTTGATTTGGCTGGGTCACACTAAGAGGATCGAGAACCACAGCGTATAGAGGAGGTGGCTCAGGTGGATTAATAGGTGTTGGATTCAGAACATAACCTAGACCAATTACTATAAAACCAACACAAAAGATAACAATCAAAGAAAGAAGAATCTTATCTTTGAGCTTTTGTTTTTTTTGTTTATCCTTCGCCTTAACTTTTGGCAATTTTAACAATAAACCTTAAGGTTGAAAATCCAATATAAAGTAATTTTTAGTTGGTTTTAGTCATTAAATTTACTAATACTTGTCATTTACGGTTTAATTTAGAAGTGAAAAGGTTAGTGTAGATATTACATTCTGATAATTATCCTTTATCATTTATCGCTTTTTTTCTCAGGAACAAAGAAGTAAATGCGTCGTATCTTCTAGTTCTTTAAAAGATAAATCTTAGAATCTTTTTATCTTTCACATTATCTGCGATTAGGTCAGGGTTCTCTTTTTTAAGCTCTTTCTTTGAGTAAAAGCCTGTAGGTATGGCAATACATTTCATCCCTGCCTTCTTAGCTGCTTTCACACCAAAAATGGAGTCCTCAATCACTACGCACTCTTTTGGATCAACCTCTAGTTTATGAGCGGTTTTCAAGAAAACCTCGGGGTTAGGCTTCGGGTTTTTTACCGCATCCGCTGAAATTACGAAATTGAAATAATCAGTCAAGTTTCTATCTTCAAGCATTTTATCGATTACGATCTGGTTACTCATGGTTGCGAGTGCAATCTTCACTCTACCTTTCAATTCTTCTAGAAGTTTGATAGCTCCGTCAAATATGGGAGCTTCAAATGAAAGCTTAACGTGGTAGTTTAGCTTTGTGCGTATCAACGCCTCAACGTATTCCTCATCAAAGTCTACTCTGTTCTCTTTCAAAGCGTCGATTATCATCAACTTCGTGCCAATGCCAATACGTCTCGCCAAGAACTCATCACTTACATCAGCGTCTACTTCTGATAGGGCTTTATGAAATGAGGTGAGGATTACCTGTGTTGAATCGACCAAGGTTCCGTCCCAATCGAAGATGACAGCTTTAAACAGTTGCAACACCACTTGAATCTTAACAAGACTCGCCTCCCTTTTATTTAACTTCTGTCATCAAATAACACAGAGAACATCCAAAAGAGGGCTCTAGCAAAATGAAAAAGAAGTCTATCATCGCAGTGCTCGGACACCACAACTCCGGAAAGACGACTCTGATTGAAAACCTGATCACGAAATTAAGAGATGAGGGTTACCGTGTGGCGTCTGCTAAACACGTATTCATCGAAGGTTTCTCCATAGATAGAGAAAACACCGACACATATAGGCATTCCAGAGCTGGAGCTAATCCTGTCATAGGCGTCTCAGATGTTGAATCATTCATCATATTTAAAAACGGAGTATCTGATTTCTCGACTGACAAGTTGGAGTTATGGACGTCCGAAGCAGATGTCTTGATCTTGGAAGGCTTTTCCAAATTAATATCAGAATCTATTGAAGCAGGTAAAATAGTCTGTATTAAAAGCAGAGAGGAAATCGCAGAATTCAGGAGAGAGCTAAAAGGTAGAGTTCTTGCTTTCTGCAGCTTAAAAAAAATTCACAAAAATGTTCTCAGAATAAAGGATGACTCATTCCTAATTACAGAGAGAGTTTTAACGTTCATCAAAGAATCATCTCATTAATATTAACCTTACTGATAAAATTTTTAATAAAAAAGTAGAAATCCTTTTATTAATTCTCTCAGCCCATAATATTTCTTTCAAACAAGATGATTACGTTGGCGGAAATGAACTGGCACTCTCAGAATGTTAAGAACGTACTGAAGGAGCTTAGTACGACTGAGAAGGGTCTAAGTTCTGAAGAGGCACAAAACAGGTTAGAGAAATACGGTCCCAACGAGCTTGTTGAAAAAAAGAAGGTTACTGCCCTCGAGGTATTTCTTAACCAGTTCAAGGACATATTCGTCATAATGCTATTAGCTGCAACAGTGATCTCCTACTTCATTGGCGAAGCTGGAGATGCAATTATTATCGCAGCCATAATTGTACTTGTAGCTGTTGTAGGATTCGTTCAGGAATATAGAGCTGAAAGGGCTTTAGATGCCATGAAGAAACTTACAGCCCCAAAAGCCATGATACTTCGTGATGGTAAGGAAGTAGTCTTATCAGCCAGGGAAATCGTACCAGGTGATATATTATTATTGAATGAAGGTGATCGTGTAGCAGCGGATGCTCGCTTGTTTACTGTAATCGACTTAAAGACCGATGAAGCTGTTTTAACCGGAGAATCCACACCTGTAGAAAAAACTTCAGACGCTTTAAAAAAAGAAGTTGCTGTCTCAGACCGGAAGAACATGGTTTTCATGGCCACCCACACTACTTATGGCCGAGGAAGAGCTATCGTTACTGACACTGGTATGAAGACCGAGTTCGGTAAGATTGCTCAGATGGTTCAAGCAACTGAAGAAGAGGAGACTCCACTCAAGAGGAGACTGGAGAGCTTCTCTAAAAAATTCGCGATTCTAATCACGGTTATATGTGCTGTAATATTTGGGCTTGAGTTCATTCGAGGCGAAGATCTTGTGGAAGGATTCATGGCAGCAGTAGCGCTTGCAATCTCGGCCGTACCTGAAGGATTGCCAGCTATCACAACGGTCACTCTAGCTCTTGGCGCGAGGGAACTCGCGAGGAGCAACGCGGTGATAAGAAGACTTTCATCGGCAGAGACTCTAGGTTCAACCACCGTTATATGCTCAGATAAAACTGGTACTTTAACTAAAGGGGAGATGACAGTCCGAAAAATTTTTTCAAACGGAAAAACATACGATGTCTCAGGTGTGGGCTACGAGCCAAAGGGTATATTCTACAAAGACGGGAAGGAGGTAAGGGTGGAGGATGAAAACGAGCTTAAGTTCCTCCTAAAGATAGGCACACTCTGTAACAATGCTAACATAACTGAAGATGATGGCGCTTGGCGAGTTATAGGCGATCCGACAGAGGGAGCGCTTATAGTTACAGCCTTAAAAGCAGGCATGGAGAGAGACGATCTAGAGATCAATAATACGAGAATTCACGAGATCCCATTCAGCTCCGAACGTAAACGCATGATTACGATACACGACAACACTGAAGGGGAGATTAATGCTTACTTGAAGGGAGCACCTGAGATTGTCCTCGACAAATGCTCGCACATACTCCAACATGGAAAGGTTATTCACCTCAAAGATGAAGAAAGAAGGATAATTCTTGAGGTAAACGAGGAATTTGCCAATGATGCTCTTCGCGTTTTAGGAATGGCGTACAAGAGACTTCAAAAGAAGACGAAGTTCAAAGACGAAGAGATTGAGAAGAACATGATCTTCGTCGGATTACAAGGTATGATTGACCCGCCGCGTGATGAAGCAAAAGAAGCTAATGAATCTTGCGAGAAAGCTGGTATTGAAACAGTCATGATAACGGGTGACCACAAACTCACAGCGTTAGCGATAGCGAAGGAGATTGGAATATTCAAGAAGGGAAATATCGCTCTCACTGGTAATGAACTTGACTCTATCAGCGAGGAAGAGTTCAGAGAGATGGTCGAGAACGTGGCGGTTTACGCTAGAGTCTCACCTGAGCATAAACAGAGGATAGTGAGAGCCCTGAAGGAGAAAGGGCACATAGTAGCAATGACCGGTGACGGAGTGAATGATGCACCAGCAGTCAAGAATGCTGATATAGGAGTTTCGATGGGCATCTCTGGAACCGATGTTACCCGCGAAGCATCCGACATGGTTCTTGCAGACGACAACTTCGCAACTATAGTGGGTGCAGTAAGGAAGGGACGACAAATCTACGATAACATCAGAGAGTACATCAGATTCCTCCTAGCTTGTAACTTCGATGAAGTCTTTGTTCTAGGGTTATTTGCTATCCTGAACTTTCCACTCCCAATGCTACCAGCAATGCTGCTTTGGATCAACCTCGTAACCGATGGAGGACCAGCTATCGCCCTCAGTATGGATAAACCAGAGGAGGATCTAATGGAGAGACCCCCACGAAATCCCAAAGAAGGAATATTATCAGGCATGATCCCTTTCATTATTGCTTCTTTCACTGCGCAGTCGTTTGGAACCATAATGATCTTTTTACTAGAGTATTTCGTTATCTGTGGAGGCGCCCCCGAAACTCTCGCAAAAGCACAAACAATGGCATTCATGCAAGCAGCATTCTTCGAGTTGTTTGTAATCTGGAACTGCCGGTCAGAGACACATAGCATCTGGAGATCGAAGTTCTGGAATAACCCCTATTTACTTATAGCGGTAGCTGCATCAGCACTTCTCACAGCATCCCTCTGTTACATACCTATATTTCAGTCTCTATTCCACACTGTAGCTTTAGATTTGAATGATTGGATGCTGGTTCTGGGAACTGCAAGTTTAGGCCTATTCATACTGCCTGAAGTCTTCATGAGAAAGGGAAGAAAACAGATAAAAAGCTATAACACTATGAACCCGTACTGAACTCCTAGTATCAGTATAAACGCGAATAGGATTATTCCCAAACCAAAGATTAAACCGACAATGATTGGTAAAGGATCACTAGTAACCTTTCTAGGAGGTTTCACCTCTTCTACTTCTTCTTCACTCTTCTCTTTCTTCTTGCTCAACCCTTTCTCTACCTTCAAGATTAAAAGTGTTCTATGTTTATTAAAATGTTTTTCATAGACCTGAATGCAACTTATTAAAGGATGGAGTAAATGAATAGTAGCATTTCAGTTTCATTAATATCTGTTTTTGCAGCTCTTACTATAGTCTGTGATGTTATTATCTTTCCTCAACTCTCATCAGGTGTATGGTATGGGCTAGTCTTCTTGATAGAACCCCTCTCTGGCATCGTTTTGGAACCCAAAGAAGCTTTTCTATCGACTCTAATAGGTGTCTTGGTTGGACACACTCTGATTCCAAGAGGAATGGAAGAGTTTCTATTCACCCTTGGAGCACCTTTAGGCGCAGCAGTATCCAGCTTATTCTTTAGAGGCTACCAGAAGAGCGTTCTTTTTTTATTCACAGGTTTACTTGGAATATACGTCGTCAATCCTATCTCATGGATATTACCGATATGGGGTATGTGGGATATTTACGTGGCATACATTGTTACCCTGTTGATGACGATTCTGCCACAAAATGAAACTGCTGCAAAATTGAAAAGTAGTAATATTTTGTTTGGACTATCTGCTCTTATCGGTTTAGAAACTGACATATTATTCAGAATTTTTATCTTTATTCCGTGTCAGGCTTATCGTTACATTTACGGTTTTCCAATAGAGGTTTTACAGGCAATCTGGGTCTCAGGTGCATTAATCACACCCTTAAAGGTGGCTGCAGCAACATTACTGTCAATTATTCTGGGACCGCGAATATTGAAAGCCTTTAAACCGATGCAAGTGTAAATGAAGTAGTGGTTAGAGTCTCAGTTCTTCGCCCTCGGATAAGACCTCAACCTTGATGTCAGATTGGGTCTTTACTTCCTTTTTGAAAAGCTCCACATCTGCGTCTCTGCAGTGCATCGGAATCACCTTTTTTGGATGTATAGCTAAGGTGGCTTCCACAGCGTCTTCAACATCCATGGTGTAGGTTCCACCGATAGGTACCAATGCTAAATCGACCCCTGTGAGCTTCTTCATCGCAGGTAGGAAATCGGTGTCAGCACCATGATAGATGGTCTTCCCCTCAGATTTGATTAGAAAACCTATTTGGGTTCCCTCCGGGTGAAAGGCTAGACCTGGTTCACGGAAGCGTTTAACATTATAGGCTTCCACACCAACTATCTCAATATCTCCGATCGTTGTTGCTTCGCCCGGAGATAGCGTTGTGATTTTCCCAGTCATTTGTTTTGCACATTCTTTGCTTGTGATGATAACACTCTCTGGTTGAAGAATTAGAGAGATTTTATCTTGATCGCAGTGGTCATGATGCCCGTGAGATATCAGTATGACATCGGCTTTGTCATCGTATTCTCCAGCGTAGGGATCAATGTAGATGGTCTTTCCTTGCGTTTTCACTTTGAAGCTTGCGTGGCCAAGCCACTTGATTATCAACCTTTTTTATCCCACTATAGGTATTATTAAATGGGAATATTAATTCTGATTTTATCCTAGAGGTCCCAGTCCTAATTCTTCAGCGATTTCATCTACTCGATTCTGTATGTAGCTAATGTCATCTTCTTTGAGGTGTCTAAATCGACCCTGAAGTTTCAGGTAGTCTTTGACAGGCTTTCTTTTTGCCACTTTCTTTGTTAACACGGTTTTGCCATTAACTATTTCGTAGAGTGGCCAAAATCCTGTCAATGTCGCTATTTTCGCTATCTCGATTGTCTTCGCGGAGTCGAATCTCCACCCTGTTGGACAAGGTGACAAACAATGGATATAGGTTGGACCCTCTACGTCGAGGGCTTTGCGTACTTTATTCATGAGATCAATAGGATAAGCCACTGACGCTGTGGCAACGTATGGAATGTGATGTGCAGCTGCAATAGCAGGAAGATCTTTCTTCCACGTAACATTACCGATGCTCACTTTTCCCCTTGGACTGGTCGTTGTTGAAGCTCCGTATGGGGTTGAACCGCTTCTTTGGATGCCAGTATTCATGTAAGCTTCGTTATCGAGGCAGACGTAGAGAAAGTCGTGACCACGTTCTAACGCGCCTGATAATGCTTGTAGACCAATGTCCGCTGTGCCTCCATCGCCAGCTAATGCTATAACATCAATGTGTTCCTTCTCAATTTTCTTCTTTCGCATCAAAGCCTTATAGGCTGCCTCTATGCCACTGGCTACTGATGCAGCGTTCTCGAAGGCTACGTGTATCCACGGCAGACGCCAAGCTGTCTGTGGATATGGTGAGGATACGACTTCGAGGCATCCTGTGACAGAGATGTAGACACTGTTCTTTCCTGCTGCTTTCATTATGAGCCGCATCGCAATAGGGTGGCCACAGCCAGAACAGGCTCGGTGACCGTGAGCGAAGTACTCTTCCTGAGGAAGATTTTTTATAGATTTGAAAGCTTGTTCAGTCATCTTGATCACTCCCTCAACCCTATGTATTCGATTATCTTTTCCATCTTACCAGTCTCCACGACTCTCAGAGCTGTGTCAGCCATCTCCAAGAAGTTGTCTACGGTAATATCACGACCTCCAAGACCGACAATAAAGTTCATAATCTGAGGCTTCTTCTCACGATTATAGAAGGCTGACCGGACTTCGCCAAAGACGACGCCACCGAATGCTCCTGGCTCCAAGTTACGATCTACCACAGCTAGAACCTTAATGTTCTTGATGACATCATAGATTTCCGAATATGGTTCTGGTCTGAAGACTCGGAGTTTTAATAATCCTACCTTCTTCCCTTCTTCTCTGAGCTTGTCTATGGCTACCCTGGCTGTGCCTGTCATAGATCCAATGGTCATCAACACCACATCCGCATCATCGATCTTATAGCTTTCGAAGAAGCTGTATCTGCGCCCAAAGAGTTCCTCGTATTCTTTGTCTACTTTCGCGATGACCTTCTTGGCCTTCTCCAAGGCATCGACCTGCTGTCTACGGAGTTCAAAGTAGTAGTCAGGCATCCCTAAGAGGCCAATCGATATTGGTTTATTGGGATGTAGGACGTTAACTGGCTTGTACACGGAATCTAAAAATTGACCGACCTCTTTCTTCTCTAGTATCATGATCGGTTCTATGAGGTGGCTGAGAATGAAGCCATCCAAGCAGATCATTACAGGTGTGAGAACATCGGAGTCTTCAGCGATCTTGAAAGCCTGTAAGGTTGTGTCGAAGGCTTCTTGACCGGTTTCCACGTAGAATTGAATCCACCCCGTATCTCTCTCACCCATCGAGTCTTGGTGATCACACCATATATTGATTGGAGCTGACATAGCCCTATTGACGACTGGCATGACTATCGGCAGCCTACATGCAGAAGCAATGTAGAGAATCTCGTGCATCAAAGCTAACCCCTGAGAATTAGTTGAAGTTAGAACTCTGGCACCTGCTGCTGAGGCACCCACACAAGCACTCATAGCGGAGTGCTCACTTTCTACATTGATATACTCCGCGTCCATCTCGCCATCGGCAATGAAATTTGCCAGTGTCTCAACGATATGGGTCTGTGGCGTAATTGGATAAGCTGCAACGACATCTACATCAGCGAGCTTCGCTGCTTCAGCGACCGCTGCGCTGATCTCTATCGCTCTTCTCTTAGCCATTCAGTCTTCCTCCACCATCTCAATGCATTTAACAGGACACTCATTAGCGCAGATCCCACACCCCTTGCAGTAGTCTAGATCGACATCATATTCTCCTTCTTCTGTTACCACAATAGCATTATCAGGACAGTAGACCCAGCAGAAGTTACATTTAATGCATTTCTCTTGATCGATGACTGGTCTAAACGTGCGCCAGTCTCCTGTCTTATACTGCTCAATATTTCCTGGTTCAGTTATCACGATTCCTAAAGGTAATTCTTTCCAACCTTTCTTTTCCGCCAATACATTCTCACCTAACTTGTAACTTTTACCTCTTTAGACGCACGTCTAGCTGCTTGCGCGTTCTTCTCTCCAATCGAACCCGGAAAGCGCTCCTTTATTGCTTCTACCACCGAGTCAATTCCAATAATACCGGTCACCTTTGCAAAGGCGCCTAGGATAGAGGTGTTTGTGATTGCTACTCCTAACTCTTCCAATGCGATCTTGGTTGCGTCGACAGTCGCAAGTTTATCAGAAGTAACAAGTTTACTTGCTTCCTGAGGAGAATTCTTCGTATTAAGAATCACCGTGCCTTCGTCCTTCAACCCTTCGGTCACATCAATCACGTCGATTAAAGTGAAATCGAGCACAATAACGATGTCGGGAGAGTAGACCTGTTCTCTGAGATTGATCTCTTCATCACTGATCCTTACGAAGGCTTTCACTGGAGCACCTCTTCGTTCCGCTCCGAAGCTTGGGAACGCCTGTGCATATTTACCTTCATTGATAGCTGAAACCGCTATCAACTCTGCGGCTGTAACACTTCCTTGACCACCTCTGCCATGAAACCGAATCTCTTTAAGAAATGGCATACGAATTGTTTCCCTTCTTAGAATGTAGTTCATTTTTCTGTGAATATGACTTAAAACTTTTCGTATGAAAATCGAAAAGTACTCTACTCGAATGCTTTCAATCAGTTATAACCCTTGTTATATTTAAAAATAGACCGGTTCCCAAAGATGTATAAAGCTTAAAAACCGAGTCTAAACCTTCATTTATATATAAATTAAAGCCTCAAAAAAAACTAAAAATAAGTCTAATTCTAAACTTGTATTAAACGCCCCATTATCGAGAAGAGAAGAGATGAACAAAAAAATTTTCATTATTCTATTAATGTTACTGTTCTTAACCACTCTCAATCAAAGTTTGAAGTTTACATTCGTCAAAGCCAGCCCAGACACAATTTATGTTCCAGATGATTATGCTACGATTCAAGGCGCCATAGATGCAGCAAATAATGGGGATGTTATTATTGTCCGTGACGGTTCTTACTCCGAAAATTTAGTTGTCAACGGGATAACAGATTTAACTTTAAGATCAGAGAATGGTGCTGGCTCCACTACAATATCAGGAACGTCAGGGGTGGTCATAAATATCCAAAGCAACTCTGACGACTTTACTCTTGGAGGAGTAGGAGTTGGATTCACAGTTGAAGGAGGAGCAGGATCAACCTTCCTCTTCCAAATTACAAGTGGCGAGGACGGAGTTACAGTGACAGGTAACTCTTTTGATTCGACCGGTAATCCTAGTCAGTGCTTAAGCATCGGATCAGCAGGAACCTCCGATCTTCTGATAAACAAGAACACCTTCAAGATTGACAGTGGTGACGTGGGAGTGGACTGCTGGGGAGATGTCTCCTCGATGACTATTTCAGAGAACACTTTCACCGGCCCCGCGACGGGGAACGCGGGTTCAGTGACCTTCACATCGGGCATCTCCGTAAGCCATGTAACTATAAGCTACAATGAAATAACGAGTGCTACCTCCCAAATTCAAATACACGCTGGAGAAACCCATGAACATATCACTTATTACAGAAATACTTTCAGCGAAACCGCTGGTGCGATTCTTGTTCAAGAACCCAGCGATGCAGACGGTGCGGATCTTAATAATCTTGTCATAAGCGAGAACGACTTTGAATCCAGCACTCTTGACACTTATGCCTTCATGATTTTCAGCAATGTCGAAGCAGTAGATCTCGATTACTCAACAATCTCATTTACTTATAACAATATTCTCATCAATCCCTCGGGAAATACTTACGAAACCGTATCTAACGATGCAACCGGCGTGGTACCGGATTTAAACGCTGAGAATAATTGGTGGAACGATGCGAGTGGCCCAGTGGTGGGTGATGACGTTAGCAACGACGTAGATTATACGCCTTGGTTAACATCCCCCGCGTCTGAATGTAGCGTCTTATTTATTGCGTGGGACCCATCTTATGATGTAATTCCTGATTATGGTTGTAAATGGCACATAACCTTCCCCAACTCCACGCATAGAGTCTTTGAAGGAAACCAGATTACCTTAGAAAACCTCAAAACTGGCACTTACGACTTAAGCGTTAGTTGGCTGGATCATTTTGTGATACGCAATGTAATATGGACTAACCCATGTACACACAGTCCTGAATTAGCTGAGGTTTTCACGCAAGTAACTAGAGTGGAATTCGCTGCAAATGATGCAGAAGGTGAACCACTCCCAAACGACCCCTGCTACTGGTATATTCAATTCCCAAATGGAACCGTCAAAGGGTATAATCTCAGCTCCTTCTTCTTCACCCTAGGAAATGGTACTTATCACTTAGGAATAAAGTGGCAAGGCACCTATGTTATGAGTAATCGCACTTGGAACAAGACAACGCAAACATCCTACATCAAAAACTGTTCTGAAATCGTAGATAGAACTTTTACAGCGGTGGATAACCAAGATAATCAACTTTGGTCAGATGTTACCAAGATAAGAGTTGGATTACCGAATGGGACAGCTTACACACCAACTGCCAATTCGAGTAGTTTAACCCTGGAAAGAGTAACCAATGGAACTTATAATCTTCAGGCGATGTTCGAAGGCTCAAAGGTGTATGGTTATAATTCGTTCTATCTAGGTGGCATACCAGAACATATCGATTTTGATTTACCCTGTGAAGTATACAGTTTCTCACCGGTGTTAAAAGACCGTGATGACAACCCCTATTCCGGTGCAGAGATCAGACTCTCGGTTCCCAACTCCACGCTCGCTTCTCTAACCACCGACTCCAACGGAAGAGTGGACATTCCTCAAATCCAGAATGGAACGTACTCTATTCCAGAAGTCCTTTACAATGGTTATAAAGTGAATCAGACTGGATCATTCTTTATCGGTGAGGATTTGGATGATTGGCTAGTTCAATTCAATGGTTTGACTGTCAACAAAACAGTCTATCCAATCTTTGTACATCTAAACTCCTCCTTTAACATAAAAGCTCAACTCGTATACAGTTACACAGGTGCCATTGTTCCCTCCGGTAGCAGAGTTGGCTTGCTTAATAGTGTTTCGATGAATGAGACAACAGATAGTTTAGGATGGGCTACCTTCACACTGGAAGAATGGCAACCCGTAGACCCATACATTTTGTACGGAATTAACGAAAAAGGTTATGGGTTAACATATCCCACGGAGAATAAGACCGCTGATGTGACATGGCTTGGAGATTTCAACCTTCAAACCATAGATGCTGAAGGATCTCCTCTCAACAATGCTAGCGTGTTGATATATAACGGAACCGCCTACTGGAAGACCATGAACACAGACTCATCAGGGTTCATCCATATACAGGATGCAGTCTGCCAACCGTATATGGCTAGAGTTGAATGGCAAGGTGTTGAAGTAGGCGAAGTTTCCTTCGATCTCAACCGTGCTATAATTGACAAAACGGTCGCATGTTCAGTCTTTAATGGATACATAGGTGTTTTCAACCTCACCAACTACCCACTTGAGAATCTACCCGTGAACATCTTATGGCCAGATGAAAACCTGTACGGAACATATCAAACCAACGCCTCAGGATTCACCCCGCAAATCACCCAGATACCCCAAGGCAATTACATAGTAGAGATCAAATTCAGTAACTCAAACTATAAGACCACGATTGAAGTTGACAGAAGATTTGAACATAGATATAAGATCGCTGCCCTGTCTATTCCAGATGTGCCAGACGTTGACGCCTTGATCTATAGTACAGATAGCACTGTGACCAGCATTAGATTCCTCCCCTTGTTCAACGAGATCCACGTCAGAATATCTGGAGTCACAGGTTCGAGCGGATACTTTAATCTATATGTGTTAAAGACCCTCCTAAACCATTATGGATTGACAGTGGAAAATGTCCATGTCTTCTTTGATAATAAGATCAAAGCATACACAGCCACAGCATTCAACGATGGTTATTTAATCGCCTTCACCTACACCCACAGTGAACATGAAGTGGAAATCATCTTCTCAGACATCACCTTGACAGCCATCGTCAGAGATGCGAACTCAGATGGCTTAGAAAACGCATACATCAAAATCTACAGAGAAGGATGTAAGATAAAGTCGGGGTATGCGAATGAAGATGGTCAATTAACCTTCACAAACCTACCAACGGGAAACTACACACTAGACGTTTATCAGAGGGGGGTGCTCGTAGAACCGATCGACGAGTCAAACGAGTTCACGATGACAAGTGACAAAACATATACTGCAAGATACCACGTCTATGATTTGAATATTCAGGTTATCGATATTTTGTCAACCGCGTTACCAGGCAGTGCTGTTGAAGCCTTCCTATCCAACGGAAGCACAATGGTATCAGCAACAGCAGATGGCTCAGGAACAACGATGATGCACCAAATGCCTCGCAGCGACTATACCGTTAAAGCGACCTACTTTGGCTTCTCAAACTATACAAGTGCGAGTCTGATAGATAACCTCAATATTCAGGTCAAAATCCCAATATTGAACATGCTGACACTAACACTTCTCATCTTCACCTTTGGCGGAGGCATATGGCTCTTATACACTTATTACTCCAGGCAAAAAGAGATCCCCAAACCAACAGGAAGGGGAAGAAGAAAAAAAGAAAGTTAAAGCTATCCACCCATTTGACAGGTCACAATCCTTTTCCTATTTCAAACTTTACTCATATACTAATACTCTACAATACATTCACTGTTTACCCAGTAACAGAAAGCGTTTTATCTAATGCATGATAGGTCTGGAAGCTGCCAATGTGTCGTATTCTGTCTAAGAAGGAACTGATGAAAAAAATTACAGATGAAGTCTTAAATTGCAATAAATGCGAATTGTGGCTATACCGAAAAAACCCAGTAACCGGTCAAGGATCCCTCAATGCGCCAATAGTGTTTATCGGTGAAGCCCCAGGGCGTAATGAAGACATTAATGGACTACCGTTCGTTGGTTCAGCAGGAAGAATATTAGATGAATTGCTGAAGGAAAATGGAATCTCTAGAAAAGAGGTTTACATCACCAACATTGTAAAATGCAGACCGCCCAGAAATCGCGCCCCCAAAACTAGCGAAGTTAAATCTTGCTCACACTTTCTAGAAAGACAGCTGCGAATAATTCAACCCAAAATAGTCGTGACGCTAGGAAGACACTCAACCGCGCACATTCTATCTGAAGCTGGGGTTGAAGACGACAACATTTCAAGCGTCCACGGAAGAAAATTCACTACGGAATTATTTGGTATGAAGTTTACTCTAATACCAGTATTTCACCCCGCAGCAGCGTTGTATAATCCAAAATATAAGACAGCACTTGAAAAAGACTTTCAAATAATAAAGAACGAAATTGAGAAACTATGAAAAAACTCTTTTAATCTATTTTTATGAAACTAGTTCAGTATTAAGAAGTGGTGGAATAGTAAATGGAAGACACGTTCAATAAGCGATTTGCTAGACAGGTGGTGAATATTGCACTGCGTATCACAGAAGGTGAGAACGTCTACATATCTACCCTGCGAGACGCTTTGGATTTAGCTGAAGCCATCGCCTTAGAATGCACCTATATTGGAGCTAAGCCACTGATCACAACCGTCTCAGATGAATATTTGACAAGAGCATTAGTGGAACCAAAAGAGGTATATGTGGAGTCTACTCCAAAACACCAGCTGGAAGCGGTTGGCGCTTCAGACGTCTACATTGGTATAGGTAAACCCGCGTTGTCAGCAGTTCCCATGTCCAGAATTGGAGCTTGGAGAAGAAGCAGAAAACCGATAGGTGACAGAATGGATGAGAAGGGAACTCGTTGGGTGGCGATAGCTTACCCTACAGAGAACCGTGCCAAAGAAGTTGGCATTCCATTTATGAAATTAAAAAGCGCAATCCTGTCAGCTTTAGATATTGACTATTCAAAGCTTGGAGAGAAAGGTCATCAGCTCACAGAACTGCTTACTGATTCAGATGAGGTGCATTTAACTTCTCCACATGGAACAGATCTAGTCTTTTCCGCAAAAGACAGAAAGTGGATTGTTGATGACGGAGTGATCAGCGAGGAAGACGTAGAGATGGGTGACGTTGGCTTAAATCTGCCATGCGGAGAGGTATTTGTCTGCCCAAGAGAGGACAGCGCTAACGGAACAGCCTTCTTTGACGTGCCATCAAACTATTATGGTCACAGAGTAAATCAGCTTCGATTAGAATTCAAGCAAGGAAGAGTGATAGAATACGACGCGGAAGAAGGAAGAGACGACTTTGAGAATGTTCTCAATTCAGCGACAGGCGATAAAGACAGGATAGGTGAGTTCGCTATCGGTCTCAACCCAAGAGCAAGTTTCGTTGCGGATATACTGGTGGATGAGAAGGTTTTGGGCAGTGTTCACATTGCACTTGGGAACAATAAGGGTCCAGCGTATGGCGGACAGAATGACAGCAGCATACACTGGGATTTCGTAATGACGAAACCGACTGTCGTAGTTGATGGAGAAATTTTGATAGAGGATGGGCAGATTAAAATATAGAAGGATTCGCACAGAAGCAAAAAACTAGTAGAACTCATATTTTTCATAATTAATAGTTCGATCAGATGAAGCGAATAGAGGATTTAAAGTGCGTGCGAAAAAGCAAGGTGTAAAGATAGGGTTAGAGGTTCACTGCCAACTCACAAATCTAGAGACGAAGCTCTTCTGCGGGTGCCCATCAGACTACAGAGGTGCTGGACCTAACAGCCACGTATGTCCAGTGTGCTTTGGGCTTCCAGGGGCGCTACCTGTTTTAAATGCTGAAGCTGTGAAGGACGCGGTGATGGTAGCTCTCGCTTTAAGCTCCAAGATACCCAGAAAAACCATCTTCTTCAGAAAGAACTATTACTACCCAGATATGTCAAAGAATTTTCAGATATCCCAGTACGATAAGGCTGGGGGCATTCCCATCGCTATTGGAGGCTCTCTTAAAATTGGCATTGATCATAAACAAAAGAGGATCGGAATCACGCGGATGCAGTTAGAAGAGGATCCCGCTAAACTCGTTCACCTTGGCACCATCAAGACGTCACCCTACACATTAGTGGATTACAACCGCTCAGGCATCGCACTCCTAGAGATTGTGACTGAGCCAGATCTCAAATCACCAGCGGAATCCAGGGTTTTTCTGAAGAAGCTGCGGTCGATTCTCGAACACCTCGGAGTCTCTAATGGCGAGTTGGAAGGCGCCATGAGGTGTGACGCAAACATATCGCTTCGAGGAGGAGGAAGAGTCGAGATTAAGAACATCTCATCGTTCAAGGAGGTTGAGAGAGCTTTGAGGTTTGAGATTATGCGCCAGACCTCAAAGACTGAAAGAGGGGGAAAGGTTGAGACGGAGACCAGGCACTGGGATGAAGCCAGGAGAGTGACCATGTCGTTGAGAACCAAAGAGACAGAAGAGGAGTACCGCTACTTCCCTGAGCCCGATCTTGTTCCAGTAACTATCTCACAGGACTACATTGAACGATGTAAGAGCGCACTACCCGAGTTACCTGATGTTCGAGCTAAAAGATTCGTTGAAGAGTACAAACTGCCAATCTACGACGCGGGGGTGTTAACCAGCGAGAAGGCATTAGCTGACTTCTTTGAGAACTGCGTAAGAATCTATCATGACCCTAAGAAGATAAGCAACTGGATCATGGGAGACCTTCTGAGAAGACTGCATGAAGAAGATGTGGAGGTTCAAGAATCAAAAATTACACCAGAAAACCTCGTTAAAATGCTAAAGCTAGAAGACGAAGGAATAATCAGCGGGAAGATCGCAAAGAAAGTTTTACTATTAATGGTTAAGACAGGAGATACCCCAGCAAGAATTGTAGAGAAGGAGGGATTACAGCGAATATTTTCAGAGGAGATTCTTGAAGAGAAAGTGGAAAAGGTCTTCGAACTCAACCCTAAAGCAGTGAAAGACGCGATACGAGATGAGAAGGCAGCACACTTCCTCGTCGGAGAATTGATGAAACTCACTAACGGAAAGGCCGACCCACAGCTCGCAAATAAGATAGTGAAAAGAAAACTGAGAAAAACCTCAAAAAAGAACACATAAAACATCTCACTGTGATTCGATTCTGAAGTTAACTTCACTACTCTGGTGATGCCACCCGATTTTCCACCACCCTATTAACCACTCTTTTTTTGTTAGTAGGCTACCATACTTTAGGAATTAGTTTCCACCGTACACTTTTTACGTATTCCCTGTAAGCATTATCATACTGTTTGATGAGATATTTCTCTTCCTCTTCTATGCCTTTAGCTATTAGAAACACAAACAAAAATGAAAACAAAAGAGCCACAATAGATCTAAAGAATATCGACAAACCAAACATAAGCAAAATACTTCCAAGATAATGAGGATGCTGCACATATTGGAATACCCCATAAGTTATCAGCTGCCCCTGGTACTCTTTGCCCCATAGGATCAACCACTTAACCACGACGAGTAGACCAGTAAAGGATATAATTCCCCCTATCACCCACGACACAATCTCTGAGAATGGAAGCTGAAGCAAACCAAAGAAGTGCGAAAGTATACACCCAACCATTACAGGTAGCATCAAAAAACTACTCAAAAAGGCTGTTCTGGGCTCTTTTTCTTTTAATGGTAGCCTTCTCTTCACCTCTTTTCTAACCTCTTTTTCTTTCTTCTTCTCCTCCGATTTACTCACTTATTCACCTCTATTAACAACAACTCATTACAAAACAAAGTTTTACTCTGGAATATCTAAATATTGCTAACCAGCCAACCATGTATATCACAATTGCAACGTGAGAGATATGAAACCTCCTACTGCTGGAGATATCCCCCCCAAACCCCAATTTTTTCAAGCTTTTTGATTTTTTTATCGACTCGGAGTAAAGAGGTTATTTTTATATACCCAGTTGGAGAATTATCTTTTGGTTGTTATCTTGAAAAGAGTAAATGCTTTAACCCTCAAGTCCGGTCCAACTGAAAGTGGAGAAGTACCAGCGCCCTCCCCTGTCGGTGGAGACGTGTTACTGTCAGATAAATTATCAATCCTGTTATCGAATTTCTGGCCAGTCGTAGCATTGCTAATGATTTTCTTAGGTTACCTACTGTACAGTCGAAAGCACAAGATCATTCAATGGCTTTGGCGATTCAGATAAGATTATCAATTTTTCCCTCTTTTTTTAGTACTGTCGTCTGTCTAGTCAGTCCTGTTAAATAGCATGGACGACACATCCAGTGGAGACATCACCCGAATACTTACCCCCACAAAACCCCCATTTTTTAATTACATTTATTACAAATCATTTCAATGAACATATCAGATTCTTCTTTATCTAGTGGAACTTCAACTTTTTTATTATTAATATATACTCCTTGTAGCTTTCCATTTCGACAGACTTTTTCATAGACTATAATTCCAGATATCTTTTGAAAGACTTCTGTTTGCTCTTCACGCGTTCTAAAGTGGGTAGAATATACGACTTGAGTTTTCTTGCTTATTTTGTCAAGGAGTAGTTGGGGATCTACAAAAACTTCAACAATGTCATCGATTTTAACAAGATAATCTTCTATTTTTATTACTAGAAGATTTTTTTCTTTCTCTGGAAGCTGCTCAGATTCTTCCAATATTTTTCCTCTTAACCGATCAAGCAAATTATCTTTAGGAATATCAATCATATTTACATGTGGACCTTGAGAAAATGGTGTTTCCTTCTTAATGTCGGAAACAACGTCCTTAACTGAATAAACTTCAATGTATATTTTATTTGGATTTATTAAAAAATCAGCTTTTTTACTGTCAATTTTTGGATCTGATTGAATTTTCGCTTTACTAAAAATTTTGGATAATAAATGATTTATCTCCTTTTCAGATTCCTCTTTACAAGAGGAATTACCCAATATTTATTCCCTCTCTTTTTTCTATTTTTTAGGTAAAACAAAAGTATTAAAAATATTATATTCCAGTCCCTTATTACCTATCAATTTAGAGTAAGATGAGGAAAATAGAATAAATATCTAATGAAATATTTTGATCTTATTTAGCAAGAGTTATTGATTGTGATGGAAGTATAGGTATCCATAAAAAACTTAATCCATTATCTACAGATGGTTTTCAATGGTTATTCTATTTGAACATAACAAACACCCGAAGAGAGCTTTTTGCTCATATTATCGCTAATCTTCCAGACATTAACTATTCTCAACATAAAACAATGTTACGTTTTGGAAAAAAGGCGGCTAAACAGATTCTCCCAAATATTATTCCATTTTTAATTGTTAAAAAAGAGCTCGCTAAGCTACAATTAGAAGCAATAAATTTATTGCCACACAGGGGCGCACGTACGAAAATTATAAAGAAAGAACTGTTACGACTTGAAAATATATATCAAAAAATGCGAGTACTAAATAGAAAAAGTAAAACAAGTAAACTTTATAGAAGCCCTAAAGATGAACGAGAACTGAGAATAACATAATAATTTTCTTACTAAAAGATAGTAATCCCTAAAATTTTATCAATATTTTTCTATACTTCACAGTGACTTATAATGTGAACTCTCATATATATTTCGTGAAAAGAAGCAAAATTTGAGCTTTTATTTGAAATATTATTAAGGTAGACTAACGAAATTTCCAAGCTATTTTGGTAATCTAGTTGCCTTGTGAAAAAAGCCTCCGAAGGTAACACCCTTTATGGTTTGAATCTTCAAAAGGTAATTATTGAAAAACATTAAATAATAAATTTTTAAAAATTCACAAACAAGTTCCAGAAGAGGATGTTATTAATTAATGTACGTGTTAAATAGCGATGTAGTCCTGAGGGCGGAACCACAATATTATGGAACTTACGCAGCTTTTGACTCTAAAGCAGTGATAACGGAGTTTCTGTCGGAAGAAGAATTTGAAATTTTGAAGATGGTTTCAAAGAAGACTATTGATAAGAGTAAAATTATAAGAAACACAAAATTGAATGAAAAGGATCTAAACGCATTTTTGAAAAAAATGCAGGATTTACGTTTTCTAGATAAAGTTGATGAAAAAATAGAAATTGAACGCCCTGACCCAATTAAGATCGACCCTGAAGATTTCAAACCGTTTCCAGTTCCTTTTCTTTCCGCACCCACAACGCTGGATTTGTTCATTACTAGCAGGTGTAATCTTAACTGTGTTCATTGTTTTTCAGATATGGAAGACAACGCACTTCATGATTTATCACACAGTGAACTTGAATCCATTTTTGATCAATTGGAGAGTATGAGAGTCTTTGAAGTGCGAATAAATGGTGGAGAACCATTTCTACATCCAGAAATAGATAAGATTCTTGTTTCATTGGAAAAGAGGAGATTTCGAAGAGTAATATTGACGAATGGAACTATGCTCGACGAAAAAAAAGTAAGACTCTTGAAGAGAACCAACACTATACCAACAATCTCTATGAACGATTCAAATCCTGAAGGACACGACGCATTCACAGGGGTTGAAGGCTCATTTGACAAAACGATCAAAACACTTAGACTACTCCAAAAGAACCAGATGCAGTATGGCATAAACACATGTCTACACAACAAAAACATAGAGAGATATGAAGAAATAATCAAACTGGCAATCAAATACGACGCGTTTCGGATAGCGTTTTTAGATTTAAAATTAACAGGCAGAATGAAGCACCATAAAGAATGGATCCCCACATATGAAGAGTACGAAAAACAGATTCCAAGACTGGCCATAGCCAGATTAAAGTATAAAAGAAAAATAGATGTCTCTTTAGATGTTTTTCGTTATTGCAGACCCTTAGAGGAGTCGATACAAGAAGCAAATAATGGATTCATCTCATGTTCCGCGGGAAAGGCTAGACTATCTATAGATAGTAAAGGGGATGTCTATCCCTGTAATTTAGTAATTTCAGATCCTGAATGGAACATGGGGAATGCAACAAGAAAAAAGTTAAAAGACATCTGGTTCTCCAAGAAGTGGATGCCATTCAGAGGCGGAGTGCGGATAGAAGATCTGAAGAAATGTAGAAATTGTAAAGACAGGAAAGATTGTATCGACTTCTACTGCAGACTCTTACCTTACCTGCATACTAAGGATTTTTTCGGTCCCCACCCACGATGTGCTTAAGGGAAGAATACTCGTTTAATATTTGAATTTACTGAAGAACTGAATGATTTTATGCTTTCTACTGTAACCAAGGTAACACAAGAAAAGGAGCAACACCGCTACAACTGGCCAATAATTTGATAACAATATTGATAACTTGTCAGCGTAGCACACTTCACCACCAACAGGAGTGGGTTCCTGTCCTATTCCTATTGTTGGACCAGACCTGATTTTTAGGGTTCCCGCACTGTTTTTCTTCAACCTTATTCAGGTGATAAATGTCATGATGAAATATTTAACACTATCCACACTTGGGAAGATCCTTATAACAACAAACTTGGGATAAATGTGTCAGCTTACTAGCCCATCATCGCCCTCATGCTGCTATTTCTCAGTTACATTATTTATAGTAGAAAGCACAAGATCATCCAATGGCTTTGACGACTCAGATAGAATCATTATATTTTTCTCCCTCTTTATTACTCAATCCACTAAAATTGGGATGTTGTCCGGTATGGACGACCACTCAAGTTGAGATGACTCCTATAGACCCCTTTTTTAGCTACTTTTTTGAATGTATAGCTGAAAAAATATACAAAGAATCCATAGTCGAAGAAATGGTGTTATTTTTTTCTTCTTCGAATCTTACTCTTCTTTCTTTTTCTTCTTTTTCTTCATTTTTTTCTTAATTGCGCCAGCAACGCCACCAGCAAATGCCATTGTTATTTATCACCTCTCTTGATAATCATCTTCATGTTCTAGTTACGATAAAAAAAGTATAAGAATATTATCAAAAAAAACTCTATAAAAAGTATCATAATAATTACTGCTCGTGATAATTATTATCAAATAAATAGTTTTATAGTATATTAGCAGGGGTTGAAACCTTGTTGGAGATGTCGATAGCAAACCATCCTCTATCATCGACAACAGCATAGTTTAAATTGTATATTAGTTTCGCTCGCTTGTGCAATTTTGTAGAATAATAAAGATTTAATATTATGATTTGAGAGAATAGAAAGAGAGAGTTGTGGAATAAGAAATTTTTCGCTTTTTTAACATTCTATTTGTTGATGCTGTGTTACTCATCGAGACTATTGAATATACATTGTGATGTAGTCGTTGATGGTGAAGAAGATGTAGTTGATGGAGAGATAGTTAATGGTGAAGAAATTATTGATCTTTTTAACATCACATCTGTTACATATCCCGAATACGTTGAGCTGAATGAAGTTGTTGTCATCTCTGGAACCTTTCAATATTATCTTTCAACACTGACTGGAGTATCAGTAAGGTTTTACGAAGCAGATCCCTTATCATTATATCCGGAAGAATCATTGCTTGCATACCAAGATTTGGCTCTCCAAGGAGAAGGAGTGGAAATATTTAACTTCTCAACTACAGCCCCAGAATCTGAAGGCGAGTGGAATCTAGTTGTAACATTGTGGAGGTTAGGTGTAACCGAGTGGGAGCTTCAGGATCAGTATGCATTTTCAATCACCATTGTTTATTATCAACCTGAAGTGGAAATCATAAGCTTCGGTATCTCTGATCTCGAACCAACAGAGGGAGACACTATAACAATCACTGTAAAATTTAGTGTAACTGGATTCACTCCAGATCAGAAGCTGCGGATTAAATTCCTTGTTGACGATGAAACGATCCAAGAAGACAGCGTAATCTTACCCGCTGAGGAAATATTCGTTCACACATCGTATATCGAATGGGAGGCTGTCGAAGGCGACCACACCATAACCGTTGCGGTTGACAGCACCGAAGAGGAAATCGAGTTAACCGTCGAGGAAACCCCATCTCCCCCACCATCTCCGCCGAGCGAAACACCCCCATGGATCTGGATTGGCAGTATTGCTGCGATTGCGACAGCAGGTTTACTCCTTATTCCACGTCTAACTTATGGAAAGGCGCCTACCTGTGAGACGAGTTACAAGTGGATGTTCCAGGAAATGCGCTTAATCACTTACCCCAGAGGTTTCGGGGAGCTCAGAACGCTTGCTGATGATCCCCTGCCTCTAAGGGCACGAAGTTGGGATAGACATGTCTTGATACAAGAATGTACATGCGGTGAGAGTGTCGGTACTAAGAACATCATCTTGGAAGCGAATAAGAAGTTTGAGTGGGAGATAATCGGAGGTGAAGGAGGATTTATCAAGATAAATGATGGGACGCTTTCAAAGAAGGCTGTTGGTGAGCAGGTACTCTACCAGCCACCTGAAATAGACGATCCTAAAGAGAAGAAGAAAGTCACCTTTAAGATATCCGCTCACCACGATGATGATACAAAGCCGCCAAAACATGATCCTTGTGTTGTCACTTGGACTTTAGAGATTCAGCGGGACATTAGAGAGAAAGGTAGAAGCACCGAGAACGCCAAGGAATTCACAGACCCAGGTGAAGTAATAGATGAATATGTTTATACTCAGAAGAGTCTTGAGGAGAAGTGCCCCAAGTATCAAATTCGTCCTAAGGAGAAGAAAGGAGAATGTTTACCTAGGCACTCTTGGAGCGCGGAAAAACCAATAGATGGAGAAGTTGTTTCAGCTCCAAAAGAGGTTGCTACAGGCGACTATGTAGTGCTTCAAGCTACCGGCACAGACACAGATAAGATACATCTGAAATGTCAACCCGGAGGAGAGATATGTACAGCTGGCTCTGAGAAAGAGCTCGTGTTGAACGACGTCTTATCATATCGGTGGGAATCCAGTAAGGGAAAGTTTCCACTACGACGTTATGGTCGAGAAGTGGTTTGGCAAGCTCCCAAAGAGGAGGGAAAGGTGAAGATTAAACTCGAGATCTTTGATACTCCTCTAAGCACTTACAGACAATTTGATGATGAGAAAACCAAGAAGGTTGAGATAGAAATCGAAGTCTGCAAGCTTGGAATCGACCTAGTTAAGACACCGAAAACATGGAATACAACATCAAACCTCAAGCTCTCCGACCTCACACTGCAACCGCCTGCTCGGATATACATCTGTAAAAACAAGAAGTGGGTCTACCCTGGAAGAAAGAAGCTGATTCGACTGAAACTCAAGAAGGTTTCAAGAGAGAAAGGAGTCTGCATGAACTACCCGAAAAACGGGAATACGAATCCTGATCTTTTCTTCTATGAGGAGAAGATGAAGGATGATCACTTGTTCTTCAGGGATAAAACCGTGTCAAAGGATTGTCCAATTGAAGTGGTAGCAACAAATGATAACCCATCTCATGACCGCCACTATCTTTACTCTGTCTTGAAACATAAGAAGAGCGAAGCTTCCCCAGTAATAAGATGTGAAGATTATGGCGCAATAGGATTCTTAGAAGCTGAAGCAAACCACTGTGTTAAAATTCCCCCGAGAGAAACTGTTAAAGAAGAACCTTGTATTAAAAACCCAGGGTGCTGCTCCGGTTCCAATCAAGTGAAGATTCCTCTCGACGATGACGATAACGATATTGCCGATGGCGCTCAACAGAATGAAGCGGGTAAAGCAGCAAACAAAGACGAAGACACGACTCCCGCTGGGGAAGGAACAAAAGGCGACGGCCTCACGAACTACGAAGAGTACAGAGGCTTCATAGTTGGTGGACAAAAGACGGTAACCATTAAGGTACCGTCATTTGATATCACGATACTCACAGCGAAACTTGTTGATGTAAACATCACACGGGGAACTCCAAAGAAACATGTCAGAACTGACACAACAAAGAAAGATGTCTTTGTATTCGATCAGAACTTCTTGGGCACTGGATATTTAAACCAGTCAGGCTTCACAATTCATAAATTTTTTGATGCTGACCTCTTCAATGGAACTGGAAATAGAGTGATTAACTTCAACAGGGGCAGGAATAGTGGAGGCGAGCAACATGGATTGTGGTTGCGAAACCAAGCCTTAGGTGGTGCTCAAGGAAGAGCTTGTGGCGGAGCTAACGGTCCTCCAAAGAATAAGACCCACATATGTGTTGATGTAGCAACCTGCACAGCTCTAGGTGAACCAGCATCCACTCTATCCTGCGTCATTGCTCACGAACTCGGCCACGGATTGAATGTTTGGCATCATGGCGAAACAGGCAATCATAATTGCGGTGGAAAATCAAGAAATAGAGTAGGTGGATTGACTAGTGGTCGCCATGACTGTGTGATGAGGTACGATCAATATGCCTATGGCTGGTGCCATGGCACACCACACTGCAAACACAATTATGTTGGGGATAAACCAGGGGATGTCTTCTGCAGCTCAAAGAATGGCACAGGCTTCAACAATGCTGGTGCTGGGCACAGGAATGACGCGACGAGAGGAGACTGTAAGGGCCAGTTAAAAGTTAAGGATTGGTGATAAAAACTGTCGGATAGTTTATGCATAGTTTTAGAGGTTAATAATGCATTAGATTACACAAAATATCGAAGAGAGCCAATAGTCCTAAACCTGAAAATGAGTGATCCATCGGTGATGGAGGATGAATATCATAACAAAACGATCGACATGCAGATAGCTGAAGTTGAAGCAAAATTAAAGAAAGAGAAGATCAGCAAAGAGGAATATAACGAGGAGGTTGAAAGGCTAAAATCCCAAAAGATTGAGATTAAGCTGCTCTCTTTAGGCTCAGAATCTAAACCTTGGCCAGAGACAGTGGAATTTTATATCTTGGAGAAAGAGGAATGGAGGCGTTCAACATTGGATCTGGAATTGCTTTATCACTCTCCTACGGAGCCTGAATTAAGTTTCACGGGAAACCTTGTTGCCTATGCTGAGTATGGGTTAGAACCTGAAAAAGCAGACAATATACAAGAGGGCGTACATCAAATAAAGGCAGTCACCCCTATCGCAGAATCTAACCTCATAGTTATCAGAATTGTTCAGAAAGACGATAGAAAACCTTCAGAGCAGAAACTGAGATCTATAGCTGAATATCACATAAAGAAAAAGAGGTACAAAGACGCATTCAAGGCTTCTAGCAGAATATTGAAGAAGAATCCTCACTCGATTTCAGCACTTATACTGATGAGTGATTACCACACATCCCGAAAAGAATACGATAAAGCATTAGAGTTGCTTGAAAAAGCTAAGAAAGAATATGGCACTAGGCACCCCGACTGGTATGAACCACCAAGTTACATCCAGAAAAAGATCACTAGAATAGAACTGCTGAAGGATAAAGAATCGTAAACTTCAGCATCAGAAAAATAAACCCCATTTAAATTCGTGGGAGGAGGGGGTTGAAACTGCATGCGCAAGCAATAGAGATTACCCTCTCAAACCCCTCTTCTTTTTTTCAGTGTCTTACGATTATACGCATGATTATTAGAGAAGCGGTTTCTTCCTTGTAGTGGCTAGTACAATTCCTGATATTAGTACACTCAGCAATATGGCTTCGATTGGAAAACCTGGAATTGCTGGTTGTGCTGGTTGTTCTGGTGAT
>Ga0209636_10000643_pt1 | contig 34725 bp, 30 predicted proteins | sample DeeMarSWOR152_54_FD_187464 | JGI IMG/M metagenome (GOLD analysis project Ga0209636, IMG submission 187464) | Marine sediment microbial communities from White Oak River estuary, North Carolina - WOR-1-52-54 (SPAdes) (version 2) | ecosystem: Environmental > Aquatic > Marine > Intertidal zone >... | reverse complement strand
CGTAGGGAGAGAAAGGATAAAGAGGACTTGTTTCTAACATGGGAAGCTCCGGGCAGAAACCGTAGACAGAAGATGAGGACGCGTAGATGAATTTTTTGATGCGAGAGTCTCGGGATGCTTCCAGCAGTTTCTGAGTGGCTTCGATATTATTTTGGGAGTAAACGGAGAAATTTTCGCCCCAACTGGCTCTGACTCCGGCTTGTGCGGCAAGATGGAAGATATACTCAATATTGATGAGCGTGCCTTCTAAATCCAGGTCATTTAAATCTTTCTCGATAAATTCAAAATTTTTTTCTTTTGTCAGGAATTCGATATTTTTTTCTTTTATCCACCTCGGGTAAAAATCGGAAAACGAGTCAACTCCCAGGACTCGATATTGTTCTTTGAGGAGCCTTCGACACAGATGGGAACCAATAAACCCTGCTGCTCCAGTCACTAAGCAATTCATGGCTGCTCGGCTTTATTTGCCAGTTCCTTCATTTTGACGATTGCATCCCGGGGATTTTTCTCACTGAAAACCGCAGAACCAGCGACGAGAATGTCAGCTCCATCCTTGATGAGCTCTTCCATGTTGGAGAGATTCACTCCGCCGTCGATTTCGATCGGTATCCGGAGTTGTTGATCGGTTATCCAGTTTTTGAGTTTAGAAATCTTTGAATGACAGGATTCAATGAATTTTTGACCTCCCCAGCCTGGATTGACTGTCATGAGAAGAATGAAGTCTAATTCATTGATGATCTCATTTATCAGATGGAGTGGAGTGGCGGGATTCAGAGCCAAGCCTGCCTTTTTCTCATATTCTTTGATCAAAGTTACATCTTTATGAAGATGGACAGAAGCTTCAACATGAATGGATATCCAATCGGCTCCGGCTTCTGCAAAGAGAGGGATGAACGCACGAGGATTGTCTATCATAAGGTGTACATCAAGGGGAATAGAGGTTTTTTTACTGAGCGAGGCGACCAGTTGAGGCCCGAACGTCAGATTGGGGACAAAGTGCCCATCCATGACATCAATGTGAATCACATCGGCCCCGGCTTCCTCAGCCATCTTCACGGCTTCCTCGATTTTTGAAAAATCTGCAGAGAGTATGGATGGAGCGATTTGAATCATTATTTGCTGACCTCCAGTGTAATCGGAAAGTTTTTTTGGACCATATAGCCTTGATCCGGGTGTTGTTTGATTATGATTCCCGAACTGAGCCCTGGATAGTAAGTGTCACGCACATCTTCAACTTTAAAATTTAATTCCTCAAGCCAGGGTATGACATCTTCGGCTCTCTTCCCGATTAAATCGGGCATGAGGTATCTATCCTCCCATTCTCCTTCGCTGATCAGAAGGCTTACAGCCGAACCTCGACCTACTTCTTCCTGAGCAGGTGGGTATTGAGCCAGGATTTTTCCCGCTGCATTCTTGGGACTATGCACATGAGAAATAGTTCCCCTGACAATTCCAGCCTCTTGAAGGATAGGCCCTAAATTCTGGAAATTTTCCCCTTTAATAAGAGGGACAAAGACTTTCTCCTTCCCCGCACTCAATATGACTTTAACAACATTGTTGATTTTTATTTTGGAACCTGCAGAGGGCTCATGGAATATGATTCTTCCTCGTTCATACCGTGTGTCGAATTGAATTCCCATCTGAATGATGGATAATCGTTTTCTTGTTAGCTCAGTCCTTGCATCCTCAAGGGTCTTTCCAACAAGATCCGGGATTGTGACCATTTCCCCTTTGAGAACAGTCCGGTAACTCAGAATAGAGCTTGAGAAAAATATGACGAGGAAGATGAGTGAATACAGCAGTAATTTAAAAGTTTTTGCTGATTGCATGATTTAAATTTCAAAAAAGATATAAGAATTATCTATACCATAGATTAATAACCAAGTAAACGGTGAAAAAGTTTCCGGATAGAGAGGAATGAGCTCTCATTTCTCTCGAGTCGAAGCCGTTCTTTGTTCATTCGAAAACTCAAATTCTTTCAGATGAAGCAGCGCTATGAAATGAAAGAAGTGCGAATAAACATCCTTTTTTCTTACTCTTTGGGCCCTGCTTCTTTCCGGAAAAATGGTTTGCTGTGGGAGTCGATATTTTTTATAATGAGGCCTCGATAAGAAGGAGATTATGTGATGCATGAATATTCCGATTTTAGGAGCGATACGGTTACCCGGCCCACTGAAAACATGAAAAAAGCGATGGTTGAAGCCGAGCTGGGAGACGATGTCCTGGGGGATGACCCGACTGTTCAGAAGCTGGAGGCTATGGCTGCGGATATCATGGGCAAGGAGGCGGCTCTGTATGTTCCTTCAGGAACCATGGGGAATTCCATCGCGATCAAAGTCTGGACCAGAGAATTGGAAGAAGTCATCATCGAAGCCCGTTCTCACATCTACAACATGGAATCCACACACATGACTTTTATCTCGAGGATTACTCCGAGGCCTCTCCAATCCAACCGCGGGGCCATGGACCCAGAGGAGATGGAAAGGAACATAAGGAAGCCCTCTGTCCATATTCCCCGCACATCCCTGATTTGTGTCGAGAATTCGCATAACAACTGGAGCGGAGCTGTAGTGCCCATGGACAATTTGAAAGCGATCCGGGAAATCGCTGACAGGCATGATGTGAAGATTCATTTTGACGGAGCCCGAGTGTTCAACGCCAGTACAGCTTCCAGGATTCCTGTCAAGGAATACGCTGCGATCGGCGATTCATTGATGTTCTGTCTGTCCAAGGGGCTCTCTGCGCCAGTCGGCTCTGTGCTTGTCGGACCGCAGGATTTCATCGATTATGCGCGCCGCGTGAGAAAAGCGCTTGGCGGCGGGTTGAGGCAGGTGGGAATTCTCGCGGCTCCAGGAATTGTCGCTCTGACAGAAATGGTCGACAGGCTTCAAGAGGACCATGATAGAGCAAAGAGGTTGGCCTTATCTATCGCTGAGTTTCAAGGAATTTCCCTCGCTCCAGAAAATATACAAACAAACATCATCATATTCGGTTTTGATCACCCCGGAATCTCCATTACTGAGTTCTTAGCCAAAATGAAAGAAAAAAAGGTGCTCGCCCTGGCCACAACCGGAGGCATTCGCTTTGTTGTTCATAAGGATATCGATGATGAAGACATTGACAGAGCCATTTCTGCCTTTCGCGATGTTCTCACGCACTAAAGCGTGAGCAGCTAAAACAACAGGGAAATCGCTTTGCTCCAGTCGGATTTTTAACACCATTCCCTCCCCATCCTTCTCGGTGGATAAGCGAAGGGCAGTGGGTGAGAAAACCGTATGCTCCGGCTTTTGGATTCAAAAACACGCATCTTTTTCCCCAGCGAGGAAAAAGATACTCGGTTTCAGGCTCCGCTCTCCTCTCCTCTTCGGTGAGGAACCGTGCCCGCTCCGCCTTCAAACGGTTTTTTCCACCCTTAAGCCTCCGCAGAATAGGGAAACAGATATCGCTGGGGCAAAAGTGGCGTGTTTTCGGAATCCACTGGCCTGAGCTTTCTCAAACAGTCCTCGGACCCGACTGCGTCGGATTCCCTCGAGGGAAGGATCGGGAAAGCTAAATCCTCCGATGTCGCACCAGCTATTTCCCTGGCGTTCCGATACCATAGATTATCTACATAATACGATGGGTTTGTCTTTGAGTGACAGGGATTCTGGCGGCGAAGATGTCAAGTTGAAGGTTCGGCAGGGAAAGAAGGCTTCTTTTTCTCTCCAAAAAGAGCCTGTTCCACCACCTCGGCAATATCCAGTATTTTCAGGTCATTTTCCATTTCCTTGTCTTTGATCGCATCGTCGAACATTGTCACGCAGAACGGACAAGCGGTGGCGATCCACTCCGGGTTTGTGGTCAGCGCATCTTCCAGACGATGGATGTTGATTCGCTTTCCGATCTTTTCATCCATCCACATCCAACCTCCTCCGGCTCCACAGCACAGCGAGTCGATTTTGGAATGTTTCATTTCCCTGAGGACCAGGGAATCCATGGATTTCAAGACTTCTCTTGGAGGCTCGTAGATTCCGCTGTAGCGTCCAAGATAACAGGGATCATGGTAAGTCAGTCTTTTGTTCAGAGGATGGCCGAATCGGAGGCGTCCGTTCCGGATGGTCTCTTCCAGGAATTCGGTATGGTGGACAACATCACAACTGAATCCGAGCTGTGGATACTCGACTTTGAGGGTGTTGTAACAATGGGGGCAGGAGGTGAGTATCTTTTTGATGTTGTAGCGCTTAAATGTTTCGATGTTGGCCTGAGCCAGAATCTGGTACAAGTACTCATTGCCAACACGTCGGGCCGGGTCGCCACAGCATCCTTCTTCTATCCCTAAGATGGCGAACTTAGCTCCGAGGTGATTAAGGATTCTTATTATTGCCTCTGTGACTTTCTTGTTGCGGTCATCATAGGAACGGATGCATCCCACAAAGAACAGAAAATCGATTTTTTCTCCTGGGATATCCGACAGAATTGGAACATCGAGTTCCTTCACCCAGTCCGCACGGGCATCGCGTCCCATTCCCCATGGATTCGAATTGGTTTCCAGGCCCTTGAAGGCTGTCGTGAGTTCCTCTGGAAACTTGCTCTCCATGAGTACCTGGTACCGCCGCATATCAATAATCTTGTCGACATGTTCGATGTAGACCGGACAGTGGTCCATACAGGAACGGCAAGTGGTGCATGCCCAGAGTTCATTTTCCTCTATAATGTTGCCTGCGAGTGGAGGAACATCCTCGGGTTCATTCCCTCTTGCTTTGGCTTTTAAGATGTGAGGAGCTCTCAAAGACATATGGTCTTTTAAATCATTGATGATTTTCTTGGGGGAAAGGGGTTTGTCTGTCAGGTGGGCGGGACAATTGTCCTGGCACCGTCCACAGCGGGTGCAGGCATCGAGATCCATGAGCTGCTTCCATGTGAATTCCTCTATTTTTGACACTCCAAAGCTCTCCGCCTCTTCATCCTCAAGGTCTAGATAAGAAAGGATTCCTTTGGGCTCAAGAGAACGAAAGAGCATGTTTATCGGTGCACTGATGATATGGAAAAGTCTGGAGTAGGGGATGTAAGCGAATGTGGCCAGAACAAGGAAAAAATGAATCCTGAACACAAGCATTGCCATGAAGCCTTTGGCACCTGTATTCAGGCCAAAAAAATTGATGAGCGCGGCGAGCGAATTGCCCAATGGCGCCCAGACAGTCAGATCTTTCCCGATCACAGACACTCTCATGCTTTCGAGAAGAATGCCGGTTAAAAGGATGAGCAAGATGAGAACAAGAGCGCTCAAGTCATCAGCCTTGTTGTCAAGGCGCGGTGGACGGATGACATAACGCCGGTAAATAAGCAAGATGACACCTGCGAGGGCAGCGAGCGCGATCAAGTCGAGAACAAGAGACAGGGGTTGCGCCAGCCAGGGTGGGAGAGTGAACATAAACTGAGCGATTATAATCACAATAAGGGGGATCAGAAAGCCCAGGAACAGGAAAAGATGAAGGAGGCCGGGATAAAAATCCTGCAAAATTCTCCGGTGGGCAATTCCTTCCCACAAGAAGGATTTTATTCTCGGTCCCATTCGGCCGGATGGCTCGATATTTTTGCCCACACGCCACAGTCGAAACCTCCGATTCAATCCGATGATAAAGACAAAGAGGGCAACAAGAATGAAGAAAATATCAAAGGTCTTAATCATATCCTTCTATCTCTCACAAGGCTTTCAGAGCCATCGGACAAGTTCAGCCCCATTCTTTACCGAGTCTTTCCAGGGGCCAGCATGACATCGTGACAATTCAGGCATTTTTGGTTCTTCGGCGGGCCCTCGAATTCCCTGATATGGCATTCAAGACACTCTGTGACAGTGGGACGGTTTGTGCCTTCAGTCATGTATTCATGTCCCGCACTCCGGTGACAGTCCACGCATTCCAAACCCTCATCGCGGTGATAGCGGTGATTGAACTGGATTACCTTTTTTTTAACTTTGTAATTGAGTTCGAGAACATCTAAATGACAGTCCAGACATCTTTGCGTAGTGAGCTCATCGTCTGCCAGATACTCCGGAGGCGCCAGCTGGTCGCGGAAATGCTGGAAAACATTCAACCCTTCAGGAGTGAATTTGAATTCCCGGGAATGACATTGGAAGCAGCTCGTCTGGTCCCAAGGGTGTCCGTTTGATTTTCTCCACAACTCTGAGTGTTCAGGATGGCATTGTCGGCAGACGCGTTCGCTTGTGGCTGAGTAACGGACGAGAAAAGCCGTCACATACCCTGCGCTGATGAGGAGGATGAGAATGAAGAACGCAAACAGCAGCCGGAATTTCTTTTTGAATTTTCGAGCACTCATCTTATTTCACATCGATCTGCAATAGGTGTATTTCAGGGGTTTCTTTTCCTGAGGGAGGTCCCACAAGGAGAACTCTATCCCCTTTGAAACTCATGATGCGTGGTCCCCAGAACGCAGGCAAGCGGGGGATGTCCATAGGGATGATGCCCTTGATATAACCTGGAGTCGCCTCGTTATACGCCTTCATTTCATTGCCGGTCCGGAGGTCGAATACCATTCCTTCATACACGTGTTTATAGAGAATGTAGCGGCCATTTCCGGAAAGGTCAAAAAACTCAATCCGGGGGCCAACACTGGATTCAAGGCACTTCAATCCTGATCCGTCCGCATGAATGGCATATGTTCCCATACCCTGTTCTTTTTTACCGTTATAAAAGAAGACGACTGTTTCCCCGTTGTCGCTGATGTCTGCCAGGCTGAACCAACGGTCATGAAAATCGGTTATCCGCTTGAATGCCTGTCCATTCCAATCCACAGTGTAGAGGTCATAGTCGGTCTTATCCTCGGAGGATTGGGCTCCGAACACGAGTGTCTTCCCATCGCCGCTCAGGCAAAATGACCATCCTCCTCCGAGAAGTGGGCGCCGAGGAAAGGAGGTCCACTCCCATTCTGTACCGTTGAAATCCGGACAAATGATTGTCCGTTGTTTTTCGTCCATTGTGTCGAGGAGGACGATGCCGCTCGGGCTGCCGTATCTCCTCGGGCCTAGATGGCCCTTGAGCAGACAGGCGATACGATTTCCTGCTCTATCCACAGCATAATTGGAAATCCGCTCCCACGCTGAGCTTGTAAGCTCAAGTGATCGCAGGTCTTTTTCTTTTAAGGATTCAATCGGGAAGTTGAAAACTCTCAGGTTGGAACCGTCTGTATTGACGACACCCAAATAGTGATCCAGAATGTTTTCAGGTTCCCCCAGAGTCATCGAGAAGACAGCTAGCTGTCCGTTTCCGCTTATGATAGGAGGTTTTGAACCAACCGAAAGGGGAATGTTTTCGTACGGTGGAAGTGCCATCTTCGTCCCACTCCTGAAAAGCTCCTTTTCTTTTCCGCTTTCGATATCCAATACCATCACTGCTCTGGTCGCTGTCTCGTCCTCCTTGATTTCCAACACATAAAGCATCAATCGTCCGTCATCACTCAAGCATGGGTACTCCACCACATTATTCCCTGAATAGGTTAGCCTTTTTATTTCATTGCCGTTTGCGCTGGCCATGAGTGATGTCATCATGCAAAAGAAGATAAAGGCAGCGGCAATCGATCTGTGTTTTTTTATCATTTTCTTTGGCCTCCTTATATCTTCTCTATTCGGACCACTGTGTCTTTTAAGCCCAAGCCCCCACCGACCGGGTCATGCTGCGTCTCGATTATCTCCATCGGATTCACTCCATTCCCTTTCTGAGTCCACCAGATGAGAGCCGTATCTCTGTCTTTACTCTTGAATCTTCTGCTTCTGGCCACGTTTCCCACGGCCGTGTGCCCAAAACCCTCGGCAAGGGCCACGGATTCCGGATGGATTCGGCTGGTTGTGAGGGCCCTGGCGGTCAATGAACCCTTTTTCGATATCACGCGCATCCTGTCACCATTCTTGATTCCCAGCTGGCCAGCGACTTTTTTATTGATCCACAAACGGTTTTCGTGGAGAATCTCCCGAACCCATTTGCTGTTGGCTGTTCCTCTTCCCATGAGATTGGGTTTGAAACTGGTGAGGACGAACTCATCATCCTTTTTGCGTTTGTGCGATGAGATAGCTTGATAGCCGGGCAAGGGAGTACCACCTTCCTGTTCCAGAAGCCTTGAATGTATTTTGACCTTCGGGATTTTCAGGAGGTGGCTCCTGTCATTTTTATTGGGATAAGACTTCTTTTTTGATGTGCGATTGACCCAGAATCCATTTTTTTTCAGGCTTTCCAGGCCTCCCTGGATTCCGTAGCCAGGTATTTCCTTTGAAACATACTCTTGTGTATCCTGGAAAGGAAGTTTGTTCGAGACATTTCCTCCGATTCGACGGGCCAGTTCCAGGCACATGTTTCCGATTTCAACCGCTTCACCCATGGGTTGGAAAGAGGGCTCAAGGAGTTTTCCGACATCAAAAGCAGGCGACCGTAAGGCCCTGGCCGGGCTCAGTAAAGAAACAACCGGCTGTCTGAGGTTGAGGATGGGAATGCCTTCCAAAGAAGGAGCACTGTTCAGCCCCCATCCCTCAAGAAAGGTGGCTGCGGGAAGGACGACATCAGCCAGCATGGCTGTTTCGGTCAGGTGCGTATCCATGACTACGAGGAAGGGAACAGCTTTGTCGTTTTTCAGTAGACGAGATGCTGATTGACAGTCCGGTTCGGAATACGCGGGATTGGAAAGATAGGCGAAATAGGTGTCGATTCGGGTGTTGGTCTGCTCGAGTTCCTGAATTCCCCTGACTGTGTTCCCTCGGTTCGACAGGCTGGGCTGGGATTGTCTTTCATTATCCAGTTGACGGCCAGGGAATCGTGGGAAGAAAAGCCCTCCTTCTTTCTCGAGGTTTCCAACAAGCCAGTTCAAGAGGGAAATACATCTTGTATTCTGGGTTCCGTTTTTATGGTCGGTTATTCCTCCTCCATAAATGGCCACGGATGGCTTCTGTGTGGCAAAATCTACCGCAAGGCGTTCGATATCTGAAGCATTGACTCCGCTCTCTCTCTCGGCAGACTGAATGGAAAAAGGGGAGAGTAGACTCTTGAGATTCGATAGACTGAAATCTGTTTTGTTTTCTATAAAATCCGAGTCTGCCAATCCTTTATCAACGATCGTTTTGGCCATGGCTAGAGCGACGATGCCGTCGGTTCCTGCCTTGATCGGATACCAGGCATCGCTTTTTGCGGCTGTCTCAGACAGCCTTACATCAAACGTGATAAGCTTTGCGCCTTTTTCCAATCTGGCGTGGACAAGCCTCCGGGCAAAACCGATGAAAAGGTCATGGTTCGAAAAAGGATTAGCGCCGAAGTTGAGAACAGTCCGACAGTTTCCGACATCTTCGAGAAGAGCAGGGGAACCGACCATTGAAGTGATGGCAGCCCTTCGGTTGAGGTTCTTCAGGATATGCCTGTCAATAACACGGGGGGCGCCAAGAGATGCGAGAAATCTGTCGAACAAAGAGTCGCCTTGTCCTTTATCAATCACGAATTCGGAAATTCTGCCTTCTTCCATCATCTCTCGAATGCGGTCACTGAGCGTCGAATACGCTTCATCCCAGCTGATCTGGGTCCACGCACCACTTCCGCGCGCGCCTGTTTTTTTTAAAGGATGGAGGAGGCGTTCGGTGTCGTTAACCAGGTTGATTGCAGCGATTCCTTTGGCACAAATTCCTCCCCGGTTATTGGGATGGTTCGGATTCCCGAGAATCTGGACCAGTCGATCCCCATCCAGGTAAGCAATAATTCCGCATCCGGCCGGGCACTGTTCACAGGTTGTGGGGATGGCGCGGAGCGATTTAAGAGAGGTTCTGGAAACAGCTTTACTCCTCTTATCGGTTGGGGGCTTTCCGATAGATCCGAGACCGGCGGCTGTTCCCGCCACCCAGGCGAAGCCAGACTTCATGAATTTTCGTCTGGAGATTCCTTTTCTTTTCATTCCTGCGTACCTTTTATAATAAGGGGATAAATTCTCCTGCCGCGACCACCACATAGCGCATGAAGAAGATTCCCACGACCACCAGTATGGAGGCAATAATCATGGTTGTCAGTGTCCGGAAGCGGGGAACAACCAGAAGGATGAAGGGGATTATTTTCCCCAATAGGTTCTCGATGAGGAGAAACATGATGCTGAATCTTCCTCCCAGGATCAAATGGGCTGCGGCTTGGGCGTCTGAATGCGAGATTACCAGAACAAGAAGGTCACTGCCAACTAGGAAGAGGTCGAACACAATCATCCAGGCCAGTAATTTCCCGAGGTTCGTGAGAAGCTCCAGGTCTATCTTTTTCGACCTTGAGAAGAAGCGGTCTTTAATCCAGACAACAAGAATCATGAGTGCGATTCCGGATACAATGGCTGAGGCGAGAAAGAGTATGGGCATCAGAGCGGTGTTCCAAAGGGCCCTGGCTTTCCCGAATGCCAGGATAAATCCAGTGTATCCATGTACGGATATGGCCAGAGGAATTCCGATGAACCCAAAGATCCGCGTCAACTTCATGTTTTCTTTAAACATGAAGTATCCGTATATGATGCAGTTTATCGGATAGAGGACCAGAAGGAACGATCCCCAGGTGATCGGGGAAGACATGTTCAAATAGACAAAAAGGTGCCACGCTCGATGGGGCATCCCGATGTGGATGAGAAGGAAAAACGGAGCGATAACCAGAAGGAGAGTGGCGAGGACGATACCGACTCTACCGATGGCTTTGTACTGATTCATGCCGAAGCCATAGGCCAGCGTGGAAAGGATGAAAGATCCTGCGCTCAGCCCAGTGAGGTAGAAGTACATGGCGATGTTGAAGCCGAACGCTTCCTGGTGAAAGATGTTGTACAAAACTTGAGTATCCACAGCTCTCCTTAAACGTTCAGTCGTTTCCGAAAACGGCGGGTCCGGAGGATGAATTCCAGACACTCGGTGGCATTATTCAGAATCATTTTTATTTTCCCGATACTATCCATTTATTTCCCGTTTTCTTCGGCCTGTTTGGCTTCAACAGATTCAATATCCAGACCGATATAAAAAGTGTATGGTTCTGTTCCGCTCTCCGGTTTGATGACCTGAACAGCATTCTCAGCCACCGCCTTTGAGATTTTACTTTCCGGATCATTCAGGTCACCGAACAGGATGGCATCTGTAGGACAGGCTTCGACGCATGCGGGTTCAAGACCGGCATCCACTCTGTGATGGCACCAGTAACATTTTTCTGCGATTTTTTTTCTTGGGTTTATATATCTGACTCCATACGGGCAGGACGCCATGCAGTACCGGCAGCCGATGCACCTGTGAGGATCGATGTAGACGATCCCGTCCGGGCGTTTGATGCCGGCATTGACGGGACAGACAGTCACGCAGATTGGATTTTCGCAGTTATTGCAGAGGATGGGCAGGAAGAATTCACCAGGGTGGGGATAATGTCCTTTTTCGACTCTTTTGACCCAGCTCCTCCACACACCGAGCGGAACATCATTCTCACTCTTGCAGGCCAAAGAACACGCATTGCATCCGATGCATTTTCTTAAATCGATCAAGACAGCCAGTCGTTTGTGCTGATTATTCATTGTGTTTCCTTCTGTCCATCATTCCCGTTATCCTCTTGTTCTTTAGTTTCTTCCTGGAGTGACTCTTCTGTATCGGGTTGTTCTTCTTTTTTAAGAATTTGGTTTTCTCCCTTCTCGTCAACTTCCTCCGGCGGCGGCTTTTCCTCTTGAGCCGGAGCGGCATCTGCTCTCTCTTCTTTAGGGGTATCTTCCTTTTTAGCCGGTTCTTCCTCTCCCTTTTCTTCGCCTGGTTCATGTCCTTCTGGACTCTCTTGTTTTTGTTCCGGTTCTTCTTTTATTGTTTCTTCATGAGCCTTTTCGGGAGGGGATTCTGGTTCGGGGGCATCCTTTTCTTTGTCTTCCTTACCTTCTTCCTTTTGTATATCTTCTTCTTCCATTCTCATGTGCTCAAACCAGGATTTAAGTCCGTTGGCAATCCTTTTCCGCGACCTGTACCCAATAAACATGAAAATGCCTATGAAAAAAGAAAGAACTAACGCCCTGTTCACATAGTTAAGCCAGGAAACGCTTGGCAGAGCCAGGTGCGTGGGTCCCATCACCACATTCGCCATTGAACGGACATCATGACACCGGGAACAGAAATCCTTGTAGATGCGCTTGACGCCGTGGGCGGAATCCTCATAATGACAGCTGATGCAGACGCGCATATCAAATTTTTCAGCAATATCGCCTTTGCGGTGTCCGGATATTTTTCCGAGAGAGCTACCCGTGAAAACTCCCTTGATCATGACTTCAGCATGGCAGCTCCCGCAGGTTTCTCCGATGTTTTTTTCGTGGACGGATGACAACGGATCGTCATGGAGGAGGACATGATGTTTAGTATGGCAGTGAAAGCAGAGAGGAAGTTCTTTCCCCGGAGAAGGGGCAGCAAAGGCGAGATGAATATTTTTCTGGTATTCTTCTGCTTCTTCCGGATGGCAGCGTGCACAATCCACATCGATGTAACCTTCTCTGAAATGGAAGTAAGGGTTAGCAAGAGTATGGCAGTCTACACAGAGCAACTGGCCTTTATGGTGGATGTCTTGACTCCATTTCTCCGGGTCAACGAAGAGGGAGCGAACTTTACCATCGCTCATGATCTGGGCAATGTCAGGCTTGCCATGGCAGGAAAGGCATTCCTTATCTGAGTATGAATAAGATTGGGAGAAAGACAGCTGCACACAAAGAAAAAATGGAATGAAAAAGACGGCTGTGAGTCTTTTCAAGCGCATGCCGAATAAATATCTCTATCAAATATTATTCAAATGGTTCTGAAAGAAACTTTCCCGTATCTGATTACGCGTGCATTCAAAGCAGCCACTCATGATTTCCAAACTTAGAATTCATCGGCAATCTAACACAATGTTTCACTCTTGACAAGGGAAATGTATCTGGAGTTCACCCTGTGAATTTTATCGAAGTCATCCACTCGTTTAAAACTCAAGCACCAAACCCAAACGGAAAACTCTGGGGGATTGGATTTCTGTGGCGAAACGGAGAGGAAATTCAGGCCCTGTCCATTCATTTTCTTCAGTAGCCAGATTCCTGTTGATGAAATTGAACGCATCCAGAATTATTCTCATTCGTGTCTGACCGAAAATCAGCGGCTTCTCCAGCCGGATATCCAGAGTCCTGTTGTATTCATATCTGGCAACGCCCCGGGGATGAGCCTGGATGATAAAGGGGCCCTGGTTCATCCCGGTCACGATGATCTTGCGCGCAAAAGGCTGGCCGTCATAGTATTTAACCACGCATCCAACCCTAATGCCGAGTGGAGCCAAAAAATTCACTCCGATTGTTCCTTTGTAGCCTCTGTCATAGCGCAGCCTTCCTTCCGCATTGATGAGGGTGTTGGGATTGTCGTACAGGGCGCCGACGATGCCATCATCGTTTTCCCATTCCGTGTTGCCAGGGCTTGTCATGCCCACGGCTCTGATCGCTGTGAGCGAGAGAAAAAAGCTGAATTTCGAACTGTATTTTTTTACGAGTGTGACGTCAAATCCGTGGTATGTGGATACCCTTGTCTCTGAGTCCGGATTGGTGAGGAGCAAGAAATCCTGGCCCAGGGTTCCGATGTTCTGATTGTAGACCGTGAATTCGAGGTCATCCCTGGAGTTGGGGATCCTGTCGTCACCAATATCGAAGAATGACACTGGCTGGTAAGCGGAGAAAGGGACTCCCGTGTTCAGTGTTTCGACCAGGTTTCTGTTTTCCCTGTAAAAGCCGCCCACAGTTAAGAACCAGTTGGAGCCGAATGTATGGTTAAATGAGATCGAGAATTCATTCGTGTATGGCCTTTTTAAATCAGAATCTATCCCGGAAAAAAAAGGCCCTTCCCGTCTCAAGAGTGCTCCGGTTTCACCTTCTTGAAACTGATTGTCTGCGTTCAGGTCTATCCAGGAATAGACAAGGCCTCCGAGGCTGCTGGGATTCCCGTATGTCAGGAAACGAAGAGGAAGAGTAAAGAAATAGCGAGCTATCGAAATCCTGAGGGCAGATGTCCTGGATTTGGATAAGGGAAAAATAATGCCGAAGCGGGGAGATAGGTTGAACCAGGTAATGCTGTTTTTTTCCTCGAAAACGCCAGGTTCTCTGCTGAAAACAGTGTTTGGGATTTGAGCGGGAAGCCAGCCGTGACTCAAAGCAAGGTGGCAGCCCAGGTAAAAAGAGATATGATTAGATAAAGTCACAGAGTCTTGCGCGAAAAGGTCCAGGCGAAAGGCGGATTCTCTGTGCTGGACCGGAGTGTTGTACCTGATCACTTCAAGAGGCGATCCTTCGAAAAAGTGAAGGTGGAGATTGTCCCGGGTTTCTTTTCCTGAAGAAGAGTGGCAGTACTGGGCCTGAAATCCGTATTGGAATCTATGCTGAGCCTTTAGAAAGCCCGAAGCAAGAGATTCCCCTTGGCCGAGAAAAGTGATGGAACTGCGTTTATCTCTTCCTGCAAAGGGAGCTGTGCCGGTCGGGATGTTTTTAAATATTTCCACTCCATGCTGGCCGGATAGATGATCTTGATAATCAGACCGGATATCCCCGTGGGCGAAGCATACTCCGGCCTTGATGAAATGGATATCTTTTATCCTCGTTTTCCAGATTCCCTGGATGATATTGTATATGTCTCTACGGTCTGATGTGGTGGGGAAGGGGATGTTTCTTCCTGCACCGTAAGACGCATGCAGGACGTTCTGCCCTGTCCAGAGAAAATGGAAGGAACTTTCAGAATGCCGATAATTCAAACTGAGAAAACCTGACTGGATCGAGGATTTATCCCCTTTTTTAAACTCAGCGATGTCACGGACCACTTGGGAAGCAGATAGGGATGTGAAGAAATGAAGTTTTTGTGGAATGATAGGCCCGGAGAAGGTGAAATTGCCCTCAGCGAGATGGTTAAAAGAGTGACTGTCATTCAATCCCTCATTCTCAAGTGCCGGTGTTATGTTTGTGCTCTGAAGCTTTTTGTGGATGAAGAAAGCGGATATCTCTCCCCGATATCGGTCTGTTCCCTCATGAGTCAGAATATCCAACGAGGCCCCAGGAGAAAGAGCTGAAGGAGGGTGTCCAGCATTGATCAATTGGGTGAACTGGATCGAGTGGAAATCAGGGATGATGAGCGGCATCCCTATCCAATATGGATCTGTTACGTCCATCCCGTTGAGCCGATAGATGTTCTGCGTCCATGAACAACCGCCTCTTGAGCTGAAGAGTGCGGGAAGGATTCCCCACAAACCGCCCACGTCAATTCTGTTGGTCGTCGCGGACAAATCTTGGTTTTCAATGAGTGACCAGACATTGTGCGCAGTGGGGGACTGTTTAATCTGAGATTCATTAAAAATGGTCTGATAGAGGCAGTTTGAATAATCCATATAAAGGACTTTAGAAAAGGATGCCTCTTTTTTTTCGTTGGGTCTCAGGTTTGCTCTCAGATACAGCAATTGAGAAGGCTCAAGGTAGACTTCTTCCTGGACACAGGATTGATATCCTTCCGCTTCGAAACGAATCGCGTAACAGCCAAGAGGTAAACCGCTCACCCTGAATAATCCGGTTGAATCACTGAGCAGGATTTTTTTAAAATCATGATTTTTTAAAGACAGAGAGATTGTGGCATTTTGAATGGGATTTTGATTGTCATCTGAAACCAGGCCCCAGAGGTTTCCGAAATCTTCAGCCAGTGTGGAAGGAGCTATCGACCAGAGAAAAAGAATAAGAGCCAATAAAGCAGAAAATTTATGAGGGCAGGATTCTCTCAGTGCACTCGTTCTCCTCTTTTGAATTCTCATTATTTTTGACTGATTTGCTTCAGGCTGTCAATAGAAAAGAAAAGGGGAGGCTGCTTTTTCGAAGGTGACTGTCCCTTTTGGGTGAATAATTTTTATTATTTTATTCCTGAATTGAGTTTAAAATGGGAAAAGAGAAAAGTATAATAATGTCATCCTTGTGCTTTCCGGTTATTTGATTCATTCTGAACATTATCAAATAGATTGCTTCGACAGAAGATTTTCTATAAAAATAGAATGAGATCATAATCTGCATTTTTGAGAGAGAGGGAAAATGGATAAGAAGTGGGATTTAATCATAATCGGAGGGGGCCCCGGAGGATACGTCGCGGCTATCAGAGGGGCCCAGCTGAAGAAGAAAGTTCTCTTGGTTGAAAAGCATAAAATAGGGGGGACATGCATGAATTATGGATGCATTCCCGCTAAATATCTTCTGCATCAGACTAAAATCTATAAAGACCTTAAAGTCAACAGGAATCTTGAAGGACCTGTAGAAAACATCAAATGCAACTGGAAAAGAGTCCAGGAGGAGAAAAGCAGGGCAGTGCAAAGACTGGTCAAGGGATTAGAATTCCTCCTGCAAAAAAATGGCGTTAAAATAATCAATGGAACGGGGCTCATTAAGGGAAACAACCAGGTGTCAGTCATGTCTGATGGAGAAGACGAGCAAGTCCTTGACGCCGAGAAAATTATCATTGCTACAGGGAGCCATCCGGCAGACCTTCCATTCCTTAAACCGAATGGCAAGGAGGTTGTGACTTCCCGGGAAGCACTTGAACTTGAAGACATTCCTCAGAGGATGATAGTCATCGGGGCGGGAGCTATCGGATTAGAATTGGCAACGATTTACCAGAGGCTTGGCTCAGAGGTCTCGATTCTGGAAATCCTGCCCACTGTGCTGCCCGGGAATGATAGGGAAACAGTCAAGCGTCTGGAGAGGATTCTGAAGGCTCAGGGACTCCATGTGTATACACAGATGAAAATCGAATCCAGTCAAATCAATGATGGAAATGTATTGGTTAAAGGAAGGAGCTTGGAATCGCAGTCTCCTTTTGAGTTTGAAGCGGAAAAAGTGCTGTTGGCCGTGGGCAGGAGTCCCAACTCAGAGGGATTGAGTGCGAAAGAATCGGGATTGGCAATGGATGATAACAGATGGGTCCGTGTCAATCCTCGGCTTGAAACAAGTATCCCAGGAATCTATGCCATAGGCGATTTAATCGGGGGGAAGCTTCTCGCGCACAAAGCATCGCATGAAGGTTTGGTTGCAGTCGAGAACGCGGCTGGAGACAAAAAAGAGATGCGTTATGAGGCACTGCCGATGGCCGTGTACACTGACCCGGAATTTTCATCAGTGGGTTTGACCGAAGAAGAAGCCACAGACAAGGGGATGAAGATACAGACAGGCCTTTTTTCTCTTCAAGCCAACGGCCGAGCGCTCACATTGGGAAGACAAGAGGGAATGGTAAAGATAATCGCGGATGAGAGCGACCTGGTTATCGGTGCTCATGTTCTCGCTCCGAATGCGAGTGAATTCATCTCTGAAATCACTCTGGCCATGAGCATGGGAATGAAAGTTCAAGAGATGTCTTCTTCAATCCACATCCACCCCACTTTATCCGAAGCGGTTATGGAAGCCGCGTTGAAAGTCAAGAATGAGGCCATCCATGTCCTGAATGTGTAGGGGAAAGGATATGTCATTATACATCTTGTCTTCGATGAAAAAAGAGCGATAGGCCTAGTCAAATTTCTAGCTTAAATGTCTAAAAATCGAGGCCTGATCACTTATTTAAAAAAATTTTTCAAAATGTTTGCAAATTTAAATTTATTTTTATAAAATTTATGCCTTTATTTTACAGAAGCTCATGATAGAACTTTTCCTTGTTTTCCTCGTTTTTGGTTTCCTGGGAGTCGTTTTAATCTTGATGAATAAATTCCTGGGACCGACAAAAACCAATCCCGCCAAGGAAAGTCCCTTTGAATGTGGGAGCCCTTATCTTCAGGAGGACATCAATCCTGTGCCCATTAAGTTTTATGTCGTTGCTTTTATTTTTCTCCTTTTCGACATAGAAGTGGTTTTTTTCTTCCCGTGGGCACTTGTGTTTAAAGAAATGGGGACCACAGCTTTAATTATCATGTTTGCTTACATGGTGGTCATCGTTTTGGGTTTTGTCTATGCCTGGAAAAAGGGCGCTTTCCAGTGGGAATGAAACTTATTGAGTAATCTGCAGTAAAGAAAGACGAACATGGATGGAAACTTCATAACTACAAAATTCAACCATATTCTCGGATGGGCCCGGAAATTTTCCCTTTTTCATTATCCTTTTGTGACAGCCTGTTGTGGAATGGAATACATGTCTGCGGCCTGTGCTCATTTTGATTTAGACCGGTTTGGGGCCGGGTGGACGAGGTTTTCACCCCGTCAATCCGATATGATGCTCGTTGTGGGGACAATAACCCAGAAGGAGGCGCCAATTCTGCGCACGGTCTATGATCAAATGACCGAGCCTAAATTTGTCATCGCCTTTGGGACCTGCGCTGTGAGCGGTGGCATTTATGACAATTATGCCGTTGTTCAAGGCATTGACCAAGTCATCCCGGTAGACGTTTACATTCCCGGATGCCCGCCCCGGCCAGAGACAGTTTTGGATGCTTTAATCAAACTGCAGGAAAAGATTCAAAACCAAGAGCAAGATTGGAAATGGAAAAAAAGAAAATAGTAGAGGAACTCAAACAGAAATTCGCTGAGAAGATCAAAGAGACTTCGTCTGATTTCGGGGACGACACTGTTATTATCGACAGGGATTTCCTTGGTGATATTGTTCAATTCCTGAGACAGGAACCTTACGAATACACAATGCTGCTCGATATCACCTGTGTGGATTATCTTGGCCGTGAGCCGCGGTTCGAGATGGTCTATCATCTGCTTTCTCTCTCTGAAAAACACCGTTTAAGAATAAAAGTTCCTCTTTCAGAAAAAAACCTCTCCATCGAATCTTTGGCTTCCATCTGGAAGAATGCCAACTGGCTGGAAAGAGAGGTTTATGATATGTTCGGGATTCGTTTTTACGGCCATCCGGACTTGAGACGACTCTTCATGTATGACGGATTCGAGGGCTATCCGTTGCGCAAGGATTATCCGCTGCGCAAACGCCAGCCCCGCATTCCACTGAGAAAGTAAAATGTCGACGAGAATCCAGAAAGAAGCGAAAAAAGACAGCCTCTTGATCAACATGGGCCCTTCTCATCCAGCGATGCACGGGACTATACGGATCATGGTTGAGCTGGATGGCGAACGGATCCTTAATTCTGAAGTGGAAGTCGGGTATTTGCACAGAGGATTCGAAAAAACCTGTGAGCACAAAACGTACTTTAACCTCCTTCCTTACACAGACCGGATGAATTATGTCTCTCCGCTGATCAACAACCTGGGTTATGTGATGACGATGGAGAAGATGCTGGGCATTGAAGTCCCTGAAAAAGCGCAGTACATCCGGGTTATCCTGAGTGAACTCTCCCGTATCTCTGACCATCTCACCTGCATCGCGGCTATGGCCATGGAATGCGGAGCCTTCACAATTCTTCTGTACAAAATGAAAGCGCGTGAGTTCATCTGGGACGTCATCGAGCAAACAACAGGCGCCCGGATGACGACTTCTCACATCCGGATCGGGGGGGTCCGGTCAGACCTCCATCCCGGCTATGAAGAGGTTTTGAAAAAAGCGATCGTTGAGACAAGAAATGTCTTAAAAGATGTTAGCGGCCTCTTGGATAAAAATAAAATATTCCTGGACCGGACCAGAGATATTGCTGTCGTCGCCCCAGAGACAGCCATTAACTATGGATGGACCGGGCCCTGCCTGCGTTCCACCGGGGTTTACTTTGATGTTCGTAAAACGTTTCCTTATTTAGTCTATGATAAGATGGATTTCGAGGTTCCTCTTGGTGAAAGAGGAGACAATTATGACCGCTACATGGTCCGGATGAGAGAGATGGAACAGAGTCTCCGGATAATCGAGCAGGCCATGAAGAAAATACCTAAATCAGCAGCCGGAACCATGGCCAAGGGGATGGAACCTGCAGAAGCGATAAAAATGTCGAGGGAGAAGAAGGCAGAAAAAAAGATAATACTTTCGCCCAATTTAGAAGGCTCGGAAAAAGACAAGTATCAAGATATACTCACCAAGAGCAAAAAGGTGGTCGTGCCTCCCAAAGAAGACACCTACACTTCCATAGAAGGGCTCATCAGTCATTTTAAATTCTTCATGAATGAACATGGCATTAGGCCTCCAAAAGGAGAGGTGTATTTCGCGGTTGAAGGCGGTAATGGTGAGCTGGGCTATTACATCGTTTCAGACGGGACGGACAAGCCCTACCGCCTGCATGTGAGAGCTCCGTGCTTCCATGTGATGGCCTCTCTCGAAGAGATGATTCATGGACATTATGTGGCGGATGTCATTCCCACATTCGGCTCCGTTAATATGATCGGTGGAGAAATGGATAGATGAATCCTGGATTCTCAGAGAGGACACGAAAGAAAATCGATAAGATAGTCGCTCGCTACCCGCAGAAAGAAGCCGCCATCCTTCCTTTACTCCATATTACACAGCAGGAATTTGGCTTCATCTCTCCGGACTCAGAAAAACAAATCGCGGAAATCCTGGGAATAAAGCCCATTCGCGTGAGAGAAGTTGTGACCTTCTACACCATGCTGAACAGAGAGCCTGTCGGAAAATATTATATCCAGGTCTGCTCCAACTTAAGCTGTGCGCTTCTCGGATCAGAGAAGTTGATTGATTATTTAAAAGGAAAATTGGGGATAGAGCCTGGGCAGACGACAAAAGATAAAAAATTCACTCTATCTCTGGTCGAGTGCCTGGGCGCCTGCGAACAGGCACCCTGCATGATGGTTAATTTTGATTATTACGGGAATCTGGATAAGAAAAAGATCGATAAGATCTTGGATGGTTTGGAATAGATAAATGGCTGAACAAGTCTTAACCCAACACTTCGGCTTGGTAAACTTCTATAAGATAGACGAGTATGTGAAGAAGGGGGGATACGAGGCTGTCAGAAAAGCCCTGCAGATGAAGCCCGAAGAGATCTTAGAAGAGGTGAAGAAAGCGAATCTCAGGGGTCGAGGCGGCGCAGGATTCCCTGCCGGAGTCAAGTGGGGATTTGTTCCGAAGGTGGATAAGCCGAAATACCTGTGCGTTAACGCCGATGAAGGAGAGCCTGGGACTTTTAAAGACCGCTACATCATGAACCATAACCCCCATATGCTTCTCGAAGGGATCATCATCACTTCCTTTTGCGTCGACATTCACACAGCATTCATATACATCCGTGGTGAATACGAGGCCATTGCCCTCAGGCTCGAAGAGGCCATATCCGATGCGTACGATAAAGGATTTCTGGGCAAGAACATCTTGAACAGTGGATTTGCCCTGGATGTGTTTGTCCACCGCGGTGCAGGAGCCTATATCTGTGGCGAGGAAACAGCTCTCCTGGAGTCACTCGAGGGGAAACGGGGGAACCCGCGGCTTAAGCCTCCATTCCCCGCTTCTGTCGGTCTTTTCCAGTGCCCGACAGTCATTAACAATGTGGAAACCTTATCCAACGTCCCTCAGATCATGCTCAAAGGAGCCGATTGGTTTGTTGGAAAAGGGCTGCCCAAAGATGGTGGCACGAGAATTTTCGGAGTTAGCGGTATGGTTGAGAAGCCAGGAATTTATGAGCTTCCCATCGGCACAACCTTGAAAGAAATCATAAATAAGTATGCCGGTGGTGTGAAAAAAGGTAAAAAACTGAAGGCTGTTATTCCGGGAGGGATGTCTGCTCCTGTTTTAAAAGCTGACGAGATAGACATCCCGATGGATTTTGATTCTCTGGTGAATGCCAAATCCATGTTGGGTTCGGCCGCCATCATCGTTATCGATACCGGAACATCCATGCTGGATGTCCTAAAGGCTGTCACTAAATTTTATTCTCATGAGTCCTGCGGGCAGTGCACACCGTGCCGAATCGGGACCTCCTGGATCAATAAAATCGTCAAGCGGATGATTGAGGGGAAAGGTAGTAAAAAAGACCTCGATGAAATCGTGCGGCTGTCATCAAACATTCTAGGGAATACTCTCTGTCCCATGGGAGATGCGGCGGCCATGCCCATCCTTTCAATAACAAAAAAATTCAGGAAGGAGCTGGAATCTAATCTATAGGCCTACTAACAGGAAAGAAAAAGCAAGATGGTAAAGATATTCATAGATGAAAAACCTGTTGAGGTTGAGGAAGGCACCACCATTCTCAAGGCTGCCGAAAAGGAGGGGATATCCATCCCTCATCTGTGTTACCATTCTGCCTTTCCCCCTGAAGGCAGTTGCCGTATGTGTTTGGTGGAGATTGAGGGATTGCCCAAGCTTGAACTGGCCTGTTCAACTCAGGTCCGGGACGGAATGAAGGTCTTCACTAAGAGTGAGAAAGTCGTTGAAGCGAGAAAAGGAGTGTTGGAGTTTCTGCTCGCTGAGCACCCTCTCGATTGTCCCATCTGTGATAAGGCCGGTGACTGCAAGCTCCAGGATTATTACGATGAATATGGGCTCTTTGAGAGCCAGTTCAGGGAAAATAAAGAGAAGAGAGAGAAGAAGGATGCTATCGGAAAGTCTCTCATCCACGATGAGGAAAGATGCATTCTCTGTCGCCGTTGTGTCCGGTTTTTGCGGGAGGTGACCAAAACTCAGGAGCTGGGCGTGTTTGAAAGAGGTATCCAATCCAGAGTGAACATTTACGATCTCGCTCCTGTCGATAACAACTATTCAGGCAATCTTGCCCAGATCTGTCCGGTAGGAGCCATAACTGATACAGATTTCAGGTTTAAGACTCGAAGCTGGTTTTTAAAAAGCGGAGAGTCGATTTGCCCGTTATGCAGCCGTGGATGCAGCATCACAATCGAGTACCATCCGGGTTTTTACCGTTTTGAGGTTCCCAAGAAAGTTTATCGAATAAATTCCCGTGAAAATCAAGAAGTGAACGGCTTCTGGATCTGTGACCTGGGTCGTTACGGGTATTCTTACTTGAATGAAAACAGGCAAGAGAAGATCGCTTTAACAAATAAGAAAATGAGTATAGAGCCAAACTGGGGAAGTGTCAGGACTTTTGTCGCTGAGATGCTGAACACACTGAATTCCACGGGGAAGATGTCTCAGATGGGATTAGTCCTGAACACATGGCTTTCTAACGAGGAACTTTTCCTCCTGTATAAGATATTTAGGAACGATCTCAATGTGGAGAAGATCTTTTTCGTCGATCCTCCTCAGGCTGAGGCTGACGACTTTTTGCTCACTCCAGAGCGAAGCCCGAACAGAAGAGGAGCGCAGGAGATCGGTTTCGATATCAAGCCCGCCTCCTTGAAGGCTTTGGCCGCAAAGGCAGACTTTCTACTCGTGTTCGGGTCATTTATTTCCGGGCCTTTCGGCTTACCAGAACTCAAGGATGCCTTGAAAAACACAGAGACAAAGATCCTCTTCACATCCCATGTGACTGAGTTGAATTCTTTGTTCGATATCGTCTTCCCGACAGCTTTGATCGCGGAGAAGGGAGGGTCTCTGACAAATGTGGACGGAAAAGTTCAAAAATTTACGCCGGTTTTCGAACCGCCGGATGACAGCCTCTCCGAGTGGCAGATACTCACTGACTTGGGCCAAACATTGGGAATAAATTCTTCCTTTTACAAAGAATTCAAGACTCCTGAGGCAGTATCGAACAAAATGAAAGAGGAAATACCCTTTTTTAGAGAAGAAAAGTGATTGAAGTATTGATTGTGTTCATCAAGATTGTGTGTGCTTTAGCCTGGTTTCTCCTTCTGACACTCTATCTGACCTGGCTGGAGAGGAAAGAGAGTGCGGTCATCCAGGACAGGATCGGGGCGAACAGGGCCTCGATTTTCGGGATTCGTATTATCGGGCTTTTCCAGCCGTTTGCCGATGCGATAAAGATGATATTCAAAGAAGACTTTGTGCCCGCTTTTTCTCGAAAATTCCTCCACACCATAGCGCCCTTTATTTCTTTCTTTTTTGTGGCCATCACCATATCCGCCATTCCATTCGGGGATTCTATCAGGATAGGCGAACGGACCATCTCTCTCCAGATATTGGACTTTAATGTCGGGCTTCTATTCATCCTGGCCATGCTGTCTCTGGGGATTTACGGAATCATACTCAGCGGCTGGTCCTCCAACAACAGGTATACTCTTGTCGGCGGATTAAGGGGAGCGGCTCAGCTCATATCTTATGAAGTGGCCCTGGGCTTTTCTCTCATCGGTTTGATCATGGTCTATCCTTCTCTGAAACTGTCAAGTCTTGTCCAATACCAGGGCGAGCTGATTTTTGGATTCCTCCCTAAATGGGGGATATTCCTTCAGCCACTCGGATTCATCGTGTTTTTATTCGCCGCTCTCGCGGAAACAAAGAGGGCGCCTTTCGACCTTCCGGAAGCAGAATCCGAGATCATCGGATTTTTTACCGAATACGGGGGTTTGAAATGGGGCCTCTTCATGATGACTGATTTCATGGAAATCATTATCATCTCGACTCTGCTCACCACTCTCTTTTTCGGAGGATGGCAGGTTCCCTGGATGGCTGCGGATGGATTCCATTGGCCATGGGGAGGGGAGTTGCTCATGGCGCCATGGGTTGTCACTGTTTTTCAAGTGGCCGCTTTTAACATAAAAGTCTTCTTCTTCTGCTGGCTTCAGATTTTGATACGCTGGACATACCCAAGATTCCGTTACGACCAGCTGATGGATTTTGGCTGGAAATTGCTGATTCCGTTAAGCCTGGTGAACATTGTCGGAACAGGCATAGTGATGAGTATAGTAGGATGATCAAAGCTCTGGGATATTTCATCGAGATTATCAGAGGAATTCTGATCACCTCTCGTCATTTCTTCGTCAATATGTTCTTCCACATCTTAAAAGTAGTCGGGATAAAGACGAAGAGAAAGGGAGCTGTGACCATCCAGTACCCAGAGCAGAAAAAAGAAATTGCTTCCAGGCACAGAAGCCTGCACAGACTGGTCCCCAATCAGGACGGTAAGCCAAGATGCGTGGCCTGCATGCTGTGCGCCACCGTCTGCCCTTCTGAGTGCATATACATCGAGGCTGCAGAGGATCCCAAGCTGGAGATGCAGAAATACCCGTCCAAATTCATCATAGATATCGGCCGCTGCTGTTTCTGTGGGTTCTGTGTGGAAGCCTGTCCTGAAGATGCCATACGTATGGATACGGGAAATATCGAGTTGGCCGGGTACACGCGTGATGACCTGATCTACGATCTCGACAAACTTCTTAAATGACAATCAATAAGATTGCCCTCGGGCAGTTTGAGATACACGGCCTGAGAGACGGCTTTTTTCACCTTGATGGGGGAGCGATGTTTGGGGTGGTCCCCAAGCCTCTGTGGGAAAAAAAATTTCCAGCCGATGACCAAAACCGGATCAGGCTGGCTCTGAATTCTTTCCTGATTAAAAAAGAAAACATGCTCATCCTGATAGAGACTGGCATAGGAAGTGATTTGGAGTCAAAAATATTCGAGTATTATTCTATAGAAAGAGAACCGGGTCTCGTGGGTTCTCTTCAAAGGCTCGGGCATCAGGCGGAAGATATCAACTTCGTCATAAACACTCACCTTCACTTCGACCACTGCGGCGGCAACACGTATAAGAATGAGAAGGGAGAACATATTCCGACCTTTCCCAAAGCCAAATACATCATCCAGAAGGAAGAATGGGAATACGCTCTCGCTCCGACCGAAAGAGACAGGCCCAGTTATCTCAAACAGAACTTCCTGCCCCTGAAAAAACACGGACAGCTCCAGCTGGTGGACGGAGATTCGGAGATAATTGAGGGAGTGGATGTTGTCCTCGTTCCTGGTCACACGTCCAGCCATCAGTGCGTCAAAGTGCAGTCCGAAAGTAAAATCTTTTTCTTCCTGGGAGACCTGGTCCCTACCTCCGGCCATATCGGTTTACCGTATATCATGAGTTATGACCTGCTTCCTCAGGTGACTTTACAGAACAAGAAAAAAATCTTTAACCAGGCAATAAAAGAAGACTGGATACTCGGCTTCAATCACGATCCTGATCATTTTTTCGGTCAAGTTGAAAAAGTTGAAGATAAGTACAGATTCAAACCTTTCCGCAGATAAGGTCTGCATCCCCAAGGCAACCTTGAATATTTCCGGTTCGGATGTTATAAATAAACATTAGTCCTAAAACTTTTATCCTTCATTCAAAATTTCCGTTCGAAAGATGAGTTTAAAAGAATATAAGAAGAAAAGAGATTTCAGCAAAACTCAGGAGCCTCCAGAGTCCGAGAAAAAGTCAGATGAACTGGTTTATGTCATCCAGAGGCACAAAGCCTCTCATCTCCATTACGACCTCCGCCTGGAGGAAGAGGGAGTCTTGAAAAGCTGGGCCATCCCTAAATCGCCTCCTGAGGAAGTTGGGATCAGAAGACTGGCTGTCCAGACAGAAGACCACCCTCTGGGATACGAGGATTTTGAAGGGATTATCCCGGAGGGCGAGTACGGAGCCGGGAAGGTCGAGACATGGGACAGGGGCGATTATCTTCCTCTTGAAGCGAACCCGGCAAAGAGAGTCATCGAAATAAAGGGAAAAAAATTAAAGGGAAAACACGCGTTGATCAAGCTTAAACCGAAAAATCCGGACGATAAAAACTGGCTTTTTTTTAAGCTTAAAAACGATAAATAATCCGAATTTTCAGGATAATATTCAAAGAAAGGAAAGAAAATGAAAGACGAAGAAAAAATTGCCTGCCATATCTGTAAAAAGGAGATCCCGAAAGCAGCCGCGCTTCATTCCGAAGGACAGGAATACGTGCTCCATTTCTGCGATATCGGATGTTTGGATCACTGGAAAAAAGAAGAGGAAAAAAAGAAGGAGAAGAAATAAAAGTCGGTTCGTTGACGTTTTCCAGATAAAGAATGTGTCATTTGATTTAAAGTAATCTCACTGAAACAAATCCCAATCTTTTTATAGCATCCCTCAATTGTTTTTTCTGACTAGGGGGAACATAAATGACATCTTATACGTATAACCTATTGATATGATAAGGACAGGAGGAGTCCATGTTTAAAAAAATATTCATCCCGGTACTCATCGTCGTTATTATTGCGGCTGTCATCTTCTTGAAGGCAAAGAATTCCTCGAATGGAAATGACAATGGGATCAAGATGATCAAGGTCCAGAGAGGCGATATAGTGGAAAACGCTCTGGCCATCGGCCGGATCGAGCCGAAAAAGGAGATCGCAGTCAAATCGAAAATATCAGGAATTGTCAAAAATGTTTTTGTGGAAGTCGGTGATGAAGTGAAGATTGGAGAGCCTTTACTGGAGATTAAACCTGATCCGACTCCGCTTGAGTTTGCAGAAGCCAAGAGGAATGTGGAAATGGCGAGAGTGAACCTTGAGAAGGCCCAGAACGAATACAACCGGGCGAGAAAATTGCTGAATGACAACCTCGTTTCCCAGCAAGAATTTGATGCGGCTGAAAACGAGTTCAAACAGCTCCAACTGAGAGTGAAAATAGCCGTGGAAAGGTTGGCTTTGATCGAGGAAGGCAAGACAACGATCGCCGACCGACAGGTGGATACGGTCATAAAATCCCCGGTTGAAGGAACAATTCTCGAGAGAAGGGTTAACGAGGGTGATCCAGTTGTCCCGTTGACTTCTTATCAAGCCGGGACAGAGATTCTTCTCCTGGCAGATATGAACAGCCTGATTTTTAAAGGGACAGTGGATGAGATCGATGTGGGAAAGCTTGAAGAAGGAATGACTGCTGAACTGAAGATCGGCGCAATCCCAGACGAGAAGATATTAGGAACACTGACGAAGATTTCACCCAAGGCGAAACAGCAAGAGAATGCCACGCTTTTTGATGTGGAAATCGAAATCACTCAAAGAGGAAAGAAGATGATCAGGGCTGGATATTCTGCCAATGCAGAGCTGGTCATCAATAAAGCTGAAAATACTCTCTTTATCCCTGAAAGGTTGGTGGAGTTTAATGAAGAGAAAGCCTATGTTGAAGTCATAGATGACAATGGAGAAATCATAAAAAGAGAAGTGGAGATCGGGTTAAGCGATGGGATTAACGTGGAGATTAAAGAAGGGCTGGCAGAAGGAGAGGAAATCGTCGAGAGACCACCCAAGGAGATTGAATAGCTCTCACTCTTCGTGAAGGGATTGGATAAATGTCTTGCAGACTGAAAAAACGGACTCGACTTAGCTCGTTGAGAGAACCCCAATGAAGTCATTCATGTTTCTCTCTCAGTTCATAAGAGATATGCGTTCTCAGAAGATGAGGACTTTCCTGACTATTTTTGGAATCACCTGGGGGACCATTTCTGTTGTCCTGCTCTTGGCATTCGGTGTGGGCATGGAAAAGCAGATGGACAAGAGTATGCACGGGCTGGGAGAGGGAATCATGATCATCTGGCCGGGCCGAACGAGCGTCGCCTACGAGGGATTGAGTAAAGGCCGGCCGCTCCGGTTTAGAGAGGAAGACGCTTTTCTCGTCAAGCAGGAAGTCCCCCAAATCAAATATTCCTGTCCTGAATACACTGGATGGGGTGTCAAGCTGAAATACGGGAAGAATGCGTATTCTTGCGTCATGAAGGGCATCTATCCTTTTTATTCGGATATAAGGAACGTCATTCCTGAGAGAGGAGGACGGTTCATCAACGAAACGGATATGGCTCAGAAAAGAAGAGTCATATTTATCGGGTTTAGCGTTAAAGAAGAGCTGTTTAAGGATAAAGAGGCTGTGGGAAAATATGTGCATGTCAACGGCGTTCCCTTTCAGGTCGTCGGTGTCCTGATCCAGAAGACTCAGAATTCATCCTACAACACTCGTGATGAGTACGCCGCATTCATTCCCGCCACGACTTTTGCTCCGTTCTTCGGCCATAAATACATCAGCAATTTTGTTGTCCAGGCCTATGACCCATTCAAGAATGAGGTTATCCAGGAGCGTATCCTTCAGGTTCTCGGCAAAAAATACAGGTTTCATCCTGAAGATACAGAGGCACTCGCCATCTGGGATACTATGGAAGGGGAAAAAATCACCAATTCGATCATGATCGGATTCAATATTTTCCTGGGGATTGTTGGAGCCTTTACGCTGATCGTGGGAAGTATCGGCGTCTCGAACATCATGAACGTCGTCGTCGAGGAAAGAACGAAAGAAATCGGACTCAAAATGGCCTTGGGTGCCAAAAAAAGATTCGTTCTGGTGCAGTTTTTGTTCGAGACCCTTTTGATAACACTGGTCGGCGGAGCCTTAGGAATAACTTTTTCATACGCACTTATTTCTATATTCCCGACAACCGGCATTGAGGAATTCATAGGGAAGCCAACTTTTTCCTTTGCAGTCGGCCTTGTCACAGTTACTCTCTTAGGTATCATTGGCTTGCTCTCAGGATGGGGGCCGGCTCGCCGGGCTTCAAACTTGCACCCTGTGGAAGCGCTCAGGTCATAGGAGTTAAGGATGAAATTAATCTATCTCTTTCGGCTGTTCTACAGAGAATTGAAGGGCCAGAAGAAAAAAATCACTCTGACAATTCTGGCTTTGGCCTGGGGGACTTTTTCCATAGTCATCCTCCTGGCATTCGGCGAAGGGCTGAAGAGGCAGATGATTAAAGCCATGCATGGCCTGGGAGACGGAATATGTATCGTTTACTCAGGACAGACATCAAAACCCTATAGAGGATTAGGCAAAGGGCGCGTCATCAGACTTCAACTGGATGATGTGGAACTCCTCCGCAACAGGGTTTCTGGAATCGAGCTCATCAGTCCGGAGAATGACCGTTCCAGAAACAACATGACTTATGGCCGGAAAAGCCTTTCAGAGAGAGTTATCGGAGTCTATCCTGATTTTGAGGAGTTGAGAGGCTATAACCCTGATCAAAACAGCCGCTTCATCAACGACCTGGATATCCTGAACAAGAAAAGAGTTGTCTTTTTGGGTACAGAGCTGAAGAAGAGACTGTTCGGAGAAGATGAGGCTGTCGGCAAGACCGTTTTGATCAACCGCATTCCCTTCTTAGTTGTCGGAGTCATGTTGGATAAGATGCAGAACAGCATGTATAACGGTGCCGATGTGGACAAAGCGGCTATCCCATATTCAGCCTTCAAAACGATTTACGGGGATAAATACCTGCACCGCTTGATCTATCGGCCTGAGGATATAGCCCGAGCTGAGACAGTCAAGAATGAGGTTTATGGAGTATTATCCCAGAAGTACAAATTCGACCCCACAGATAAACAGGCTCTTGAGATCTGGGATATGGTGGAAGAAGAGAAGTTGATGAAAAATATTTTTCTCGGATTGGAAATTTTTATGGGAGTCATCGGCGGCCTGACTTTGATTGTTGCGGGTGTGGGCGTGGCCAACATCATGTATGTGTCTGCAAAAAAGAGGACGAAAGAGATCGGGATCAAGATGGCCCTCGGAGCCAAAAGAAGACATGTTCTTCTTCAATTTATTTCCGAAGCGTTGATGATTTCCTTTATAGGAGGAGGAGCTGGAGTTTTGTTTTCTTTTATCCTAGTGGAAGCTACTCGTGTTCTTCCCTTAGAAGGGGATGTGGCAGATATCCTGGCCCATCCCGTGATCTCTTTCAAGATTATGCTTTTGACCGCCTTCATACTGAGTATCATCGGGTTTCTGGCTGGTATCTTTCCGGCCCGGAAAGCCGCCTCAGCTAAGCCAGTGGAAGCTTTGAGGTACGAATAAGAGGAGTTTGACTATGATAAAGATGGATAAGATCAAGAAAATATACGGGACAGGAGCTGCCCAGGTCGCCGCTCTCAAGAATATCGACCTGGAAGTCAAGGAGAATGAGTTTGTCGGGCTTGTCGGTCCATCGGGCTCTGGAAAGTCCACGCTGATGAACATCATGGGATGTCTGGATGTGCCGAGTTCAGGAGAATATTATTTTGAAGGTGAGCCGGTCGCGGCTTTTAACCATAATAAGCTGGCCGAGATCAGGAATAAAAAGATCGGGTTTGTCTTCCAGAATTTCAATCTGCTTCCTTATGCCACGGCCTTTGAGAACGTGGAGATTCCGATGATATTCATGGGGATGAAGGCCAAAACCCGGAAATCTCGAGCGATGGAACTTCTCGATAAGGTGGGCCTGAAAGGGAGAGCCCATCACAAGCCCAGCGAATTATCCGGAGGAGAAATGCAGCGGGTGGCCTTAGCCAGGTCTCTGGCTAACAATCCCAGGTTGATCCTGGCTGACGAGCCGACTGGAAACCTGGATACCAAATCCGGAGACGAAATCCTGGCCATATTCGAAGACCTCTGGAAACAAGGCCACACACTCGTGGTCATCACTCACAATCCTTATATTTCGGAACGAGCCCAGAGAGTGATTCATCTCATAGACGGGACGATCGAGAATAACGGCGCCTCATCTTGAAGCCGGATTCGATCAGATGTGTCTTCGCTACATAATCAATTTTCAATTCATAAACTCTGGAGAAAAAGATCTTCTCTTTTTGTTCATAAGTACTCCAGAGGTTCATGGAGATGATATCCTCGTTTGACTTCAAACAACAGCCGTGTTATAGCTTTGAAAAAAAATCACACTAAAAATTCAACTGGCTGATGAGAATTTTTCTATAAATTAACAGTTATTTAGAGTGGGACGTCTCATCAATGACGTCTGCTCATGCCCAAAGGAGAGGAACGGGAGGCTCATCATGGGAAAGATATATTCGAACAGTAGAATCGAAAGTTTTGAAAAATGCAAACTCCAGTATAAATACAGATACATCGAAAGGGTCCCTCTTAAAGTCGAAACCATCGAGGCCTTTTTGGGGACAAAAGTCCATGAAGCCCTGAAAGAACTGTATGACTTTGTCAAAAACAAGAGTGTCAAACCAAAAGGGTGGCTTCTCTCCAAATATGAAGAATTATGGAAAAAAGATTTCAGTGATGCCATCAAGATTGTCAAAGATGAGTTCTCCCCAGAAGAATATTTTGAGAAAGGGAAGAAAAGCTTGATCGATTATTACGATGAATACCAGCCTTTTGACAGGACAAAAATTGTAAAGACTGAAGAATCCATTTATTTCAACCTCGAGAGAGGCGAAGAGGAATACAGGTTCGTTGGCATTCTTGACCGCCTCGACTGGAATGATAAAGAAAAGACATTCGAGATTCATGATTACAAAACTTCGGGCTCGTTGATGACCCAGGAGCAAGCTGACCAGGATTTTCAGCTGCCGCTTTATCAGCTTGCACTGATGAGTAAATGGACAGAGGCTGAGAAGGCAAAACTGATTTGGCATTTTCTCTTATTCAACAAGCAGATCGAGTCCTCAAGGACCAAGAAGCAGCTCATGGAAATTCAAGATGTAGTCATTGATAAGATAAAAGCTATCGAATCTTGTGAGGAATTTCCTCCTTTGAAAAGTGCGCTCTGTGATTGGTGTGACTTCCAGGAAATCTGTCCGTTGTGGAAACACCCTAAAAAAGTGGAGAAACTGGAGGAAAACAAGTACAGGAAAGATCCAGGCGTGAAACTGGTCGCAGCCTATTCAGAACTAGAAGAAGACAAAAGGAAATTGAAGGAAAAGATATCCGAAATCGAGCAGGAGCAGGAAAAGATTGCAGAAGCGGCTGTAGAGTTCGCTGAAAGAGAGGGCAGCCAGGTCATTGACGGACCAGACAAGCAGTTGGTCATCACAATTAAAGAAGAGCTTGGCGCGCCGACCCGAAGGGACAATCAGGAAAAGTGGAAGGGATTACGGGAATTTCTGATAGAAAATGATAAATATACAGACGTTTCAACTGTGAACAACAGTATGCTCACCAGAATGCTGAAAACCTGGCCTCGTGAAGTCGTGGACAAAATAAAGGATTTTCTCGTCAAGAAGGTGATCCGGAAGGTCGACTTGAAAAACAAAACCTAAAGGCCGCTTCTTCAATTTTCATGTATTTCATCCCTCAAATCTGTAAGAAAACCAGCTTAAAAAACTCTGGCTTAAATTTGGCTCTTGATCCACGCCGCGATATCATCTATCACATACTTGGCCACATGACTCGCTTGTGAATATTCAGCCGGTGTGCTTTTTCCTTTGCCCTCTATAAAGAGGTGATTGAGCTTGGGATAGAATTTGAATTCGACATCCTTACGTGAGGAGAGTGCGTTTTTCCATCCATCAAAATCATCTTCTGTGACCTGGTAATCCCGTCCACCCTGGAGGATGAGCATCGGTTGTTGAAGTCCTTTGGCCGTTTGAGGTGCATCATAGCGGCGGAGGTCCAGCCAATATTCCGCGGGAGCGCCAAGCAGGTTCTCTTGGCCTGAATAGGAAGCGGATTCTTTCAGATTTTTTACTTTCTCCACTGCTTTTTCAATCTCACTCAACCTGGTTTTTTCGTTTTCAGTGATCTTTCCGTCAATCGATATGATATAATTCACCTGTTCAAGCATCACTTCTTCCACAGGCCTGGTCGTCCCCGCCATGATGATAAAACCTGCGATTTCTTTATCAAGCATTCCGATTCTCGGAGCGATCATCCCTCCAAGACTGTGGCCGAGGACGCATATTCTTTGCTCATCGATTCCTTCCACTCCGCGGAGCAGGTTGACTGCAACCAGAGCGTCGTCGATCGTTTCCTCTTGGACTGTGAATTTCCCTTCGAAATCTTTAAGTCTCTGGCTGTGAACTCTTGTCCTTTTCTCGTAACGGAGAACGGCAATGTTTTGAGAGGCCAGCCCCCAGGCTAAATCCCGGAACGGCTTATTGGGACCGATGCTCTCATCCCGGTCATTCGGCCCTGAGCCGTGAACAAGAACAATCGCAGGGAAAGGACCTTTTCCTTCAGGAAGCGAGAGAGTGCCTGGAAGTGCCCATTCCCCGCTTCCAACCACAATTTCTTTTTCTTTGAAGGCATTCAGTTTGACATAATCAGGAGGGGTATATTCTTTCTGGGCAGGAGCAAACCAGAGGCCGGTGATTTGTTTTTCTCTGTTGAAGACGACTTTAACATCTAGATTTCCTTTTTCGAACTGACAGGTGACATAGATGATATCAAACTTTGGCAGTGTTTCTGTTCTCGTTCCTTTTTGCTTTTTGAATGGACCGGCCTGTTCGATCACTGTCTGCCACACTTCTTTGAGTTTCTCCTCCGGCATGGCTTTAGACATGACGCTGTCAAAATTTTCCACGGCTCTGGAAAATTCCCCCTGTACCATCAGATCGACAAATTCTTTGGCTTGGGCGATGAGCTCCTCTGGAAAAGAATCTCCCAGAATTGGGGTGGGAAAAAGCAACGACCCAAACAATAAAGCAATCAAAGGGATGCGATTGTATTTTTTTATTTTCATTATCTTTTCCTCAGTGGTTTGATGGATGGTGTCTCAATATCCTTACCCATATTTTTAAATAAGTCAATTCGGCATTTCAAGTCATCCGGAGAAAAGCCTTATATACTCATTACTGATTTATCAATCAAAGACAATTGACCAGTTTAAAATCTGGAATATGGAGCGTTGATCCCTTTTTTGATTGACATTTCTTGAGTCTGCATCCCATATTCTCTATTTTAAAGACTTGATTGTTTCATGCGCTATGAATAAAGTATAGAGAACAGTATGGAGAAGAACGGATGGATAGTTTAAAAAAAGCTCATCAAATCGCTTTTACCCTGAATGTGGCCATCGTTGGGACTTTGATAATTTATGTTATCGTGATTGAAATCATAAGAAGAAAATTCGCTCCGTTCACGGGTTTCGGAGGGATGTCGGATATTTCTGTCATTCGGTATCTATTCTACGGAATCGTGGTGATCAATATTTTTTTCATCAGATTCTTGAGAAACATGATTTTACGAAAATCATCAGCCGATG
>Ga0209636_10000641_pt1 | contig 34781 bp, 30 predicted proteins | sample DeeMarSWOR152_54_FD_187464 | JGI IMG/M metagenome (GOLD analysis project Ga0209636, IMG submission 187464) | Marine sediment microbial communities from White Oak River estuary, North Carolina - WOR-1-52-54 (SPAdes) (version 2) | ecosystem: Environmental > Aquatic > Marine > Intertidal zone >... | reverse complement strand
TTTTCAGAAGTCAGATTTCTTGTACTTAGATGAGGAATATTTCGAAAGCGGTCAATACGCACGCCTCCGCCTTCAAGGGATAAAAATTCTGGTTCTTGGCTTTGAGAACTACGCAGATGTAGATGTCTACGTTACATTAAACAGGTATGGGGTAGCGGTGCTAAGCTTTTGGATGGATATTGAAGAACCAGTAACGTCTAGAAAACTGGCAGAGCTCCAAATCATACCCTCAGTCGAGGAAGAAACCCTTAACATAAAGGCCCCGATACAACTTATTGAAGAGTACTCCAATTTGAACAAAGAGCTCACGAAAGTCGTTGAAGCTATGAAAGAAAAGGGTAAAAAATCGATAAATATGAAGAATAAAAGCTTTTCAGAACTCGTTTGGTACTACGTTTCATCCGTAATTAATCGGGTCAACAAATCGCGCTTTTCATCAAGCGAAAAACTTTCAGAAAGCCTCCGTTACGAACCTTATATTATATATCCCTACGTCGTAGTTTTAACAGAAGTAGAAGACAAGGAAAACGCCATAGAAATAGTTGATAGCCACCCGAAACAGTTCTATCAAATCATGGCCCATATGAAAGACGTCGAATATGACGTAATAAATGACGATATCACTGAGGACCTTCTACGTCCAAACATAAGCGAAAGATCAGACATAGCATATCTCAGCACCATAGGTTCCACGATCCTACTTTTATCCAAAAAATCCCAAGAAATTCTCGCCGAAAAAGCAAAAGAAAACGGAACCAGCGTTGAATATGAAACCTTACTGGAAATAATCCCAGGCTTCTCCGCTCTTGAACTCTTGCAAATGCAACGATTTTTGCTCAGGTTTCTCGATTTTTTCCTCACCAGAAAGAACATCGCAGACATGGGTTCAGGCGAAATAATGGTCTTAAAAGAGTTCATGGGGCAAGCTCTTGACGAGTTTTACACCATCAAAATAGTTGGACACAGAATGACGCATCTCCGTCTTGAACACGGAAAAGAAACAATGCTAATCAATAACATGTTTCAATCAATCATGGATAAACTAGAACTTTTAGACAGCGCCATTGAAAGCTATGAACAAATCCGTTCAAATTTCTTCCAAATAGCCCTCACGGTAATGCTAGGCGTTGTTTCATCTGTTTTGATCCTTTCGCCCTTTGAAAAGGACCTATATAACAGCATCCTATCCCTCGTAATTACGGGAATCATCACAGGAACCGCCTACTTTGGCTCAGACATATACTGGAGAAAAATGCACCAAAGAGCCAGGAAAATGGAAAGTTGAAAACAACGTTAAAATAGCCATAAGGGTTCATCAGATAATGGCGAAAAAAGATGAGTATAAAAATATAAGTCAAAGAGGTCCATTAATAGGAGGATTATAGGAACCACCATCACGAAAAACAATATTATTGTCACGAAAGTAACCCTCCACGCTCGCGTTATATGCTCAACAGCCATCTCTTCTTTAGGATCACCAAGGGTGTAAAACTCCGGCTTTTCAAGTTGCACCCCAAGGGCTCCTGCCATAGGGGCCATGCTCCAACCCCCGACCCTACTCTCAAGACTGTACCTATCTCTTCTCAATATTCCCCAACTTTTACGCCAATCATACCCACTTAAAAACGCTGATAAAACTATGAAAATCGACGTAATGCGTGAAGGGAGGTAATTTACTAACTCATCTATCTTAGCAGAAAACCACCCATAACGAACATACTCCTCAGTTTTGTGCCCCACCATGCTGTCCAAAGTATTTATCATACGGTAAACATAAGCACCCAAAAGCCCAAAAAGAACATAATAAAAAATAGGAGAAGTAAAACTGTCTACAGTACTTTCCGCTGTAGACTCTATAGTCGCACTAATAATCTCCCTCTCACCGAGTTTACTGGGATCACGGCCCACCAACCCCGGAAGAATACCCCGAGCCCCCTCAATATCCCCCTCATATAAACAATCTCTCACTGTGTAAACATGCTCCCTCAAACACCTCACAGCAAAAGTAGCTTTCAAAAGAAAAGCAGAAACCACTATATAACTCCAAATATCCAAATACCGCCACATAAGAATCGACAAGAAAAACACAGGAACTGCCACAAAAAATATGCACGTTAAAGCAAGAAACACACCCCTCATCCTCTGCTTCTCAGGAACACTTGTACTGAAAAACTTCCCTAGCTTATCAATCAAAGCACCCATCCAGACCACAGGATGAACCTTCAAAGGGGGCTCCCCGAACAAAAGATCGAGAAAAACAGCCAACCCTATTATAGCCATCTCGACAAACAATAAATGTGCTATACCATTCCACTCAGTAAAAAAAAGAACATCCATAACCAAAAACCAACCAAAAAACAAAACTTCAACTTCAAGCCTTAAAATTAACCAAACAGTTTAAAACGCTTAAACCCTTATACCTATTTCTACTGTTGGATTGGGAGAGTTCATAGTTTTCGATCTTTGCTAAAATAGTTTTATTTTTTGGAACGATTTTATTGCAAGATAAAACATAATAAGAGTAAACAGTCCTACCATAATAAATCCCGTAACGATGTCGGCAAACTCGTAATGAAATGGAGGATTGTCACCATACCTGAAATCATAGCCCAAAAGGGAGATCTGGAGAACCCTAACACAATAGGTTAAAGGGTTTATCTTGGCGATTATTGCAAGCCAAAACGGGAACTCCCTCGACGGGTACAACGCTTCGGATGCAAAAAATAGTGGTAAAGTCAGCATAGTCGTAAGGGCTTGTAATGCCCCATGGCTAGTCATCCTAGCCGCAATAGCCATAGCCATAAATAAGAACCCAAAGGAAAAAATGACGATTATAAGAACAAATGTTAAAAACCATATAAAAGTGTCAAAAAAACCCTCACCTTCTCCAAACAATACGAGTTTCTCACTACCGGATACGATCAAAAAAACGCCTAATAATAGTACGGCAAAGGCCTGTATCAAGCTTTTAGCCAAACCGCTCAAACTATAACCTACCATAGCCTGATTTCTCGAAGTAGGACTCATTAAAATCTCTTTCGTAAGACCAAACTCTTTATCGAGCAAAACGTTAAAACTTGCAAACAACGAACTGAAAAGGATGCTTAAACCAATGATCCCCGGAATAAGAAAGTTCACGTAAGAAATGCTACCTTCCTTTTCTGGAATAGTAGAGCCTAAAGCAACACCAAATAATAAAATCCATAAAACAGGCTGAACAATCGTTACAAAAAGGGTCATCATTCTTCTCTTATATTTTACCATTTCCCGCCAAAAAATTGTCCAAGCCCCATGCACAATAAAAACCTCCTTTAAAGAGACAAAAAATCTTTCAATCAACTGAAAACTCAAAAATAAGTCAGGATATGTCAGTTTCCCTAATTTTTCTGCCTGTAAAATACAGGAAAACATCATCAAGCGACGGTCTCTTTATATTCACGCCATCTACAGCTAACTTAGGTTTCAAACTATCCAAAGTCTCCATAATCCTCGGCGCCAAAGGAACCCCTGAACCGTTAAGCACGATCTCTAATCCTTTATCAAACTCAACAATTTCATTGATAAAATCAAATCCCTCTAAAACTTCCCTCGCCCTCTCTTTCTCCGCTAAATAAAGAAAGATAACATCTTTCCCAAGCTTGTCCTTTAGCCTTTCAGGAGTTCCAGAAATAAGGATTTTACCATGATCCATAATGAAAACCCTGTCTGCCAATCGATCAGCTTCTTCCATGTAATGTGTTGTTAGAAACATTGTTGTGCCCCTCTCGTTTACCTTCCTAATCTGTTCCCAAATAAGCACTCTGCCCTGGGGATCAAGGCCCAAAGTAGGTTCATCTAAAAACAAGATCGTAGGCTCAGTCATTAAAGCTCGAGCAATTTCAAGCCTTCTCTTCATGCCCCCGCTCAACCTTCTCGTTATCTCGTCTACCTTCTCACTCAGTTCAACAAGTTCAAGTAGCTCCCATATCTTTTCATGCCTTTCCTCTTTGGGTATCTTGTAAAGTTTGCCGTGAAACTCCATGCTCTCCCAAACAGTCATTTCTCTATCCAAAATGGTCTCTTGAAAAACTATTCCTATGCTGCCCTTTACCTTTTCCGGGTTCTTAATGACGTTTATACCATCCAAGTAAATCTCGCCGCTTGTAGGTTTCAGTAACCCGATCAAAGCATTAATAGCGGTGGTTTTACCGGCACCATTAGGCCCTAAAAGGCTAAAAACTTCCCCCCTCCTAACAGTAAAAGAAACCCCATCAACAGCGGTAAAATCTCCATACTTGTGAACCAGTCCCTCCACACTAACAATCACATCCTCCTTATCCTCCTCACCTTCGCTAATACTAACACTATTAACATCACTAATCATTTACGGCAAAACCCCTTCAAACTTTTCAAACCAGTTATCCAAGCAAATCTGCTAAAATCTTCTTATAAAAAAACAAAAGTTTTCTTTTTTTGCCTTTCCTATTTCTGGCTTTTGATTTTTAAATTCAAAACTCAAAGAGAAGCACTTTAGATATGTTACTATTTGTCTAGGAATATAGGCAGGTTATCCCACCTATAAAAACCTATGGTTCAAAAGACCAAAAATTTCTTTGAAACATCAGATATCCTTATTTATATTATAAAAAGCTTCCAAAACCTGCTTCCTCAAAAAACGTTTCTCAAAGAACAAAGGGCGAAAAGACCTAAAAGCTTAACAGTCAAAAAAACAGCGGTGGGTGATGGATGTCTTGACAGGCAGTTAGGTGAATTTTCAATGAAACCATCCACCACATATTATCTCTATTTTTTGTTACTAGCGAATATCTTCAGAATTTCCTTAAGAACAAGTAGCATGACCTACTTTTACTTCGGCAATTCTCATTTCTCGTATTCTTCTTTACAAGTCCCCCAAATGCCTATGATCTTCTCTACTGCAACATTAATATAGGCGATACCGCTTTTAAGACTTAGTACTCCGTCTACACAGCTGAAGACTTCACTGTGGAACCAAGCTCCATCTCCACTGTATACGTCAACTAATCTTCCCTGAAGGCATGAGGAAATAAAACTTTCCAATAGTCATTCGCTTCCCTCCTCCTAAAGTCGTGATGATAAAAAAACCATCACATTCCAAAATGTCTCTACACGCCCTTATAAAAGCTTCTAATTACGTATTTAAAGTTAAGTAGGAAATCCTTTCTAAAGCAATAGGAAGGTTATCCTACTTTTATATCAAAAAAAAAACGTGATTGACCGTAAAAATATCGCATAATTCCTTAGTATGTGTTTTTTTCATAGTTTTCAATAGCTTGGTTATTATTCCTGCTATTAGACTTTAAGTAACGTTTCTAGTTTTGAAGAAAGATTTATAAATACTTTAACGCATTTTGTCTAGAAGTATAGGTAGGTTATCCTTCCTATAAAAACTGTGGATAAAAAAGACTAAAAGCCAGTGAGAATCCTCCCCCTCCATTAATTTAGAAAATATTTCTTCTTGGACATTTCTATACCGATCAAAAGGTGGAAAAATAAGATGAGTTATGATCGTCCTATATACCCCTTTGTCGCGATTGTTGACCAAGAAATGATGAAAAAAGCTCTGATACTAAACGCTATTAACCCCAAAATAGGCGGTGTTTTAATCAGAGGGGAGAAAGGGACAGGCAAATCCACAATTGCACGGGCCTTAACAGACCTCTTAGAAGAAATAGAGGTTGTAGCGGACTGTCCTTTCAACTGTAACCCACACAATATAGAAGAAATGTGTCAATCATGCCAAAAACGATACGAATCTAGGGAAAAACTCCCGGTTAGAAAGCGAAAAATGCCCTTGGTTACCTTGCCAATAAACGCTACTGAGGATCGGGTTGTAGGTACTCTTAACATAGAAAAGGCCCTCAAGGAGGGAATAAAAGCGTTAGAACCAGCCATATTGGCAGAAGCAAATAGAGGCATACTCTACATAGACGAAGTTAATTTGCTTGAAGACCACATCTCAGACCTATTACTCGACGCTGCCGCCATGGGAGTAAACATCGTTGAAAGGGAAGGAATCTCAGTCAGTCACCCTTCCAAGTTTCTTCTCATAGGAACTATGAACCCTGAGGAAGGAGAGTTAAGGCCTCAAATTATTGATAGATTTGGTCTCAGTGTTAAAGTTGAGGGGATTAAAGACGTAAAACAAAGAATGGAGGTAGCTAAACTCCGGGAAGAGTTTGACGCAGGTCCGTGGGCTTTTAAGAAATGTTTTGAAAGTGCTCAAAAAGAGCTAGTTCAAAAGATAAAGAAGGCAAAAAGCTTACTTCCAAGCATTACCATCTCTGAAGATCTTTTACGCCAAATTTCTTGGGTTTGTATAGCCCTCGGTACGGAAGGTCACAGGGCGGACATTATTACCGTGAAAACAGCAAAAACAATAGCAGCGTTTAACGGTAGAACAGAAGTAAAAGAAAGCGATGTCAAAGAAGCCCTAGAGCTTGTTTTAGGCCATAGGATGAGGAAAAAACCCTTCGAAGAACCAGAAATAAGCAAAGAAGCCCTTGAAGAAGCTTTTAATAAAGCAAAAGAACAACAACCCCCTAAAACTCAGAGAAACCCAAACAACCCTCCACCTAATCAGCCTGAAAACGATTCAGAAAATCCAGACCATGAAAAGAAAAAAGAAGAAGAAGAAGAAGAAACGAAGAAAGAAGGAAAAGGAGAAGAAAAGCCAAACAGAGGAAAAGAAAAATATGACGAAAAATCAGAGGAAAAGCATCCAGCTGACGGTTTTACCGATATCGATAAAGTTTTCGAAATAGGTCCTCCCATTGGAGACGCTCAAAAAATACTAGGCTGGAGAAAAGATCGCTCATTGAGGCCATGTAATGGTAGAAGGCTGAAATCGATATCTACCTTTTCTCGTGGAAAATATGTTAGGCCTAGAATTCCAACAGGTAAGGTAAAAGATATTGCAGTAGATGCCACGCTTAGAGCCGCTGTAACCCACTCTTTTAAAAAGGGGAAAATAGATATACACTCGTCTGATCTTCGAGAAAAAGTGAGGGAAGGAAGAGCAGCATCTCTAATCATGTTTGTTGTAGACGCAAGTGGTTCCATGGGCGTAAATAATAGGATGATCGCCGTAAAAGGAGCCATATTTTCTCTCCTCAACGATACGTATCGACGCAGGGATAAAGTTGCAATGATTATGTTCAAAGGCAACAAAGCTGAAGTAATACTACCCCCAACTAAAAGCGTTGAATTAGCGCTTAAACGTCTTAAAGAACTTCCGACTGGCGGGAAAACACCTTTACCCGCCGGAATAGTTAAAGGTATAGAGTTGATTAAAACGGAGTTATTAAAAGGATACAGAGTCATACCGATGATGGTTCTTATTACAGACGGAAAAGGCAACGTAGCCCTTTTTAATGATGTTTTAAAAGATCTAGACAAATGCGCTTTACAGCTAAAAAAGGATTTAATTAGAACAATAATCATCGATACAGAAGATAAAAGGTTTTACGGGCTCAATTTAATTAAAGAATTTGCTGAAAAGAGTGCCGCTAAATATTATCATGTTGATTCTCTAGAACCTGAAAAACTTACATCGATCGTTTCTTTTGAGCGAAGCTTATTAGACGATATTTTTTCACTTAATCAGCCCTAATCCTCCTCATATTCTTCTTCGTTTAAAATTTCGAAATCATTGTTAATTTCACATTTTTGATAGTTGTGAATAATTCGCTCAATTTACTTTTAGGGGGTATTTGATCAATGACCTTGGCTAAAATAGGTTTTGTTTCCTCGACACTGGATGATAATCTAATATTCAACCATATTCTCTCCTCCTTAAAAGATAAGGTTAGTATAGAGTTCAAAATTATTAACGTAGTGAGTACAGAGGCGCAAATTGAAGAGTTTTTCGAATTTACAAAAGAAGCATCAGTGGTCTTCACAAAACTTATGGGAGGGAAAGATGCTTGCCCTTTCTTCGATGCCCTTGCATCCCATCTAAAAAATTACAATGTGCCGTTCATACCTTTGCCTACCATTGGTGATAGTCAGCCTGAACTGGATAAAGTTTCTACTGTTCCTAATGAAATAAGGCTTGAAGTTATTAAGTATTTAGCCCTTGGAGGGGAGAAAAATTACGAAAATCTTTTACTTTTTCTCTCAAATCGGTTTTCAGACCAAAGTGTCCCCTATGAAGAACCTGAAAGCATGCCTTGGCAAGGAATCTATTATAAAAATAAATATTTTGAAAAATTGGAAGATTACCTCCTAAACAATAAAAATTATTCCCCATCTAAGATTACCATTGGCGTGCTTTTTTATAGAACATGTTGGCTCTCTAATAATTTGGACTTTATAGACCATTTAATTGAAAAGGTTGAAGAAGCAGATGCTAATGTTATTCCCCTATTTTTTGCTTCACCAAACGAGTTTGGTTCTTTAGGCATAGAAAAATCCATCAAGAAATATTTTTACCAAGAAAACAAACCCCTAGTTGATATAATAATTAATACAACTTCCTTTTTCTTCAAAATGCAATTTTCATCCAGCCTAATTGAAGATAAAGCGACATTTTTGGAAGAACTTAATGTGCCTGTATTGCAAGGCATAATCACCACAGGATCTATCGAGGAATGGAGAAATTCTGTACAAGGATTAAACCCCCTTGACGTAATCATAAACGCAGTAATGCCCGAGTTTGACGGGCTAATAATCCATTTCCCCCTAGCTGGAAGACCACGAGAATTATCGAGAGAAAGTTTGGATCTAACAAACAGACTAAAGTTAAAACCTATCGAAGAAAGGATGGAAAAAATCGTTCAAATGGTTATCAGATACGCTGTACTGAAAAAGAAACCGGATAACGACGAAAGAGTAGCTATAATTTTTCACAACTACCCGCCGAGAAATGATTTAATCGGTTCAGCTTTCGGCTTAGATGCTCCTCAAAGCGTGATAAACATTTTAAAAGCCATGAAGGAACGCGGCTTCACCATAGAACATATACCAGAAAACCCTGAAGAGCTTATAAACAAAATAACAGAATGCGCAACAGGCGATCAGAGATTCATCACAGAAAAACATTTAAAACAAACAATAGGGCGCGCGACACGCGAAAACTATGAGAAATGGTTCAATTTACTCTCTCCAAAAGTAAGCAAGGAGTTAAAGATGCACTGGGGAGAAGTTCCGGGAGAATTTTTCAACTATGACGGCGTTTTGATATTTGCTGGGATTGCAAATGGGAATATTTTCATAGGACTCCAACCTCCTAGGGGGTATGGTGCGGCTCCCTCAAGTGTTTACCATGACCCTGATCTACCCCCTCCCTACCATTATATAGCTTATTATAAATGGGTTAAAGACGTTTTCAAGGCAAACGTACTAGTACACGTAGGTAAACATGGAACCCTTGAATGGCTTCCCGGGAAGGGCTTCGGTCTCTCTTGTGACTGTTATCCTGACATCTGCATGGAACTTCCAAACATCTATCCCTATATCATTAATAATCCTGGCGAGGGAACCCAAGCGAAACGTAGAAGTTATGCAACAATCGTGGACCATATGATCCCGCCCATGACTTTTTCAGACCTCTACGAGAACCTTTCACGCCTCGAAAGATCCATCGAGGAATATCATGAGGCAAAAGAGGTGGACGAAAAAAGGATTCCCCCCTTGAAAAAAATCATAGTTGAGATGGTGGAAGAGTTAAAACTAACAGACGATTTAAAGGCGAAAAATATAGCCATAGTTGAGAATGAAAACGGTGCTGATCTTTCGCTTTTTGAAGATTTTTTAGAAAAGTTACACGTTTACCTGTATGAAATTAAAGAAAGGGAGATAAATAACGGATTACACGTTTTAGGACAACCTTTAGAAGGTGATAAGCTCGTAGAAACGGTTTTCACCATAATGAAAACAGCTGACGGAAACGTACCCTCTCTAAGAGAAGGTGTTTCAGAATGCTTAGGGTACGATTATAAAGAGATTCTAAAAATAGATAATTTCAACGAAAAGTTCGGCAAAATGAACGCGCAACTCTTAGACGAAGTAAACAACCTCTCATTAAGCCTTTTAAAAGAGTTTTACCAACACGGCTTTAAAAAAGAAGAAACCAGCAACCTAAAAACCCTCAAAATAACCCCAAAAATACAGCAGATCTTAGAACACGTTGTAGACATCGTGCTTCCTAAACTAGAACTAGTGACCTTAGAGATCGAAAACGTTTTAAGAGGCATTGAAGGCCAATACATCCCGGCAGGCCCAAGCGGATGCCCCACAAGAAACACAAACGTTCTGCCTACAGGCAGAAACTTCTACTCTTGTGATCCCCGAGAAATACCTACTTTTGCTGCCTATATGGCCGGCAAACAGATGGGAGATGATCTGTTAAAACGGGTTTTAGAGGAGACAGGAAAGTACCCCGAATCTTTAGGCATGGTAGTATGGGGCACTCCAATAATGAGAACCAAAGGAGAAGATATAGCGGAAATTCTCTACTTATTAGGGTTGAAACCGAAGTATAATGAAAAAGACTATGTTATCGGGTTAGAAGTTATACCTTTAGAGGAGTTGAAAAGACCAAGGATTGATGTCACACTAAGGGTTAGTGGATTTTTTAGAGACGCATTCCCAAACCTTGTAGATCTACTTGATGAAGCAATCCAATTAGTCGCAACCTTGGATGAACCTGAAGAGTTGAACTTTATAAAAAAACATTTCATAGAAGAAATGGCGGAGAAAATAGAAAAAGGCATGACCGAAAAAGAGGCTAAAGAAACATCATTATACCGGATTTTTGGAGAAAAACCTGGAAGCTACGGAGCCGGAATCGCTGAAGTATTAGAACAAAAAAACTGGGAAACTTTAGAAGATCTTGCAAAAGTCTACGTCACCTGGGGATCTTATGTCTACGGCAAAAATAAGCATGGTTTGAAATCCCCTGAAGAATTTGTCAAGAGGTTGAGTAAAATCGAGGTTACTGTGAAAAATGAAGACAGTCACGAATGGGACATCTTTGAAGCGGACGATTGGGCAGACTACCATGGAGGCATGATCGCCGCCGTAAAGGTTTACAGCGGAAAAGCCCCTAAATCCTTTAAAGGCGACACCACAGACTTGGAAAGCATTAAAACGAGAAGTGTAAAAGAAGAGGCAACTATTGTTTTCAGGACTGTAGTAATAAACCCGAAATGGATAGAGGGTATGAAAAAACACGGCTACACTGGCGCTGGCGCCTTCTCAAAATACATTGATAACATCTATTTTTGGGAAGCTACAAGCGAGATAATAGAGAATTGGATGTTTGACGAAATCGCAGAAACGTACGTTTTTGATGAGGAGATGCGTGAATTTTTCGAAGAACATAATCCTTATGCTTTGATGAACATCATAGAAAAGCTTTTAGAAGCTATTGAACGAGGACTTTGGGAAACTGATGAAAAAATGAAAGAAAACCTCAAACGAGCATACCTGCAAATAGAAGCAACAATCGAAGAAAAATTGTAATAATTCCCCAAATTTTTTAAAGAGCTAGAAATCCGGAAAAAGAGGACAGAAATATAGCGATAAGTAAAGTTTTGTCCTCCTCTTGGCACCATAGGATAAGCGTACTACAAATATAGTACTACGTAAAGTTTATATACTTCCAAGTCGTCAACGTGGAGCAGGTTAAATAACCTATATAGGTAGGTTAACCAACCTATTAGAAACTTATAGCAATTAAGTAACACGGAAAAGGAAGAAGGTGTTTCTTAGGAGGCAAAAGAATCTTGGAAAAGCAAGAACTCAGAATGTGGATAGTAATAGTCATACTAATAGGTGTTGCATTTGGTGGCGGATACCTCCTGAGTAATGCGCTAACGGAGGAAGGCGAAGAAGAAGGAAAAATCAAAATAATCGATGATCTTGGAAGGACGGTGACTCTCTCTGATAGCGCAGGAAGAATAGTATCACTGAGTCCTTCAGTCACAGAAACATTATACGCAATAGGTGCAGAGGATAAACTTGTAGGCAGAGATAGATATAGTACTTATCCACCGGAAGTGGAAAATGATCTCCCAGAAGATGTCGGTGGAGGAATGGACCCCAATATAGAAATGATCATAGGGTTAGAACCCGATGTAATAATGGGGTGGTATTGGTCAGAAACTGCGTTATCCTCTATTGAAGATAAAATCCCCTGTATATACTTCGACCCTGCTTCTTTTAATGGAATTCTGGATAACATTCTGGTAATTGGATTGGTCGTCGATAAATTATCCGAAGCTGAAGCTCTTGTGGCCGATATGCAGAGTAGAGCGGATGCTGTAACAGCCATAACAGATGAACTCAATAGTACCCAAAGACCAAGGGTATACATTGAAGTAGGGACCGACTTGATGACGGTAGGGGGTCCGAACTCCGTAAATGAATTGATATTCATGGCCGGAGGAGTTAACATCGCAGGCGATGAACCCTTGAGAAACCCCATCCTTAACAGCGAATATATCATTAACAAGAACCCTGAAGTAATTTTGTTAATAGAGGAAATGGGGGGTTCACATATTACATCAATAGAAGAAGTAAAAGCTAGAGACGGATGGGGTGCTATAGATGCAGTCCAGAATGACCGGATTTACACAGTCAAGGTAGACTGGATTAGCCCTAACCCAAGGACTGTACTGGGAATAGAATATTTTGCTTACTGGTTCCACCCAAGCCTGTTCTCAGAGCCAACCTCTTTGGTTTCGGGTTTAACCTCAATTTTGCATGGTATTTCAGTAAATTAACGATAAAGCAAGGGCAATGAGAAAACACCGATACTATACTGGTAATCATAAAAACCTACACACGACAAACATGATAATTGGCAAAAACATCTTATCAATCTACATCTTTTTTTGAACATTAGGTAGACCCTGTATAGGAGCGTATTGAGGTCATATAATGAGAAAAAGCGAGCACATAATAGGTAGGTATGGAATTAGTGACTATGGAACTGAAGAAAAAGAAAAAATTGATATGGATGCTCTTTTCTCCAAGAAATATTTACGCTGGTTTTTAACGATTTTTTCTTTATCAATCGGGCTTATTTTAACATTCATTCTTGCTCTTGCAGTTGGCCCAGTAGATATCCCAAAACTCACTGTGTTCAAAATATTGTTTCATTTTCCTCAATCTTGGCCGGATACCTACGAGATAATAGTGTTAGAAGTCAGGTTACCACGGGTTATATTGGCGGGATTGGTTGGTGCGGGACTGGCGGTTGCAGGCTGTGCTATGCAAGGCTTACTTAGAAACCCTATAGCTTCACCGTATGTTCTCGGCCTATCATCAGGCGCTGCTTTTGGAGCGGCCGTAGCCATCGTATTGGGCTTTAGTTTTGTGAAAGGTTCTCTTGCAATTCCATTTATGGCTTTTATTTTCGCGTTGATTGCGATATTTTTGGTTTACAATATCGCAAGGATTGAAGGATTAGTACCTACAGAAACCCTCTTACTTGCAGGTATTGCGGTTGGGTTATTCTTTTCGGCAATGGTAGCCTTTTTGCAATATATTGCCGGCGAGGAGCTTCATAGCCTCATAATCTGGTTGTTGGGTGGATTTTGGGCTAGCAGTTGGAATAAAGTATATATCGCTCTCCCATTAATCCTCCTAGGAATTGTGGGTACATTGTACTATAGTCGTGAGCTAAACCTCATGTTGTTGGGAGAGGAACATGCTTTAAATCTGGGTGTAAATGTGGAATCGGTTAAAAAGTCTGTTTTGGTTTTTTCAACATTAACAACTGCGGCTGCAGTTTCAGTGAGTGGTATCATCGGGTTTGTAGGCATCATAGTACCTCATATTATGAGGATTTTTGTAGGCCCAGACCATCGCATTTTATTACCATCATCGGGATTAGTAGGAGCGATATTCTTGATATGGATGGACACATTAGCAAGGACAATAATTCAGCCCACAGAACTTCCTGTGGGAGTAATTACTGCTGTTCTAGGAGCACCTTTCTTCTTATATCTATTAAGAAGCAGGAAGAGATTAATGGGGTGGTAAAATGAAGCTGAATATAAATGGTATTAGTTTCAGTTACAACGGCGTTAAGGCATTGGAAGGAATAACTTTTGAGGTGAACGAAGGAGAAGTTGTAGGCGTTATCGGCCCTAATGGATCGGGAAAGTCAACACTTCTTAGATGTATAAGTATGATATTGAAACCAAAAGTGGGAACTGTTCTTATTGACGGCAAAAATATATGTGAGTTTGATAGAAAAGAGATTGCAAAAAATTTCGGCGTTGTTCCACAGGAATCTGTAATAGTTTTTCCATTTACTGTTCTTGATATAGTTTTAATGGGTAGAATGCCTCATTTACGTAGTAGATTCGGTAAAGAAACATTAGACGATTTAGAAGTTGTTAAAAATGCTATGAAAGTTACTAGTACTCAGCATCTTGCCAATAGAGTAATAAACGAAATTAGTGGGGGTGAGAGGCAACGTGTAATCATTGCTAGGGCGTTAGCACAGGAACCAAAAGTACTATTGCTGGATGAACCAACACTACATTTGGATATAAATCATCAATTAGAAATATTGGAGTTGATTAGGGAATTAGCCATAAAGAATAATTTAGCGGTAGTTTTAGTAACTCATGACCTCAATTTAGCAAGTCGATATTGCGATAAGTTCATGCTTCTTAAGTTGGGTAAAATATATTCGGTAGGTCTAGCTGAAGATGTTCTTACCATAGACAACATAAGAGATGTATATGATATTGAAGTAGAAATAAGCTATAACGAAAAAACAGAATCTTATAATGTTATTCCTATTTGCTGTGCTGGAAAAGCGGCGTATACTTCTACAAAGAAAGAAATATTTTCCTTAATTCAAAGCAAAACCTCTACCCCTCCTCAAGCGTTACTTGAACATGCCAAAAGACAGAGCAGTAGATGAACCCGCCTTTCTGGGGTAGAATGGCGCAAACTGTTGAAACCCTCGTAAAACATGGGAAAATAAGGCGGGACGAAGCGGATGAGAAATTCATACTCCTCCACTCCCCCTAGCAGAACTATATCTGAAAATAATGGAAACATCCCAATCCTTCTACGAAAAAAACCTATAGATCCTAAAAAAACACGGCAAAACCAAGGCACAAACGTATGAAAAACCTGTCATGGAGCTTATTGAGATGACAGAAGAAGGAAAAGTACTACTGGAAAAGCCTTTAGAAGGAGCAAAGGAAATAAAAACACTCAATAAGTCCTTTCGGACTCATATTCGCTACCGACTGTTTTTAAAAAAAGTAAAAACATTAAAAACCACCATCAAAACAGAACAAAAAAAAGCTTTAAACCCCCTAAAAACACAACTAAAAAACGAAACGCCATACGTTCGTAAGGTGACCGCCCAAGCCATCGGAGAGACATTCAAAGGAACTGGCTCCTCAGAGGCTTTAGCCCTCCTAAAACCTCTATTAAAAGACGAAGATTGGGAGATGAGAGAGGCAGCTGTACGGGCTATCAAGGAATTATTCAAAAGCACAGGCTCCTCAGAAGCTTTAGATGAGCTGAAACCGTTACTAAAAGATGAAGATCATGTTGTGAGGGGGGGCAGTTGCAGAGGCTATTAGGCCTATTAATAGTAGCTAACGGAGGTTTTATTTAATGGAGCTTGATGTTATTGTTCCCGGTGTTAAGGCGGAAGTTGTTGGTAGTGATTGTATAACCGTTTTGTTTAATAGGCCTTGGAAGACTTTGAGTTCTGCTATTTTTAATGGTGGGATTATCGACGCAAGGGCTGTTTTAAACATGCATATACCTAAAAGTTATAATCATGAGGACCCTGAGGGACATATTAGAAGGATGATTGAGAAGATAGGACTACCTGAGCCTGTGGTTGGGATGATGACTGCTGCCGAAATGGAGAATGTCGCCGTCATTAATAAGGAAGATGAGCAAGGGGAGTTTAGAGTTACTACTATCATTACTGCGGGTGTTTCTAATCCTGCTACTGCGGGAGAAAGACCGCGTTTTCCTTTCCTTGAAGGCACTATAAACGTGATTTTGCTCCTTGATGGTAATTTTTCTTCAGCTACTATGGCGAGTTCTGTGATGATTGCTACCGAGGCTAAGACCCTGGCTTTAAGAGAGCTTGATGTCCGAAGTTTTTCAATGGGTTCGACCTATGATTTGTCTACTAATCTTGCAAGCGGGACCACGACCGACACTGTGGTTGTATCGTGTACTGGTAAAGGGAAACTGATCTGGTATCATAGTACGGGTTTGAGCTTTCGAGGAAGGTTTGGAGCTTTCGAGGAAGGTATCGAAGTGGGTAGGTTGATAGCATTGGCGGTTAAGGAAGGTGTTTTGAAGGCGTTAGAGAAACAGGATAAAATTAGGATTGGTAGGTCTTTGTTGAAAAGACTTGAGGAGAGAGGAGTTTCTATCGGTCATTTCATGAGGATTGCTGTAGACCACTATTTTTCATCATTTTCCAGTAGAGAGTCGAGAGATAACCTTCCCGGGGAGGAGGTTTTTAGGAAGGAATTGGAGGAAGTTTTGTCTCGCGATCGAGGAGTTTGTTCTCTTGTGATGGCGGGGCTTGGCTTGGAGAAGGATGAGGAAAGAAGAGGGTTTATGCCTTATGAGGGTGAAATAGTTCTCCGAAAAGGGAGTAATGAGGAAATTCATAGGCTTCCTTCACGGGTTTTAGGAGGGGTTATTGCGGATTATATAGGGGGAGTGAAAGGGTCAACGTTATATGGACAGAGTGTTAAGTTTTTTGAAAATACAGGGGAGAATCCTTTGAAGGGTGAGATGACGCCTACAATGTATTATGTTCTTTCAGGGATTGTTGGAGGAGTAATGGGCCACATAGATCAAAAAAGGAAACAGGGAGAATGATTAAACCCTGCTAGGATCAAGGCTAGTTTTTTTGGAATGTTTAGGTTGGGCAATAGAATCGTCCTTATATATGTATCTGCCTCAAAGTTTGGACTACTTGAAACAACATCAACAACTCCTCTTACGTTTTCAAGTTCAGGGAAGGGTAAAGGAGGAAAAACAAACAAGGAATTATGCGGGCCTAGTTCTTTAAAAATGAATCTTTCATTATAAACCACAAATCTTCTGCCGAGAAAAGCATATTTTTTCCCCTTCAAGGCAAACCGTTTTAAATCTTCTTCTCGAACGATTTCATGCCCCTTTATTTCCTTATCGTTTACCAGGATCACTGTAGGCATACATGGCCCCCTAAAAGATAAGTCGTGGCTCAAAATAAGTACTACATCGCGGGTTAAGCATTTTCTAAGCCCTAAATTATAAGAGCGTGCCACCCCCTTTAAGACGTGCTTTTCTCCCTCCATTTCCCTTCGAAGTATTTCTTCCCTCTCCCCAATAGTGGAAACTTCCACGACATGATTTATGCCTTGAAGACCCTTCAAATAATTCATTACTTGGCTGATAAGATGTCCAGACACCTTTTTTTGTCTTAAGGACTTGATTTCTGAAAGAACATCCCAATCCGAATAGTTAAATCGTTCCACTTCCTCCCCTAATCTGTGGTTTAAATTACACCGCTCACAAGACCAAGATAGTCTTCCATCATCTTCTTCCGAAAAACTGCCATAATCAGGATCCAAACACGGATATTTTCCGCACAAAATCTTTTCATCCTTATTGCTTCTCATAGAAATTCACACAACGGTCCAAAAAGCATCCTTTTCACGATTTCGCATATCTTTCTGCAGACAGAATGAGCTCATCTACTAAGTCTTCCCTACAAGCTAAATGGGTGTGGCTATAACTTGCTACCGTTTTATGCACCACGATCCCGTCCTTCTTCTCATTAATACCCTTCCCTATTTCGACTTGGTAAACATATTCTGTATCATTAGGGAGGGTTTCAGGATCGATAAAAGAGTAGTGGAATTCATGTCCTCTAATGCGCATCCCCTTCTTTCCAAGTAAACTGTCTTTAAGCAAGAGGCAGGAAGTGTAACCTAAAGCTGTCAATTTTTTTGACATAACAGTCACGCCAGAAATAAGAGAAACCATCTCATAAACCCTCCCACTAAAATCTTTTATAGATCTCGTTAAATACATGAGCCCGCCGCACTCTGCAAGGATAGGCATTTCGTCCTCTGCAGCTTTTCTTATCGCTTTTCTCATCGAAACATTTTCTTGAAGTTTTTCGGTAAAAAGTTCAGGGAAGCCCCCGCCTATATAGAGCATATCAAGGTCTGGGGGGAGGCTTTTATAGTTTACTGGGCTGAAAAAAATTACGGTGCAGCCTTTAGTTTCAAGCAGTTCTATATTATCCCAATAGTAGAAGTTGAAAGCTTCATCAAAGGCAACTCCCACCCTAATTTCCCTTCCATCTTTTCTTTTTTTTGGTGAAAAAATAGATCTCTTAGGTGGAATTAATTTAGGCGCACTACAGGCTATCTCAAAGATTTTAGTGAGATCAACATGGTCTTTTATGAACGATGTTACCGCTGAAACTTGCTGGTCTGTTTTATGTTCATGAGTAGGAATCAGGCCCAAATGTCGCTCGTCCATTTCGATATTTTCTTCCCTTGGAAGGGCGCCTAATACAGGTATCGATGTAGCTCTTTCTATCGCTTTTTTAGTCATTGTTTCGTGTTTTTTGCTTCCCACTTTGTTTAGTATAATCCCCGCTATGTTAACTTTCAGATCGTATTTTTGGTAGCCTAGCACTTCAGCTGCCACACTCGTTCCCACATGTCTCACATCTACCACTAAGATTACTGGGGCAGTGAGGAGTTTCGCTATCTCGGCAGTACTCCCAGTTCCAGTGTCGTCTTTTCCGTCATAAAGCCCCATAACGCCCTCAATTACCGCAATATCCGCGCCTCTAGAAGCGTGAAAAAATATATCCGGGACGATCTCTTTTGAAGTAAGCCATGTGTCTAAATTTCTCGAGTGTCTCCCAGCAATTATTGAGTGATAACTGGGATCGATGTAATCTGGCCCCACCTTAAATGGTTGCACCTTTAATCCCCTTTTTACAAAAGCGCTCATTAACCCGCTTGAAACAGTGGTTTTACCCGCACTACTGCGCGCAGCCCCTAAAACAATTCTTGGAATTTCCAATAAAATAACTCCTTACCTCTTTATTATACCGTTATTTTTAAAGCTTCGATTAACCTCTGGTTTTGTTCAGGGGTGCGTACAGAAACCCTCACATGGTATCTATCCATGTTTCTAAAAGAACTGCAGTCCCTTATCAGGATCCTTTTCCTTGCAAGTTTTCCCTTGAGTTGTGCAGCAGTCATCTCCACTTTATTGATGTTTATTAGGAGAAAGTTTGCTTCTGGCTTGTATAAATGTAAACTTTTAAAGGACTCAATTTTCTCCGCCAAGTATTTTCTTCCACTAGTTATTATTTTCCGCGTTTTTCTTAGATGATCTTCATCTTTTAACCCTTCTATCGCCGCAACTTGAGCTAAACAGTTGACGTTCCACGGCTGTTTTACCCGCTCTAAAACGTTTATGAATTCATGGTTTGATATGCCATACCCCACCCTTAATCCTGGCATGCCATATATTTTTGTCATGGAGTGTAACACAAAAAGATTCCAATAATCGTTTACTTCTGGCGCTACTGTTACCTCCCAAGGCTTGTCGACAAAATCTACATAAGCCTCGTCAACGAAGACGAAAACGTTTTTACGTGCACATTCTTCCACGATGGAAAGCATTTCCTCTCTCCCAATAACCTTGCTTGGAGGGTTGTTCGGATTGCAAATAAAAACCATTTTAGGTTTTTCATAAGAAATTCTATCTATAACATCTTCATAGACGATTCTGAACTCTTTTTCTTGGTCAAGGTTTAAAAATATGGGTTTTGCTCCCTTTTTTGATATGGCAGTTTCATACTCTCCATAAGTAGGGGCAGGAATAATTACCTTGTCACTATCCGAAAGTAAAATGTCAGAAAAAAGCCAAATAAGCTCGGTAGAGCCATTACCAACAATAACGTTACCCTCATCAATACCTCCTATATGCTTACTTATACTTTCCTTTAAAAGCTCAGAACAAGGGTCGGGGTAAAAAGGAATTTGCCACAAATTATCACAAATAGCTTTCAAAACCTTTGGAGAAGGACCAAGAGAGTTAACACTTGCACTAAAATCAATCATCTCACGCCAAGGAATACCGAGCTCCGCAGCAGTCCTTTGAACATCCCCTCCATGAACACAAGGACGCATCCCAAAAACGTTTGGATCTAACATTTCCTCTAACAGTGATAGTAATGCCGTTCTTTCTTTTTCTTTCTTTTCTTGTTGTTGTTTTTGATACATGGTCATCACGCCAATTATTTTGGATTGTTAACATTTTTTTCTTCGTATTTTCTTAAGTTATGGCCGATTAAGATACAGTAAAGTTTGGATTTACAAATTGGGGGATTACTTGTAGTACCTATGACTATTCTTTCATTAGGATAGCCCAAATTTTCGCAAACTGCTACTTCAAGCTCCTTTTTTAAGTTTTTATTAACAAGGTCACATATCTCGTAAACGCTGAAATTCTTAGGGTCTGGGAGGATAAAAAGCACCCTATCCCCTTTAACTGCTTCCAATATCCTTTCCCTTGCTTCTTTTATGTTTCTGCCGTGAGCTGTGATCGTTATTATGTTACAAAGATCTATTTTTAATTTTGCACTTGCCAGTTGTAGAGACGAGATTCCTGGTATCACTTCCCCTTTCAAAAACCCTAATCCTGATAACATGGGATCGCCTGTAGAAAGTACTACCGCCCCCTCAGGAATTTCGTCAAGTTTTCGATAATCTTTTATCTCTTTGCAATTACAATCGGGCGGAATAAATTCTGATACGAGCTCTAATGCCCTTTTTGAGCCATAGATTTTCTTAGCATTTCCAATTGTTTTTATTGCTTCTTGTGTCAACAGATTAGGAGCCGCGCCAACCCCAACTATCTTCATCCTGTATCCCTCAAAATTGACCCGTCTTTTTTCAAAAGAACTATTCGTAGTTTTGGATATTTTATTTTAATTTTTTGAAGAGTATCGTCAATAACCTCATGAGATGGATCCGTTTTAACAAGTTCAGACACGGTTAAAAATCCGGTTTCTTCCAAGATCTTCGGATTACCCCACTTTAATATCAACCCTGGTAACCCGCATAAAATCACGTCTTTTTCCAGAGTATGTTTAACCGCCTCGCTTATCTTACTGCCAACTAATACTACGTCATAACCTTGAAACAATACTTTCGAATGATAAGCTCCTAACCTCCCTGTAGTTAACACAACCTTTCCAGCTTTTTTCACCATGTCTATAAATAACTCTTCTAAGTCATCATTCCAAGGCTCAACAAATCCCGTACTGCCTAAAATCGAGATCCCGCCAACAACTCCCACCTTTTCATTTCTCGTCTTTTTACTAATTTCTTCCCCATTGGGAACACTAATAGTTACAAGCGCGCCTTTCAAACCGGTTTCAAAAACTGCTTCCTGAATCGCTTTCAAAATATGTTTCAAGGCCACAGGGTTAATAGCAGGTTTTCCTACGTCAACAGCCAAACCTTTACGGGTCACTATCCCTATACCTTCCCCCGCTTCGACGCTTATCTTTTCATGTTCCGTAGCTTCTGCCACAATTTTTATACCGTTTGTTACATCCCTTTCATGGTCTCCTGCATCTTTTATCACAATAGCCTGCCCTCTACTAGCTGAAACAGGCAGCCCAGCCCTCACACCAACCGGCGTCTCTATAGTGACAATTTCTCCTTTCTTTAACTCTTTCTTTAGCGAAAGAACTGCTGCTTTAGCTGCAACAGCTGTCACAGTCCCGGTAGTATATCCCCTACGTAAAACCGAGCCGTCGGGCAAAAGCAATAATCTGCCGCTTTCGATCCCCTTTTTCAACTCTTCAAAAGGGATTTTACTTTTCTCAAGCCAAGTCGAAGACACAAAACTCTTGTCCACTGGATCATACACTCCTATTTTCCTTGCTTGATCTTGATCCATGTAGTCAGCCCCTTTAATTACTCCTTAAGGGGAGAGTATGATGATTGAACTGCTATCGTGATCAGTTCGTTCATGATAGCTACAGCCACGGGCGTACCTCCCTTTGTACCTATACATGTTATTGAAGGAATTTCTAGGGTGCGAATTTTTTTCTTCGATTCGGCAGCCTGAACGAATCCTACCGGAGTGGCAACTATAAAGACCGGTTTAACTCCTTTCATTACTAACTGGTAAACAGCCAAGGCTGCACTAGGCGCGTTGCCTATTACCACTATCGAGCCGTTCAGTTTTTCTCCGAGGGCAAAAAAGCCAGCAGAAGTTCTTGTTATGCCTTTTTCATGCGCTATATCTTCTCCTAATCCAAGAACGCACATTATTTTGCACTTGTGGCCTTTTTTTAGTATCCCTGTTTCGATCATTTTTATGTCACAAAATATGGGAGTTCCTCGTTTTACGGCTTCAACTCCGCGGGTTACGGCATCGTTATTGAACTGTAGTAAATCTTTAAACTCGGGGTCTCCGGTAGCAATGACGCATTTTTGACGCACCCTATCCTCAAGTGTTTTGTCACCCACTATTTTCTTTACTATTTTCCTGCTTTTTTCAGAGATTTTTCTAGCTTCTTCGGTAGTTGCTCCTAAATCAATATGTGTACTTCCGATGGTATCCTCTCCTTGTAATTATCTTATTATTCCAAATTATTGACTCGCTATTTCCGATAATTATTGTAGTACGCATATTCACAATATTGTCGTATTCTAAAACTTCGCCTAGAGTGGTAATGATAACGTTTTCTCCGTCCCTCATACAGTTTTTAACAATTCCAACAGGTACATTTTTTGACCTATGCTCACGGATGATCTTGATTGCTTTTTGAAAGTTTGTGTTTCTTTTTCTGCTTTTTGGGTTATATATGATGGTAACAAAATCTGTTGACGCCACGCTTTTGAGACGCTTTTCAATAACTTCCCAAGGTGTTAAAAGGTCGCTTAAGCTTATCACTACAAAATCTCCCATAATCGGTGCCCCTAATCTGGAACCAACAGCAGTAGCAGCTGTTACTCCAGGGACTACTTCAATCTCAACGTTAAGTCCTTTTTTTTGGGCGACTTCTAAAACTATTCCCGCCATACCATAAACATTAGCGTCTCCTCCACTGATAACTGACACTACATGGCTTTCAGCTAACTTAACAGCCTTTTTAGCTTTCTCTACCTCGGTGCCCATCCCTCCACTTATGACCTTTTTTCCATCCAATAACGCTTTTATCTGTTCCAAATACAAGTCATTGCCGATTATATACTCTGACCCAAGTATCACTTCTTTGGCCTTGATCGTCATATAATCAAGGAAGCCAGGGCCTATGCCTACAACATAAAGTTTACCTTGCGATGGCAACAGTAACTCTCCCAAACACTTTTTTTCGCATTAAAAGCTTTTTTTCACTTGATCTTACAAGTGCACAAGGTTCTGCCACTCCCTTTAACCCCACCAATTCTGCCTTTGATTTAGAAGGAGCTTTTACACCATCAATTTCTTCGGGTGAAACAAAGGAAAGCTTTTTACTCAAATACGAGGCAGCCTCCAATAATCCCTTCTCTTCCTGCTTAATATCTGCAGTAGCAATCTCCTTAACATCCCCCCTATCAAAACCTGAAAGCTTCAAAGCCTCGCTTATCGCTTCAAGAACCTCTTCCTTTGTCACGTTTTTGCGGGCACCTATCCCTAAAACAATAGATTCCCTATCAGAACTCTCCTTTTTAAGTATGGAAACTTTTTCGTCGATTACTACTATTTTAGGCCCTCTTATCTCAAGAACAGGAACATCCTCTTCAAGGAGGATAACGTTCAAGTTTTTTGTTGAGCTTTTGTTTAATATATTGGCCTTTAATTTTTCCGCTATTCCTTCTACCGATATTCGTCCTTTGACCTCTGTTGCAGTAGTAATTACTGGCAAGCACCCTATTTTTTCCCATAATCTTCTCGCTAATCTGTTCCCTCCATGATGGCCTCCTAAAAGGGGTATGGCGAAGTTTAACCCATTATCTACAACCACTACCGGCGGAGACTCCCATTTATCTTTTACTAAAGGCGCAACTTTTCGTACAACAATTCCCGTAGCCATGATAGCGACTACAATGTCAAACTGTTTAAAAGCCCGTTCAAAAACACCTTTATCGTAGACTAAAATTTCTCCTCCGATAGCCTCTTGGATTTTAGTGGCAGTACCAAAATCGTGTTCAAACCCTATAATCGCCACTTTTCCTTCGATTAATTGTTCACTCTCCATAAAGTTTCGACCTCTGAAATTTAGGCGGATTAAGAATGTCTCCCACAATAATCATTGCAGATTTCGTAATTCCTGCCTCTTTCACCTTCAAGGTAATGTCTGCAACAGTTCCGCGAATAATTTTTTGATCTTTCCAAGAAGCATGATAAACAACAGCTACAGGTGTATCTGGGGGGCGTCCTAATTTCTGCATCACTTCCTCCATATTTTGAACGCCCAAAAACACAGCTATCGTGCTTGGATCTATCCCAGATAACTCTCCTAAAACATCTTTATCAAGCGTCTTACCTGAGGGGCGGGTGATAATAAGCGTTTCAGAAACCCCTTTTAAGGTAAGCTGGATCCCAAGGGCAGCAGCTGCAGCAAAAACCGAAGAAACACCAGGCACAATCTCAACATCCACCCCCTTTTCTCTTAAAAGAATTATCTGCTCCATTATAGCACTATAAATAGAAGGGTCGCCACTATGCAGTCTAACAACCTTTTTCCCCGCTTTAACGTTTCTTTCAATAATCGGGATGATATCTTCAAGTTTTAAACCATAACTGTCAACCTTCTCACAATAATCCTTGCAAAAATTTAACAGTTCAGGGTTAACTAATGACCCTGCGTAAATGACTATGTCCGCCTTTTCCAGCAGTTCTTTACCTTTTAACGTGAGGAGACCCGGATCACCAGGGCCCGCCCCGACAAAATACACTTTAAAACTTTCCTCCATTAATCCATCCCACCATTCTTAACCACTGATTTTGTCGTATACAATATACTCAAATAATTGCTTTTAGATGGCATTTTGTTTATTACTACCCTTTCTCCCTCCATACCGATCCTTTCCACAAGGATGAAACCACCATATCCTTCTCTTTTCAAAGCTTCTGCTAGTTTTTTTGGTTCTCTAACCTTTAATACTATCTTAGAAAGTATTGGAGAACCGTCAATAACCTCAAAAGATTCATTTATCATCACATTAGCCTTCGAAGCAAAAGCAGTAATAGCGCTCACACCCGGAACCGTTGAAATTTCTATCCCTGGGTATTTAATTTCTATAATTGCTCTCACCTTATTAAAAGTAGAAAAGAAGTTAGGATCTCCTAAACAAGCAAAGGAAACCAAATGATCTTTCGCATCTTTTCCTATGATCTCCGCATTTTCAAGCCAGCTTTCATTCAAAGAATCTTCATCCTTAGTCATAGGAAAGTTAAGCACCTCACACTTAACATAAGACTCCACCATAGTTGCTGCAAGCGTTCCTGCAGCAAACACCTTATAACTCTCCTTAAGCGTTTTGACAGCTTTCAAAGTTATAAGTTCAGGATCCCCTGGTCCAAGACCCACTCCAACAAGCATGCCTAATCCCCTTCTTTGCCTCCTACAATGATGAAAACAGGATTTTCAGGTTTGAACGCCATCCCTCCTTGTAAATCATAACCCTTAGAGACCTGTACATGCACTACTTCTTTAAAATTCCCCAGCTCCCTCATCTTTTTAATAGCAGTGATCGCCGTTTCCAATCGTGCCGCATTAACAATAATCCTTCGCCTAACCTTAGATTCGAGAACAGTTAAAGTTTCTTCAAGATTTTCCGAACCCCCAATGAACACAGAATCAATTTCTTCTACTTTTTCCAATGCTTGAGGAGTTTCTCCATGAATAAGTTCAATTTTGTGAGATACACCCGCCAAATGAAAGTTAAACTTTGATGCTTCAATCGCTTCTTTTCTGCGATCTATCGCAAATATTTTGCCTGCAACTTTCGCCGCCGCTATAGATACAGCCCCAGTTCCACAACCCACATCTAAAAAAGTATCGCCGTCTCTGAGATCCAACTTGTAGAGAGTAATCGCTAAGATCTCTTCCTTAGTAGGCCCACCCTTAACCTTCATAAATCGCTGTTCCAAGCTATTATTACCCCCATAACACAAAATAGAACGCTTTTTTAACGTCCTGTATTGAATAATAGCCTACTTATTAACGAAGTAAATATCTAGGTTTCTCTTCCTAAGAGAGTTTATATATATAAAGGTTTTTCCTAAGTTTTCTTAAATTCTGTCTCTTCGAAAAATTTATATTTAGGATGGATATCCTACCTATAAAGGTTTACTAATATAAAAGACCATAAACATAGGCAGGCTAATGAATATGGTAAAAAATATCGATATTGAAAAAAATACGGCGAAAGCGATCCTTCTAATAGGTCATGGAAGCAGGCTTCCAGAAAGCAGTAAAGTTTTAGAAGTTCATGCTGAAAGAATAAAGAAAACAGGAAAATTTGATGAGATACATACCTGTTTTTTGCAATCTGAACCTACTATACAAGATGTTTTCCCAAAAATCAAGTCAGAAACTATTTTTGTTTTTCCATTCTTTCTTGCCCCTGGGATTCATGTTTCAAAAGATATTCCCCGAATTCTAGGTCTTCAAGGAAAATATAGCGAAATCAATGGTAAAAAGATCATTTATTGTGATCCTTTAGGTGAAAGCGAATTCATTACAAAAGCTATTCTCCGGCAAATAGAGGAATTATGGTCTACCTATTAGCTTTGAGGAACACCCTTAATAGAGAGTTTTCTATGAAAAAAGGACTCATAGCTCTCATATTTATCCGTGATATATTATTTGTGAGGAAGTGGGCTGACGCATGTGTCGCGTTAAATCTTGTCTGACGGTCACGTTACCCAAAATAAACATGAAATATGCAGAGGATCGCTTTGCCCTGCCTACCAGTTTGATCAATGTCGGTCTCACTTTTAAAAAAGGTCGTGTAGAACTTCTTGAGTCAATCAGATTTCCAAAAATTGAAGCAGCATTAAAAGATATGATTTCACTCCCTTCTATTAAGGAGTGTTTAATCATACAAACGTGTAACAGGGTGGAAATTTTCGCAGTTTCTGACGATCCTCATAGCTCTATCACGGCAGTTTTCGATAACCTTTTAAATAGTTTTCAGCTTGATCCATCAGTTTACTCTTCTCTTTTTGATATTAGAACCAGTAACGAAGTAATAGTTCACGGGTTACGATTAGCTTCTGGTTTGGAGTCAATGATAATAGGGGAAGATCAAATATTGGGCCAAGTTAAAGAAGCGTTAAATATGGCGGTTAAAGCGGGGACAGTAGGTCCCTTTTTAAAACTTGTTTTTAGTAGGACCCTCGTGTGTGGTAGGCGGGTTAGAAATGAGACAAGGATTAATAAAGGCGCGGTTTCGATGGGGTCTGCAGCCGTTGAACTAGCGGAAAGAACCCTTAAAACGCTTAAAGATAAGCATGTTTTGGTTATTGGGGCGGGAGAAATGGGATTTTTGGTAGCAAAAGCGCTTAAGGATAAAAAGTGTAACGCTTTATTCATAGCAAATAGAACCTATGGAAGAGCTGTTTGTTTAGCAGAGGAACTGGGAGGTGAAGCTATTCGTTTTGATAATATCGAGAAAAAGATGGTGGAAGCAGATATTACTATCGTGACTACTTCAGCCCCTCATTACATAATTAGAGGAGATCGTCTAAAACGTGTTTCTTCTATGAGGAAAAAGGACTTAACAATTATTGACATCGGAAATCCTAGGCAAGTTGAAGATCTTAAAGTCTCGAAAATTTGTTCATACAACATAGATAATCTAAGGATTATAGCGGAAGAGAATCTAAAGAAAAGGCTTAACGAGGTTGAAAAAGCTGAGAAGATTGTTGAAGAGGAGTTTGAACGCTTAAGAAAAATGGTTAAGAAATTAAGTGTTGAACCTCTAATAAAAGCCCTTAATAAAAAATTTGAAAATGTTCGCATACAGGAAATTGAACGTGCCTGTTCCTTCCTTGAACATATTAACTCAACTAATGAAATAAAACCCGTCCTTGAAGATCTTTCTAGAGCCATTATACGTAAATCAGTTCACCAAGTTATCCAAACCATAAGAAAAGCTGCGGAAAATGATCAAAATGAGATCGTTGAAGCAGCGAAACTTATCTTTAACATAGCAACTGAAAGTGAGGGCGTTAACCTTTGAAAACAGGATCATTTAACAACTCTAAGAATTTATACGATGAAGCTGTTAGTTTGATGCCTGGCGGCGTTAACTCTCCAGTACGTGCTTTTAAACCCCATCCCATCTTCATAAAAATGGGTAAGGGAAGCCATATTTTTGATGTCGACAATAATATGTTTATAGACTATTGTATGGCCTTTGGTCCCTTGATTTTAGGTCATAGTCCTCCCGAAGTAGTTGAAGCTGTAAAAGATCAGTTAGTTAAAGGAACTATGTATGGTATTCCCACTCCTCTTGAAAATGAGCTTGCAAAGCTGGTCATTAAAGGCGTACCTTCCATCGAGATGGGGCGTCTAGTTAACACAGGAACAGAAGCAACTATGAGCGCAATAAGGCTTGCTAGGGGATACACTGGTAGAGAAAAGATCTTAAAGTTTGAAGGATGCTATCACGGTTCTCATGATGCTGTCCTTGTAAAAGCGGGATCTGGCGCCTTAACCTTCGGCACTCCTACTTCTTTAGGTATCCTTAACTCTTTAGCAGAAAATACGTTAGTTCTTCCGTATAATGATCTTGAAGCTTTAGACAAACTTTTCGCCAAAGAAGGGGAAAATATCGCTGCAGTAATCCTTGAACCCGTCGTGGGAAACATGGGAGTAGTACTGCCAAAAGCAGGGTATCTTGATGGAATTAGAAAAATCGTGGAAGAGAATGGCACCATACTCATTTTTGATGAAGTAATTAGCGGGTTTAGGCTGGGATTTGGAGGCGCTCAAGAACATTTCAACATCGATCCAGATTTAACCACCTTAGGTAAAATCTTGGGACACGGGTTCCCTATCGCAGCATACGGAGGCAAAAAAGAGATTATGGAAATGGTCACTCCAACAGGGAAAATATATCCTGCGACAATCTCCGCCGATAACGCGGGCAAGGTTTACCAAGCAGGCACCTTTAGCGGCAACCCGATAAGCGTTATCGCAGGCATCACCGCACTAAAAATGCTGAAAAACAACCCTTGGATTTACCAAGATCTTGAAAGGAAAACAAAAGAAATTACTGAAGGATACCGTGATTTAGCTGAGGACTATGGGGTTCAAATACGTTTAAACAGCATCGGATCGATGTGGCAAGTCTTCTTCGCAGACCATGAAATCTTTGATCAGGAAACAGCACAAAAATCAGACCTTAAAAAATGGGATAAATACTTCCACAAAATGCTTGAACAAGGAGTATATCTTCCACCAGGAAACTTCGAAACATGCTTCCTCTCCACAGCTCACACAAAAGAAGACGTTGAAACAACTATTGAAGCTGCATCAAAAGCCCTCCAAGTTTAGCAGTTCAGCTTTGTAATAAGCAAATTTATTTTGCTAGTGAAGGTGTTTTCAACTGGAACTCATCGCGGGGACAAGAGGCAGTAAACTTGCAGTAATCCAAACCAAAGAAGTCATAAACATGCTTAAACGTGCTTTTCCTGATCTAAAATTGCGAACACTGACTATTACTACTACTGCAGATAGTTTTGAAAATGTGCCTCTTCACAAGATTAGGGGGAAAGGATTCTTTGTTAAAGAAATAGATGAGGCCCTTATAGAAGGCAGAATTGATTTTGCTGTTCACAGTATGAAAGATGTTCCTACTGAGCTACCTCAAGGTATCGGAATAGTTGCAACACCTCCACGTAAATCGCCTAATGAAGTGCTTTTCACGCATACAGGCAAGCCTATTGAAAAGTTACCTGAAGGTGCCATTATCGGCTCTGGAAGTTTTCGACGCATAGCATATTTAAAACGGTTTCGAGAAGACCTTCTTGCAAAACCCATACGAGGAAACGTTGACACAAGGATTCGAAAAGTACAGGAAAGAAAATATGATGGCGTCATTTTAGCTGAAGCTGGCCTACAGCGATTAGGTCTTACAAACTACATCACTCAAAGATTCTCTTTAAACGAGTTTTTACCAGCTGCTGGTCAAGGCATATTAGCTGTTACGGCTCGAAAGGACAACGAAAAAACTCTCCAAGTTTTGAGAAATATAAATGATGAAAAAACCTTTACAGAAGCCGTTGCAGAAAGAGCATTTATACGGACTATAGGTGGCGGCTGTAAAGTCCCCATAGGCGCTAATACGACATTAAAAAGAAACAATTTAATCCTTGAAGGCGAAATTCTCTCATTAAACGGTAAGCAAAGCCTAAAAGCTAGAATAAGTGGCTCACTAAATGAGGCAGAGTTTATAGGAGAAAAGCTTGCTTATCAGCTTCTAAATTCAGGAGGAGAAACACTAATTAAAAAAGTTGTGAAGGAGATCGAAAACCTTGGTCCAAAAAGCCCTTAATTTGATAAAAGATAACGCGATGAAAGAAGGAAGAGGAGGGAGAATGGCTGGAACTGTTTACATAGTTGGAAGTGGTCCTGGGACTGTAGATCTTTTAACGTTGAAAGCAGCAATGATTTTATTTAAAGCCAATTTAGTGCTTTTTGACCGTCTTATAGATAAAAAAATTCTTTCTCTTTGCCCAGAAAATGCTGAACTTATAGATGTTGGTAAAATACCTGGAGAAAACCAGGATGAGAAGCAAAATCGCATCCATGAACTAATGGTTAAATATTCAAAAGAAGGGAAAATGGTGGTTCGATTAAAGGGTGGAGATCCATTCCTTTTTGGTCGTGGTGGTGAAGAGGCTGAGAAACTTTCAGAGGAAGGAATCCCTTTCGAGGTGGTTCCTGGTGTCACATCTGCGATAGCGGTACCTGCTTTTGCAGGAATCCCTGTGACTCACCGGAAAATTTCCAGTTCTTTAGCCATAGTTACAGGCCATGAAGATCCTAAAAAAGAGGGAAAAAGGATAGATCTTGCTAAAATATCTGAAGCGGTTGACACCCTCGTTATCTTGATGGGTGTTGGAAAGCTTGAAGGAAACATTAAAACTGTCTTAAAAAAGAGAGCAGGCGATACTCCTGTTGCTTTAATAGAATCAGGGTGCACGGAAAAACAACGGACAATCATTTCAACGTTAAAAAACATAGTGGATGATGCAAAAAAAGCGAAGGTAAAACCTCCAGCCGTCCTTGTAATAGGCGATGTCGTAAAACTGCGAGAGGCATTAAAATGGTACGAATAATGGCAACAAAAAAAGAACAAAATAACAGGACAGAAAAAAGGAGAAAAGGACCGGATAAACCCCTTAAGGGGAAGGTTATCGCAATCACTAGGCCAGAAAAACAGGCAAAAAAAATGGCCACGCTAATAAAAAATCATGGAGGAAGGCCGTTAATCGTACCTACAATCGAGATAAAACCCAATAAAAACCTGAATGAAATAGTGCAGAAAATAATGGAGAGGGGAGAAAAGTATGATTTTATAATATTTACAAGCGCTAATGGTGCAAGTCTCTTTATTGACACCCTAATACAGCTTACGGGGGAAAACTATTCCAATTTCTTTAAAGACGCTAAAATTATAGCCATAGGTTCTAAAACTGCAAAAGAGATAGAAGATAGAGGGATTAGCGTCGACATTGTGCCTAAAAATTTCACATCAGAAGGGGTAATAGTAACCCTGAAAAGATTTGTCTCTTTTAAAGCTCGTGCTTTATTGCCCCGTGCTTCGAATGTCCCTCCAACCTTAAAAAAAGGACTTGAAAACCTTGGAATAATAGTAGAAGAAATACCTGTTTATACGATTGCAAAACCGAAAAACGAAACTAAAATCAAAAATCTCGTAAAAGCCGTTATAAACGGAAAAATAGACATTATAACATTTACAAGTTCCCTAACCGCTATTAACTTGCTAGAAACAGCAAAAAAAGAAAATTTACTAAAACAATTCAAACACGCAATAAACAAAGAAAAAACATTAACAGTAGTAGCAATAGGACCAATCACACAAAAAACATTAGAAGATAACGGTATAGAAGTCCACTTAACCCCCAAAAAACAAACCATAGAAAGCATGATCAAACTAATAGTTCACCACAAATATTAACAAAGTAGTAAACATTAACTCCCGAATTAGACTCAATTCAAAGCCTTTTTAACTTATTTTAGCCGTTTTGCGATATCTTTTGCGAAATAGGTGAGGATAATGTCTGCTCCTGCCCTTTTTATCGAAGTCAAAGTTTCCATAACTACTCTTTTTTCATCAATCCATCTCTTTTCAGCTGCAGCTTTTATCATGGCAAACTCGCCACTAACATTATAAGCTGCTGTAACGACTTTAAATTTCGTTTTTATCCTGTAAAGGATGTCTAGATAAGCGAGGGCAGGTTTCACCATGACGATATCTGCTCCTTCCCTTATATCTAACTCTACTTCATGAAGCGCTTCTTCTACATTTCTTGGATCCATTTGATAACTTGCTCTGTCTCCAAAAGAGGGAGCAGAGCCCGCAGCTTCCCTAAAAGGTCCGTAAAAACTTGATGCATATTTTGCTGCATAACTCATAATTGTTACATCTTCAAACCCTTCTTTATCTAACTCTTTTCTAATGGCGAGAACTCTACCATCCATCATATCAGAAGGTGCTGCTATGTCTGCTCCTGCTTCTGCATGGCTTACCGCTGTCTTTGCAAGCAGTTTAAGGGTTGGATCGTTCAAAATCTTTCCACCTTCCACAATCCCACAATGCCCATGGGACATATATTCACAAAGGCAAATATCAGTGATCACCACCAATCTATCTCCCAGCTCTCTCTTTATTTCGCGAACCGTCTGTTGAATAATGCCGTTTTTTGCATAAGCTTGGCTTGCGATTTCATCCTTTTCCTGGGGTATTCCGAAGAGAATAGTGGCAGGTATCCCAAGTTCAGTTAATTCTATCGCTTCTTTAACCGCGTGCTCTATTGGGAGCCTATAGTTTCCAGGCATGCTTTGTATAGGCTCAGGTCTTTCAATGTTTTCCTTTACAAAAATCGGGAAAATTAAGTCATTAACAGTCAAAACGGTTTCTGACACCATATCCCTAATTTTCTTGTTTTTTCGGAGCCTACGCATCCTTTTAAGTGGAAAACTCATCTTTTTAACCCTCCTTAAAAGATTTTAACTCTTTTTCATAACAAACCTGCTCTATAATGGACATAGCAATGTTTTTTGCTTGTTCTATATCGTTTTCGTCAAGGGCACGATCAACCTTTAAATCCACTAAAATCCTTTTTAAAAGGGCTTTTCTTTCCCTTTCTTCAGGTATCCTGCGTTTAATTATTTTCCTTGCATAAGCTTGAATCTCCACCATCATCTTCTCTTTTTCCCGAACAATTTTTGAAATCTTTCGCTTTAAGTACGCTGACATGAGGGGGCTTCTACCACTAGTTGCTACAGCAACTGTTATACTATTCTCCTCGAAAATAGCTGGAAAGATAACATTACCCTCCCCCCTCCCATCAACTCTGTTTATTAAAACACCCTTAGAAGAACCTGCCTTATGAATCACTTCGTTCAATTCAAGATCATTCGTGGCAATAATCAAAAGAAAAGCATCACCTATTAAACGCGAGATTTCCCCTTCATCCAAAGCATTAAGCTTTGCAGAGATCATTTGCAATTTTCCCTCTCTGGCAAACTTCTTTATTGTATTGCTAAAACTTTCACTAACCACATCTAACATCTTGCATTTGTCTACAAGTTGTTTAACCTTTCTCGTCCCCACCTTTCCGCCACCAAAGATCACCACATGCTTCTTAGTAAGATCTATAAAAAGCGGAAAATATTCCACCATTTTCAACCACAACCAAAAACTTCATCCTACAAATCCGGCCCAGTTTACTTGAAAGCTTTTCATTCACTTTTTGTAGATCAAACGCCTAAAAGCTGATCCACATAATCGAAGTCTATAGTCTCACCCACGATATTACAAAATTTATCAAGGTTTTGCAGCCAAACTTTCCTCACATCATCTAAGTTACTATTGGTTTTTTTGGTGTTTCTTTTTTGTGGGTTGAAACGTGTTATGTTAAGGGTTATCGAGTCTTCTGCAGGGAGGACAAGGTCTTCTATGTAGGGCACTACGCCTAAAACTCTTTTTTTTGTTCTTTTTTCAAGGTATTTTATGCCTGGTTCCAGTATCTTTTGGTCTCCTCTAAACTTGTTAATAATAAAGCCTTTAATGAGCTTCTTTTCCGGATATCTTAACAGTTCTAAGGTTCCAATTAAGCCTGCAAAAACACCTCCAGGGTCAATATCCCCAATCATCAAAACGGGAGAGTCGAAGATCTGTGCAACACGCATGTTAGAAATATCACTTTTCATTAAGTTTATCTCGCTTGGGGCTCCCGCTCCCTCAATAATTACCATATCATAACGGTTCAACAAATCTTTCAATGCTTCTCTAATGCGAGGAAAACCCTCCTTTATTGCAAAGTATTTCCGATAATCTGGAAAACTCATATCCTGATAAGGTTTTCCAAAAAGGATAATCTGGACTTTTTCCCCTCCTTTAGGCTTTAAAAGGATCGGATTCATCATTTCAGCGGGTTCTATGTTACACGCCATGGCTTGAAACGCTTGAGCTACAGCAATTTCTCGACCATTAGCGGTAACAAAAGAGTTTAGAGAA
>Ga0209636_10000639_pt1 | contig 34831 bp, 28 predicted proteins | sample DeeMarSWOR152_54_FD_187464 | JGI IMG/M metagenome (GOLD analysis project Ga0209636, IMG submission 187464) | Marine sediment microbial communities from White Oak River estuary, North Carolina - WOR-1-52-54 (SPAdes) (version 2) | ecosystem: Environmental > Aquatic > Marine > Intertidal zone >... | reverse complement strand
AAACATGCAGGCTCGGCATCAAATCCTTTGACAGAACCTTTCTCATCACCTCCCTTATGCTGTCCGTTCCGATAACTCTTCCTATCCCAAGCCTGTGACCAAGCTCCGTTGCGACGGTTGTGGTGCCAATTCCCGATGCCCCTCCGATCAATATGATGTAGGGGGTTTTTTGCATACTTATCTCCCTCCACAACCTGTATTTACCCGCTAACTTATCATCGATGCCCTTTAATTTTGAATGGGTTATATCAAATATCTCCTCTGGCGATATCTCCGTCTTTTTACTCCTTATCAATTCTTCTTTAATGCTCTCTGCCAGATCATATGCATCCAGATCGGTCATCCCGGTACGCATAATCGATCTTGCCAGTATCCCCCTTGAGAACGGCGTCTTGTAATCGTCAACCTTCACCCACACTCTTATTGATTTTTTCGTCACCTTTTATTTTATTTTCCATTTCTCACCCCCCTGAGATGAAATTAATGATGTAAATCGGGCAGCTTCACCGTAAACCATAATGCCTAAATTTAGGTTAAAACGATGGGACTCAAAACCGCAAAACGGCTTTATGCGATATTCAAAACCCTTTGAGTTTCGAATGTGTCCGACATGGAATGTCAGCCACAGGCAGCGTCCCGTTCACAATTTCAACCTGTTGATCTATTATATTTATTGATTACAAACATATAAAAGTTTAACACTTATGCGGCCGAAACCCCGCTAATCAAATCCCATTCATCAAATCAAGCACGGCATCCTTTAGATTGTCAAAATCCCCTCCGATAACGATCGGTATATTATCGCAGTAAACGACATCAATTCCGGCATCAACCGCCTCCTTTGTTACGACTTTAACCGCCGCAGCTTTTAATTCCGTAAGTATCACATCCGCATTGCCAATATATTTTGCAATGTCCTTTCTTAATTTTGCCTGGTTGGACAGATAGTGGGTTGAGCCGACGATTTCGCAGTCAAATTCTTCTTCTAAAAACGAGACCAGTTTTTGCATTACTGCTTCTGGCGCAGTTGTTGCAAAAAGAACTTTTTTACCTTTTATGTCCCCTATCGGCTTCGGCCTGAATATCGTCAGCACCACCTTTGCGTCCGGATTTACGCTCTTTACTCCGTCATATACTTCCCTGACTTTTTCTTCATCGGCCATTGGCTCTTCGCACATTGCTACAATAACGAGGTTTGCAAATTTTATCCTGAACGGTCCGAAATACCCCGTTATGTGATTTATCGGCTGCCCTGCCCCGACAAGCAGGATTACTCTGTCCGTCTTTATCTCAGGAAATGTCGCACCAGAGCCTTCAAGAACAACCGTCTTTACGTCGGGGTGCATATCTGCCATAACCGCCCCTTCGTCAACGATCGTTTCATTCGGTTTTCCTGCAAATCCACCCCCGCACCGCTTGCATCCGAAGGTTACTGCCCCGCCCGTCAGCGCATCTTCAAAATTGTCAGAGGCGGCATGGAAACCCTTGTCCTGCATTGTCAGGAAAAATTCAGGTTTCATTTCAATCATGTCCCCCCTTATAACCTCCGGCTTATTCGGACCTCCCCGCGAAAGCGTGACAACACCAGGGGCAAACCCCGCTTCCTGCAGTGTTCGTGCAACATACCCTCCTATAGCGGTTTTTCCAACCCTCTTTGCAGTCCCCCAGATCGCAATCGAAGGCTTTGTTAATATATCTTTAAACTCCATTGGCGTAAATTCAAAATCAGCACCCCTGTAAGTAACTCCCGCTGCAAGAAGCTCGCATGCAATATGCATCCTTATATCATAGTTAACAATCGGCTCGTCAGAGTAGTCCATAACAAAGTCCAGGTCGTGGTTTCTTGCAATCTCGCCAACTCTTTTCGGGTCAGGCATTGCATCATGCTCTGCAAATTCCACATGATACCCCAATGTTTCTTTTACCTCGTTTTTATCGCCAATTTTTTCCGTTCCGCCGATAAATATAGCAACTTCGATGTCATATTCTTTCGAGACCTTGTCAAGTGTGTCCTTTATGTTCGGAATGTAATGCTCCCCATCAACCAGGCATCCTATTTTCTTTTTCATTGTATTGACTTTTTAGGTGCATTAGATCAATTGCGGTGGTTTTTCGTTTGCATTAGCGGTGTTTGACCCAAAAACCCTGCTTTTTTCATCCCTGCCGGGAATATATGCGACAGCATCAATCTCAACTTTAATATCCATCGGTAATTTTCCAGCCTGGAGGGCAGTTCTTGCCGGCTTGTCTGCTTTGAAATACTCGCCGTAAACTTCATTGAATTTATCGAAGTCATCGATGTTTTTTATATATACCGTGACCTTGAGCACGTTGTCCAGGGAAGAGCCTGCCGCCTCCAGGATCGCCTTCAAATTATCAAGCGTCCACCTTGCCTCGTCTTCAATGCTGCCCCTCACAATTTCATTTGTCCTTGGATTTATCGGCCCCTGCCCGGAGATAAAAAGCAGATCATTGTATGCTATTGCCTGCGAGTATGGTGCTCCGGTTACCGGCGCCTTCTCCGTAAAGATACACCTTTTCATTTTTGATTTATTTATTCTGATATTTTAAAATCTAACTCAACTCAAGCATTCTGTCAATAGCCCCTCTTGCCCTGTTTGCAATTTTTGACGGGACAGTAACTTCATTGTTCATATTCTCAAGCACATCCCTCACCTTCTCCAGTGTATGCATCTTCATGTTCGGGCAGATAGATGTTTCGCTTGCAGGGTAGAATCTTTTGTCGGGCATTTCCTTTCTCATCCTATGCAGTATCCCGTTTTCCGTTCCAATGATAAACTCCTTGTCAGGGGACTGCATGCAGTAGTCTATCATCCCATCGGTTGATGCTATGTGGTCTGCCATTTCCTGGACCTCTGGAATGCACTCTGGGTGCACGACCAGTTTAGCATCGGGGTGCTTTCTTTTAGCACCTACTGTATCCCACCCGGAAATCTGATGATGCGTGGGGCATAAACCGTGCTCTGGAACTTGAATTATCTGCTTTTTACTTTTCCCGATTATTTTGACATGATATGCTAAATTCTTATCGGGGCCAAACAAAATTGTATCTGACTCCATAGAGTCCACAATCCGCGTAGCATTTGCCGACGTGCACACGCAATCAGCCTCCGCCTTAACATCCGCCTTAGTGTTGATATAAAGAACAATGTCCGCATCAGGGAACTTTTTTTCCGCTAAAAGCAGATCATCCACAGAGAGCATATTCGCCATCGGGCAGCTTGCTTCGGGATCGGGAACAAGAACTTTCTTTTCGGGGTTTATTATTGCAGCGGTCTCTGCCATGAAGTCAACTCCACAAAAAACTAATACATCCGCGTTAGTCCTCTCTGCCGTTTGAGCCAATTTTAACGAATCCCCGATAAAATCCGCTATATCCTGTATCTCCGGGCGCTGATAGTTATGAGCCATTACGATTGCGTTTCTTTTTTCCTTTAATTTTTCTATCTCGGACATGACGTTCATAATTACTTATTTTCATTATAAAAATAATAAATGGTTCACGGCACCCAACTATACTTGCCGTTCTTTGGCTCATAGATGATCCCCTTGTTTTTTAATTCCAGTATGACCTTCTCCACCTCGACTCTGTCAATTCCCATGCTTTCTGCTTCATTAACGACATCATCGTGCCCCGCGAGTTTATATTCACTTTCCCCTATCAGTTTCTTGATAATATCCTCAATCGTTCTTATCTTATCCCTCTGGGATTTTGGATGTGTCGTCACAACCCTGTCAATATCCAGTTCTCCTGTTTCATAATCCATTGCCACGGCTCTTAAACAGAAGTTCGTCAACTCAATTGCCCTCCCAGCATCACTTACCGTTGCAGTATTACTTAACCTGACCTTTGCTGATGCCTCAGATAATCTTATTAATGCCTCCAACTGCCGCGGGGTGGCGGGAACTGCCCCCTCCCCCCCTCTGGCACTTGATCTGAGGGTTACATAATATTCCTTTATTTTATTTGCCGCATCTTCTGAAAGCATGGGATTTATATTCTGGCGGGCATATGCTATGTATCTCTTAAATAAATCAGTAGGAATTTCCGGCGCAAGTTCCTTGGCTTCATTCCCTTTGTGCATTTTTAAGATATGCTCCGCTATCCTCCTGTCCTGCTCCTCATCCAGTATATCTTTTATCGGGAAGATTAAATCGAATCTACTTAAGAGTGTCGGAAGAATGTCAAATTGTTCGCCGATCGGTTTATAAGAATCAAATCTTGAGAACTTTGGGTTTGCTGCCGCTAAAACAGATGCATTTGCTTTAAACTTTGTTATGATGCCGGCCTTCGCGACACTTACACTTTGCTGTTCTAACGCCTCATGCATAGCCGCTCTATCTGTTTTTTCTATCTTGTCGAATTCATCAATGCACACAACGCCTCCACCCGCTATCACCAATGCCCCTGCTTTCAGAGTCCATGCACCATCTGCAAATTCATCGCGTTCTGCTATCGCTGTATTATGTACTAAAATGCCATTGGCTAAAAAAGAATGGGCATCTTCTGCCGTAAAATCATACACGAATCCATAGTTGTGATTTTCTAATACATTTACATCACTTACTTCATCCCAGAATATGTCCGATTTTGCTAATTTTTCTAATTTATTTAGGTCTTCTTCGGCTTTAGTGATATCTTTCTTATCTGGAGTGGTCTTGTCCAAAATAGATTCATCATCTAAAAACAATGAAATTTCAGTAAGCAATTTTAAAGGAATCCTAACAGGACGACCATATCGCATGAAATAATCATAAAATGAATAATCCGTAATTTTAAATTTATCATAAATTTCTTTTCTACTAAGTTTTTGGGATAATTTATCATAAATTTCTTTTCTTAAATTATTAGGGATTGCAACCTTAATACTGTCGTCTTTTAGTTGCTTTGCGATTTCTACAAAATTTAATACGGTTTTTCTATTTGGATTTCTTTCCCCTGAGATATTACTTAAGTATTTTCTGTTTAGTTTGCCCTCAGTTAGATTAAAAACATTACGCACATTTTTTAGAATAGAACTAATTTCTGGAATAATGTCAACATTTGTGTGATATCCCTTTTGTTCGTTTAAAATTTTCTTTATTTTCTTATTTTTTTCCTTGTGAGCAAAACCAATAAATTTATCAAATAGTTTTATGTCAGTTGAATTTCTTATGGAGAGCACATATACCTTATACTTACTGTTTATTAATCTATTGTTGATCATACTTCCTTTGGAATGGTCACGGGTCCCGAGTTTTGCCATTATTCCAAATCTCAATAAAACCAATACTAATTTTTTTGCTAACTTTTCAGAAGTGGTATATAATTCCAGGGAATTGCCGCCGGATTTAGTTTTAGTTACACTTCCATCTGTATCATATAGCCCTCTTATATAAATGGCTATTGATTCATCTGGTAATTCCAACAGAATGTTACTTAAATCTATCTTATTTGATTTTGGTGATTCTGGAATGCCCAATGATTCAAGTATCTCAAAAACAAGTTTTGAGTGAAATCTACATTCAGAAGTTCTTTGTGTGTTTTGAGTGGGGTCACATTTAACATTAAATAAACTTTGAGATAAATTTTTAAAAGTTTGCAATAAATTTTCATTTTTATTTGTAAAGCGAATAGTTACGATATTCTCGTGCTTATGCTTATATATTGAACCATCTCCTGCGACAAGCCCTGCGAAATATAGCAGATCTTTATTTAAGAAAGGGGGGATGGTTATTTTTTTACCATGGTATAAAGACAAGCCTGTTATGTGTGGTGCAATCTCTGAGAGAGAGGTGTTGGAGTCCTTAGCTAATTTTTTTAAGTCATCGAGGTGTATGTTGCTTCTTGCCTTTTCATTAACCCATTTATAATATATTCCATCCTCTTTAAAATCGAATCTTCTTGCAAGTTCCCTTTTTGTCCCGTATTTCTTAACCAGAATATTAATCATATCGTTTATTATATCTTTAACTCCATAAACAACAGGGTTGCTTTTAATAAGTTCAATTGTCAGTTTTTTGCTGTGATTACTGTGGTTATTTACTGTAAGATTTCTTGCTGTTGCAATATACTCTCCGGGGGTAAATGTTGATGATTTTTTCCATATAATTTCTCCTCCGTTGATTGTGGATAATTTTGTATTGGGAGTAACAATTATATTTTTACCCATCTTGGTTGTAATTGAAATCATTTTTTTCGGAGGACTAATTCTCCAGAATTGATTTATCATTCTAGTGCAACATTCCAAATCTTCATTTAGAGTTAGAATCTTCTTATCATCTGCCGGATTTTTCGCCTGCCAGACACCATTACTGTATTCATGGGTGTTGTTGTTTAGTTTTTCTTCGACTATATTATCTATTCTATCCACTTCCCCCGGGTTTGTCATCACAAAAGTATCGGGTGCAATACATAACCCTCCTGCAGTCGTGCCCTTGCCGCTGACATAAATGCTTTTCGGAGCGATTTGGTCAACATACTGCAGGATGCGGCTGTTATGTACGAATATATCATTTGCAATGAAGTTATGAGTATTTTCAACTTGCAAATCATAAACCCACTTTTCTTTTGACTTAACCCTTTGTATTTCTACAACCTTATCCCAGAAAACATCTGAGTTTGCAATCGCTTCCAATCTAAAAATTTCATTTTCATAGTCGAGGATATTCAGGCAAACAGACCGCAGCGCATTTATTATTTTTTCTATGGTTTTACGCTTGCCCGTCTTTATCTTCCCCTGCCCATACCAGCTTACCAGTGTTTGTGAAACTCCTGCCAATGAAGCCAGATCTCCTTGGGGGATGTTCAACGTATTTCTCACATTTTCCAAGTTCTTATATTCAAAATCATCAAGATCGGGCAGAATTTTTTTAACATCATCAATCCTTTTTTGGAATGTTTCAATAACTTTAATCAGTGCTTTCCTGGATGGCTCCCTATCGCCGCGCTCGAAATGCTGGTATGCCCCCCTTGAGATCCCGCATTGAAATTGAGTAAGTCTTAGCCCCTTTCTAATTTCCTTCAGAATATCGCATACATTGGGCACAACATCCATGTTTGTATTGTAAATCTTTTTTGAGTTTATCAAATCCCTTAATCGATTTTTTTTCTCTAAGATTGAAAATCCTATTTTTTTTGCAAATTTTAATACATCTTCACCCGTTATAGTAAGGCGATAATAATCTCGCCACTTTGGCTCCGCCGAATTGCTTGCTCTGCATCTCATTGAGTGAATCTGGGAAAGTATCCCAAACCTTGCCAATAATATTCTCACATCCCCCAATAAATCTTTACTTGCCGAACTAGCAAATATCGTTCTTCTTTCCTTGTCAACCCATGATTCACAATCAAAATATACTCTAAGAAATTCTGTAATTTCTTCATTAGAGGACCGCATTATTATCCGGGGAACTCTTTTTTTAGAAGATCTGGAGAACAGGTCTTTATCAATTGATTTTAAAAATCTTCCAAGTTCTATGGAGTGCAGAATGATTGCTTTAGCGGTCTTGCTCTTGTGTGACCTGACCACCCTCCCGCTGATGCCAAACAATTCCCGTGCACAGTCCATAAAATCCTCATTTAGAAGATCGTCATTGTTTGTGAACATTATTTCATGGGTTGTTTCCGTTCTGCGAGCATAGCCCTCTGCTATAACATAAGCGATAAACCTTGAAAATTCAGGAGATGTTTCTTCCGGTATTTTTATGTGTTTTGCGTTTGTTTTTCCTTTATTGAACGCTGCTTTAATTTTTTGTTTTCTTCCCGTTATTGGTATTTTTCTCGGTGTTGCTATATATTCACCTTCTTGCAATTCTTCTGCTTTTTTTGAAACAATTTTTCCATTTAGAGGAACAAAGAGCGGGTGAGTTGGCGTAACCGTCACACTGCGCCCCGTTTGCGTTGTAACCTTATACATATATTCCGGCGATTCTCTTTTCCAGAAAATATCAGACTTTTTTTCATTGATCGTTCCGTTCAAACCCATGGATAAAATGTCATGATTTGAGATGCCATAAAAGCCGTCGTCTATCTCGTTTTTATTTTTCTCTATTACCCCCTCAACAACATCCCTGATCCTTCTGGTATCTCCTTCAGACAGCAAAACCCTTGTTTCACCATCCACACACTTCGCGACTCCCGGCTCTCCTATAAGTAAAACATGAATATCTGGTCTGACGGTCGTTCCGTCAGGCAGCTTCTTGCCGTATCTGCCCCCGAATAGCTGTAAAGCAATCGCTTCCTTTACTTCTTTATGCCCGTAAATCGAGGGGGCGATGGAATTTATGATCTTTTCATATATATTTGAATCATTTGCCAGCTTCTTTATCTCCTTTTCCTCTTCCTCATCTATTTCTATTTTTCCAAATTCCTGCTCAACCGGTTTGATGTAGTTGGCATCAATGTATTTACTGTAAATTGTTCCTTTTTTATGCTTTGGAGGCAAAAGGCGGGGTATGCAGTTAATCTCTATTCTACTGCCCGGCATTGATAACATTTCATCCGTCATGTCATCCTCTGTCCACACCATTATTCTTGAAGCCTGCTCCCCTCCATGCAGTAATTCCAGAGGCTCCTGGATCTCCAATCTTCTGATGTCCCTGAATTTTGATTTCTCGGGAACAAACCTGAAATCCTGCCTCTCACAGTTCTCGCATCTTAAAGGCTCTTTCAGGGTCATCCTTTTATCATCCTGCTTTAAAAGTATGCCTTCGCCGCATCGGTTGCAAACAAAATACGCAACAGAAACCTTGGGCAGGATGTCAGAGGTCTTATTTACAACCCCGTCAACCGGAATAAGTTTGGTTAAAGTTTCGGATACGACGTTCCGGACCATTACCTTATACTCTTCAGGCAGATTGGTGAATCGGACATGGAATACCGGGTCTTTATACTGGGTAGGGATATCCATCTCATTCAACTGGGTCTCAAATTCTGCTATCATCCCGTCCGGGTTGTTAAGTAATTCCTCAGCAAGTTTTTTGTCAAAATCCTCTAACTCATCATAATCTACAACCAGGCTCATTTTATCGGGGTATGCCGCCCCAAGCCTCTGAATCTCCTTATTTTTCTTGTTTAAAAATTTTGATATTTTCTTGTTCATATCTTATTATTTCTTGTATTTTAATTAAATCTTAAAAATTAAAAAATCATTTGAAAATTTTTATGGAACCCACGATTAAGAATAAACGGAAGCAATGATGAAGAGGGACATTGAAAGGGCGATAGCGCACATAGGTGAGACAAACAGTATAAGAAAGACATTCTGGAATATGGATGAAAAGGTGAAAGACCTGCTTTACGGCATTAAACAGGGGGATGATGCCGTTGTCGTCGGGGACATGGTCGTGAATATGGAGGGGCCATATCCCTTGAAGACCGCAAGAAAAACGGGACTTATACACACATGCTCTGATATCGTTGTTATGGGTGCGAAGCCTTTATTTGCGTTAAACGCGATCCAGGTTGACAGCCTGGAGGAAGCAGAAGAGATAGCAAAGGACTTAAAAAAGCAGAGTGACGGCCTGGGGGTGCCGATCATCGGCGGGAACACCCAGATGGAATCCGGGCTTAAACCATGCGCTTCATTTGCCGTGGTTGGGAGGATGGTTGCTGAAAAACCAATCCCTGATTCGGGGGCATCTGCCGGGGACAGGATTCTGATGCTCGGGCAGGTGGTTGAAGGCGAAATAGGGGAGAGGCTGCAGAGGGTAAAGGTCAGGTATGCATCGTTCTTTGATCTCATTGAAGAGGGAATAGAGATTAATGCTGCAAAGGATGCGTCCCGAGGAGGGTGGTTTGGAAATCTAACCGAAATGCTCGTAAAAGCAAAAAAAGGGGCTAAGATCACGGGCATTCCCTACCCAAGGATATCCCGCTACATGGGTGTTTTTCTTTTATCCGTTCCAAAGAAAGAGGCCCCAAAAATTATAAGAATTGCTTCACAGCATAACTGCCCGGTGGTTGAGTTTGCCGCCGTAACCAAAAAAATGGAGATCGAGATGGGCGGGGAAACGGTTGTTTCAAGGGATAAGATGCTGGAGTTGGTTAAAAATACGCCGTACAGGAAAGCAAGGTGTTAAAAACAACCTTCTGAAATGTGGCTGACCTTTGTTTGCCACATTTGCGAAGGTTGATCATCAGAATGAATTGTGGGGGGCTTACACAGCCCCCCGTAATGCCTTGCGGCATATAGTCCATAGAAGCAACAAATATGGTTTGTATTTACGATGAAAAATAAGGAAGAAAAATTGAAATTATATAAACTCAAACGACCCTATGATTTTATCAATATTGCCTTTGTGTTTGGCATATGAGCCGCCCAATCCCCCGCAGGTGATTGAGTATATTTTATCCCCCTTTATCGTATAGGTCTTTGATTCCTTAACATCAAAACCATTCGAAGGGTATGAATATATCAACTGGCCTGCATCTAAACCACCAAGTTTTATGTCCTCATAATCCACCGGCCTTGTGCCTTTAGATAGTTCCAGGGTCTTGTTAATCATCAGTTCCGTGTAGTTGCCCAATGTCATTGATTCCTGCAGATCCTCAAACCCAACGTTACAATTTACCCCCTGAGAACTGCTCCTTTCGAGGGGAGATGTATCCGGATCTAATGTTTCATAGGGGGACGTGAACATCGGCCTCCCCATCCAGATCTCCTTTGTCCAATCAGAGGGATACGAGATTCTAAAGCCATTTTCAGCGTCGGAATAGGTCGAAAACCCGGGCGGCGGTTCATGTGATTCTTCTTTTTCGGGTTGCGTTTCGTTCTCTGGTTGTGCAGGGGGTATTTCCTCCTCAGGCGGCGGTTCTTCCTCAGGCGGCGTCTCCTCTTCTGGAAGCTCTGCTGCTGTTTTATTTTCGGGCGTCGCTGTTTTGTTCTCATCGGTCACGGGCTTCTTTTCCCCGCCAATACACCCGCTTATTACCAGCACTCCAATCAACATCACCATAAAAAGAACAAGTATTATCTTTTTCATTTTTGCTATCATTTACTATATGGACATAGAAAAATAAAAATTAAACAGAAGATCACATGGTTTATATAAATAAAATCCCATATAATAAAAAGTGATTAAGGGCATCATACTAAGGAAGATTTCTGATTCGAGGGGTAATGAAACGATCGAATCGGATGTGATAACCCGGAAGGGAATTTCAAGAGCCGCTGCTCCGAGCGGCGCCAGCACCGGGGAAGCGGAAGCGGTGGCGTTTCCAAAAAGTGTCGATGAATGCATCAATGTTCTAAAAAAAGACGTTATCCCGAAATTGGTTGGTAAAGAAGCGGATTTTATTGAAGTTGATTCAATGCTTAGAGAGATCGACGGAACAGACGACCTCTCAAACATCGGCGGAAATCCTGCAGTTAGTGTTTCAATGGCAGTTGCAAAGGCGCAGGCCATCGAAGAAGATATCCCGCTGTGGAGATTGTTAAACAAAAGTTTAAATAAATTTTTGAAAACAAAGAAAGTTGAGGTTGATTCTGTCGTCACAAGACCCCTCGGAAATGTTTTAGGCGGCGGGGCGCATGCTGTCGGCGGAACGGACATCCAGGAGTTTCTGGTTTGCGCGCAGGGTGAAACAGCCGCAGATTCAATTTTTGCAAATGCTTATGTGCATAAGAATGTGAGGGACAGGTTGAAGAAAAAATTCCCGGGTTCTGCGATAGGGAAAGGCGATGAAGGCGGATGGGTTGCGCATGTAACCGACGAGGAGGCACTGGATATTGTTTCTCTTGCATGCGGAGAAGTGAGTGAAGAGATTGGTTTTGAGATAAGGGTTAATCTTGACATGGCTGCAAGTGAAATCTACAACAAAGATTCAGGTTACTATGAGTACAAAAACACGGGCGATAAACTGGATACCGACGCCCAGATAGATTTTGTCCTTGAATTAATTAAAGAATATAACCTTTATTTCGTTGAAGATCCTCTTCACCAGAATGACTTTGAGGGGTTTGCAAAACTCACAAAAAAGGCAAAAAAATTAAAGGACTGCCTGATTTGCGGCGACGACCTGTTTGTCACGAATGAAAAACGGCTGGAAAAAGGAATTGGAATTAAGGCAGCAAACTCCATTTTGATAAAACCCAACCAGATCGGGACAATGACCGATACTCTAAAAACGGCGGCGCTTGCGATTGATAATAATTACGCCCCTGTTGTTTCTCACCGCTCGGGGGAAACCACGGATGAAACGATCGCCCATTTAGCGGTTGCCTCATGCTCGCCGATGTTAAAAACAGGAGTCATGGGGGGAGAAAGAATTGCAAAGTTGAACGAATTGATCAGGATCGAAGAAACACTATAGTTTTTTAATCCGTATTATAAATTATATGTATAATTAATAAAAATTGGCAGAAGAAAAAGAATCCGAAGCAAAGGGAACGGGAAATAAGGAAGGAATAGCGGGCACTGATGAGGATCTGCTGGTGCCGCTGATGGACGATACCTATGGTTATCTAACGAATGCCGTGCATACGGGACTCAGCAAAAAAACCGCCGATATGATGCCTTTCATATACAGGGTCAGGTATGATGGATTGTGCCTTTTTGATGTATCAAAGATAGATGCTCGCTTAAGGGTGGCTGCAAAGTTTATTGCCCGTTACGATCCAGGTGACGTGTTGGTTGTCTCTAATAGGGTATATGGAAAAGCCCCTGCCGAGAAGTTTTCCGAATATACGGAGTGCATGGCCGTAAAAGGCAGGTTTGTATCCGGTACCCTTACAAATCCCAACATAAAATCTTATTGTGAGCCAAAGTTATTGATTGTTACAGACCCGAGCGCGGACTATCAGGTGATCAGAGAGGCTGTAAAAGCGGGCATTCCCATCGTTGCAATCTGTGATTCCAACACCCGCCTTAAAAATATCGATCTTACAATCCCGGGTAATGCCAAGGGAAAGAATTCTCTGGCACTTATCTACTGGATACTGACAAGAGAAGTGCTGCGAATTAAATCCGAAAACGGTGAAAAATTTAATTTTGACGCCCATCTCCGTGATTTCATTTCAAGGGCAGAACCGAAACCATATATCGCAAGGATGCATGAAATCCAGAGATTGACCCAGAGAAACAGGAAAAGATGATGATCAAGATAGATGAAAAATTTGATAGGTTCTTGGGGGGCGGATTGCAGCCAAGAAACCTGACCCATATTTACGGCCCCCCGGCATCCGGAAAAACAAACCTGGCGATAATCGCTTCTGTGAACGCTATGAAGGATGGGAAAAAGGCCATCTATATCGACACAGAGGGAGGATTTTCAATAGAAAGGTTAAGGCAGATATCAAAAGATAAGGAGGTACTTGAGAATCTCATGTTAATGGAGCCAATGACTTACGTTGAGCAAAGAACAGCGATACAAAAACTGGGTGAAATGGTGCCGAAAAGCAATGTCGGACTAATTGTTTTGGATTCAATCGCATCGCTTTACAGACTGGAAAATAACAAGGACACTAAAGAATTAGGAAGGCAGATTTCCTCGCTGCTTAGAATCTCAAGGAAATATAATATCCCGGTTGTGATAACAAATCAGATCTATACGGATATAAACACAGGCAGAATCATGTTCGTCGGAGGGGATGTGATAAAGTATTGGTCGAAGGTTAGCATCGAGTTGTGCAGAGAAGGCAATACAAGATATGCTGTGCTCCGAAAGCATAACTTTCTGCCGGAGGGTGCACGAGCGGAGTTCAGGATTGTGGATAAGGGGGTGGAAATTATCAGGTTACATAGTGTACACAAGGTATATAAACCAAACAGGTATAATTATTAATTATTTAATAAAAAATAGAAAAAATGACTCTGCCAATTTGCGATATTTGTGCCCAGAGCGGGGTGTTGTGCGATGCTTGTGAGAAAAAGTTAGAGCGCAAAGAAATTTCGGATATGGATGTGAAGATAGCGAAGATAGTTCACGAGTTGAACGAAGAAGCAGATAAAGACGAGAAAATAGGTTTTGACAGGGCCATTGATACAGGAGGGGTTGTGTTAATCCTGACCAAGAAATCGGATGTTGGCAGGTTTATTGGAAAAGGAGGTAAAAACCTCAGGACAATATCAAAGAAACTGAAGAAAAAAGCAGACTCAGTGAGGATTGTCGGATTCGGGGATTTAAGTGAAATATTGTATGATCTCACTCACCCGGCCAAGGTTTTGGGGGTAAGCAAAGTTTATAAGACGGACGGGGACACGGTGAGGAGAGTCAGGATAGACAAAAGAGATGAGGGGGAGTTGAAAATCAGTGTGGACACTATAGAGGGAGTTATTTCTTCTCTGAGCGGCGAGGATGTCGAAGTGGTCTTTGTGTGATCGCCTGATCAAACAGTTGAAAATCAGGTTATATGAATACGAGGGTTTCGATTTAGTAAAGCGTATCTGGGTTGCCGGACATGTGCTTGAGTTTGAGGTTGAAAAACCTGGAAGCGAATTATCATATGTCCTCATACCCACCTGTATTTTTTATCGATATTTACGATAACATACCCCTTTTTATGCAGCCAATCCAAGAAGTCCTGTAAATCATAGATGTCCTTAAAATATTTTGTTGATTTTACGGATTCAAAGATTTCCGCTGTGGAAGAATAGGGGTTATTTATTATTTCCGTTTGAACAATGGAATATCTCACGTTTTCCTTCCTTTTCTTCATTATTGATTTAATAGTATGAAATTCGGGGTGGTTTATAAACCCAGTAAAGTTATCAACCAACAGGTTTCTGGCTTTTTTGAAGTAATCACCATCCAGCTTGTCTTTTTCATCAGCTCGGGCAAACGACTGAGCAACTCGTTTTAGGTTGTATTTGCTTTGATGCAACATAGATCTGACCAGGTATTCTCTGCTTTCCTCCCGTTTATGGACATCCGATAAGAGCATATCAAAATCTTCCTTTAAAAGATCAGTGATCTTAATAAACTCATTATCGACATCTGTATTCAGTCCCGGCATATATTGGTGAGAATGAACGACCTGTATCCATAAATCCTCATTAATAACACTCTTTAGGGGTGCCAGATAAACCCCCGCTTCTATTAATTCGTCTAAATCCTGGGGTAATGTAATCTCAGTGGCGGCAAAGTTTTTCAGCAAATCTTTCCATATCTGTGTCACATTTCCCGCACCAGGACCGAGCGTAGAAAATATCGAAAACTCTCCATTGAAAGTGTGCCTTTCCAATATCTCTCTATCTAACTCACTATATCGTTTGCCGTAAATAGTTGACAAAATGTTGTTATCAAAGTATGGTCTTTCAGCCAGATGAAATTTAATGCCTTTTGAATATTCGAATTTATGGCCCATGTATGCACTTTTAGGTGAAGTAAGAGGTCTATACTCGGGGGGAACCATTAATTCTATTGTTTTTAGTAATTCCTGGGCTGATACCCGATCGGAGGTAAGTGAGGAAAGAGAGATTCCCCCAACAGAACCATCCACATAAGGGGCACTTATTATTGGCGATTGAAAAGATAATGAGGTTTGTTTATCATAACCCAGATTCTCTTTGAAGAGTTTATATACAATTTTTTTCTCATATGGAACATCCGAGTATATCCAATCTGATCTGAGATAATTCCAGTCTTCAATATTTAATATGGGTAAAGTCTGGTTCAGCCTTCTGTTAAATAGATTCCCCCGTTTTGATTTTTTTATGTTTATCAATCTATACTCTTGAGGCTGCTTTATTGTATAGGGAAAAATACCTATTAACAGTACCTGCGGGGAATTGAATAACGCGGATAAGCCAACATAATTGTAGTTTCCGTAATCGGCTATAGACGCCTTCCACGAAGATGTTAGTTCTAACGGCACGACATAAAAAGATACACTATCCAGGGGGGTGTTAATGCCTGCTTTTTTAAATTCAGTAAGCCATTCTTTCAGTTCATTTATCCTTTTTTGCTCATAATTTAAAAATTCCCAGTTTATATACTGTCGTTGCCATGGATACCGGGTTTCTACCCCCTTCTTCTTCCATAAGTAATATTCTTGTATAGAAAGTGATTGAGTATTCATTTACGTTATATTCGCGGTATATTACAGGGGCACTTACATTATTCTTTAGTTACTTGATTTTAAAATAAATTGAATTTTCAGTTTATATTTTATGCACATTCGGGATTATAAAAGAAATTATGGGAAAGAAACAGGTTGCAGGGACGGCGAATCCTCAAGCGGAAACCTTGGGTTGGCGACGCTAATGTCCGGGAATCATTTCCCTGACGGATTCCGCGGATCTCATAAATGCTTCCCTTTCCGCCATGTTTAATTCCAGCCCGATTATCTCCTCCACCCCTCCTTTACCTAACTTTACCGGGACTCCTATGTAGATGTCATTAACGCCGTATTCCCCCCGTAGATATGCTGAGCAGGACAGGACAGATTTCATGTCCCTTACCACTGCTTCAATCATTTCCACTACCGCCGCCGAGGGCGCATAGAATGCACTCCCGTCCTTCAGGTATTTAACGATTTCCGCCCCTCCGTTGCGGGTTCTTTCAATGAGTTTTTCCATCTTTTCTTCAGACATCAATTGCGTGATCGGTATTCCGTCAACTGTCGTATATCCCGGCAGGGGAACCATGGTGTCGCCGTGGCTTCCCAGTACCATCGTATGTACGACTTTGACAGAAACCCCGAGTTCCCGGGCGATAAAGGTTCTGAATCTTGCGGCATCAAGAACGCCCGCCATCCCGAAAACCCTCTCTGGCTCAAATTTTGTGGTTTTGAACGCGACATAGGTCATAACATCAAGGGGGTTGGTGACCATCAAAACTTTTGAATCCCGGGCGTATTTTTTAATCTTCCCGGAAATATCTTTAACGATTTCAGCATTCTTATTCAACAAATCATCCCTGCTCATCCCCGGCTTTCTTGCAAGCCCGGCTGTAACCACAACAATGTCCGATCCCTCAATATCCCCATAGTTGTTTGTCCCCACAATATCAAGATCATAGCCGCTTATTGGGGAAGATTGTAGCAGATCCAGCGCCTTCCCCTGGGGAAGTCCCTCTATCACGTCCAGAAGCACAATATCCCCGAGCCCCTTCTCAGCAATCCTTAATGCCGTAGTTGAGCCAACCTGCCCCGCACCGATAATTGAAATTTTTGTCATTTTTAATCCTTAGGTTTATTAAATAAGAAAAAGGCTTAAATTAAACTCTCAAAACCTGCCCCTTTCCTGCAGGAATCCATTTCTGTATCTCATCCGTGCCTGCTTTTTTAATCTTTTCTTCATCATCTTTTTTCGCATCTTTAATAATCTTTTCTTTAATCTTCCTGGCAAGTCCGGCAGACTTTTCACCCCCAACACCTATCGCAATCCAGTAATTTGAGTGCTTTTTTACAGCATCCAATGCCCCGCCGATTACTTCTGCTTCATCATTTTCAATTTTAAATCCAATCCCGATTTTAAGTTCAACGCCCCTGAACCACTGCCTTTTCCCGGAGATCATGAACGCTCCCTTGCCGAGATATTCCCCGCTTGGGGCGGTCTTTGATACCTGCTCGTGAGTTATGCAGTAAACATTCACCGACCCGACCCCGGATTTCCATGCTTTGGAGTAGGATGCAGCCGCCTGAGCCGATTCCTCCCTTGTTTTTTCCGGGATTTCTTTCTTATCCGGATTTTTGATCACAAAGAACGGCGCTCCATGCACATCTGCGTGAAAAACCAAATCTTCCGGGTTAGTATGCTTTTTTATTAAAACCTCGTTGGATGTGGCATCCTTGCCCCCGACAACCAGGAAGTTATCGGAAGAGAAAAACCATCTGAATTTCTCGTGCCACATCTCCTTCCGCTTTACATTCTTTTTGTACGTTTTCTCGGCATATTCCTCCATGAACCCGTCTCTCTTCTCCTTTAGCTTCTCTATCTCACGGCGCGTTTTCTTTAATGCCTTCTCAGCCCCGGCAACTTTATGCTTTGCTTTCTTTGCCCTCTCATAATAATCATTGGCATTCTCTGCCGCTGATTTTCTGATATTTATTTTAACTCTCATCTCCCTTTATTATCTCTAATAACTCACCCAATCTCTCAATTCTTAAATCCCCGTCAACGCCCACGCCAATTCTAAGACATCCCGCACCCTTTCCCGCAGCCATATCCGAAACCGTATCGCCGACTAAAATCGCATTTGACGGCGAAACCCCAAGCATCCCACAGGCTTTAATTATAATCTCCGGGTCCGGTTTTCCTTTTTTCACGTCATCCCCGCCGAGCACAACATCAAAGTAATCTCGGATACGAAAGTACTTTAAGATTTTTATGGTTAGTTCGTGATAGGTATTTGTAACAAGAGCAGTCTTAAAGTCATCCTTTACAGTTTCTAAGACCTCAATTGTATCGGGAAATATTATGCTGTGTTCAATAAATTTGGGGTAAGCGGAGTGATAAAAGTTGCTCCACTTCTCTACATCACCATTCTTTAGATACATTTCCAGGTCATCCCCTGTGGGTATGCCCCAGCACTCCCTTGTAAACTCCCCCCTGCTTATCTTCCCTGCCCCAAAATGCTCCAGTGTGAAGTTAAATGTCCTGTAGCATGATTCAAATGAGTCAATCAGCACGCCGTCCATATCAAAGAGAATCGCTGTAACATTCATTATTTTTATTCTTTTAGATTTTATTCCTTAAATTAATAACAAAAAATAAACAATGGCAAAGAAACTATTTGGCACAACCGGTATACGAGGCTTGGTTAATGATCTTTTAACCCCGGAATTCGCATCGAAAATTTCAGCCGCATTTGGGACATATATCGGAGGTAAGGGAAAGAGGGTGCTTATAGCGATGGACACCCGCACTTCTTCTGAAATGTTAAAATCCTCGGCGATCTCGGGTTTAATTTCTGTCGGGTGCGATGCTTACGACTCTGGAATCGCACCAAGCCCAGCAGTGCAGTATGGAGTGAGAAATAATTTTTTTGATGCAGGGATTATGATAACCGGCTCGCACATTCCCCCGGAAAGGAACGGCTTGAAGTTCTTTGTCTCTGACGGCACCGAGGTCTATGGTCCTATAGAGGAAAAAATAGAGGAGATCTATTTTAATGATGAGATAGAGCGAGCATCATGGAAAGATATCGGCAATGTAGAGACCTTCGATGCTGTAACTCCTTACAAAAAAATGTTATCAGAAACAGGGGTAGAAGGAAATTTAAAGGTGGTGCTTGATCCAGGGCATGGGGCACATTATGCCCTGATGCCGGAGGTAATAGAAAAATTGGGTCATGATCTTATCACAATTAATTCTCAACCAGATGGTTTCTTTCCAGGCAGAGGGTCAGAACCAGATGAGAAAAATTTGAGGGGGCTGATGGAGAGGGTGAAACAGGAGAATGCCGATGTAGGAATAGCACTTGATTGTGATGGCGATAGATGTATCTTTGTTGATGATAAGGGCGGGTATGTGATGGGGGATATCTCAGAGTGCATAATCACGGATGAGGTTATGAAAGAGCATAATGGAGGGCTCATTGTAACGGGTGTGACCACGTCGGCATTGATTGATTGGATTGTAGAAAAAAATAATGGGAAACTGGTAAGAACAAAAGTGGGTGCGTCAGACATTGTTGCCGAAACCGTCAAAAGAGGGGCTTTGTTCTCATTTGAAGAAAACGGGGGTTCGATATTCCCGGAAATAAATCCATGCAGGGACGGCGGGCTTACAGCGATTTATATGCTGAACACCCTCACAAAAAGAAATCAAAAACTTTCAGAAATTATCTCTGAAATGCCAAAGTTTTATCAATTGAAGGATAAAATCGAATGCCCTGATGAATTAAAGCAGGAATTAACAAAAAAGGTTGTAGAGCATTACAAGGACAGAGATGCAAAAGAAATTATTGATATTGACGGCATTAAAGTGGTATTTGAAGACGGAAGCTGGATGTTATTGCGCCCATCAGGAACAGAGCCAATATTTCGAGTTTTTGTTGAGTCAAGTTCCGAGGAGAAAGCCCAGCGATTGATGGAGGACGGGCTGGAGACCGTGAAAGGGATTTTAGAGGGGATGAGGCAGTAAACGGAATCTTATCATTCTGCAGATTTTCCAAAACATTTTTCTGGAAACTAAAAGAAAAATCACAATTTTCGCGAAAAAACCAAATTTCTTTTTTGAAAACGAAAAGCAAATAGACCTCCAGAGAAGCCATTTTATTTTTATTTTCTTATAAAAAAATATAAAAAATGAGCGAAAAATTTTTGTATTTTGGTTGCGCGACATCAATTGCAGGGTTAATATTGCTGGGTTATGCAGCCCAGGTTTTAGAGCCCCCCGTGGTTGGCATATCCGGTATTGATTCACGTTTGTTGGCGAAAAATGTGCACATATCTGGCGTTGTGGATAAGGTTGTGTCATTCGACGGCGGCGGGGAAATGTTGAAGGTGAGTGATGATACGGGAAGCATTGATGTGTATCTTAACCCGCGGGTCGCAAGGCATTTGAATGTCAGTGAAGGGCATACGATAGATGTCGTTGGCAGTGTGGAGTTTTACGAGGATGAAATAGAAATCGTGCCAAACAGTTACAAGCACTTAAGGGTTCTGGGTTATTTTGAACCTCCACTGCTCAAAATATCAGATATTAATACGACTTTGTTGGAAAAGAAGGTTCGCGTAAGGGGTAATGTGTCAGATGTGAAAAAGTTCAGGGGCGGCTCAGTGATTTGGGTTGCGGAAGATGATACGGGAAGCATTGATGTGTACCTGAATTCAAATATTGCAGGGCGTTTTAACATAACCGAAGGTGCGGAGATCGGGGTTACCGGCAGGGTGGAGTTGTATGAGGGCGAATTGGAAGTTAAGGTGGAAAGTTATGAGGACATACGCATATTTAATCTTTAATATCTTTCAACCATTCAGCACTTTGATTTTTCTTCATAAACTCTACAAACCTTGTCAATTGCTCCACGGTCTCGGGAGAAAGATGATGTTCTATTTTACAGGCATCTCTTTGTGCGGTCTTTTGGGGTATGCCTATAATCCTTAAGAATTCAGTAAGCAGTTCATGCATGTGCTTTATTTCACTTGCGATCCTTTTGCCCTTTTCCATAAGAGATATGCCCCCGTATTTTTCGTATCTTATAAAACCACGGGCATCCAATTTTTCCAGCATCTCTATAACTGTTGGCGAACTCACCCCGTGTTTGTCTGCAATATCCTTTACTCTGATGTAACCTTTCTCTTGCTCTAACTCAAGCATCGCTTCCAGATAATCTTCGGTTTTTGCTGTTGGCATTGTTTATAGTTTTTGATAATACTTTTTTTAAAAAGTTTTATATTAATATTATTCTCAAAATTGTTCCTACGATTAAGACTGTTGTGAGCATAATTCCCACCGCCAGGAACATATCTTTTATACCCAATTCTTTAAATAAAGTTGCAAATGTCGCAGCACACGGGAAGTAAATAACTAAGATAACGGATGCGATTACCAGCTGCATTATATTCATTTCACCGGATACCGCAAGAGGAACAAGCATCCCAACCGCTAAATCTTTTCTAAGAAAGCCGACAATTAACGCTCCAATCGCAGCAGCTGGCAGACCAAATAAACCGACAATTACAGGGGACGCCAGATTTCCAACAAATTCAAGAATTCCAAGAGCATCTAAGATGTTTACAAGTACGATTCCAAAGAACAGCCAGGGAATCGCTTCCGTTATAAACCACCTTACGCGCATCCATAATTTCTTAAACAATGCATTTAATGAGGGCCTGCGGTAAGGCGGGATTTCAAGTAAAATCTCAGGGCTTTCGCCTTTGACCAGCAGGTTCATTATGAACCCTGCAAGTATGTAAATTATGAACAAAATTATAAAAACAAGATAAATATAACTAAAATTAATTGCTCCGAATAACCCGATAAGCATCGCTGTCTGCGCCATACATGGAACAGCTATTGCAAGCAGGGTTGCTGCGATAAACTTCTGTTTTCTTGTTTCCATAACTCTAATTCCCAGGGCGCCCGGAACATTACAGCCAAGCCCTAAAATCACAGGAACTATGCCATAACCATGCATTCCAAGGCGGTGGAATATTGAATCGACAATCACCCCCAACCTCGGCAGGTAACCGGAATCCTCAAGTATTGATAACGCGAAATAAAATGCAATAATATACGGCAAGACCGCTCCAAAAGGAACAAATACACCTGTTGTAAGAACACCCATTGATTCCATGAATTCAATTTTACCGTCCGCTAACTGCCCTATAAGGATGTCGTGAACGAATCCCTGCCCGCCTAAAAGGGAACTTAAAGTTTCCATGAGCGGCAGATAAAATGTTTCAAAGAACGGTTCTGTGATATATGAGATTAATGATTCTCCTATGTGCCTGACAATTGTAAATGTTAAAAATAAAATTGCTATTGCAATCGGGATGCCCGTCAGGGGCTTAATGGTTAAATCCTGGATTTTTTCACTGATTGTATGATGGCGGTGCTTTATTTTCTGAACTTTTTGAACTATCGTTCCGACATCCTCCCACCGCTCCTTTTTTGTGTGTCTGTGAATTTCAGGGTTTGAAGCCCCCTTTATATGTTCAATCAAATTTTTGATCCCCTCGCCGCTCAAACCCGATGTTGGCATCACCGGAACGCCTAAAAACTCCTGCAGCTTTTTCACATCAATGGAAATGCCCTTATGCTTTACATCATCCCACACGTTCAGTGCCACAACCATTGGCTTCCCGGTCTCAAGAAGTTCAAGCGTTAAATAAAGATTTCGCTCGAGGTTTGTAGAGTCAACAACGTTTATTATTAAATCATCATCATCCATTTCAGAAATCATATTAACGGCGACTTCTTCCGCCTTGCATGTCGGCTCAAGAGAATAGGTTCCCGGGACATCGATCAACTCGTAAGTTTTTTCTTCAATTTTTATGCTTCCCCTGGTGAAATCAACCGTCGTTCCGGCATAATTTGAAATAATGACATCTATGCCGCTAAGGCGGTTGAATATTACAGATTTCCCCACATTTGGATTTCCTACCAACAATACTTTCATTGTAATAAACTATATTTGAATAAATTTTGATGTGTGGCGGAGCGAAACTCCGACACATCCGCAAGATTGCAAAGCAACAATCAAAATTCCTTTGGAATTTTGTGTGCTGAAATTTGCTTCGCAAATTTTACGCATCTTGGGAGCCAAAACTGCGATGCAGTTTTGCGCGGTTTGACCAAAGGTCAGCCACATTCTGAGCCAAACCGAAGGTCAGCCACATTTCAACGGTTGTTTTTGATTTAAACTTCAACATAGATTTTAGCCGCTCTGCCGCGGCCGATTGCAGTTCTGCGGCCGTCAATTTCAATAACTATGGGGCCGCCTATCGGTTGGGAAGCAACCATCCTGACGTTCTTCCCGATTCGCACTCCCATATCTTTTAATCTCTTTGCAGCACCATGCCCCATGCCGTGACCGCCGCCTGCAACTATCTTTGTTACCATGCCTTCCTGCCCGACTTTCAATTCCCTGAGTGAGATTTCCATATTTCGAATTTTTAGGCAAGCCTTAATATATTAGGGATGCCTACATAAATATATAAAGTTAAATATAAAAATCCCTTTATTCCCTATAAACAATTGCGGCATGCCCCGCTCCTACGAGCAATGACACCGCTCCAAGGATACCAGTAAGAGCCGCCTTCATGGGGTCAATCTGGGAATAAACCAGATACATCACTAAAAATCCAGCCCCCATAGCAAAAAATAATGCTCCGCGGTACATAACTTTTGCCCTGCGCACAACCTCCGCCTCCGGTTTACCGGTTTCCTCCTCGACCATGCTTGCGATAATCCTGAGTAAACCAACCGCTATTATAATTACACCTCCGACCACCGAAAGTTGTATCCCCCCTATATGATCGGGACCCCAAACTGGCGATAATAAGAGCACTATTATTCCTATAACCGCTGTAATCCCCCCTTCGGTTTTTGAATCCATTTATCTTTCTCGCTCCCCGCCTATAAACTCCTCGACCATCTCCTTTGCGACACTGTCTGGATACTGGACTGGAGGGGACTTCATAAAATATGATGAGGGCGATGTCAGGGCCCCGGAGATTTTCCTGTCTAACGCTAATTTCGCGCATCTTACCGCATCAATCATAACTCCCGCGGAATTAGGGGAGTCTTCAACATCCAGCCGAAGTTCAATATTTATTGGAACATCGCCGAACTTTCTGCCCTCCATTCTGATAAAACATAACTTTTTGTCATTTAACCACGGCACATAGTCCGAAGGACCTATATGAATATCTTCCGGGGCCATGGGAGTTGGAAGCTGAGACTGCACGGATTGTGTTTTTGAGATTTTCTTGCTTTTTAATCTGCTTCTTTCCAGCATATTCAAAAAATCTGTATTGCCCCCAACATTTAACTGATAAGTGTGATCCAGTTTCACCCCCCTGTCAACGAATAACTTTGTCAGCATTCTGTGAACTATTGTTGCCCCAATCTGCGATTTAATATCGTCTCCGATAACGGGGATTCCTCTCTCCTCAAATTTTTTTGCCCAATCGGGGTTGGACGCGATAAATACAGGTATGGCATTAATAAACCCGACCCCTGCATCCAGGCAGCATTCGGCATAATATTTCGCCGCTTCTTCCGAACCGACCGGGAGATAACCTATCAATATGTGGGTATCTGTTTTTTTCAGGACTTTAGTGACATCCACCGGCTTTTGTTTTGGGTCAACGGTGAATTTATCCTTTGTTGTTTCGCCAACGCCGTCTAAAACAGGGCCTTTCATCACCTCCACACCCAGATCGTGAACATCAGAAAATTTTATTGTGCAATTTGGCTTGGAAAATATTGCTTCGCTTAAATCCTTACCTACTTTTTTTGAATCTACATCGAACGCCGACACAAATTCAATGTCAGAAATTTTGTAGTCTGCTATAACATTGTGCATCAACCCGGGAACTAACGGCGATTTCCCATCTACTTCTTTATAATACTCCACCCCCTGAACTAAAGAGGATGCGCAATTTCCCACTCCTGCAATCCCAACTCTGATTTTACCCATTCTTACTTAATAATTTTCTTTTTTAATAAAAAACATTTAAAAAAACCCTTATCAAAATAAACTATCTCCATACCAATAATGCCCCGAATATAGCGATAAGTATTAATACTACCACAACAGGGACCAAAATTTTAAATAATGCGGCAGAGAAGTTCAGGGAGGTTGCAAATTCGGATGCCCTTCCCATAATATAGACCCCGTCTATATAAACTCTCTCGGTCCCAACTCTAACCCTTCTCATACCCAACGATGCTTTTTTCACAAGTTTTACGCACAACTCAATGATTTCAGGATCATCCTTTAGTAAATTAAGACCCCCAGAGATTGTATTTACATAATGGGTATCTGTGGTCATTACCTCCGCAACATCTGCTTTTGTTTCATTTTTTACAGCATCAATAATTTTCTCTCTGAGCCCGGGCTCCATGTTGTTGCTGTCAATAAGTATGTGGGCAATTCTCTGCCCTTTTATATCAAGAACGCCTGCCATAATGCCTCCCTGACCAACCGCTTCATTTTCAATTTTTGAGTTTGCGATACCAAGAGATATATCTCCTGTCAACTCACACCCTTCTAATTTTTCTCTTGCATCCCTGCATATCTCAATAATTTTCATTCCCTCTTCTGAACTCGCAGCTATGGACTTCATCACGGTTTCACCGGAAGAATGACAATCTACAAATATATCAGATGATGCCAAACCAACCCCCAAATCTATATCCCCCTCAAAACCGGAAACAAAAACGATATCTTTATTACCTACACGCTGTGCTTTGACATCCCCATCCTCAATAACCCTTGAAATATTGCAGAAGGTTGGATTTTTTGCAAATTCATCCACGCTTCCGACAACCTCATCAATAACCAGGTTCAAATCATCCCTTGAGACAAGGTTCAGGTCATGAGAGCAGGAGCCGTGAAAAACGAAACAAGCAGCGTTGAATTCCTTCCCTACCCTTTCCGACAACAGATGCGGCATATTTGAACTCCCCACGCTGCCAAAGGGTCCGGGGTGGATATATGAAATTATAAATACCGCGTTTAATCTCTTTTTTTCTTTATTTTTGATAAAACTTTCTTTAAAATTTTTGAAAATAATAATATCCAGAAAAACTTTTGTTTTCTCTGAGATCTCTGTTGACTTCAGATATTTTTCTATGGTCGCAGTGCCCTGGAACCAATCTGTCATAAATGATGCAAAAAGATCAAAGGGATTTACCCCGGTAACTCTTCTGACAGGAAGCGATATAAGGTAGATGAACAATAATGCTATGGCTGCAAGCAGTGCCGTAATCGCTACCAAACGCCGTGCAATATCTTTTATCGTCATCTGTATGTCCGCTATAAATATATCCCAGATATAAAAAATGCAAAAAGACAGCAAAAGGCGTAATGCTGAGGCCGTGAATGCTCTTTTCGATGATACCCCCAGCCCCATAAATACGGCATATCGTAGGGTAAACGACAGGGCATAGCCAATAAGCAAGGCGCTCACCCAGAATTCTTCGGCAATTAACATGCCCCCGGTAAACACAATTACTTCTATGATTAATGAAATCAGATTTATCGCGGTAGAGTAATCCCTCCTCACTATCGGTATAAACGTCGCTAAAATGCTTGGAAGCGAAAAAAGGATGAAATACATGGCGAGCATATCCACCAGGTTATCGTGAAGAACTAAAGCGATAACGGCTGCAAACGCAAGGGGTATCGTAAGATCAAGCAAAAGCATAACCCCTACGGATGGAAATCTCGCCTTAACTAAATATTTTGTAAGTTTTCTTGCTTCATCCATATTTTTAATTTTGTTTTACCTTATATATTAATATACACATATGCCAAAATGAAGATATTGGATATTATATCAGGTGGCGGAGATGAGCAGGTGGGCGTTTCCGTACTTATGTTACTATTCGGTCTGTTGTTCATGGTTTTGGGATTTATTGAAGCGGCTTTTATTGGAGGGGTCGTCGTTGTAGTCGGGCTTATCCTGATGATGACGGCATATCCCTCCACAAGAGCACTAAAGAGTCGTTTAATCGGATTATTTTCAGAATCGCATAAAGGAAAAAAACGCATAAATAAGCATGTTTTGGCATTCGTTATGCTGAATGTAATAGTTTATTCCCTCGCAATCATCGGATTTGCAAACTATCCGAACGGGCCGGTTGAAGCTAGAATTGGCTGCATGTTTGGTCTGGGCATTGTTATATTATACTATTTATCTGTCTTTGAGCGCAGACACGAGTTTTTCAAACGAGCATGGAAAAATAGGGTCAAAAGAGAGAAAGAAAAAACCCATATAAGAAAGAAAGAGATAGATGCTTATGTTGAGAGACACGGTCACCCGGGGGGTCATAGACATAAACCCCGAGAATGAAAAACAACATTCCAAAACCGGTAAGTTTTGCGAGGGTTGACACGCAGACCGAAGGTCTTGACCACGTCAAACCAAAGGTTTGCCACATCATCAAAATGAATGGCGGATTTCACCCCAATGCCCCGCACAACGGGTTTCTGTACGAAGCAAGCATATAATAAAAAGATTTATATGAACAAAATCCATATATTAAATAATGGATTTAGATCGCTTTCTTGAATTAACTGAAAGTTCGGATAATGAGGTCGCAGAATCCGCTATTTTTGCCTTGAAGGACTACAGGTTAGACCCCCAGGAAAAAGACAGAGTTCTGGGGCGCCTCAGGGAGTTGAGTAAAAACGAATCCTTAAGAAAGCCCGCTTTAGCTATGTTAAATATCATAAAAAATAGACTGGATTATGGAGAGCATCCTTTATTATCGCTCGGGGAAGAAAATTTAGCTTTATTATCGCTCGGGGAACATGGCCAGATACCCAGGCATACGGCTGCGAATTTTACAGAAAGAATAATAAAAGCTATGGAGGGGGTTGAATGGGTAAAAAGATTAGTATCCGTACTGGTTATAGAAGCGCAGGGAGTTCATATGCCAGAATATATGAAAGATAGGATAGTGGTGACTTTATTGAGCATAGCTATAGTGGATGAAGGTTTGAGACCGCATGCATTGCATTCACTGAGAAGTTTAAAATATCTTATCTCATTGGATTTAAGAGAAAAGATTGTTGATGAATTGAAAAAAAGAGGGATAGAAGATCCGTTGATAAAGGATCTGGAGGATGTCACGACCGATGACATAACGATGAATAATCTAAGAAAATTTTTAAATGATGAATTAGAGGAGAATGAGTTGATGAGGATATGGTTTATTCCGCTACACATAAGGGAAGAGGTTTTTAAAAAGGTTTTGGAATCTGATGTGGACCCACTTATAAAGGTGAAATTCCTGGACAAATTTTTTGATGACGTGCCCCTAGAATTAAGTAAATTATTCGCCGAAACCGTGTTGGAATTGAGTCACAATAAAGATCAAGATGTGTCAAATCCTTCTATTTGCATGCTCGGCAAGTATAGCAATAATATACCAACAAAACTTAGAAAGGATGTTATCAATCGAATGTTGGATGACGGCATATATGCTGTTGAGGCACTTGAAAATCTGAGGCAAATCATATACATGGAGGGTATGGGGGATATCGTGATATCAAAACTTCTCGATGTTACACCCCGTGGTGAAAAGAGGGGTGTTATTAAAGCCCTCATAATTGCAATGAGAGAACTTTTTGGCATCGTAAACCACGACAACAAGCGCAAGATCGTTAACAGGCTTTTAATGCTTGCCACATACCCGAATGATGAGATGAGAAATATTTCATTCTCCGCTCTTGCTCATCTTGGCAATAATATCCCAAGTGATTTGAGAAGAGGTGTTGTAGAGAAACTTTTGGAGATTGAAACCCAACAGGCGTATGAATGCTTAGATGATCTTGCCGGGATAATACCCAGGGATATGATGGACGGAATCATAAATAAGTTTTTGGAGAAAGGTGATGAAAAAACATTAGTGGATTTAGCTGATCTGTTGGTAAAGTTTAAAATGGAAATTGATGAAAAAACATTCGATTTTGTTCTAAAATCAAAAACCGTCAGGGGGATCGGTGTATTAAACAGGCTGGCTGAGAATGAGCGCATACCGGACGACAGAATAGAGGACTCCGTAAAGATGCTTCTCGACCTGGCTGGCGTAAGGGATATTGAGGTGAGAAAAAATGCAATGTCTGCATTGGGAAATCTTGCGAAAGTTATGCCCCCGGATATGGAAGATAAGTATGTAACACAAGTCATGGATTCTGATAATTACGAAGCAATGACATATGCACTAAGCAAATTCAATCTAAATACACTCCCCAAAAAAACCAAAGTTAAATGTGCCAAAAAAATTATGGAATTGTTGGGTAAGAAGGGGGATATCAAAAATACTGCAATTTCCGTGCTTGTGAATTTCAATGTCCCAAAAGAATACAAGAAAGATATGCTCGAAGTATTAATAAGGGAGGAGCCGTCCCCGAATCTAATAAAAGCGATAAGCAAGTTGAGAACTCCCGAATTTGATGATGAAATTTTTAGTCTGCTGGTAAGGTCTATCGAAAAATCTAGCTCCGCTGAAGTACAGCTAATAGCCATGAGGGTGATTTCCGGTTTTATCCCCCAAAGAGAGTCCGAGGCTTTGGAGAAAATTCTTCTCAAATTGAGCTGGTCCAGAAATAAAGATATATCGAGAGAAGCGCTTTCTTTGTTATCCCGTTTTAAGGACACGGATGAGGTTAAGGAACGGATAATACACGACGCTTCAGAAGCATCAAAAATTGCGTTTGAGATGGGCATAATTTCATATGACGATATCGGTGAAGAAATAAATCGGCTTATTAAGCTTGCAAAGCATGAAGATTTTGAAAAAAGAATGGAAGTTTCCAAGATTAAAAATTTTCCCGTTTCTGATGATCTGAAAGATATAGTAAAAAAAACCCTTCTAGACTTGTGTAAAGATAAAGAGTTATGCGTGAGGCGAAGTTCTGCAATAGCTTTCAAAGAGATCGGTTTTAGGCTCCATAAGGAAATTATTGAAGATTCTGAAGGTTTAGAGAGAGTTAATCTTTTAGAATGCTCTTCTGAGATAAAAAAGAACAACAAAGAGATGATAGAAGAACTCTTGAATATGACGGAAGGCGAAGATATCACTACCAGGTGCGCGGCAATAAATGCATTGGACAATATACATAGTGTTCTGCATGATATGAGGGAGGAGGTTAAAGATAGAATCATAAAGTTGAGCAAAGATAAAAACCCGTTAGTTAGGTCCGCTGCCCTGTCGTCTCTTGGAGATTTCAGAGGGGATGATGTTGCGGAAGCATTATTGTCCGTTTAATTTATATTTTTTATAATAAAAAAGAAAACAATGGAATTTAACGTTGAGATCAAGGTAAAGTTAAAGAAAGGTGTCCTGAACCCGGAAGCAAGCACAGTAAAGAGAGCATTAAACCTGCTTGGCTACAAGGAGGTTCTGGATGTTAAGACCGCCAAGATCATTCGTTTGAGCGTGGAAGCGGAAAATGAAGAAAAAGCAAGAAAGTTAGTGGGGGATATGTGCAAGAGACTGCTTGTAAACCCCGTTATTGAGGAGTATGAGATTATTATTTCCTGATTCTAATCAATCCACAAAGAAGGGATAATTATCCTTTCTCTATTGAAAATTTAAATGCAGAAACTAATAAACAAAAAATTCCAAAAGACAGCATCTTGGCTATGTTCCATGATATGTCATTCTCGGCATTCATTACACTTACAAGCGAATTAAGGGAGAGAGTCATCGGAATTTCTTGAGATACATCATAGAGTATGCTGGTCTCCGGGATTTTAACTATCGCACCACTTAAAACTAAAAACACCAGCACGGTGAGCATAACCAACTGGGATGCCTGATCTTTATTCTTTGCAAAAACGGAAAATAAAAGACCCATTGACAGACTGAAAAATGATGTTACAAGCAAAACAATCAGGATAAGTATCGAATTTTCAATCTCAAAAACATTTACGCCCATCAGATAAATGAGTATGCATTGAATGCCAGCGAACAGAAAATTTGCATTTAATTTTCCAGATATAATGCTCGCCCTTCCAATCCCCAAAGTCTCCCTGGACAGGGGCCCGTAAGGCGCTCTCTCGGTCACTATCCTCAGTGATGTCATCTGGGCAGATATGAAAATAACAACAATGGAAAGCATCGAAGCGATAGTATGCTTATAGTAAGGATATTGAGAGTGTTCCGGGGGCAGCACAGCACCGAAAAGTATGATTATTAAAACCGGCTGTATTAACAAAAGAAGTATATGCCCATTGCTTTCAGTGATCTGCCTGTACTCAAGCCGAGTTGCCTTTAATATATCCTTCATTTTTCCTTTGAAACGCATTATCATGACTATAATCCCGAACCTAATCGCCAACCTAATCGCCAACCTAATCGCCAACCTTATTGAAGAACATAATGTAATGCTCTTCCTTTACCCCTGCTCTTAATAACCTTTAACTTTAATAATTTCTTGATCTCTTTTAGTGCTCCTTCATCTGAAAGATTAAACATATATCTTACATCCCGGTTCGTTATTTTCCCATTCAAATTAATATGCTCAACAATCCTCATCTGTCTTTCTGTCAATACAATCTGCCCTCTCTTATCCTTTCTAAGTCGTTCACTTGATAACCTCAATACCCTTTCCTTTACTGATACCATGGATACTTTAACTCCTTCTGTAAAATATTCAAGCCACTGCGTTAAATCCCTGGTTTTTTTATCCACACTTTTGAGTACTGCATAGTATGCTGGTCGGTCGCTGTCATAGTAATCATCAAGGGCAAAAAATCTCTTGGTGTCAAAGCCCCTCAAATACAGGATGAGGGTCGCTAGTGTTCTTGCGCACCTGCCATTGCCGTCAATAAATGGGTGAATTCTCACAAATTCATAATGCGAAATACCTGCAACAAGCACGGGATTCATTTCTCTTACTTCCCTTGAATTCAACCATTCAACAAAGCCCTTCATTAACCGGGGCACATTTTCTGTCTTAGGAGGCATGAATATAACTTCTCCTGTAAGTCGGTTTCCAACAAACACCTGGCGATCTCTGTACTTGCCGACATCCTGTGGGTTGTCCAATGCATCTTTCGTAAGGTTTTCATGAGTTTTCAGGATTGTGTCTTCAGTTATCTTATTTTCCAATGCAAAGTCAGATAGGTTCTCAAGCACATACAAATAATTCAACACCTCCTGTTTGCTTTTTCTTGCTGCCATAACATCTCTCCCGGCTGCAAGTTCCGACACCTCCTCTAAACTGAGCGGATTTCCCTCAATGCTCGTTGATGCATGAGCGTTTCTTATAATCGCATCTTTTCTCAAACTGACTTCCCATCCTGGAACAAGCAGCGAGTTTAAGATTATTTCCCTTGCTGCGGTAATGTCTGCTATGTTATCTAAAATCTTATTTGTTATCGTAAACTTTGGTCTGAACATTTTCATTTTTGTTCCTCTTCTGGATATGTATCAGTGAGATATATAAATAAATCGCGCATATCTGCCTGTGTTATTCTCGATGCCTCTATAACCCCTCCAAGTTTAGTAACTTTATTGCCAATTTCTGTAACATTCGGCTCGTGCGTGAATATCCTCAATATCCTCCCGGATTCAATTACTTTATGCACCCCCCGATCCTTTTCAAGTTCCATAACCAAACTCTTCCCAACCCTCTCCAATGTTACTTCAACCACCCTTCCTCTCCCCGGGGTTTTTCTTCTTAAGCCCTCAACTGTAGATTTAATTATAAGTTCCCCATTCTTCATTATCAAAACCTCATCGCATATATCAATCTCATCCATGTAATGCGTTGAGAATATAATGGTTTTGCCCTTTTTGTTCAAATTATCCAGTATTGTCATTATCTTTGTTCTCATTCCCGGGTCCAAGCCGGTTGTCGGCTCATCCAAAAGTAAAACCCTGGGGTCTCTTATAAGTTCCATTGCAAGCGATAATCTTTTAATCTGCCCGCCAGATAAATTTTTTGCAACAACATCGCGCCTATCGACAAGATCAACACTCTTCAGTATATCAGAACATACTTTTTCAAAATTAGCAATCCCCCATTTTATCGCACTGTTCTGCATATTATGCCATACTGTCTGCTCAGGATAGAGTTCCGGGTGCTGGGGCACAAATCCAACCACCTCATTAATCTCTTTCATATTAATCCTCGGATCATAGCCAAAAACCGAAGCATCACCCGAATCCGGGGTTATGCGTCCAATCAGACATTCAACAAGTCGTGACTTTCCGCACCCGCTTGGACCAACAATCCCATATATTTTTCCCTCCTCAAACTCAACACTTACGGATTTCAATACCTTTGTGTTTTTATATGATTTCACAAGGTTCCTGCAAAATATCTTACCTTTTGCTTTAGAGACGGATTTCTCTGCAGTTTCTGCAGAAACCGATTTCTTTTCCAGTGCAGCCAGAGTTGGCTCTAAAACAACCTCTTTCGGCTTCCTTAACCTTTTAATCACCAGCCAGAGAGATGCAATTAGAACAATAATGGCTAAAAAAGCAGCAATGTAGCTAATGTACGGCATTATGGGCTGATAGAACGGCTCCTCTATGCATTCTCCATCTCTGCAAACCTCCCCCTTTTCACAATCGGCATCAGAGGAGCAAGTTGTTTTTGCGGTTCCGTGAGGGGGTGTTTCCTCTTCAGTTCCTTCAATTTTTGATACTGCCGATACTGAATCCGATTTGTAACCTGTCTTACTTGCTTTTACAGGAAGGATTTCTTTTGCCGCAGTGAACTGCACCTCTCCTTTAGCATCTGTTTTCTTTACCGCTCCATTATACTCTACATCTGCACCGCCCACCAAATTTCCATCATTGTCCTTAACTATCGCAGTAAATGGCTCCCCTTCAGTTACCTCCTCGGGCATTATTATCTCTAACTCCTGTGCATCAGTATATGGTTTCGTACAATCATCGCTACAGGACGTATAATCTTCTCCAGTATCGCAGTAACCATCATCGCAGTATGGGTCAGTGGGTCTGCACACACTGTTAACACAGTGGTTACTCTGACATTCTGAATCTTCAGAGCATGATGATCCAACATATTTTAAAGTTTCGCACTTGTGATTAAAACAGTATTGATCAGAAGAGCAATCACTATCTGAACAACACTCATAACTAATGCATTTATGATTTGAAATATAACCACAAGGACAAGGAATAGCACTACATTTATGGTTTACGCATTGTTGCTCTTCACTACAATCTGAGTCAGAACAGCATTCATATGATATACATGTATGACCTGAGTAATAACCACAAGGACAAGGGATTTTATTGCAGTTATTATTTACACACGTCTCACCGGTTCCACAATCACCATCAGAGCAACAATCATAATCAATACACTTATGATTTGATACATAACCACAATCACATGGGCCCACTGGCTTACAATCAGAAACACAATCACTTATTGAGCAATACTCATCGTTCCTACAATTGGAATCAGTATAGCATGGAACATCTTCACTCTTAACTACTTGTTTAGGAAGAAAGCCTGTTTCTTCATATTTCCATGTGCAAAGAAAACAAGCATAATTAATGTGGACTTTATATTTGTATTCTAGTTTAGCGTTAGCACCAGTACCAGAGGTAGGTTCAGGAAGAGTGCCATATATAGTAAATGTCTCACTTTTCCATGGACCAACACTAAGTGATAAATCCGTATTGCTTGCAACGGTGTCGCCATTTTTATCTATAATATAGGCTTTATCAATAATAAAAGCATAAATATTCTCTGTCTCAGTATTCTTAA
>Ga0209636_10000638_pt1 | contig 34838 bp, 35 predicted proteins | sample DeeMarSWOR152_54_FD_187464 | JGI IMG/M metagenome (GOLD analysis project Ga0209636, IMG submission 187464) | Marine sediment microbial communities from White Oak River estuary, North Carolina - WOR-1-52-54 (SPAdes) (version 2) | ecosystem: Environmental > Aquatic > Marine > Intertidal zone >... | reverse complement strand
TCCATCGAAGGAAAGAATTCCGACACTGAAGTCGTCTGCTGTGGATTCGATGCCTAAGCAATACATCGTGTTTTTTGGCATTTCTTACACCCATAGGCTAGGTTTGATGTTAGTATTAAACACTTTTAATTCAATCGTTTTAGTGCCACATTTCCTAATTAACATACATATTTTTATTCTTAAAGAGCGCTATATATTAGGAGGCCTTAAGGGAACGGTAATTATGCCCAGACGAAATGATTTGGAACATCATGCTCTCAAGTGCATCGCAAACACTGGTGACGATGGTGTGCTGCAGTCGGATTTGTGGCGCAAACTCGGTGCCAGCAGTAGAGAAGGCTCTAGAATAGCCTTAAAACTTGAAAATAAAGGCCTAATTCGCCGCGAAAAAGAACTCTACGACGGACGATGGACTTACAGGCTTTATCCTAAAAGGAAACCTGCTTCAATAAACTCTATTGCAGATTGCCCTTGCCTCACATGCCCTGAAAATCTCCGGTGTGGCTCTTGGGGTGCCACTTCTCCTAATGATTGCGAACAATTGACAGAATGGATTTTAAAACAATCGGAAAAGAGGGAAATGAACCCTCAAGGTGACAGTTAACACTTGCCGAAACCTTGGTTAAAGCAACATAGACGTGATTATTATTATCGGAAAGCTAAAGAAGAAAAGTATAGGTCAAGAGCCGCGTATAAACTGTTTCAGATCATACGTAAATACCATTTTATGAAACCTAAAGACATTGTTGTGGATTTAGGAGCGGCGCCAGGTGGTTGGATGCAAATTTCCAGCAAAATCGTAGGCAAGCAAGGCATTGTTTTGGGCGTGGACATTAAAGAGATTGAACCATTAAACGACCCTAATACTTGCGCCATTGTAGGTGACGTCACAGATCCAGAGATAATAAACCAAATCCAAGAAATTCTACCGCGCTCAGCTGACGTTGTCATTTCAGATGTTTCGCCGAATCTTTCTGGTGTTTGGGACCTTGACCATGCGCGACAAATTGACTTGGCCAGACAATCGCTTCAAATTGCCCTCGCAGTCCTTGGAGAGGGAGGGAATTTTTTTGTTAAAACATTTCAAGGCGATATGCTTAACGCTTTTTTGGAAGAAGTTAAGCAGTATTTTAAGCGCGTAGAAATAGTCAAGCCCAAAGCTAGTAGAACGAAAAGTGCAGAAATCTACATTCTTGGTATGAGTCTAAAAACCAAATTAACCTAACCTGATTATTTTGTTAGTTTCCCAGCTATTTCACGCACAACTGACACTAATTTATTTACTTCTTTCTCGGTATTGTAGAAATAGGTCGATGCTCTAGCGGCTCTTAGTTTCCTTATTACTTCCTTCACAAGGGGTAGGGCACAGTGATGGCCAGACCTAATCATAATATTTGCCGAAACGTCAAGCGCCAAAGCAACATCGTGCGAGTTCAAATCGCCAACGTTAAACGCTAAAATACTAATCTTATCTTTAGGTTCCGGACCATAAACTTCAACCTTTGGAATTTCGCAAAACCCTTCATACATAAGTTCTGCGAATTTTCTTTCATGTTTTTCGATATTGTCCATACCTAGATTTTGAAGGTAGTCAACCGCTGCGCCCAGTCCTATGACTTCTGCTATTGGCGGAGTTCCTGCCTCAAAACGTTTAGAGGTTTTATCTAATTTATAATCGTCAAGTTTCACGTCTTCTATTACTCCACCTCCAATGCATAACGGTTCAACCTCATCTATAACATCATTCTTTATGTACAAGACGCCACAGCCTGTTGGCCCACACATCTTATGACCACTAAACGCCAAAAAGTCGCAACCAATTTTTTGTACATCAACCTTCATATGTGGAACAGATTGCGCAGCATCTACAAGCATAAAGGCATTTTGTTCATGTGCAATTTTTGCTATCTGCTCTACAGGTTCAATTGTGCCAAGGAGATTTGAAGCATGAGTAACTGCGACCAACTTCGTTTTGTCGTCAACTACCTTTTCAAAATCTCTTGGATCTAGAATTCCATGGTTCATTGGTTGTTTTGGCTTCACAATTTCCACACGGACGCCATAACGCATCTTCAGCCGAAGCCAAACAATGAAGTTAGAATGATGTTCAAGAATGGAAGTGACTATTTTGTCGCCTTTTTCCCATTTTAAGCCACTGGCTACGATGTTAATTCCTTCTGTGGTGTTTTTCGTCATTACGATTTCGTTTTCTGATTTTGCATTTAAGAAATCCGTCACTTTCTGCTGTGCCTTTCCATATTCTTCACTTGCCTCTTGCGATAAACGGTGGACGCCTCTTCCTACATTTGCACGGTAGTTGTGATAAAATTCAAGCATTTTCTGAAGCACTGGCTCTGGGGTAAGACTGCTAGATGTGCTATCAAAATAGATTATTCCTTTTTTTAAAATTGGGAAATCTTGTCGGATTTTTTCGACATCAAACATGCTTTTTTCTCCTGGGATGCGATTTATGTATGGTCTCTCTTATATGGTTGTGTGTTTGCAACAATTTTTTCAGTAAAACAAGATAAATACTAAGTGGTAAGGTCGTATGAGCTTTAAACGCATATACAAGAATGTGAAAGTGTCCGTTGTCGTGGGCGACATAACACAACTAGAGATTGATGCTATTGTAAATCCTGCCAACAGCTTATTAATAATGGGTGGTGGAGTAGCAGGCTCAATCAAACGTCTCGGAGGAAGAGAAATAGAAAATGAAGCGTTAAAATATGCTCCAGTGTCGGTTGGAAAGGCAATCACAACTACTGCAGGAAAACTGAAGGCAAAACATGTTATCCATGCACCCACGATGGAACGACCAGCAATGTCTATTGGACAGGAAAATATTCGTTTAGCCACAAATGGCGCGTTAAAATGTGCCGAAGAAAATCAAATTCACAGCATTGCTTTCCCCGGACTCGGCACAGGTGTAGGAGGGTTCGACCTAAAGAAGGCTGCAAAAATAATGGTTTCAGCACTAAAGGAACATATAGATAAAGGCACTATACTGAAAGAGATAATTTTTGTCGGATTTCAAGAGAATCTGGCTGATGCCTTTAGAAAAGCTGTTGAAGAAATTCTAATTTAACACAATTATACCTACATTACTCAGAGAACAACGTCGGAGTTTTGACGTTTATGTAACCGCAAATCCGACAATTTTAAATAGTAGAGTGATAGGAGACATTACTAGAGAGTGATTAAAGTGTCGGAATCTAGCGGGAAGAAACCCTCGTCAAGAGAAGAATTCGTGCGGCTACTCAAAACTGCTATCGTAAAAGAAATCGAAGAAAGAAAAGTGGTTGGAGTTGTGCGAAAAAAGCCGACAGTTGCAAGAACTGCAAAGATTATGGGGATTCATCGCGACACGCTTTATGAGTGGCTAAAAGAGTTTAACGTCAAATTCAGCGAAGTTGTTAAAACCGTTCCATCTTCATCTCCACAAATTTTTGAATCTGTCGAAAGACCTGTATATTTGATTGGAGAAGCTTTAGTGGGCGAAGGCGATGAAGTAGCCCATATTGATTTGTTAATTGGTGACAAAAGCGGTCCTGTCGGAGAAGCTTTCGCAAGTGGCTTGTCAAACCTTTCAACAGGGCATACTCCACTTTTAGCAGTGATTAGGCCCAATCTTCCACCTAAACCTCACACGCTTCTTGTGCCCAAGGTTAGCGTTAGAAACTTGGAAGAAGTCGGTAAGATTTTTGGGCCAGCTCAAGCTGCAGTGGCAAAAGCAGTTGCAGACGCGACAGAGGAAGGCATTATCCCAAAGGATAAGATTGATGATTGGGTTATAATATCCAGTGTTTTCATTCATCCTAATGCAAAAGATTACAGAAGAATATATCATTATAATTATTCTGCAACTAAACTAGCTTTGAAGAGAGCGTTATCAAAATATCCTCCGCTTGAAAAAGTGAACTATGACAAAGACAGAGCAAAGCATCCAATAATGGGTTTCCGCGTGCCTCGGCTTTGGCGGCCTCCGTACTTGCAGATTGCGCTTGACATTCCAAGTTTTGAACGTACAAAATACATCATCGACAATTTGCCAGACAGTGATAGGCTAATACTCGAGGTTGGCACACCATTATTAAAGAAGTATGGCGTCAAAGTTATTCGAGACCTCAGAGAAGTGGCAAAGGACTACTTCATTATTGCAGATTTAAAAACGTTGGATGTAGGCAAAGTAGAAGTTGACTTGGCCTTTGAAGAAACCGCAGACGCTGTAGTATGTTCTGGCTTAGCAGCGCCAGAAACGATTAATCAATTCGTTCACGAAGCCCAAAGACTCGGAATCTACGGCATAATAGACCTGATGAATGTTGAAAACCCCATTGCCAAGCTTAAGTCATTAAAGAACTTTCCAGACGTTGTCATATTGCATCGAGCCATAGATGTGGAAAAGGCTGGAAAAGAACACGCTTGGGCGATGATTAAGGAGATTAAACAAACGTTTAAGGACAAAAAATTTCTTGCCGCCGTCGCTGGAGGCATAACTCCATATAACATGCAAGAGGCTTTGAGTCAAAGCGCGGATATAATCATCGTTGGCAGATACATTACACAGTCTCGAGATGTGAAAAGGGCTACAAGAGATTTTCTCGAGAGCACCATGGAAATGCGAGAAGACATCGACTTGTTCCGTGTGCACGTCGAGTAACTCTATTTTTATATCTCTTTTTTCTCAATACAACGCATCAAGAACAAAATGCAAAGAGGCTAATCATGAAAAAGACTAAACGCATCCTGCTTTCTCTCCTCTTGTTGGCATCTCTAACTCTTCAATGCTATATTATTTTAGTTGATGCTACTTCAGTTGATGAAAAAGAGTTCGTAATAAAATCGAGTGTGAGATTTACTACTCCTAATCAGGCATGGAACTTGAGTGAAGAGGAGAAAGCAATAAGCCTATACATGAACAGTTCTTGGCAAACAGTAAATTTGCTAAACAGTTCCCATTCGTTCGAAGACGTCAAAACCGACGAAGACGGGAATACTATAGCGATTTTAAACTTGTCGAATATAGACGTAGAACAAAGCATAGAATATACTGTATTTTACCAAGCCGTTTCAAAACCTCGCAACCTTCCAAACATAGACGAAAACATCACATTAAACCTAACCGACATCCCAAGCAATTTAACTAAAACTTACTGTAGGAACAGTGGAACATGGATGACCAACAACACAAACCTCAAAAATTTAGCAGAAACTCTAGCCGGAAGCGAAACTAACGTGTTGGTGATTATTGAAAACTTTGTAGACTGGATTTGGGGCAACATCGACTACACATCGCATGAAGTTCCATTCTACCCAAACGAGACATATTCTCTTACAAAAGGTGACTGCGACGACCAAGCGATTTTGCTCATTTCACTGTGCCGCATAATTGGAATTCCAGCTTATCTCCAAATCGGTTGTATTTACATGCCTGACGTTAACACTCCGCCAACCTTTGCATGGAATGGAACAATAGAAAACATTCAAGTTCGTATCGGGTGGCATGGTTGGGCTATGGTTTACATTCCACCTTGGGGATGGTTACCCGTTGATTTAACTTACATTTTCTCTTCAAAAAACGACCCAATTAACGCTATAAGGACCGCCGTAGTGACCTCTCAAGATGTAATCCAATACATGAAAATTGTCGACTCAGACTACGTTTCTGAAGCGCAACAATATCGAGACTACCTTATAACTAATAATTTCTACATACAAGTTTATGACGAAATAATCCCTAGGAACGGCGAAGACCCGTACATTTTCCTCTTAGAATTATTAATGAAAAACGCGCTGGTCATCCTTCTTTTCGCAGGAATAATTGCGACTTCTGTAGTAGGATTGTTTTACATTAGGCGTATGAAGAGAAAAGCCTTGGAAACTCTATGAACCTAAATAATCCACCAGAGTATGAGCATAAATCCTTGTAGCGTTCACCACGTCTTTTGTGTAAACAAATTCGTTATAGGCATGATTCACTTCCCCATACCCCGGACCAAAAGCCACTGTCGGAATCTTTAATGACTCTCTAAAACTGTGCGCGTCGCTGGTTGCGGCCATATATAGCGCTGCGGGTTTGTAACCTAACGAGGTCTTTCCGTGTTTCTGTAAAATCTTAATTAGGGGCTCATTAGCTGGGGTGTAAGACGCTAGTGTGCGGTTAACGATTCTGTATTCAAAATTTTCGGGAAGTACCAGTTTTACAAATTCTTCAACTGCGTCTGGGTTACCGCCAGCAGGGACTCTTATGTCAACTTCTGCTTCGCATCGTTCTGGAACCACGTTAACTTTTGTACCACCACTAATGACCCCGAGGTTCACAGTGTAATGGTCCATTGTTTTTGTGAGTTCTTTTGGTTTTATTTTCATTTTCTTTGCAGTTTTTGCTAGGTCAATTTTTCCGTTGCGAACAAGAATCTTAGCATCTTCAGGTGTATTCACCGCGTCTTTCTCTATTGTGTATAACTTCTTTAGAAATTCTGTTAATGTGAGAATCGCGTTTTCTCCAAAAGCTGGAGTACTTCCGTGAGCAGGCTTACCCTTCGCAATCACTCTTACCCACAAATTGCCGCGTTCTCCAGCAACAATAGAATAACCAGAATTTAGATAACCCGTCGGTTCTGTGATTAAGCATACGTCGCCTTTTAGTTTATGATTTTTTAGTAACCAAATTGCGCCGGCAGGACCCATTGTTTCCTCATCGCAAACTGCCGCAAAGACTGCCGTTCCACCCAACTCGCCTTCGACCCGGCTCAGAATTGCACCTGCTGTTAGCATAGATGCAACTCCACCTTTCATGTCAGAAGTCCCTCTGCCAAAAATTTTGCCATCCCCTATTTTTCCACTATATGGATGAACCTTCCAGTTTTTTAGGTCGCCCGCGGGAACAACATCGATATGCCCGCACAAGATTATCTTTGGCGTTCCTTTTCCCAAAGTAGCTATAATGTTGGCGTGTCCTTTAACAGGCTCATATCTCTTATAGGAGATTCCATGTTCATTAAGAAAAGTTTCAATAACATCTGCTCCTTCAGACACATCGCCTGGCGGGTTTTCTCCTCCTGCTTGAATGAGTCGAGAACAAAAATTCATTGCATCTTTTTCATACTTTTTCAAGAATTTTTCAACTTTTTTGTTAATTTTTTTCAAGGCTTTCCCTCTTGAAAATGCTACTTTAGTTCCGCATATTCTTAAGGTTATTTGGTGCTTAAGATCAAGTCTTTGAATACAAGCAAATCCTTAATAAATAAGATTGTTACCTTTCAGTGAAGTTTACAAAAAAAGCACTTTACGGAGAGCGAACTATCATGGCTAAATTCAAAATAGTTGTATCTGACCCAGAAACAGGGAAGTCACAAATCGTGGAACTTGAAGGTTCGCGCGCTGCTCCTTTGATTGGTAGAAAACTAGGCGAAACAGTAGATGGTTCTATCATAGGCCAAAGCGGCAATAAGACACAAATCACGGGTGGCTGCGACAAAGATGGCTTTCCAATGCGTCCTGATATTCATGGAGGTGTAAGAGCAAATATAATACTCAGTGGAGGAGTAGGTTTTCATCCGACACATAAAGGAGAAAGACGGAGAAAAACTGTTCGTGGTAATGTAATCACCGAAGAAATTACCCAGATTAATATGAAAATTATTGAAAAACTACAGAAGAAAGTGGAAAAACCTGAGAAAAAAGAAATCATTGAAAAACCTCTAAAGGAAGAGGAAACCACTGAACAAGCAGAAACCATGTCTTCATCTTAGAAAAGAACTGTATAGAAAGACAAGTTTTAGCATATTATGTCTCTTACTGTTAGCGCATAACTCTTTTATCTATCTCAAGTCAATTATGTGAGGATAACCATGACTAATCCTCAAAGCAAACATCCGCTTCCTACTCAGCCCGAAGTCAATATAGGGACTATAGGGCATGTTGACCATGGAAAAACTACGCTAGTTCAAGCATTAAGTGGTATATGGGCTTCCAGGCATAGCGAAGAACTACGGCGTGGTATTACGATAAGACTTGGATATGCTGATGCGCCAATTTATAAATGTCCAAATTGTAACGTCCCAGAATGCTATTCAGCAAAGCCTATCTGTCCGAACTGTAATGAAAAATGCGAGTTTCTACGCGCCATAAGTTTTGTTGATGCACCTGGGCATGAAGCGCTTATGGCAACCATGCTTTCGGGTGCAGCCATTATGGATGGCGCCGTACTAGTCATAGCAGCAGATGAACATTGTCCACAACCTCAGACGCGGGAACATTTGGCTGCTGCTGAAATTGTGGGAATAAAAAATCTGGTCATTGTCCAAAATAAAATTGATTTAGTTGATGAAAAACGTGCTTTAGAAAGTTATAAAGAAATTGTTGATTTTGTTAAAGGCACTATTGCAGAAGGAGCACCTATCATTCCAGTTTCCGCCCAGCACAATGTTAACATCGACGTGTTAATCCAAGCAATGGAACAGCATATTCCAACCCCTAAGCGTGATCCTAACCTACCGCCAATAATGTTTGTGGTTCGTTCTTTTGATGTAAACAAACCAGGCACTTTAATTGAAGATTTGAAAGGTGGAGTATTGGGCGGGAGCATTCTTCAAGGAAGATTCCAAATTGGCGATGAAATGGAAATTCGACCAGGAATTCGGGTAGAAAAAGGCGAAAAAGCTACATATGAACCTGTTTTCACCGAAATTGTGAGTTTGCATGCCGGAGGAAAAAAGGTGAAATCTGCCCAATGCGGCGGTTTAGTTGGTATTGGCACACTTCTCGATCCCTCCTTAGCTAAAGCAGATGGCTTAACTGGAAATCTTGTTGGCAAACCAGAAATGCTTCCATCTACCTTGACGGAAGTTACGTTAGAAACTTTTTTCCTTGAACGCGCTGTTGGAACGAAGGAACTCGTGGAAGTTGAAAAAATACAACTTCGCGAGATGTTTTTGCTTGATGTTGGGACTACTATCACAGCAGGCACAGTGAGTTCGATAAAAGGGGGCACGGTTACGTTAAAGTTGGGTCGTCCAGTTTGTGCTCAAGAGGGCTCTAGAATAGCGATAAGTAGGAAAATTGCCGGTAGATGGCGGCTTATTGGCTACGGAATAATAATTTAACTATTTTAGGAGACAAACGGCGATAAAAGTTATAATTGACACGAACTTTTTTTTAATTCCAACGAAGTTTCGATTAGATATTTTCGAGGAACTAGCCAGTCTGTTGCGTCAGCAGGTAGAACCTATTGTCTTGTCACCTATTTATCAAGAACTACAGAAAATAGCAAAGTCAAAATCTCCTAAAATGCGTAAGAACGCGTTACTTGGACTTGAGTTTGCAGAAAAATGTCGTGTTGTCGAAGTGGAACTTAAAGATAAAGAATCTCATGACGATTTGCTTCTTCGTATTGCTATTGAATGGAAATGTCCAATTGCCACAAACGATAGAGAGTTAAGAAAAAAATTGAGAAGTGCGGGTATCCCTGTTATTTTTTTGAGACAAAAATCCCGTCTGGAAGTTGATGGAAATGTTTAGCAAATGCTTGCATATTTTATAGAATTGTTTAAATTTATGTCCCAAACTTTATGTGGAAGAAAAGCCTCGTTCTCAAGGGAGGCAAGACTCGGCCATGTTTAAACTACTAACCTTAGAAGATACAATTCGTATTCCTCCTGAAAAATTCGGCAATCCATTAAGCGTAGTTGGTCATGAACAATTAAAAATAAAATATGAAGGTATGGTAGACGAGGAGCTAGGATATGTTGTTGCAGTCACAAAAATTCAAGTTAGTCCCACAGGAAAAATTATTCCAGGTGACGGAGCAACTTACCATAAAGTCAAATTCTCACTTTTAACTTTCTTCCCTAAAATTCAAGAAATTGTCGAAGGTGAAGTAGTCGAAATTGCAGATTTTGGAGCATTTGTTCGCATCGGTCCACTTGATGCGTTGCTTCATGTATCTCAACTTTTAGATGACTTCATATCTTACGATGAAAAACAAGGCGTGCTACTTGGAAAAGAAACAAGGAGAAAACTCACGACTGGCGAACGTGTACGCGTTAGAATAACTGCGGTCTCTCTTGGTCGTGGCGGGACTTCCGGAAAAATCGGTGTAACCGCAAGACAACCTTTTCTTGGGAAACTCGAATGGATAAAAGAGGAGCTTAAAAAATCAAAGGGAGCCACTGAAGAGAAAGACCAGAAACAAGAAAAACCTGAGAAAAAAGAAAAATAGGTGTTAATTCATGCCAGAAAAAGCATGCCGAGAATGCCACCTTCTATCAACAGGTTCAACATGTCCTAAATGTAAAACTGCGACAATGAGTGACGACTACTCTGGATTAGTAATTATTTTTGACCCAGAAGTTTCTCTCATAGCTAAGGCAATGAACATTAAAGAAAAAGGACGATATGCCTCGCGTGTAAGGTGATTCAAATCCACCTGCTCACAGCTGATCTCCGTGTTCAATTAAAATCGCCCTTGGGGATATTGCTTAAGGGCTCTTTTTCTCAAACAATTAAAAAATTTGAGAAAATATTAAAAACAAAAAAACCGTCTATGATTATTTCAGTCGGCGATGCACTTTCCGAGGTATTGCTTAAGAACAATATTTTTCCTAAAATTTTAATTATCGATCACAAGATTATGAGAAAACCCATCGCCCCTTTTGCTACGGAAGGTTATGAAACTGTAAAAGTCAAGAACAATCCCGGAACAATTTCTAATGAATCTTTGGACATTGTCGAGTCTGCCCTAAGACGGAACAATAAAGTGAAAATAGTTGTCGAGGGCGAAGAAGATCTGCTTGCATTAGTGGCGATTTTGAGTGCCCCAAAAAATTCCCTAGTTGTCTATGGACAGCCACATGAGGGCATGGTAGTTGTTGAGGTTACTCCTCAAAAGAAAAATGAAATAAGAAAAATTGTGGCCGCGATGGAGTACGTTACACTCGAAAAGCTAAAGTAAGAGATACACGTCAGTTTGAACACCAATTGGACGGAAATATAATGAAGATCAAAATTACTGCTCAAAATCATAACTCTCTTTTGAAAAGGAAAGAAGTAATCTTCGAGGTAGAACATGAGCCACATGAAGGGACTCCAACACGTGTAGAGTTACGGAAAAAACTGGCAGAAATTTTGAAAGCAAATATAGACTTAATCTTTGTCAAACGTGCGATAACAAAAACTGGTTCGTTGCTTACAGTAGGGGAAGCAAACGTTTATGACACAGTTGATCAAGCAAAAATTGTCGAGGCCGAACACATCATTGCAAGGAATGTTCCACCTGCAAAACCAAAAGAGGAAGCAGAAACGCCAAAAGAAGAAGCTCCACCGCAGAAAGAGGAGGAAACTAAACCAAAGGAAGAGAGTGAAAAGAAATTAGAGGAGGCATAACTAATTGTCTAAGAAAGGTAAGATTGAGAAAGCAGAAGAGAAAGAAGCAAAAGAAGCGAAAGAAGAAGTAGAGGCTCCGGAGGAAGTTGAAGAGGCGGAAGTAAAGGAAGTCAAAAAACCTGCTAAGGGAAAAACTCAGAGAAAGAAGAGAATTGGGAAGAAAATTTATACCGTTTATAAGATTGAAGGTGAAACAGTCACGCGGTTACGTCCCTTCTGTGAACGTTGTGGACCTGGCTATTTCATGGCAGACCATGGTAATCGCTACGCTTGCGGACATTGCGGCTTTACAAGATATAAAATAACTGAGACAACCGAATGAAACATGTTTATTTCGCAGTAATCAATAATAGTGTAGGCGAAAAGAAGTAATGATTCAAGTGAACGTTTTCTTACACAACGTCTCTGCGGAACGTTTTTGGGATATAGAAAAACCAATTCCAAAAATACAAATTGCTACAAATCTAAACATGGTCGGGATAAATAAAAAACATGAAGAAGAATTGGAGGTTCCTTTTGTTTTCTCGATTAGTTATAATCCTGCCATTGCACAGATAAGTGTGAAGGGTAAAGCCCTCGTCCGTGGTTCAAGAGAAGAGTTGAAAGAAATTCTCGATTCTTACAGTGCAAAAAGGCCTCCCCCTCCTATTATTGTTCAAGCTGTCTCAAATATTGCATTTTTAGAATCTGTGCTAATTTCTCGCATTTTGAACGTTCCACCGCCTATTCCATTGCCTCAAGTTACGCCCCCAGGAGGCGGTGAAAAGCAAAAATCTGAGCCGACATATCGTGCATGAGTGATAAAGAATAGAAAGGTTACTTGAGTGGCACGTACATTGATGAACGAGACGCTCCAATGCCTGGCGTGCCATGCCGTACCGGTTTGTTTGTGACTGCAAATTCTCCTAAGTAGTATCCTATCATTTCTGGAATTATTTCAACTGGCACAAATTCCTTTCCGCTATGAACAAGGACTGTTACGCCTACCATTTCTGGAAGAATAACCATGTCTCGGGCGTGAGTCTTTACTGCAAAGGGTTGTCCCTTTCGCATTGCTTCTTTTGCGGTTCTGATGTTTTCGAGAAGTTTTCGTTGTTCTATTGAGAGTCCTCGGTGGAGGCTTCGACGTTGTCGGGATGGGAGCAAGTGTATGAACTCGTCCATCGACATGGTTTCAAGTTGTTGAAGTGTTAAGCCCCTGTAAAGGAATTCTTTTGGCATTGTCTTTCCCTACTTTATCTTGAATGCTGGTTTTGATTCTTTTAAACCTTTATCTTTTTTCGTCCTTTTCCGGCACTTCTTGCTGCGATTAACCCAACCTTCTGTCCCGGGGGCGCAGTACGAGAAACTGTCGTGACTTTGCGTCCGCTACGTTTGCTACTCCCATAAGGATGCGCTGCAGCAACCATTGCTACACCCCTTGTTCGTGGATAAGTCCTTCCTTTAGCTTTCATTAGATGGAATTTTGCACCCGCCTTCAAGAATGGTTTATCTACTCTACCAGCGCCTGCAATTACTCCAACCGTAGCCCTGCACAAATTGTTAATGTACTTTGTTTTTCCTGAAGGCAATTTAATAATTGTTCCTTCGGGCGTGTGGCCGACTATGGTTGCGTATGTTCCTGAAGCACGTGCCAGCTTTCCTCCGTCGCTTGGTGACAGTTCAATGTTACATATTAGAGTGCCTTCTGGTATTTTGCCTATGGAGAGCACGTTGCCGACGTCTATGGCTGCGTTGCCTCCGATTTTGATTTGTTGTCCCTGGTAGACCCCTTCTGGCGCTACTGTATACCATGTTTCGCCTGTTTCCAGTTTCAAAACTGCGAGTGGAGCGCCTCTGCCTGATTCATGTACAAGTTCCTCTATTGACCCTTGAATTGTATTTTCAAGTTCTTGTTTATTCGTGGGTGGATACTTGACTGGTGCAACTCTTTTATGGGTGGACGCCCGGAAAGTTGAAGAGCCACGTCCACGCCTTTGAACTCTGATTCTTTTTCCCATAACCTCCCAACTCCTATAGTATTCCTAGTTTGATAGCTACATCCGACGCTTTATAATCTGGATGAAGGCGCACGAAGGCTTTTTTCACTCCTTTACTGGTCACTTCAATGTTGACTTTTTCAACTCTCACTTCATAGAGTTGTTCCACCGCGTTTTTTACATCGGTTTTTGTGGCTTTAATGTTGACGGCGAAAACTAGCTTATTCTCAGTTTCGATGACGCGACTTGCAATCTCTGTCATAAGTGGATAAAAAATCACTTCGTGAGGGTTCATTTAGGGTCTGCCTCCAAACCGTGTGTCGAGTTTTTCGAGTGCAGAGTTTGTCCAAATAGTTAAGCGTCCAGCATGAGTCCCAGGAGCAAGCAATTCTACATTCAAATCATTTGCTGTTACGACATCTACCCCTGGAAGATTCCTAGCGGCCTCGGCTATTCCTTCATTTTTGTCTATTACAAGTAACGGTCCAACAGCTTGTTTGATTTTTCTGCCACGCCGCTTACCTTTGCCAGCTCTAACCTTTCTGCTTTCTTTTACACGATAAATATCAGCCAACACACCTAACACTGTCAGAGTTTCTTCTACCTCTTTTGCCTTTTTCAATTTTTGAACTTCGTCTGTAACCACGAGGGGGAAATCGGGTATGTCTTCAATTGCGTGGCCGCGGTTGGCAACGATCTCTTTGGAAGCTGTTGCAGCAATAGCTGAGCGTAAGGCTAGTCGCATTTCTTTTCGCGGAAGCTTCTTTCTTATCTTCTTTTCCACAGTTGGCGGAAAGCCCATTCTACCGCTCACTGTGCCCGGTGCAAACCTAGCCTTGCTTCCTCTTCCTTTCTCTCTTGGCACTCGGGCCATTCCTAAACCTACCCCGCGAGATTCTGCTGTAGTTCTTTTTCCTGCGAGCGGGTCTCGTCCTTGAGGCTGAAAACTATGCGATTGAATTGTTACAACTGCGCGTTTTATTACGTCAGGTCTCAAGGGGGTCTGAAAAACTTTTGGCACTTTAACTTTACCTATAGATGCGCCTTTCAGATCGAAGAGTTTAGCAGTCAATTTTCCCACAATCGTTACCTCCAAAACTACTTGCCTTGCGGCGATTCTAGTGATATCTGAACGATTTTCGGAGGTTCTACTGGAACCTTTTTTGGCATTCGTGCTGGATATCGCAATCGTATTAGGCGTTTCGCTGCACCTGGGAAGCTTCCACTAATTAAAATGTATGGTCCTGTTACTGGTCCGTATCGTATGAATCCGCCCTTTGGCGAAACTTCTTTTCCATCAGCGCCAATCTTCAAAATTCGCTTGTTATATTCGGTTCTTTGGTGATATCCCATCTGTCCAGCACGGGCAACTGTGTATAGCGTATGTGCCGGTTTCCATGGTCCAATAGCGGCGACTCCCCTTCGTGTTTTCCTTGATTTGTGCGGCAAAATTGCGATGCCGAAGCGCTTAACTGGACCTTGGAAGCCTTTTCCTTTACTCACTGCGATGGTGTCGACGTATTGTCCTTCTTTGAAAACCTCAATTGCTGATATGGTCTTTCCGAGCAGATTTTTTGCGTATTCAAATTGGTCTTTTATTGTGCCTCCGGTGATTTTTATTTCCACCGTATCAGGCTTCTTTTTAGAAATACTTGCGAGACGTGGTTGAGTTGCTACAATCGCACGGAACTCTGAAATTTTGTCCAAGCTTTCCTCAATTTTTTTCAACATTTGTTCTGTATCAAATTTTTCTGGTAGTGTGACAAGTCTTTCTAAATCATCTGGCGGAGTTTCCATCCACGCTTCGCTTAATGTTTTCAAACCATATGTGTCTTTTTTGTAGGCGCGGATACAACACACTAAAAGTGGTGGCGCGTCTAGAATTGTAGCTGGGCTAACAATTTCTTTTCCAAAATTTGGTGAACCTTGTTTATCTTCTACATAAAAAACATTAATCATCCCGGCTTTGTAACCCATAAACCCTAATAATGTTGGAGAATCCGTCTCTATCTCCGGCCAGTATCTTATTCTACCTATTGGACGTGCAGCGCGTCCTCTAGGCAAATATGCGAGTGAACCGTGTCTCGGGGCATGCTGTTTTCGATGTCCCATAATTTATCCATCTCGTCTCACTTTCAATACATTGTGGGGTTATAAATGTTACTTTTAGACCTTACCCCTTCTATATCGATATTCAACTGTTGTGGTTATTGCTAACAAACCGAAGATGAAGCCAGAGAAAATCCACCAGATGGTCTGAGCTAAAGCGCCTATGATACTCATTATAGTTAATATGGTGTAGGCCGTCATTTCAGTCGAATACGGGCTACTTGTGATTTTGTCTTTCTGACCAATGGACAAAGCGATTAGCCAGCCACTAAAAATCATAACTGTTGCGGGAAGCGCTTGTTCTGGAAAATATGTTAGCATCAATGCTTCTACAATTCCGAAAACTACAGCCATTGATAGAATAGTTAACACTGCAAATCTTTTTCCATATTTCTTTTCAGTTTGGATACTTAGAAGTCCTGTTAGAAATAGGTCTCCTAAACCAAGCGCCATTAAAAATTGTAGAGAAGGCACCACGGGCAGGACTATGAAAATAGGAAGCGCCAAATCGAAAACTTTCCGGCTTGTTGTTATCATGTATCCAGTGTACAAAACTTGAATGACATCCATAATGGTTAAGAAGAACGCAAAAGCGAAAGTGGTTTTCCACGTGAAAAAGCTACCTACATACACTGTAATAAAAATAATGAAAATTATAGCAAACAAATCCAACAAATACCATTTCCAGACTGCAGTGTCTTTGAAAAGAAAATAAAGCGCTAAAAAGATGGCGGGACCGATGAATCCGAGATACCATTTTTGTGAAATCAAATAAGTTGTCATGAAGAGGGCGACGGAAAAAACCCATAAGAACAAAACGAGAATCGCTTGGCTTGGCACAAAAACTAAAGCCGTGACCATACCGCCCATCGCTATAACTAATAGCAATGCATCCCGTATAGTGAATTCTCTTTCTTCAAAAAGCGTCTTAACACGTTTCTCCAATTTTGCATAAAGATATACTATTGCTAAGGAGATAAAAATTAGAGCAGAGGGCAACATTATGTCGAATGTCATAGCCACTCATATGCCTAGTGTTAAAGATTTGCTTTTTGGTTATTATATGCTTGTCAAAATGTTTAGTATTGCAAGAGAAGCGTATAGTGCTTCTTCTGTCCGAACCGTCTCGGTTCCTTGCGAAGGAATCATGTTAACCACAAAATCTGCAATGTTTTCAAGAGCTAGGTTTTCTAGTTTTGCAATTTCGTAGAGACCTTGAGTAGGTGCTCCGAGAGCAACGAGAATTTGATTAGCATTTTTCCGTCGAGTTAAGATAACGTCTTTAACATTGGCGAACGGTGCTCCCAAACGAGAGGTGGCGATTACTAAGTCGAAGGCGCGTTCTTTAACAAGTCGTCCGAAAGGCATCGTGGACGCTGTTACGCGGAATCCCCAAAATATAGGAACCTCTTCACGATTTACGATAACTGCTTCGGGATTAGGAAAAATTGCGCATATTCTTACTGTGATTCGTTGATTAAGTTTGATCTCCTTGTTTTTTATTAAAATAGGTTGTTCTATACCAACATCCACCAACACGCCGTCTTTTACACGAGACACAGTGACGGCTTCTCTAAATTCGCCAACTTTCAAATCCCGCAATTTTTTTGTTATTGGGTGATGTGATGTGCGTAACGGAGGCAAAATCCCAGCATAACGCAGTTCCGGCTTCATTTTGAACAGCCATTTCCGCAAATATTGTGGGGTTTCCATGTAAGACAGAATCGTTGCAATAAGGTGTATGTCTCGATCTTGGTTTTTCATGGGCATGTCTGGGAAGATTACTATTTCGTTTACGCGAAAAATTGCTACTGCTCGCCCGATCATTCCTATTCTTGCGGTTTTTTCTCTAAGGTGTGGAATGTCGGAAACTATTGAACCTGGTATAGCGATTGAAAGTTCAGCTTTCCTATACACCGATTTTACACTCCTTTATAACTAGGTCGCGACTCTCTAAATAATTTATGAATCTCCGATGAAACTTCTGTTACATTATCCATTCGCTTCTCGGTTGGCGTAAATCTTATTTTCCTTTGCTTACAAAACAAGAGTCTATGTATAGACGCATAGTCTTAGTAGGATTTCTATGCTTGATGCTTTCTCTGGTATCCTTTAATGTAAGCGCCAAATCATCTTCAACAATCACAACCAAACTTAACCAAAGATATAATGCCTCCCAACTTATCTCTCACACCATCCCACTTGACATAGTTTTCGTAGGTTACAATGAAGAAATAATGGATATGTCTACTCTAGACTCCATCATCGTGAAATATTACGAGATGCCCTACGTCGAACGGATCTTCTCTTATCAATTTGACGTAAATTACATCTTCGCCAACCAATCCTACGGGCAAGCTTTGACATTGTTTGCCTTAGAAAATTCTGTAATAGGCATGAACACAACATCAAAGTTGAACGTGACAGCGCTGGAATATCAGCGAGCAACTGGCACAAAAATGTCAATTTTCCTTCCACAATCAGGGAGAGCCATAAACGCACTGGCTGTTGAAGAGTGGTTTGCTATGCATCCTTATGTTTCCTCAACCACGCCACGGTACACCTTCTACGTCCTAAATTTCACTAACTTTGACTCCGTAGACCATTCTCTTGAACATTGGTATAATCTTACAGAAAGAGAATATGATGCCAACAGCACCAAAGACTTTTGGAGACTTGAATGGGACAACCCACTCAATCCTGATGTTTGCTTCCCGTATCCGGCATTCTCTTCTCACTATCCACTGTTTTTCATAGATCCTTCGGCTGTTAACTGGTATCTCACATGGGCGCGAATTTGGTGGAGTCTTACGCCCTACCTTGTTGATCCAAAGTATGCCTATTACTTCGAAGACTTGGATACTTTCCAGCAGACCCATGACATAAGCACGCCGGACGGTCAAACTGCGTTAGCCTATTACTTGGGTGGATGGATTGACGACATATTGAGTAATAGCTTGGCGCCATCTTTATGGCCAATGTCGACCTATTCGCTTGCCCTTCAAGTTTTGGTGCTGAACAATGCTTCTGAATATGGTTATACTAATGAAAAAATGGGCTGGATTCTGAATACTAGCCTTGTAGAAGAAGCGGTGCAACAACTGGTACCTTTCATACCCACTGAAGTATCCGTAAGATTCGAAAATCTTTCAGACTATCCAGAAATCGACGATCTCGTGAAAACTTGCGTCATTCATGAAGAAAATAGCTGGAAATACATTGATGGGTTAACGTTGTTTTATGGTTTAGAAGACCTTCGGGAACAGCATTTTGATTATAACCGAGCGGAAATAGTGGTAAACGGTTACGTGTTTCTGTTGAAGAATGCTTCAATGGTTTATGGAGATGACGAATTTACAGGCTTGGGCGGAGATATGCAGGTAATGATTCTCAAATCGGTAGACCGTTATTTCAGAGAAGACGGCGTAACACCAAAGTCTGGTCTCTCCATGTACATGATTCATGAACTGGGGCATAACCTAGGCTTCCCACATACATTTGCGAATTACGATCTCTATTATGCTGGTGACTTTGCCTTTGATTCTATGGGGTACTATCCGTACTCTTTCTACTTCAGTAAACTTCGAACAGACCTTTACAGACGCACCTATGCAGACGTCACATTTGCTGAATTACAAAATGCCTTAAAAATTGATCAGGAACTGTATAGCGGCCAAAACTCCTCTGATTTAATTGACTCATTGTTTAACGAGATAAACATTAGAATCGCTGAGGCTTCTTCGTTGTTTGGTGAACTGGAATATCTAGATGCCTTGTATGTATTGTTTGAGGCACAGTGTATCGAGGCTTACCTGAGGGAATTGGTGGCTACCATAATTCCCCTTGGAGACGTGAACCATGATGGCGTCACAAACATTATAGATGCAACAAGAATCGGAATAGCATGGTTCTCAATTGATGGTGAGCCCGATTATGACTTCTTCGTTGATTTGGACAGTGATGGAATAATTGACATAGGAGATGCTACGGTAATAGGCTTGAATTGGCTAGCAACGGGAAAAGTGGAAGCAAGTTTCTTTAGATGGGCAACTGGCAATCGAACAACAACTTTTGACTACATAGCTAACGTGTGGCCTGACTGGGCATGGACCGAGAAAAACATGACGTATGGCTACTGGAACTGGGGCAATGAATCTTTACAATGCTCTTTGCGGATAAGAAATATAACTGACATCGACAACATTGCTAGCATATACCTCAAAATTTTCAACACTACCACTACGATACTCGAAATTACATGGAATTCTGGAGAACCGTTACCTCAAGACTGGTCGCTTTTCCTTGTTGCGGCGCAATCGAAATACTCTATATACTTAGACGTTACTTACACGGATTATGCGCCAACATGGTATAGCAGAATAACCTTCGAAACAAAAATAAACCCACCATAAACATTTTACATATACTTTCCCTTCTTTTTATAATTAGAATGCGTATAATGCTCTGCATAACAGGGTGGCAACATGAAGAAATCTGCAGTTTTGGATGATACGCGAACTTTGCGGAGAATTGACAAGAGCAACATGTTAGAATTATGTCTGAAAACAAGCGAATACTGTAAAGAAGCCATAACACAGAGTCGACGTTTTAAATTACCAAAAAAAGTGCAAGTTTCTGACAAAATGCAGATAAAATATAGAAAGCCCAGAAACATCATAGTCGCCGGGATGGGCGGTTCGGCAATAGGCGGCGACCTTTTGCATGATTGGCTGCTAAACCGAGTTACAACTCCCGTGGAAGTTTGTCGAGATTACTATTTGCCTGCGTATGCGAATAAGGAAACATTGGTTTTCGTGGTTAGCTATTCTGGAGAGACAGAAGAGACTCTTTGTGCTTTGCTGGATGCAATAAAAAGGAAATGTATGGTTGTGGTGGTTGCTTCAGGTGGCACTTTAATATCTTTCGCAAAAAAACTGCTCTTGCCCTACATAATTGTACGGAGTGAACTCCCTCAACCTCGTCTGGCAGTCCCATATTTATTCTTCCCCCTCGTGATAGTAATGGAAAAACTGGGACTTGTTTCGGGAATAGATAAAGAGGTAGGAGAGACTATCCATGTGTTAGAAGTGTTGGCTAAGGAAAACTCGCCTAAAGCGTCGCTGGAAAATAATTTTGCTAAGAAATTAGCATGGGAATTGCGTTTAACCATTCCTGTGATTTATGGTTTTAGACAATATCGTGGTGTAGCGTGGCGTTTCAAGTCCGAGTTAAACGAAAACAGCAAGGTTCCAGCAAAATGGGAAGCTTTTCCAGAGTTAAATCATAATGATGTTGTTGGCTGGGGGGCTTCTGAGAAACTTACGAAGAACTTTACTGTTGTGCTTATTCGGGATAAAGACGAACCGCCGGAAATCCGTAACCGAATAGAGTCTACGAAAAAACTGGCGTTGTGCAAAGTTGCGAAGGTTTTGGAGATTCATGCTGTTGGCAAATCTGAGTTGGCGAAAATGTTTTCTGTACTTTTCTTAGGTGATCTTACAAGTGTTTATTTAGCTATTTTGCTTGGCGTTGACCCTTCTCCTGTAAAAATTATCGCTGCGATGAAGAACGAGATGCGGAGAAATTATAACATTGTTGAACGATTAGAGAAGGAATTCGACAAATTGATTGATTAACGTTCTCTTTTTCCTTCGATAAATTCCTTGAACCATGCCTCTGCAGTCGCTACGGGCTTAGGTTGTGGCGGATTCTTAAATGCGTATGCCGAGATGCTTTCAAGTGGGCCTGCAACTTTTTTTTCAAGCGCGATTTTTACTGCTCTTATTACGTCGAACAGGACTGAGCCTGCGTTTGGGGCATCTACTGTGCATAGGCGTACGTCCATTCTCATAGGTGTATTGCCAAAGTATACGCCTTTTATCCAGAAATAACTGTCTCGGCGGTTTTCTAGAAAGTCCACAAAGTCTGTTGAGCCTGCGACTATTTCGGTTTTGTAGGGTAACGCAGTTGCGACAGCCTTGGTTTTCAGTGTTCTCTTCGTTTCTCTTGTTCTACCTAACGTATCTAACGACTCTGTTCCGCCGCCTACATCGAGTTGGTAGGTTTCCTCTATTTTGACGCCATTTTCGGAAAGGAGCTTCAATAGTGTCTTGTGTAGTGTGGTTGCGCCCACTTGGTCTACGAGGTCGTCACCCACAACTGGCAAACCCGCGTTTTCGAATTTTTCGCTCCACTTTTGGTCGCTAGCAATTGAAACAGGAGTAACGTTTACAAACGCGCATCCTGCTTTCAGTGCTTGCTCTGCATACCATTCAGTAGCCTTTATCGCGCCGCTTGGAAGCATGTTCAGTATAATTTCGGCCTCGCTTCGTTTCAATTTTTCTGCTACATTGACCTCTGGCACGTTAGAGATTTGAATTGTGTCTTTTGTGTAGTCGCTCACACCATCATGAACTGGACCCTTTTCGACAGTAACACCCAGTTTTGGGACATCTACAAGTTTTAATGTGTTATTTGGCGGCATGAAAATCGCTTCTGAAAGGTCTTTTCCAACTTTTCGAGTGTCGATGTCGAAAGCGGAGACGAACTCTATGTCCTTTGGATGATAGTCTTTTAGAAAAAGATGCTTTAATCCGACTGCTTGTTCTTCGCTTGTTATGCCTTTGTAGTGTTGGACGCCTTGAACTAAGGCTGATGCGCAGTTTCCAACGCCGATTAGCGCGACTTTTATTTTTGACAATTCGTTCACCAGAGATTGTCTGAGGCATCTGCTTTATACTTGTGTTGCGATTATAAAGCGTTTCGAGACGTTTGCATGAGTGACAAAGCATGGCTAGATGTGGCAATTTTTCGTTGCCCTAAGTGTAGAAGTTTTTATGTGGATGCTTCATGGTACGCCGTTAAGCTTGAGTCCGACATTGAATGAAGCGTTTGTCATATAACTTTTAATGCAATGAGAGCGTTGACTGACAGATTACTTTTAGAGTTTTCGATTGATAAAAATGGAAAAGCCCATGAATCTATCAGAAGTAAGCATCTGCCACCTAAGGAAAAGTAGTAAACTGGAGTTCATTGAACAAGCCGTTCAATGGGCACATAAGTTTCATTAATTCCAGAACGCTGCAAAACATCCTCCCAAAGCTCCAAACCCTTCGTAGTGCGCCATTTTTCGGGAGCACGTAAGCCTAGCACTACTATTTTGTCATCTTTTTCAATTTTCTCTGCGGTAATGCATCTGCCTGTTTCGTGATGTACTGGAGTAATTATGTCTGGTGCCAAAGCTAAAAGTTTTCCATCTTTATAAGCAGCCAACGTTTCATTCTTAACTTTTAATACGCAAGTCGAGCCTTTGCACGATTCAGAACCTTTTAGGCTAATATCTATCCAAGTGAATCCTCCTTTGGTTTCTTTATCAACAGTGTCAACTTTTCCTTCGAAAAGTTGGAAGCCCTCAGTTTCTTGAACAACCGCTTTTATAGGGTCAACGGCTTTCCGCAACAGTTTACCAATCTTCATAGACATAGAAAGGGAATGTAAAACCGGAGAAAACTTCACCTGTTTTCCAGTTAAAATTCTTCTCGCAGTATAGGCACTTTGATTCCATTCAGCGGCAAGTACTCTCGCAATTCTTTCAGCAGAGTGAGAATCCTTGGTGGCTTTTATTATAACAACGTTGTTTGCATGGGCATCTGTTACTGCCATTGGTGTTAAGGAAATGTCGTCAATTGTGTAGACTTTTAAATGAACTTCTGGAACCGCTCTTCCAGCACCATCAGCATCTACAACAGGGACTCCGTTCCTTGCAGCAACATCAACTGCTGCTAGAGTGTTAAATCCGCCCAACTCTACCGGAATCACTGCGTAGAATTTTTTACCGACGTAATCTTCCAGCACCTGAAACGTTCTAACCGCAGCCCTACTATCATACTCGATTACACTGGTCGCTCCCACAGACGCAAAATTCACAACAAAAACCTTGTCTGAAATCTTCAAGGGATTAACCAATTCTACAGTATAACTTTCTTCCGCGAGCTTATCCGCAATTACGTAACCTACATCTGGGTCTCCTCCTCCGCCTGCAGAGAAAATCGCCGTTCCGTCTACTAGGTCTAAAAGGTCTTGATGAGTAAGATTTCGCATTAAACAATCCTTCGCTAAAGTCGTGCTTAACGTTTGCTTTATTATATAGAAATGCGCTTAAAGGTTTGTAAAAATTACTCTTCCGTCAAGGTTGGAAAACTCTTGCCGTCTAAAACACAAGACAAATATGAACTCGTAACTGAACTTGCAAAAAGACGCGGCTTCTTTTGGTCATCTTACGAAATCTATGGTGGCGTCAGTGGCTTTGTCACATTTGGACCATTAGGTACGATTCTCAAACGCAAAATTGAAGACAAGTTTCGCGAGTTTTTCATCCGTCGGCTGGGCTTGGTTGAGATAGAATCATCCGTAATCACGCCATACAAGGTTTTTGAAGCTTCTGGACACTTGAAGCACTTTAAAGAGCCTCTGATAGAATGCCTAAAATGCAAAAAACGATTCCGTGCAGACCACCTTCTACAAGAACAAGCTAAATTAAGCGATACTGAAACAGAAAAAATGAGCCTCAAAGAACTAGAAAAAACAATAAAAGAAAAAAGAATCCGCTGCCCAGAATGCAACAGCCAAAACTTTGGCAAACTAAAACAATTCTTGACAATGTTCACAACCACGATAGGTCCTTACACTGAAACAGTTGGCTACGGCAGACCAGAGGCAGCACAGGGGATTTTTGTCGAATTCAAACGTCTATATGAATACGCAAGAGAAAAACTACCACTAGGCGTTGTGCAAATCGGTCACGCCTTAAGAAACGAAATCTCCCCTAGGCAGGGATTAATCAGACTCAGAGAGTTCACAATCATGGACGTCGAATTCTTCTTCGATCCAGAAGAACCATGCTCATGGACAAAAATGATGGAAAACGTAACCTTGCGGCTAATACCTGCTGAACTTAAGAAAAAAAACATAAAAAAACCTGTTGAAGTCACGGCGAGAGAGGCGGTGGCGAAAGGTTATGTGAAAACTGAGTGGCAAGCATTCTTTATGGCGTTAGCTAAATTATTCCTTATAGAACTCGGTGTGCCTGCGGATAAACAGCGTTTTATTGAGAAGTTGGAATGGGAAAAGGCGCATTATTCGCTGCAAAGTTTTGACCAAGAAATTTATATGGATCGTTGGGGTTGGACGGAGGTTTCTGGCAACGCTTATCGAACTGATTACGACTTGACACAGCACATGAAGTTTAGCGGCGTTGATATGCGTGTTTTTAAAGGGCACAAAAAAACCATCATAAGAGAAGCGTTTACTATAAAACCTGTGATGGCAAAACTTGGACCAGCCTTTAAGAAAGATGCAGCGAAAGTTGCCAAATTAGTTGCAGAGGCAAATCCAACCGAGGTAGAGAGCGCTTTTGAAAAGAAAGGTTTTTTCATGCTTAAGTCCTTCAGAATCTTGCCAGAATATGTGAAAATTTCTAGTGCAAAAGTTGAGGAAAAAGGTAAACATTTTGTCCCGCATGTGGTTGAGCCAAGTTTTGGTTCTGACCGGCTTGCTTACGTAACACTCGAATATGCCTATCAGCAAAAGGAAGATCGTGTGTTGTTGAGGCTTCCTCGGGAGATTGCGCCTATACAAGTTGGTCTCTTTCCTTTAGTGGGTAAGAATGGGTTGCCTGAAAAGGCAAGAGAGATTTGTCAGAGACTTTTGGATGAAGGTTTCTCTGTTGAGTATGATGATTCTGGCTCGATTGGGCGTCGTTATGCAAGGATGGACGAAGTTGGTACTCCGCTTTGCGTTACGGTTGATTATCAAACGTTGCAGGACGAGACTGTAACTGTCAGGGATCGGGATTCGTGGAAACAGGTGCGGACAAATGCTAAGCAGCTTTCTGTGCAGCTGCGTGCCTACTTTAATTATGAGAAAGAATTCCGGGATTTAGGGGAAATGGTTGAGGAAGATTAGGAATATCATTCAGCCACCGTTTTTTGGTTGTTTTCTTTCGTTATCTTTTTTAATACTTGTTACTGTATAATGTTGAGCGTAATGAGGGCGTTTTGAGGGTGAAAGCATGGTACTTCCCGTGGAAACCGAGGAAAGATTGAAGCGTCGAGCGCTCAGCGTATGCCAGGACCATCTGCGAAAGGTCGTAGACATTTGTCGTAAGGTTCCGCAGTTGTTTGATTGTTTCATTAAAGGCGACAAGGAGAATGCGCGTCAGTTGTTTGTTGAGATTCGGAAAAACGAAGAAGAAGTAGATGGTGCGCGAAGGATTGTTTCGCGGGAGCTTGCGGAGATTGGTGCGATTCTGATAAGTAGGGAGGATTTTTTGCGTTTTACTAATTTGTCGAGTGAGATTGCGGATTTTTGTGAGGGTATTGCTTTTTGGTTGCTTCAGATTATAGAGCGTGATTGGAAGGTGCCTAGCGAGATTAAGAAGGATTTGGTTAGGCTTTCTGAGGCTGTGTTGGAGACTGTTTTGAAGTTGAGGGAGACGAGTATTACGCTTAATTATGGTTCTGCGAAGACTTTGGAGAAGGCGCGTGATGTTGAGATGGCTGAGCGTGCGGTGGATGAGATGTATCGGGAAGTGGAGCTTAAGATAATTAACTCAAACCTGGCTATTCCTGTTCTTGTGCTTTTGCGGGATATAAGTAAGCTTTTAGAAGATGCTGCTGATAAGGCAGAGGACGCGGCTGACGCCGCACGAATACTATCATTTGCCATCTAACAGGGGATTGTTAACATGCTTATAATAGAAGGCGTACCACACGCACAAACCATAAAGATCTAATGAACAGAGCTAGGGTAACCATCAACTCACAACAAACACTGAACAAAGACCTTATACGCCTAATGTAATCCTAACAAGCAGAAACCAAAAAAGGTTTTCATTACTTGCCTTTAGAAATCTATAAAATGTATTTGATACTTTTGATTATATGAGGAATACCGTATTTACGTAAGTATCCCACTCTTCGTGAGTATTCAATAGTAGCAGGGATTCTTACATTAACTTCTGCAGTATTCCACCGAAGTTTTGTCAAGGCTAGAATTTGCCGACAGACTTTATCAATTGACAGATTGCCATACTTATTGACTCCTATGGGCTTAGGAGTCCCTATTCCTTTATATCTGAATGAAGTCTCCAGACCATCCACCTCTTCTATCTCATCCTCTATTTCTGCTGAAGTCCCCAAAAGTCTAGTTCGTCCAGTTGTACATAATATCGCGTTTCTGTCTGACATAATCAAAGCTGTTCCTCGAGAAGCATCGTTATCTGCTATGCTAAGTGAGTAGATTCTCACAAGACTTTCAGTCTGAAGATGAACAAATGTTTTTTCCGATATGTTAACAAGAGCCTCATTTACTCCATCTAATTCGTCTTTATTAAACGGCGTTGCGTAATGAATAACAACGCTTTTGACCGGAAAATTAACGTTCTTTAGGCATTCTTCAATGAGATTTTGTATACCATCCTTTTCCATATGTAATTGTTGCCCTACATAGGTTATTGGTCTGGAACTTACAGTGATTATGTGTTCACTGAATGCATTGAGAACGGTTGCTACACCAACAAATGACTTTGCATCTCTTTGAACCAAACAGATACCTATAAACAAATCAACATCGAGGTTTTCCTTCTCGATAGGTGGTCTAAGTGCTAGTTGCCAAGGGATTCCTTCCATTTTTGCATAGATACTTATCGCTAGATTCCAGAACACTAAAGGAAATTTAAGTTGGAACGTACTAGTTTTGAAAAATTGGCTAATTTGGTTTTCATTAAAGCATATGGATTTTAACTTGTAATATTTTTCATCAGAAAAATGTTCTGGAATAATCACAAGAAGCATGTTGAGGTTTTCATCACGTATCTTTTCTATTGCTCGTTTTAGAGAATTTTCATAACTGCCAAAGCTTTCATCTTTGGGTTCTACAAATTGGGGATCAATATCAGCGTCACCAAATCCATAATCTTTGAAATTGTAACCTTTAAAGGGTGGCTGATTTCTAGCATTTGATTCTCTTTGACAAAAAGCACTCCAGAATTGACGGAAATCTCTCTGAATTTGATTGTTGCGTGAAATCAGGACACAGGGTCTTATGGCGCGTTCATCTTTGTAGACTCCATAATTGGTTATGCCGCTTATTGGATCTTCATCACTGTGACCTTCATCGGTGAAGATTAATTGAACATCTTTGAGTTTTTTGATTTTCAAGTTTCAATGTCTCCTTCAAACATTTCGCTAAAACATACTTGATTTCCGTTGTTGGGAAGAATAAGTTCCTCCTCTTTTCCAAGAGTCGAAAAAATGTAATTTGTCAGTTGGAGTCTTACGGATGATTCAATTAAACATCGATTTCGATAGGCGCGAATCAACGATGGATGCGGCATATTCAGAATTGAGCCTTTGAAATAGATGAACCTCCACGGCGTGAAATGACTTCTTCCTCTATGTTCCATTTCTACAATACTGGATAAATTTTTTAACTCTCTATAGAAACGACACCCGGTACCTAATTCTTCTTTTAATAACTCCAGATCTTCGTCTTTTCTTGCAAATCTAACAGAATTTGAGATGAAGGGTCTAGCATAACGACATCTTAGCCGGTTTTGACAAATCGTTTGTGGACAATAAGCTATATAGTAAGGTCGATTAAAGTCAGCATTATTTTGTTCATTTGCTTTAATTAGAACCGTCTGCCGGGGGTCAATTTTTAACCATAGTTGATTATTAACGGTCTCGAACTGTGCAACGAAACCATCATGAAATCTTACCTCAAGGATTTTGCCGCTCCACTTTTCGACTTCTATCAAGGAGTGGTTCCCTAGTTTTTCTGAAAGAGATATTGTTTCTTCTCGATCTGCGAAGCATCTGACACCTCGACTTGGCAAAATTGCCCAGCCCGCTGAACGTGCCAGCATTTTCAATGATATATAAAGAGTTTTCAAAAGAAGGTTCTTCTCGTGTTCACCCATTTGAGGATCAAGCACAAAATCACTTGGGAATAGATTAGTACAACATTTTTCAACCAAGTTAGGTCTCCTCTTTTTTCTCTCCTATAGCTTCTGAGGCTAATTGGGTAAAATACTTTCTGGCGAATCCAATTGAAAGTATTGTCAGAATTACTGTTATAATAGGTGTGGCCCAAGGATATGCGGAGTTTGAAAGCAAATAGGATAGTATAGAAAGTGAAACAACGGCAGCAAGGACGTATCCAATGAAGAACCATAGATGGACTTTTCGAACTTGGATGTAATTTGTGGGTTCAAGTGCTGGTTTGCATTTTTGTTCAAAAGTCTGTTTATCGAAACTATAGAATTCATCAAAGAGACTTTTCTTTATAGCGAGTACAGAGAAGGCAAGATCCGAGAGATGAGGCTTCTCAAAAAGTCCCATTATTAGTTTACGCGGAATCCCTACTTTCACTGTCTCAGACGTATCAACATATTCCTTCAACTTATCAACAGTCTTTTCCTTGCTTGACAAAATGTCTTTTTCTTTGCGTATGGCTTCGCTTAATTGGAAGACCAAAAATCTCAAAAGGCTATCTCGGATTTCCAGAAATTTCCTTCTTAAGTTTTCTTCGAGTTGATTATAAAAAAGATATTTGTGCTTAGCCTCTATTTCTGCTATTGCAAAAAGCAGAATTGCGTTTGATTTGAGATCAGATAACGAATTAGGATCTGTCAGGGTCGTATCTCTTTTCAAGATGTCAACAATTATGATTCTACCCTCATCAAATTGTGATAAACCGAGAAAACTAAAAATTGCTGAGGATTTCCTTCCATTTTTGACAAGTCTTTCTATGTTTGCTACGAGGAATCTTTTAGAGTTCTCTAGAGTTGAAGAGGGCAGAAATTTCGATAAGGAGAAAATAAGGATTGAAGGAAAATCAGTATCCCTATTCCAATCTTTGTCTTCTAGTTGCTTTATTAAATTGTTGATAAACGGCATTACTTGTCTTGAAAAATTAGGGTCTTTATCAGATATTATTTTAGTACCTAGGAAAACGCCAAGAATTAGTGATTTATCTTTCAATAATTCTCTTATCTCGGTATTTTTCAAAGAAAGTAGCGTGTGGCGTAGCCATTCTAGTGATTCTGCACGGATTTCATTTTCAGAGGCAAGGAGGGCAAAAGAGCAAATAGCAGTAAGATACAGATTTTCGTTCCAACTTCCATCTTTTAATAGGAAGCACTTTATCAAGCTAAGTGCATCTTCAAGCAAATAGTTTTTATGATGCACCCACTTCTGTGCTTTCAGCATTAATCATCTCACAGTTTAAACCCTGTTCAAAATAAAGCACAATCTATTAACAATAAAAAGCTTGTTGCTGGTGTGACTTCAGGTTCTTCCTATATTGTTTCCGGACAGTCTCAACACTGTTAATTCATTGAAGTGTCTAGTGTCTGATAAGTGAATTTGTGGTTGTCTGTTCATATTTGGTTCATATTTGGAGCCTAATAGTATCATATAGTGAACGGGGTCTAGAAGAGCGCCGAGCAGATACTCTCACTCACTAAAAGCGTATAGAAGCTAATTTAAGCACAAACGCACACACAAATAAACCATCCCTAACCCACCATAACCACAAAACAACCAGAGAACAACAGCCATGAAAAAGAAAAAAATCAAAGCCGAATTCCTCGAAAACTTCCTCATCGTCTGGAACCCAAAAAACGGAACAGAACTCTACAAAACAGGCTACTACGGCAAACCAATCGGCATCCCAAAACCAAAAACCGCAGAATTCAACGTACCCATAATCCTCGACATAATGGAAGGACTCTACCTCGTTGAAAAAAAACTAATCACAGTAAAAGAAAACGAAAACAAAAAAGTCAAATCAAAAGAACTACTAAAAAGAGCACGCAAACTCTACGAAGACTTCGACATCAAATACGCCGTATACCGCGACTTACGCGACCAAGGCTTAATCGTAACACCAGGCATCAAATTCGGCTGCGACTTTGCAGTATACAAACACGGCCCAGGCATAGAACACGCACCCTTCATGGTTTCAGTCAAAAAAACAGAAGACCAAATAACCGCAACAGAAATCGTAAAAGCAGGAAGACTAGCAACAACAGTAAGAAAAAGATTCATAATCGCCGTACCCAACAAAAACAAAACACAATACTACATCTTCAAATGGTTCAAAGCATAAAACACCACACCACCATTCAGGCCACCTTACGAATAAATTCTGAAAAAACAAAAAAAGCGCCTCTCCGCTATGAATTCAAAGCAAATTAAAACGAACAATGTTAGTTTTTTGGCAACTATACTGCATTTTCTAAAGGAAAAACAAAAAAGCAACCTTGAGATGAGATATATAATGGAAAGGTGTTAAATTGAAAAAAATAACTCTATTCCTAACTCTCGTTGCCCTCTGCATGATTCTCTACGACATTGCTGCAGTTTACGCAAACATCTCCACCGCCGTGACACTACCCACCACTTCAAAACCTTCTCTTGAAACAACAAACGATTACAACACCCCAATAAACCTTCCAAACATGCCACGCCCCTACGGCGACCCTAACGATAGCCCTAAGCCGAAAATGATCCGAAAGCCAAGTTTGCTCTAAACAGAACAATATTTCAAGGTGGGTTTCTACGAGCGGAGTAGAAGACTTCGAGTGGATGCTTCGATATCTAGACTCATTAGACGAAGTAAATGCAAAGATACTAGAAGGCCTAGGAAAGCACGGACCGAGGAACATATCCTCGCTCTCTAAAGAGCTAGGGCTGTCATCTACTACTGTAGCATTCCGCATTTCAAAACTTGTAAAAGAAAAGACACTTCAAACAAGAGTGAAACCCAGCTTCCAAAAACTTGGATTAAACCGAGCGGTAATTTTTGCAGAAGCAAAACCAACCAGAAAAAAAATATTACGAAATATTATCGACAACTTACTATACTGGACATACACCATACGATGCTTTGGAAAATTTAACGGTATTTACGCTCTCTTTAGCTTTCCTGCAGAATTTAAAAAGAAATTCGAAGACTATTTTGCAGAAGCTTTAAAGCAAAATATTCTGGAGAATTATGCTCTTTACTGGGTCACGGATTTCTGCGAAACACCGCCGAATTTTTCTTGGTTTGATCTCAAAAGACGAAGTTGGAACTTCCGATGGCAACAATGGATAAAGGAAATTGAACAAGCCTCAAATGTGCTTCCGAAAAGACTCCGCGATCCAGAGACGTATCCTGTTTTGGTTGACAAAGTAGATTTATTACTCTTGAAAGAACTAGAAAAAGACGGCGCTAAAGAGTTCAAGAAACTGGCAAAAATTGTTGACATGACCCCAGAAGCGGTTAGATACAGATTTCAAAACCACATCCTTAAGCGTGGATTAATAGCCGACTACGAAATTACTATTTTTCCTTATCCGCATCAATCTTCTGATTTATCAAGCTTTGTTATCGAATTTGAAAGCGACACAGCACTTGCCAAGTTTGCAAATTCTCTGTCTAACAAGCCCTTCGTTTTAAGTTATGCTAAAGTGATTGGACAACATAAATTAATTGTCCATTTTTATACTCCTAAAATAGAGTTTTCGAACCTTGTTGATTCGCTCAATAGTCTCATAGAAACGCGCTATGTAGAGCGCTTCTTCCATGCTTTATTGGACATTCCTTCTTTCAAACGCCAAACAGTATCTTATGAATTTTTTGAAAAGAACAAATGGCTTTATAATCATGAAAGCATTGTTGAAAATTTGAGGAGAATGATCGGTAGATAAGAAATTTATGTTTTGTTTTTGTCCGAAAAGGAATCAAATTTAATGAATAAAACAAAAGATTTTTAAACCTATTATGCACAATGGAATAAAATGGGAGGATTGGAGTTAGAGACTTGCGAAGAACTTCTAAGTGCGCGTTCAAACTCCTTCTCTTCAGCCTCTGACTCCTACCTTCTTTTCCTCCCACCCACATAGTGACTTTTTTATTGTTCCATTAATATTCTATTTTTAGAATGTGAGTGCAGTGAGTAGAAGGAAAAAAAAGATTGAAGATCACAATTTCCGTTTGGAAAATGCGAAGAGTTATGGCGAAGTTTGGGAGGTTGTTAAAGAAACAACAAAGTTTTCTTTAGGGCAATATAGAGTTGGGATGATGCTTTTTCTCGACGACCTTCCACTTAATATAGGGGCGTATCATCCTTTAGGCACAAATAATATTGTTCTTAATAGAGCACTCGTTCAAATTGTCGAATCTGCAACGGGCTCTCGGAAACTTATTAACGCCTTCGTTTATGTTTTGCTGCTTCATGAATATCTTCATGCTTTAGGCTACGTTGCTGAAAAGGAAGTTAGACAGTTAGTTTATGAAATTTCTAAGAAATCGTTTGGTGAAGACAATTTGGTCTCGGAATTAGCTAGAAAAGGCCCTTGGGCGCTTTTGAAAGGCATACCTCTTAATCTTATCCGAGCTCCAAAAAGGGTTATTGAAATTGTGAAGGATTTCGAAAAATCCGGGCAGAAATACATTAGTTAAATTGAGTTTCACTTATTTTCATTGAAAAATGCTTTCTAATACGCTAATTTCTGCTTAATTCTGGATGTGTGGAATTATTGTTGCTTAGAATACCCAAAATGGGAGAAGGACAGCCCTTCGCCAAGACCGCCAACCTTAGGGATGCTGCAAGCACTGGTTGTGTGCGTTACAGCAGGGGGAGGAAGAAGACTACGAGAATATGGGAAAGGAGTTATGTAGCCTTTCTCGGTTTGCTGTCGTCGGCAGAGGGATAAAACGTCCATAGGCTGTCCATTCCTCCCAGAACATTTAGATTAAGTATTTGGTTTAAAAAGATTATTGTTTCAAATTTGTCCAAAAAAGATAGACCTTTCTTTGTATTAGAATACAAAGTGTGCGTAAAGCTTTTGCGAGTTTTGCAAAATTTGCGTTTGTTATCATAATCTTGAAGGTTTTGTTGTTCATATAGGTTTGTTCGCGAATGTTCTTTTTAACCAAAGGTTCCTAATTTTCCCAGAATGATTTTGCAGAGTTGTGTTAAGCCTTCGTCAACTGTTTTGCCAATGTTTTCTATTATAAACTTAGACGCGTCAGTTTTTATGTCCTGCATGTTTGTGGCGTTTGGTCTTGACAGTTTTCCTAAATGCCTTAGCAGGACACTTTTGCCACTGCCACTTTCACCCGTTATGTAAACAACATCTGTGGGTCCGATTTGCAGCTCTACATTATCATATAAAACTTGATTATGATTTTTATCGGCACCTAAGCCGAAGGCTTCAGCAAGGCCAAGGTTCTGGGTGTAATTGCTGCTGCAGTTTTATACCTAATATTTATGTGAAATCTCTTTGTAATTCGATTAAACTTTTTTACGATGCAAAGTATGTTGAAAAACTCGTGTCTCGTTCTTTTGGCAGCCAATAAAGTGAGGGAATAGCTAATCCTATAGAGTAAAATTGTTGGAAAAGATGATATTTCCATTATATTTCAAACATTCTCAAAGAAAAAGAGGAAGTTACTTAGTGGTTCTATTTTTGTTCGTCTAAGTAGCAGTAGCCTGCTTTTACCTTTTCGTCATTTTCTTGAGCGTATTTTGTTGCGCCGACTTGTTTGATTCTTTGCATTCTTTGCTGGAATTTTGGAGATTTTCGCCATGGTTCAAGGAGTTGGCACGTCGCCATTTCTTTGCATTCCACGCATGTTGTGTAACCTTTTTCTTTGGCACATATTCTCACTTTGCATTCTGGGTCTCCGCCGCCTTGGATGCAGCCGGGGCATTCGCCGAAAAGTTTCTTGTAGGCTTCGAGTACTTGTTCGAATTCTTTGTGGTGTTTGAATGCTGGTTCCCATTTTGCGAGGTTATCTGCGATTTCATTGAACCTGTAGGCTTTTATTGTGTTGTAAAGGTTTTCTACTGCAGTTTTTATTTTTCCTTGGTAGATGCCGCATGCTCCACAGTATAAGCCGCAATAGCCGAGCAAGTCTGTTGGTTTTGACATTTTTGTTGCTCCCCTTTTAGATGGCTTAGGTTTGCTTCGAGGAAGTTAAGCTTTTTGTGAGATAAAAACGCCAAAAATTGTGCCGATATGCTTGTGATTGCTGCAAAAATTTCACTATTCCACGTTTTCAGGAAAATGAGGTGGGCGATTTTTAGAAGAATCAAGCCAATCAAAGCTACTATGGCGAAAATTATTCCGAAAACTAGTTTTTCATTTGCAGGTACGGTTACATATTTGACTTTTTTGCGGCTTTTTTCGCTTGACACAGCAACTTTTTAGCGAATAGTTTTCTTAGTAGATTCCTCAAAATATATCCAACCATCCTTCTGCCGCAGGCGTCGCATGAAGCTGCGAACAAACTTTTTCAGAACGTTGA